>OFQV01000391.1_pt1 | contig 11738 bp, 19 predicted proteins | sample 1542971 | NCBI WGS metagenome assembly OFQV01 (sample SAMN07774229, study PRJEB24372) | wastewater metagenome | isolation source: WWTP Cannobio (Effluent) | place: Italy: Cannobio | collected 2016-01
TTGATCAGAGTTTGCGAGATGGTTTCCTGCTCGGTTCCAAGGTCGCCGCTGGTTGCCCATCCGCCGATTTCGGTCCATGTCTGCCCAGCGAAGTCGAGCAGCCCGACAACACTTTTATACGATACACGGCCACCGATATAGATGCGGCTTCCTGCGATTTTCGATAGTCCAGCCATTTGAGGCCTCCATGTGTTGAAAGCCCCCTCAGGGGCGGTTTATCCGGGTTTCGGATTGGGGTTTAAGCGCCGCAGCGCCAGAATACATTCACTGGGGTGCGCCACCACGCGCCGTCGCGGTAGCCGTCAACAACGTGCGAGGCGGAGACAACATGCAACACGATGTTGTTAAATTTCATGCACAGATCGGCGGGGAAGTGCGCGGCAATCATTGCCCCGGCTTCCTCGTATACCGCCTGATCCTGCCCTATAGGCGCGACGTGGGATAGCGTTAGTGTTCCCGTGCGCTCATGCGCCCCGGATGCAACGAATACACGCTCAGGGGCGATATTTACGCGGCCCACGGCGATATAGGCGGCACTGGTCGGGGTGAACACATCGGCGGGGTATGCAATCGAAAGCCCGCCGGGGATGGATTGAATGCGGGATTTAAGCGCCATCCATATCTTGGTTTCCGTGCCCGGCATTATGCGGCCCCCGCTTTGATCTTTGATACGGCCATGCGCACGATGTTAGGCCATTCAGCTATTGCAGCCTCAAGGAAATGCGCCCCGGCTTGGTTATAGTTTCGGCCTAGACTGTCCTCACCCACAAAGCCGTAGTTGAGGCGGCGGGCGTAGATCGCCTGATAGCCAAGCCATACAGTCTGATCTAATTGCAAGCCCGCCGTCACAAGCCCCACGTCCTGCCCGCTGTATTTCGCATCAGGTTCGCCGGTGGAAGGCATGGCGCTGGTGGATGCAAGCAAGCTGCGCATTAGGTTTCCGGTCAGGTGCGGCAATCGACCGCCATTGGCGCGGGTGCGGTTCATAACCTCGGCAAGATCGTCGATAGACTGACGCCATACCGCCGTCATGCGTTGCTCGGTTTCTTTGGTCCATGCGTCAATTATCGCGTGAAATTGGCCCATTGATGATTTCCTTAACGCCAATCGCCGCCTGTTTAACCGCCTCGGCAATCCGCGCCTCAAGCAAGGCGTCCAGCAGCTTGCGGCGGCGCTCCTCGCATGGGGTGCAGGTCATGCCGGAACGACAGTAACAACGCCGTAGCGCGTTTCGGTTTGGATTTCGTCGCCGTCAAGAATATAGCGCCCGTCTTTGTCTCGGGCATAGACGATCACAAATCCGTTTTCCTCATCGGCCTCAACGCAGTCTTTTTGCTCCACGCCGTCAAGAAAGGCCTTCATGGGCTTGTCAATCGCGGCGGTGTTTTCAACTGTGTATTTCACTTTACACCTTTCGCGTGAGAAAATCGGTAAGTGACGTCACAGGAACAATTTATCGTCTCTTCGATGGGCGCATTAGGGTCCAAAGCATATTGCATCACCGCCCCGTTCTCTAGAACAAACGGCGTGTCCAGTCCTTCGACTGTCATACCATTCGCCGCCTGATGATGTGGGCGCGGGTCTTTCACACCATTGCCATGAATCCAGCGCTTAATCACCGCGCTTGCATCATAGCCCAACGTCTCGCTTGCCTGTTGCCATTCTTCCGCCCGTGACGACATAACCGCCATGCCCGTTTCGGTGCGCGCGATATCCTCGGCGCGCTTGGCAATCAGTCGGTCGGTATAGCGTTGCGTCATGCGCTCAATGTCAGCGGCCGATACAGGCTTACCGGCATCGATTGCTTTACGGATTGTCGCGTCCATCCGCTTATCCCGTCGCGTCATGCCGAAGACCTTTGCCATTTCGGCGGGGTCGCCGCTTGCCAGCCGCGCGCGCATGGATGCAACGTGCGCAACCTGCTGCCCAGACAGCCCCACCAGACCGCCTTGCCGCTTGCCGCCAACCATCCGGCCCGCAATATCAACCGCGATGCTGTTGGGGTGCCTGCCTGCGGTGTACCCCTCAAGAATAGCCGCCCGCAAAACCTCTTTCGCCTCATTCGTGAGCCGGGTGACGTAACCAGCGACGTTTGCCGCTATCCAAGCCTCGGCGCGGGGGTTTGCCATGTCGAACCGAAACGCCACACCGCCGCCCGGTGGCCCGTTGATCGTGGTCGCGGCCAGCGCCCCGCCTTGCGCATAAGCTGCGGTTTTGGTCGCGGCGTATTGGTAAAACGCGCCCTCGGTGATGTGCATTGCGGCAATCGCGCCGTCAATGTCATTCGCTTTCAGCGCCGCAACAAGCGCATTCATATCCACGCGGTCGCCAAGATCGGCAACGCCCGCCAAGAACGCCTTGCGCAGTTCCGGCGTTAGCTTTGCAATCAGCGTGCGGAATTGCACGGTTTGGCGGGTGGGGCGTGCCATTATCTATTCACCCACAGCTTGACAAGCACAGTCACGCCATGAGCCGGAAACGGTTCACAATGGACAATCCCGCCCACATAAACCCCGCCGACCTTCACCGTATCACCCGGCTTTGGCTGGATCACGCGCGGCGCTTCGATCACATAGGCCAGATCGGTCTGCACAATCGTTCCGGCGCTGACGTATTCGGCCTTCGTCTTGCTGATCTGGTTTACATCTTCGGTCGTGACAGTTGGCGTCACCGGCACCCACGGTTGTGTGGGGTCAGGCGTTCCCGGCGTGGTGCGGACCAGCGTTATTTTCCCTTGTCCCAAACCGCCTGCCGTATCGGGGGCGAGTAGGTCGCGGGCGACTTGAGCCATGTCATCGTAGAAGGGCATTTAGGCCTCCGGTGGTGCGCAAATCATGGCGCGCGATATGCACCGCCACCATTCACGGCACTCCCATTGCAGTTTCTCGCGGGATGCTAAATCCATCAGCCCGTAATCATGGCGATATGACAAACAAGCATAATGTAGTTGCGCATCCGTTGGCAACTCCGGCAGTTCCATCGCGTCGTCTGCCAATTCCTCTATGACTTTCCGCAGCCTCTCTATCTCGTCCAGCGCGGCGGTGAGGGCGTGTTTCGCCTCCTGCATGTATAGACCGCACCAGAAGGGCGCTGCTCCTTTCTCTATTCCGTCATCCGCTTCCCATGGATTGTCCAGTCGCTTCACCAGCATCTTAATTTCCGGCAGTTCCATCGCGGCGGATAGGGTGGGTGGCAGGTCAGCGCGTTCTACTTCGTCAGCGGCCCGCGATAGGCGGTCAGCGTCGATTTGTTCGCTTGCCTTGTCAGCCTTGACGCGCAGATGGTATCCGAGGTATCGCAGCGTTTCCGGTAACTCACTCATCCCCGCCTCCTGCGATTGCGCGAAGAAGTGCTGTCGCAATCATTCCTTTTGGGTTTCCAAGATTGAAGCCTGCAGATTTCCCATCTGGTGATTTAAGGTGAACCCAAAATTCTTCGTCACCTTTTGCCCAAGTGAATTTCACTTCTATTTTAGGTGTCACCGCAGGCGCTGGCTTGTCGCGTAGGGCGAGGATTTTATCCCGGCATGAAATTCTGGCGTCAAGATCGGCGCGATGAATGGCGTATTGAAACCCCGGCTTTTTACCATCTGCAAGCCTCTGACCCCGGCGTGTCATTTCCGGCTGTATCTTTTTTATGTCGCGGTCAATGACATCGGCGGCCAATGCTAGCGCATGATCCGCCCGGCCCCATGCGTCATCACGTTGCGCCCGCAACGCCTTGCATTCAAGTTCACACTCCATCGCAGCCATTTTGTAGGATGCGACTTCATCATTCGCGGCGGGTACGGGCGCAACCCGCAGAATAGCCATTGCGCAATCTGTTGCGGCTTGATTGTAACCGTCTTTTGTTGCCTTTGACCATTCGTCCGAAGGCCCAACTTGGCAGGCTTGCATGGCGTCAATGCGCCGGATCAAGTCCACATTGCCCGCGCCGTCATTTCCGTCTATCTTGTGATCAGCCATTTTCGATACTCCATTATCGGTTGTGGTTAGGGCCGGTTGCAGGTGCGTCAAACACCTCCCGGCCCGTCAATCCTATCATATTGTGATATGCAGCGGCAAGCTGCCAGAATATTCGCCGCAAAGAAAAGGCCCAATCAGCCCCTCAATCATCGCGTCGATATTTGCGCCAGATGCACCGGCAGTTTCGCCCGGCTCGAAAAACTCACGTTCAACCACGTCTGCCTTTTCGCGCTTGGTCATGCGTGACGGATCGCGGCTTGATGTAGCCCAGCCCGGCGTTGCGGCCTCGCGGTATGCGGCGCGGTAAGACGCCTGCACCCATGCAGCGGGGATTGCGGTATCACCAATCGCTGCGCCGTAAATCATATGCCCCGTGCGCGGCCATGCGCGATCCTGATCGAACCCGCCAGTCGGTGCGCTGCATTGCAGCCGTGCCGCATAGGTGGCGTCCAGATAGTCGCTGCCACGTTGGCGCAAGACGGCAGGCAACGGCGCGCCAACAGGCAGGCTTAGGCCAGCGTCGGCAAGCCATGCAGCAAAGCCCGTATCGTCGCCATAGCCTGCCATCGGTTCACCCTCTTGATTGGCAGGCGGGCCATGACAGCCCGCCCGTTGGTTATTTCTGCTCTGGCTTGGTCGCCTCTGCCAGATCGGCAGTCAGCTTGTCGATTTGACCATTCGCCTCTGCCAGATCGGCAGTCAGCTTGTCGATTTCAGCTTGCAGCGCCGAAAAATCAACATCCGGCACAGATCGGCGGGGGGCATCACTGGACGCAAGCCCATCATCAACCCATGATTTGACGCCAGAATTTGACGCCCACTCTTTGGTCAACTCGAACCCAACGCCCGGTGCAACCTCGGTTCCGTCTGGCAAAATCAAAATGCCAGACGATACGTTGAACAGCTTTTCAACTTTCGCCATCACAGAACCCCCGTGACATAGCGAACCGCCTTCGGGCGGCGGATCGACAGCGGCGCAAAACGGAACATGCCCGGCACACGAACCGACAGGTTCACATACTGCGGGGGAAGGAACCGCAACGGCATGGGCATATGCAGCTTCAACACCGATGGGTCGCGCTTATAGACCACCATTTTCGTGGTCAGGCGGTGATCCGCGATGATCGTCAAGGGCTGGCCCGTCCGCGCCGTGTACACGTTGGACTTCTGCACAAACTCCAAGATTGTCATGGAACTTGTAACATCAAGCTGACGTGTCGCAATCGCGCCATAAGCGGCAAGTGGCAAGACAACGGTGTTTGCCATGTCAATACCGTTGGTGTCGGTCATGATCGCCGTCAACGCGGTGTTGATTGCGGCCAAGACCTGCGCCGGGGTGCCAGCGGTGAACGTCGCGCCCGCCGCCGCAGATGTAATGCCCGTGGTGTTGTAAAGCCCCTCGATGCCGTCAGCACCGTTAAGCGTCACCTCGTCCACAAGCTGCTCATAGGCCAGCCGTGCAGCCGCCGCGCCTTCGTTTGGCAGGCTCATGCCCATCATTTGCGCCTGCCCGATTTCGGTCAGCGAAAACTCATAGCCGATCCCGGCGTCAAGAATACCCTGCTCAAACTTGGAACGCATGATGTTTGCCAAAGGCACATCGTCACCCTTGCCGTTCATGAACTTGGCGCGGCCAACGGCGTCTTGCGTGAAGAACGTCACGCTTGCCGCGAACGGGTTGGCGCTGGTATCAACCGGCACCATTTCCGCATACCGAATTTCGGGATACGGGATCGCCATAACCTCGCGCTCGATGTGCGAGGATTGCGAGACGACAAAGCCAAGCGCGGCCTGAGCGTCAAGCATCTGAAATTGCTTGCTCATGTTTTCAGGCCCCCTTAGCCCAGATACACGCGAACGAGATCACCGATACCACCGGCAGTCTCGAATTTCGCGTTGGCGATGGTGGTGGCAAGGCCAGCCCCGATAACGCCGGTTGCAGCGGTGAACGTCACGGGGTCCGCAATCGTGACGACGGTAGAAGCAGTGACCCAGATCGAGCCTTTGCGAAGAACGCCTGCGATTTCGCCAACGGCATAGCTGTCGGCTTGGCGGGTTTTGTCGGCAACCGCGATGCCCTCAAAGCCAGTGCCGCCAAGTTTTGCGGTCCCGGCAATAACGCCATCACGGCCAACGGCCAGACCGAACGCCACAGCGGCGGTCGTGATGCGGCGTGATGCCGTATCTTGAACGCCCGTGATTTCGGCCAACATGCCGGGATAACCCAGCGGCGTGCGGGTGGGATACGTCCCAATCGTGTCTTGGATAGGCATTACTTGGCCCCCTTCCATGCGTTGCTCATTCGGGTTTCGTAGTCGGTGTATGCGTCACCGACCTTTGCGGTGGATGCGTCTGCCAGCGCGGTCTTTGCCGGGTCTTCTGCATCGCCCAACAGGTCAAAAGCCGCGTCGATATAGGCGTCGGCCTTGTCCTTGACGGCATCGCCGCGCTTGGCAACGACGACGGCCCTCTTGATGTCAGCGGCGGATTTGCCATCGGTCACGGCGTCGGGCTGGATAGCCTTTGCGCGCGCCACCAGATCGGCGCGGTCTTTGACAAGCGCGTCGATTGCAGCGGCATCCAGTGCCTTGGCTTTCAGGTCCGCGATTTCCGCGTCCTTCTTTGCCATTTCCTTTTCATTGGCGGCGGCTTTTTCCCCGGCCTTCTTTTCGGCGGCAGTCAAAGCGGCTGCGGAGTCGGATAGTTGCTTGGTCAGCTTTTCAATGGCGGATGCGCCTGCGTCGGTCGTCGAGACCTGCAAGCCATCAACCAGGATAGTGCGCAGATTGTCGGACATTGTGCCCTCCTTTTTGTCTGCTACCGTTAGAGGGCTTGCACCCCAGTGATCCGCACTGTCGCCAATGCGGAGGTTCGACCCGCCACGCGCTTTTGGCACGATGGCAAGATGGTTGATACGGATTGGCCCAGTCTGCACCGCCTGATATTTGGTGCCATCTGGGGCAACGCCGTCATGCATTTCCACGGGCGTTGTATAGCCCATGCTGATTTCCTTGGTGCCGCCCTCAATCGCTTTGATAGCGGCGGCGTCCATGACCTTGATCTGCACCCGGACATATTCGCCATCGCGGGCAATGTCGGTGCCAATGTCACCGGCGGCATACTGTTTCCAGTTATCAGCCGTGACCATTTCTGGCGGGTGATTTACAGTCACCGGCTTGCCCGCGAATGTCGAAAGGCTATCCTTGGCAAACACCGCGCTTTCGGGGCGGTAGACGGTCACAGTGCCGCCGACAAGCCCAAAGTCTGCCCCGGCGTAGTCTTGGCACCCAGTCCGCGCGCAACGCACGTCTGCGACAAGATAGCCGTCATTCGTGCGGCGCGTTCCGGCGATGGTTGCCGCGTCTGTGAATTGGCTATTCATCCTCGCCACCCTCATTCCCTGCATATTGCGCAACATACCCCTCAAGCCCCGGCATTGCGCCGCTTTCGGTCAGCATGTTCACAGCGGCGTCGGACAAAGCGTCCTGGTCGATGATCCCGGTGTTGAACAGCGCAGCCACGGTGTCGGCCTGCGTCTTGCCGATTTCCGCGCGCTCCTTATCGCTGATCTGCCAGAGCGATGCCCAATTGTAGTAAACATCGTCGGGCCGCAACCCCAAAGCCGACCGGATCAGGCACTCATCAAGGATGTGCATGGCGGGGCCTAGATCGAGTTCCTGCATCGCGCGGATGCGGTCGTAATAGTTGCGCGCGTCACCCTCGCCCGTGGCGTTCAATCCGCCGGGTGATTGTCCTAGAAGCCGGGTTAGCGGAATGTCAGCAGCACCGGCAACCAGCGTCATAAACCGATCCATCAGGTCCGGCAGGCCGCTGAAAGACGCGGTTTTCTGCCCGATGATTTCTTCGGCGTCATGCATGAATGTGCCGTTGATGCCTTTGCCAGTTTCGGCCAGCGCCCAGCGTTTCAGCATCTGCGCCGAATAATTCACATCGCCCAGCTTGCGCATGAAGTCGGGGATGCCGACCGTATCAACCTTGGCTTCAAACACCAGCGAGGCCACGTTGGCACTGGTGGCGTCCATGTTGCGGATCGCCTCAAACATCGCCAGCAGGACGCTATCGCCCCAGCCGTAGGTGGTCGCCGCCATGCCTGGATCAATCACGTCCGCGCCGGACAGGATGACCAGCCGCGATGCGTGAATATCTGTTGGCGTCATGCCGCCGGGGTTGAGCGTCCATGTCGCGGGCTTGCCGAAAAATGGCGATGCCGGGTCATTCTCGATTTCGGATGCATAAAGGTGGCGCTTGTGCAGCACGGTTGCGTATTTCAGCCCGCCAAGCCCGATGCGAGCCGGATCAAGCGGCTTGGCAAGATCAGTGTCGCCCGTGCCGATCAGGATTGCCGCACCGCCCATAAGCCGCGCCGATGTGAACGCCGATTTAACCTTGAGCCGGATGCCGTGGCGGTTTTCCTCTGCCTCGATTGCGCTGATTTCCGTGCCGTCAGCCTGCCAGTTGCGCCAGTTGCGGGTTGCGTCCAGCGCAGGAATATCCACGATCTTGCGCGGCAACCATCCGCCCCTATAGGCGTTCATCAGCGTGTAGTCGTCCACCACAGGCGCGGCATAGGTGGTATGGCTGGCCTTATCCCGGCCCGTGCCAAGGTTTGCCGTGATATTGACCAGGCTGTCAGATACGCCGATCAGGTTGCCGTCTGCCTTGAGGCGCACGCGTGGTTTTGTCATGTCGCCTCCTTAGAAAATGTTGTCTAGGCTGTAGGATGAGCCGCCCATAAGATCGGTTATTGCCCAAACCAAAGCGTCGGCACGGTCGGGTGAACCCTCACCCACAAATCCGCTTGCGCCGATCTGGCATAGCTGGTCTTCCAGTTCTTCTAGCCCTTGCGCGTGTGTTACGCGGCCTTGCTCGTATAATGCTGCGATAGGCTCGGCCCTTGCGACTTTGCCCCGGCTTGCGGTGACTTCCTTGTAACTCACATCGGGGTCAGCCGTGCGAATAACCGCCTCAACCATAGCGCCGCCGAAGTTGCGTTCAGCAACAATCCGATCAGCGCCAAACTCGTGATAGGCGCGCACCGCTTGCCTTGCCCATCCGTCCGGGGAAAGTTTGCATGTCCTGTCAGCCATTGCATAGAACCGCCCGTCAATGCCCTTGCCAGCCACCACGATCCCGATACTGTCGCCGCCATCGCTTGCGCCTGCTGTGCCGCTGGGGTCAACGGCCACAACGATACGCTGCATTTCCGGCAACGTATCGCGTCGGTGCGTGTCGAACATCTCGCGCGTCCAAAGCGCGCCTTCTATTTCGTCCAGCATTTCGGCGTTAAGTTCTTGCCGCCCAAGCCGCGTGCCATTGTATCTGGCGGTCAGGCGGTCCAGAAACGACTTCGGCAGGTTTGCCGCGTTGTCGAAAGTGCTGCCCCGCGTCACAACTGTATCGGGGTCTTTGATTATCTCACGCAATACAGGGATGGGGCGCGGCGTTGTTGTAACAAATACGCGCGGATCGTCGCCCGCGCGCATAGTAAATTGCAGCATGTCCCAAGTTTCGCGGGCATAGCGATACTTCGCCAATTCATCTACCCACGCTGTGTCAAATTCTGGACCGCGCAACTGGTTAGGCTCTGTGCCGTTGTAGCCCAGCGCGGTTGCCCCGCACGGCCAAGTGATACGCACGGGCTTATAGCGCACGGTTGGCGTTTCATCGGGCGGGCTGATTTTCACCAGCCGCGCAACCATCACCTCCTCAAGGTCTTTCTGTGTTTCGGCGACAAGGGCGATTGAACGCGCCCCGGCCTTCACACGTTCCCGCACCCATTGCGCGCCTGCCTCGGTCTTGCCAAAGCCACGGCCTGCAAGTGCAAGCCATGTGCGCCAGTTACCATCGGGGGCTATCTGGTTTTTGCGTGCCCAGAAACGCCACTCCCATTCGAGTTGCCTTAGATCAGATTCGCTCAGTTCCGCTAGGATCGCTGTCCTCTGCGGCGCGGGTAGCGATGCCATCAAGCTTGCTGTTGATGCGGTCAAGGGCTGATACCTCTTGCGTCTGGATCGGCCCGCCGCCGATGCCGCCATGTTCATTGACAGTTTTCTCCGACCAGCCAGCGACGCGGCCCAGCACAAACTTTGCCGCGTCAAGGCTGTTATCTGTCAAGCTGTCCAACAAGACGCGGATCGCATCGCCTTTAAGCCTCTCGCGTCCCGTCACGATTTCATAGCGGAAATGCTTGCGCAGCGTATCGTCGTGTATATTCAAGCATTCGGCGATTGTGACAATGCTAGAACCAGCCATGACGGCGCGCTCGACAAAGAGCCTATCCGCGTCGCTTGGCGTGTAGTCCCGCTTCCCCTGGATGCCCGCTTTCTTTGACATTTAGTCCCATCCGCTCAACTTCTGTTGCGGCTGCTCCGCCTTAACCTGATCCACAATGTCAAAATCCTTGAACGCAGCGTAGCTATCCTCAGACGGGCTTGCAAAGTGGAAGTCCACAACTTGCCGCAGATAGTCGCTTATCGGGGTGCCCTCGCTGATTTCGTAAAATTCAATCCGCTTATTTTCGTTCAGGTTCATCGACGTGCGAACCGCAACAGTGTATTTTTCATTTTCCAGCAAGATGAATTTTGCATGGAACCGTGCTAGGCGAACGCTGTCTTGCCCAAACTTATCAAGCAAGCTGCGATAGTATTTTCCTTGACGCGCCGGAAAACTACGATCCACAAGCCATCGCATTGCGACAATGTTTTTATCTTCGATCATATCGAACGCTTGCTTGATTTCCGCCGCCGCAGCCGTCCAAGTCCCAATATCAATACGACACGGGCCGATCTGTTTTGCGATATGGCGCAAAATGTCGATCATTGAGAAGTCGCCCTTGGTCAAGCCAAAGATGTCGCATCCCTTTGTGATTTCACCAATACAGCGGTCGGCGCTTTCGCCCCGCGTGCCATGCCGAAAGTCACGTGTTACATTATCACGTCTCACACTTTCGGCACTCATGGCTTTTCCCCCGCTAGAATTTCCTCAATTCTGGATTCCGTCGCCTCGATTTCAGGCTGTAAATCCTCTGCTACTTGCTTGGGCAACCAGGCTGCAACGTATTGCAACCCGGATTTTTCCAGCATTCTCGCCTTGCGCGGGCGGGTCATGGTCATGCCAAGGACGCCTTGATGTGATCCATAAGAGCCGGGTTCAAATAATGATCACTTGGGCTTGTCGATAGATATACCGGCAGGTCGATTTTTACTGCATCGCCCAAGTCACGCCCAACAAGCGGGCGGAATTGCGATTTCGTCTGTGGACGCGAAGCGGTTGCGTTTTGCACTTGTCCGCTTTCGGTCACCGCCATCAGTTGCCCAACATCTTTACCGTCGATTGATAGGATGTTGTTGCTGTAAAGTGTATTCATGGTTCTTGCTCCTAATCTCGGGGCTGGTTCATCCTTCCCCTGTAAGATTAGAATAGCGTAAAGCGTAACGCGATACAAGATAAATCGTAACGCGTAACGAAATTACTTCTTCGTCCAATACAGCGTCTTGCCGGTCGTGTCCGACACAACGGCGGTATATCCTGCGAGTGGATCAAGCTGCTCGTTTGGTCCGAGCGTTTCTGTCACTGTGCCGAGACCTGAAACGACGATAACTGCGACTACGATTGCTTAAAGCATGGGTTCAATCCTTGAGTGGGTTTTCGGGCTTTAGTTGGCGTCATCGCCGGTCGCGCGGATTGCGCTGCGCACCTGTTCCCGGGGGTCTTTAGCGGCAACCCTTGGGATGGACGTTGGGCGCATTGTAT
>OFQV01000393.1_pt1 | contig 11669 bp, 9 predicted proteins | sample 1542971 | NCBI WGS metagenome assembly OFQV01 (sample SAMN07774229, study PRJEB24372) | wastewater metagenome | isolation source: WWTP Cannobio (Effluent) | place: Italy: Cannobio | collected 2016-01
GAAGAACCTGCCGTGTGTTAACGGGAGCTTGTGCTCATGCTGGTACTGGTGTACCATTTCATGAGCGAGGGTGTTCAGGAAGCGGCCCTTAGTAAGGCAGCGCTCGTCGATGTGCAGTCTAGGCACATAGGGGTCAGGCCAGTAGCAGCCATCTACAGGGAAGTCTATCTCTGGGCTAGGCCCGTAAGTAAGATGCACCCGCTGCAAGCGCCCACCAAAGAGTAGGCAGTTAAGCCTGTTGTGCCAGTAGCGCAAGAGATAAGGGCTCAGGGCGACGGGCTTGTGTCCAGAGCGCCTCAAGTGAAGGCGCATTGCGGAGGTGCCGCATTTTGTAGATACCTTTGGCACAGCCAGTCTCCCAGTGTTGTCGCTCACTCGCCCTGCGTTTAACGAGGCCGGGTAGCTCTTTGCCGCCTGCCGTAGTCCAGCGCATAAACTCTGCGCCAGCACCCCAGCAGTCGAAGGCGTTGACCTTCTTGAGCAAAGTGCTCTTGGCTAGGTTGCCGCTGCCTACGTTGAAGGTAAAGCTGACGAGGGCGTCGAACTGGGCTTGCGTCAAGGGCACAGTAACGAGGCGCTTTACAGCAGCCTCTGCGTCCTTTACGTCTTCCTTGAGCAGCGCGGCGCATTCAGCATCCGTCTTAACCTGCCCTAACTTAGCCGTCTTGGTGTGCCCAGCACACACAGTCACCACGCCAACAGGATCGACGTAAGCGACTTTGCGCAGGCCCTCGTAGGCCACGATAGCCCCAGCCCCAGCAACGCTGAGGGTGAGGCCAACCGCGATTACCCGCCCACGGAAGAGGGAGAGTAACCTAAACATTAGACGATACCGTTAGTAACAGCAGCCGCAGTGAACGAGGCCAGCAAGTTAGTGCTGTAGTCGCGCAGATTGGTAGTGCTACCGGGCTGGGTGTAAGCGATGCTTACAGCGCCAGCGGCGAAGGCAGCCGTCACATCAATGTGAATGAACGGGCCGTCTACAGTCACCTTGTCGATGGTGCGGGTCTGCCCGGTAATAGCGAAGGCAGCGCCAGTAGGCACGAACTTCTTGTCGATGCCCTCAGAGCATACCAAGGTGATGCGCTTAGGTGAGCTAGGCACGATAACGCGACTGGTTACAGTTGGTGCTACAGCGTCCACGAAGGTGCTCAGCGCAGCAGCGCAGGCGGTGAAGAAGTCGCTAAGCGGCTTTGCATTGCTGGACTTGCCAGAGTTGGCAGGGATACCAGCGTTAATCTCAACAGCAGAGATAGCCTTAGCGGCCTCGATGCGGATACGGATACCATTGGACAAGAGGCCGGGAGAGGGGAGAGTTGCTACACGCATTGTGTTTCCTTAGTTAGGCGGTCGTTACCGACGGCGCTTTAGCATAGACGGACGAGCCGGTGGCTTCGTGCTATACCGATTGTAACCCAGCGGGTCAGAGATAGCCTCAGCGTGAGCCTTGGCTGCTAGCGAAGCAAGCTGCTTCTTTTGGTCGAGAGCAAGCGCCTCAGTAAAGTGGCGCACCAGTCCTTCTACCGCGTCCAGCCGGTCATCGTGGATCAACGCATTGCGCGTCAAACTGACTTTGGCTAGCTGGTAGAAGAAACTGTAGGTCAGCCGTAGCTGGGGAGCATAGCGGCTTGATGTTTCCAAGTCATGCTTGACAGCAAACTCGGTAACGATTAGTGAGCCCCGTCCCATTACAGGTTCTAGGGTGTTGATGATGCGGGCCTCTTTCTGCCCGGTAACCATATCGTCTACGATACCGGCAGTAGGCAGATGCTTACGCAAGATCGGGGTGAACACGGCACGGAAGGCACCGAAGCCCATGTTCTTCTCGATCTTAACGACCATCTGGCTAGAGCCTACGCTCTCGAAGGGCTTGAGCCTCAAGGCTAACGCATCAAGACGGTCTGGGTCATATCCACCGGGGACCCCCCCGACTGATAATAAGTAGACGTTACCATTCAGGAACCCCCCAATGGCATAGGCCGTCTCGTCTGCGTTAGCCCCGCCACCAGCGGGGTCGATATAAGCGACTACCTGCTGTAGCTTGGCTGTCTCACGACTAATGTCATGAGGCAGTGACAGCTTAAAGGCGTGCTCATGAACACTGTAGTCCTTCAGGGCAGACTGCACCATCCCACGTACTACCGTCAAGGGGAACAAGTCCCCTGCCGCTTCCAGCACCGTTAGGCGCTCTGCCTTGAGAGGGAAGCGTAATGCGTCCATCATAGCAGTGTTCAGCATGTGCTGTAACTGGAAGTACGGTGTACCTTGGTCGCGCTCTTTCTTCTGTAGCGTGTCCTCGTCCAGCAGTACCGGGTCGATTGCCTGCCCTTGGTCGCCCAGCAGCCCACCACCTGTAGCAAGCAGCGGGTTTTGGTCCAGCCGGGAGGCGATCAGAGGGGCCAGAGAAGCCCCATAGTGCGCCCGTTGGGCTGTGGTGGGGTACCTACCCGGCCAAATGCGTGTGACCACGCCACGGGCCGGTAGGCTGTTGTAGATGGACTCCATTGTCTGGGGAGTGCCCAGCCAAATGATGCGCCCAGTCTGGTTGATCGAAGTAAAGTCCTTGGTCAAGTGCAGCAGCTTAGCCCGTTGTGTGGGCGTGGCGCTGTTCTTGGAGGATTCAATATCGTCAGGGATCAGCAGGTCAGCCCGCCTGCCTTGCAGGTTGGCGTCGATGCCGATACAGTCAACCGAGGCGGACTTGTCGATACCCTTTAGGCTATGGTGGATGTCGAAGCCCTCGACCGAGGTACGGTCACCTGCGCTCTTGTCTGGCCGCATACACGCCAGCACATCCATGTTCATGATGATGCGGACGATCAGCGTGGCGATGTCAGTTGCCTGATCACCGCCTGCGGATACGATTAGTACCCGTCCTGCGGGGGAGTGCAGTAGATACCACACAGCGAAGGCCGCAGCAATCGTCGTCTTAGCCTGAGAGCGCTGGGCCTGTACCATAAGGTACTGTGGCCCGTAGGCAATGTAGCCCCCAATGTCCTTCTGGATGTCGGTTGTGCTAAAGCCTAGCTCGTCCATCACATCCTCAAGGAACGGGACGAACGTAGCGTAGTGCTGTTGCACAAGCTCAAGCTGTTCCCAGCGGGCCTGTGCTAGCAGCGTGCCTTCGCGGGCTTTCATTGCATAACACCCATGTCAGGACCGAAGCGATGGGCGAACGTGTCAGCCGCATCGTCAAGCGCAGCCTGCGGAATCTTCTTCTTACGGCGTGCCTGCAAGGCGTTGTTCAATTCGCGCAGTGCTTCATTATCGGCAGCATCCGCCGTGATGTTGTTGTTCTTCAGGAAGGCGATAGCCGCGCTGAGCAGGGCAGGAGAGGCTTTAACCTCTACTGCTACCTCGTCGCCCGCAGCATTAAGCTCAGTCTTGGTGTAGCCCTTGACTTGCTCACTGAGAGCATCGGCCACGGCCTCATGAAGATCACCTAGTTTCTTATCGCTTGCAGCCATTGCGGCCCTTTCTAGGTAAGTACCATTTGTCTCGGAGCAAAAAGAAGATTTGCGCCAAGGTGTAGACAATGGTTAGGATCATAACCCAGTCGGAAAGCACCACCCCAAATAGAGTGAGGCCACCGACTGTAACGGTGGGGACAGCCTTAGCTGCCTCAGTAACAATGTCGGAGTGGTGTTGTGTCATGGTTAGGACAAGGTGGAGGCGAAGACGAAGATGTCGTCCAGTTGTTGGGCGTCGTAACCGATGGCTGCCCCAATAGCGATGACGCTAGCACGGGAGCGTACGAAGTCCTGAGAGTCGTCCCATTCGATCTGCATTAGCCCACGGGCAGTAGCATCTGGGATAGCGTCGATAGCCGCCTGCACCAAGTGAAACTTTCCGCGAAGCAGCAATGCTTGCCGCGCTTGTCGCCGAGTGACCGATTGAGGAACCGTGACGACAGGTGAACCGGAGGGGCTCCAGTTAATGAGCCCAACGTAATCGCTTGCCCCAATCACCTCGGTCGTGAATTCTGCCTGTTGTCCGGGGCCGTAGGTTTTGCGGTGGAACGTCTCCGAAATTACCTCCCCGTCTTTCACGATCTGATCCGCCCATTGGACGTTGATCGCATTCTGATTCGGCAGGATGGAAATTTGATTTACGATGCGTTGTTCTGTGAGTGCCATGTGATTCTCCTTTAGGCTGCATAAGTGATGGTCAAATACAAATCCCCGGAGCCGCTTGTTATTTGCGACACAATGGCATTTGATATACCAGAGGTGATCTCGTTAAATAGCGTGATGTACGAAAGGTTTGGCGCTAGATAAACAACTAGAGTCCCAGCAGTCGAAGACACTCCCGAACAAATGCACGTTCCGACTGCCACCTGATTCGATGTATTGCTAGAGGCAAACGGGAGGCCTGTGATGTGGATTTGGTTTCCCGCCGTCATTCCCGCAGTGTTAATGTCAGCTAAAGAAATGTTCGCGGTTACTAATCTCCCGACCTTTGTATAGGTTCCGACACTCGCCGCAGTAGTCGCCGCATTCCCAGCAGCAGCATCTTTCACCACTGGGGTGAACGTACCTTCCTCGTAGTCATCCAGCGTGTTTGCGTCTGCACTGGCGTTTTGAGTGGATGGGAATTTGATTTGCCCAGCAGCTATTGTGATAAGACCCGCTGAATCAATCCGCATCCTCTCAGTCGGGTTACTCGCACCATCAGCCGTGGTGCGGAACTCCAAGCGTCCCGGCATGTCGTTGGTGCCGGGGGTTCCATCTACATACGCAACGATGCTAGACGACTGTAACTGTTGCGTACCGTCATGCCCCATGAACAGCACGACACCTAGCGGATCACCTGACTGTACAACTGCACTAGTGGTACGCTTCTTAGAAAATTTCAAATACCCCGAACTTGCCGAGTCAGAGTCATTAAGAAAAAGCCCTTGAGGGAGAAATGCTGCCATAGAGGACACTTGAACCTGTGCATTTACGTCAAGGTTAGACGTTGCCCCTACAAGCACGCGCCCAGCTCCATCAATCACAAACGGCGTCGAATCAGTACTTGCCGAATCCTCTACAACAAACGCATTACCTACGCCTGTCTGTGTAACCGTCAGGGCTGCGCTTGCGCTGTTTGCAAGTACCGTGGTAGCGCCTTTAATAGCGTGCGTATCTGTGGCCTCTGCATCGCCTAGTGTTGCGTTACCTGACGAGGTGAGCGAGGTAAACGAACCAGCGATTGCGCCACTCGCCAACCATGAGGCCAAGGTGGCCTTTAGGTTGGCCCACGTGAGCTTCTTTAGCCCGAACCCTGCCTCGCTGTCTACGACGGGGAGCAGGTCGGCGTCTACTGGGGTGGCTTTGCTCGTAGTGGCGGCAGTAGCAGCAGCTACTCCTACTGTAAACGCATCGTCTACGAGCATCGCGTTTGGTACTTTTTGGACCATAGTCTTCCTTTGTTAAATCACCTTCTTGTCTTGGAGGTTTTTCACCAAGTAAGAGAATAGAGAGTACAGGGGGCGTATCGCTACCTCGATACCGTCAGCCGTACTAGAGGGGACCGCATAGTACGTGATCAAGAAGTTCTTGATATAGTTAGGCAGGCAGAAGTTCTCCATGTCCAACGTCGCCGTTGTTGCCAAAGCTGCCGAGTTAGCCCCGCCCCAGCTAGTCAACCCTGCCGACCAGCCAATAGGCTGACCGATGTCCTTTGTGCCCGCTAGCACGTTAAGCCCCGTAGTCTTGAATGTAGCAACGCGGTTACTTGCCCCGATGTTAATCCCAAGGTTAGGGTTACCCGCAGCATAACCAAAGGTTTCCAGCAGGGCGTCAGCCCCGTTCATGCCAACGACGAGCGCTTGGTATGTAGTGGCAGAGCTACTGTTATTAGAGTACAGCGTGCCTGCGTTAGTGCTTGTGCCGTTAGGCTTCATCACCAAGGTAGTAGCGCCGTTAACAGTCAGGCTCTGGAAGGTATAGGCATCCGTGAGGGACGGCCCACCAACAGTAGCGAAGCGATGGCGACGCGCCAAGCCGTGGATAGTCATGTCGCCCGCTAGTTCTGCACCGTACTTACTCAGACAGGCTGACTGGTCGGCTACCACGTTGCCGCAAGGCCCCCATGTAACTCGGACGTTCTGAAAGTCCAGCGCCCAAGGAGAGAGGTTGTCGAGGAACACTGCCCCAAACACTAACCCCTGCTGGGTCATGTCGGACACATTGGAGTAGTCCAGTACGTCACCTGTGTCTACCAACAAATCCCACGCCAGCTTAGTCGTTGGCTGGGCTTGGCGGTAAAGCCGGTAGCGCATGTAGACGCCAGCCGCATTAGGCTGTACGGTTGTCTCCACGATCATACGATAACGCACACCATCGGCCAATACCGCATTGCGGGGGCCTGTAGACTCGGGCCATAAGAAGCGCTGCAACGGCACCTTAGGGAGGCTCCACGATTCGAGGATAGTGGTCGGCTCAAACTTCGCCTCGTCCCCGTTGAACCCAGACCACGTTAGATCGCCAAAGATAACTCCAGCACCGGGGTGCTCTACCGCGAGATTAGAGGTGTCACAGCGAGTAACGATAGCAACGTGAGCATCGGGGTTAGCCGCGAAGAAGCCAGTAGACAGGAACTCAAAGTCTACGGTCTTGCGCCCCGGCCCCACATTCCACGCCTCGGGGGAGGTGCTGACGAACGGCACCCGCATGTCGGGGGTGGCAGCAGTCATTGTGAAGTTGGGGATAGTCACGCCACCATAGGGCTGCGTAGTAGCTACCACGAAAGTGTTACCGTAGCGGGCACATACGTTGTTCGTCCCGACAGGGGGTGCCCCTGTTAGGAAGGTGATCGTCTTAGTTAGCGCCGTATAGCTGAAGTTGATACCGGGAATCTGGGTGATCCCGCCGACAGAAAGGTCGAGGTTAGACACAAGCCCAGCGTCGTTGGTTAGGACAAACGTAGTTGTTACTCCGTCGCCGTTGAACGTCTCAGTCTCTGCGTTAGTCAGCGTGACGCCGGGGATTGAAGCAACGTCCCATGCACCCGATGTGTACACGCGGAGTTCACCCACCGTGCTGTTCCAGTACATGGAACCTTCGATCAATGGCCCACCGTTGTTGGTGAGCACTGGATCAGCGGGTAGCGCTCCGAGGTACAAGTCTTCGAAGTCATTGAGCGTGTCAGCAGCTTCTGCGGCTGAAGCAGCGGCAGCGGCAGCGCTAACTGCCGCGTCACCTACGTCCGTAGTGTTGAGCACATCGACTACCTCAGCAGCGATAAACACCGCCTGCTTGGCGTTAGTGTCCAGCGCCACTTCACTAAAGCCAGCCTCGTCCGTGAAGTCTACGATTGGCAAATCTTTGGGAGTTTCCCGGTAGATCGTGAGAGTAAGCCCAGCCGCGAGGGTTGGGATAATGCGCAACTGGAACTCGCCGATAAGCATAGCCTCAGTTACAGGAATCAAAGTGCGCTGCCCTAGAGCAGTCTCAGTGTAGGCTTTGACGTGAGCCACATCAATGTAGCCCCCTGAGAAGTTAAAGTCCCAGTTAGTGGTTACACCATCCGTGGTGTACACAGTACGGGCTAACAGTTGTTCGATGGGTGTCGGCATCAAGCCTCCTTAAAAGAAAGAAACCCGCCAATACGGTTAAGTAAAGGCGGGTCGTATTACAGGTACTAGATTAGGCTAGCGTGCTGTATTGAAGAAGGGAACCAAATACGGGAGGTTCCCCATAGGCAAGGCTCTGAGGGCCTTGTTAGGATCGGTAGGGTCTTGCATCGCTTTGTAGATGTCGTTAACCGTACTCGCTGATGGCAGCAGCATGCCGCCTACAGCATCCCGGCCAGCCGGTGGCTGAGGCCCTGTGAGGGCTTCTGGCGCAACAGCAGTCAAGAAGTCTACCATGTCGGGCGCTACGCCTAGCATGGCAGCGTAGCCCATAACGGCCCGTGCCGTGTGGTAGCTATCTGTGCGCTTCTCGATGAACGCTTCTTGGTCCTCCCTGCCAATGCTAGCAGCATACACACGGGCGTAGTGGATCGGGATAGCCATACTCATTAAGCCCATAGCCATGCCATAGGCTTTGAACTTACCGTGGCTGTTGCGCTGGCGGCCCCACTGCTTCTCCATCGAGACGATAGAGAATGAGCGGAACTCTGTCAGCAGTTTGAGCCAGCCATCGTGTGCCCACTTACCACGCTCACCCACGAACGTGCCTTGGATGATCTGGTTAGTGCCACGCCATACGGCTTGGATCACCGCCTTGCGCAGTTCAGGGTCACTGATCTTGTGCGCCTCAAAGCCAGCGGGATTACCGGAGGCATCGAACTTAGCGATGGTCGGCAACTCTGCCCGCAGGGCTAGGCGTATATCTGCCGTAATACCCATCTGGTCTAACGCAATGTCATCGCCACCGTCCCGGATGTACCGCAGCATCTTCTTCACGATCTGTTCTGACATGCCCCGCTGCTGTACGCTGTGAAGCAGTCGGTGCCCAGACAGCTTAGCCTGCAAGTGCCCACCCCCACGCAGCAACCTATCGGTCATAGTGAGGGTGTCCTTGCCGTAGGTAGGGTAGGCGTGATTTGGACTATCGAACGGCATAGCCATCTTGTAGCTATCGGTGCCAAAGGTTGCGCCACCTGTTTCCAAGCTAGTCAGGAACGGATTGTTCACAGCCTTGCCTGCTACCAGATCACGAATCTCCTGCCGCATACGGGGCATACTGGCAATGCTGCTCATTACGCTAGCCACACCCAAGTGGATTACCCCGTTAAAGGTTTCTGAGGCTTGGGTCCAAGCAATGCCACCAAGGCGGATCAAGCGGTTAGCCGCCATAGTGCGGTCCATCCACTTGCCGCCCTCCTGTCCGTAAGGCGTGCCCATCATTTCGGCAAACAGTTGGTCGAAGGCTTCCCGCTCGCGCGGAGTAGGCAACTGGCCGTCCAGCCCATACTGCAAAGCAGCCCGCAGGCGGTTAACAGCAGGCGTACCCATGATACCCACCTGAGCCAGCGCTACCTCGCCGCTAACCCGTTGTGCTTGCTGGCGCAGCAGTTCTATCTGATCAGTTTCAAAGATGTCCATCAGGCGGAACGTAGTACCGTCAGCCGTTGGGTACTCGCGGTTCAGATCAAGTTCCGTACGGGTCTTGGTCTGGGTAGCGCCGCCTGTGCGAAACTGCTTCATGTACTTGTCAACCTCTTCTTGCGGGAGGTTCATGCCGTGCAGCACTTCCTCTGCAAGGTCCGCAGTCTCTGCGCTATGTCCCCCCATCGGCGCACTGTAGCCCCCACTAGCTCGGTCCATCACTCGCTGCATGTACTTGCTTGCGAAGTTATCCGCGAAGCTAGCATCCCAGCCGTGGTTGGTGATAACCTGATCCACGATAGCCTGATGGACGATGGCCTTCTTCTCGTTGCTCAGGTTTAGCAGGCTGTTGGAACTCATGCGGTGAGGCATATAACCCACGCTAGACTTAGGCAGGGCCTCGTAGCCCAGCGTCTTGGTGTCAACTTGGAACTTAGCTGACCGAGTGTAAGCTGCCTCGATAGAGTCAACTGCCGCACTGATATTAGGGTCAGCGCTAACCGGCTTGCCGGATACCCGGCGTGCCTCAATCTCGGTAGATAGCTCCTTGTGAAAAGCTGCGCGGCGCGTGCCTGTGATGTGGTCATCCCACACCGAGCCCGCACGATTAACTGCCCACAGCTCGTAGGCGTTCTCCACCTCGTTCACCACGTTCTGCTGAATCTCCCGCTCAATGATGTGCTTAGAGATAGCTGCCGTAGGCGTGACCTTACCCTTAACACCGCTAGCGTCTTCGGCCACCACAGAGGCGACCCACCGCAGCAGCGGGCTCTTGGACTTGAGCATCAGCAACCCAGCGGAAGCTACGTTGAAGACCTCGTTGTCCGCGAGATTGTCTGCCCGTGCGATTAGCTCAGGCGTTAGTGGCGGGGCCTTCTCAATAGCCAGTCGGTGCAGCGCGGCGATAGCCTTAGCCTCGTCCCGTTGGGACTTAGTGCCCATAGGTGCAAGATTCACACCGATCTGCTGGGCAAATGGGTCAGTCAGCACAGACTCCACCACCTCAGCCGGGGCGTCAGCCTGCACGGCAGGCGTGGGCTTAGCCAGCTTTAGTTGCGGGCGTGCTGCCACCACCTCGGGGGAATTAGCCAGTGTGTCGAACAAGGCTTTGTACTCATTGGTCACGCCCACGTTCTGCCGCTTAGCCAACCGCAGGAACTCCAGCGCTTTCTGGATGGCGTACTTGAACAACGCTACGGCCTCACGATGCAGGCCCAGTGAGTTACCTGTTACCGAGTTCTCTTCCACGTACTTGACGAACTGCTCCGCACTGAACTCGTCCCAGTCAAGCTCGTACTTGCTCTTGAGGGGCGTGGTCAGTTCCTTCTCCGGGAACAGTGCAGCATTGGTCAGGCTGTAGCGCTGGGCGCGGGCAGCATTGCCATCAGGCGTACCAGCCTTGGCCGTTTCTAGAAAGCGATTAAAGGCGTTGACCAAGGCCACGCGCTGGTCTGGTGCAACCTTAGCGATATGGTGGTTGAAGATCAAGTGACCTGACTCATGCACCGCAGTGCGCAAGGCGTCTGCCCCAAGGTTGGGATCAATCGTGATGATCGCTGCCTTGCCTGATACTTGAACAGCACTACCATTAGCGAACACACCGGGCTTACCCGGCATTTCAACTTGCTTGTCAGACACTACGATGCGGTAGTCGTCTGGCAGGAACTTGCGGGCCAGCTTAATAACCGTGTCCACAGCAGCTTTACGGCTGTCAGGGATAGCGCCCCCTGCAAAGTGTACCCCGGGAGGTAGCGCGTGGAGATCATCCACAGTCTTAGCCAGCCCCTTGGTGTAGTCCGCAATGGCCGCAGCATGTTTGCCTCCGGGGGCGAACTCTTCTTCCCGCAGCACGAAAGCTGCCTGTGTGTCGAAGGCCGCAGCAGGTTCGTCTAATTGGACCTTGGGCGGGGTTACCGCGTCAGCCTGCACCGCAGGGCTGTCCACATCAAACGGGCGATCTGAGCGTGGCGCAGTGGCCGCTGTGAGGATTTCTCCAGCCTCTGCTTGGCGCAGGCGGGCTGCTTCCACGGCCAGCATTTCTGGTGTGGCCGATGCCCCCAGATTCGCTTGGGCCTTCTGCACATAGGCACTGGCCCGTGCTTCTGCCTCAGTGGCACTCGCGGCCAGCAGGCGCTCACCGTGGGCACGGGCTACAAAGTGGCCTACCCCCACACCCAACAAGCCGTCGATAGCCACGCTGACTGCGAGGTCTGCCCCGCTGTAGTGGCCGGTAACCAGTTGGCGGGTGGCTTCGATAGCTGTACCGGACAGCACGTTCTCAGCGATAGCAGAGCCTATGGCAGCGCTCTTAGAGCCTACTTGATGGGCAGCGAGGCCAGCACGGGTTAGGCGGGCGCTGACTGCTAGAGGCACTACGATGTTCGTAGCGTCCACGCCCTCGGCTGCAAAGGACATAAGCATACCCTTACCAACCCCGTTAGCCATCATCGTCTTCACCCGGAACTGCTCTTCCTCAAAGGCGCTGAGAATGTGCTGCGACTCTTGGGCGCTGCGGGATTTAGTCAAGTCCATCGCCAAGTTATAGTCATAGCCGATAGGCAGTGTCTTCATATCGAAGGTGTATCCCGGCTCGGGCTCGAACTTGTCTCGGGTAAGCATAGACTTGACA
>OFQV01000394.1_pt1 | contig 11652 bp, 9 predicted proteins | sample 1542971 | NCBI WGS metagenome assembly OFQV01 (sample SAMN07774229, study PRJEB24372) | wastewater metagenome | isolation source: WWTP Cannobio (Effluent) | place: Italy: Cannobio | collected 2016-01
GCAAGGAGTCAACATCCCTAATGGCTCGCGTGTTGTTGAATTCAAGCCTTTAGAAAATAGAAATCCTTGGCACTACAAGCTAGATAAAGGTGAACTAGTTTACGATCCACCTGAGCCGGAATTAGTTCTGGAACCCTCTCTTGAAGAGCTAAGAAAAGCAGCCTATGAAAATGATTTAGGTGGATTGCCTAATCAGATCGATGCTGTCTACAAGGGATTACTGATTTTGATACCAGCATTTGCAAAGGCTGGGCTCTTAACTCCCGAAGAGGTTGAGATTCTGACGCCAAATAAAGACGCTCGTCCCGACACGCCGGCTGGCTGGCTTGGCAAAGTGAAAGACATAAAAGAAAGATTTCCTAAATAGCCATGATTATGGCATAATCTACGACAGGAGGTAGTACAACATGGCAACAACTGGCGCTTTACCCGTCGTCAATTACACGACCGGCAGCCAACAACTAAACCAGGCGGCAACTGGTCAACAGTCCGCCATGAACCAGTACAATCCTGGTCAATTAGCGATGCAAGACTATACCAATCAATATGGTATGAACTTGCTGAATGGACAAGTACCTCAAGGCGCTGGACTCAGTGATGCCTCTCGTCAGAAGGCATGGCTTGATTGGAACAGCCAGGTAGCGCCAAGGCTAGCCGCGCAGAATGGCGCAGGCTCACCGGCTATTGGCTCAAGTGCCAGTCAGTTAGCTTTAGGCTTGGCAGCCAAAGACTCAGAGATGGGCTTTGCAAACTCGCTAGGTGCGTATCAAGCGGCTGGTAACTTTGCATACAGACCAATCGGCTCTAATCAATCGACCGCACAGAATCAACTTTCTAACCAGGCTTCAAATCAGACGAGTACCACTCAAGACTTTGGCGCTCTAATATCTTCCCTCCTAGCGGGTGCCGGAGGTGGTGGCACTGCCGGTAGCTTTTGGAACGGGACCGGGCAATAGTAGTGGCGGGACAAATCCAGCAAGTCCTCAGCCGACCTACACAGGCGGCGGTTTAAACGTACCGCTAGAGCCTACAAATGGTCCCATTCAGACCAGTCGATTTGAGCAGAACTTCTATAACAACAATCCGGCTCAGACTCAGACTGGCTCTACCGGTCAAACGCCTACTCAGCAACCGACTCAAACGCCGCAAGTACAGACTACGCCTTTTATCGGCACTGAAGGCATGTTCAAAGGGCAGTACTACGGCACCACTGCACAGCCTATGACTTGGCAGATACAGCCAAATGGCGAGTATGTCGAAGCACATGGCGTAGGTGGTGGCGATACTAAGACGCTTGCTGAGATAGCGGCGATGGGCGGCTTGTCACAAGTCTATGTAGGTATGGAACTCAAGACTCTAGGCGAAGCTTATCAGCATTACAATCAGCCGACAGCACTTGAAGCTTATCAGCAGCAGCTCCAAGCTCAGCAACAACAGCCACAACAGTACGACAGAGACGGCGCTAGTCCTTATGCGAGCTATCCAGGGCAGTCAAACTATGCAAGTGAGTACAGCCCTGGCAATCCCGCTATTTATGGCGATGCTTTTAGTCAACAGCTCTATGACTATGACCCAGGCAGAGCACAAGCCCAGAACGAGATACAAGGTATCATGAACGACCGCTTGTATAATCCGAGTGCTTACGGCTCAGGCTATGCGACACTTGGTAATACTGGACAAAAAGATTCTAACACCAGTCTCTATGGGGCAATCATTGGCGCTGCTAATGCCGCAGGCAATATGATAAACACCGCTTTTGGCGGCTCGCCTACACTAGGCAGCCAGGGCGCTTACAACGTCACCGATGCGATGTTCAGGAATAGTCTGACCAGCGCTAGCCAAGGCGCTAACATGGATGTCACTAAACAGAATTATCAAGGCACGCCATACTATCAACTTAACCAAGGCGCGTCTATCAATATTCCTAGCAGTGTTCAGACTGAACTGGACATGCAAAAGGCTTATATTGAAGCTCAAAGAACTGGCAATATGTCAGCTTATATGGGGCAGTACGGTAGACAGCCTAACACTATGGCTATCACTTCGTACATTCGCAACCCGCCACCTGAGCTACAAGAAGCGGCTCGCCAATACATGCTACAGGCGAACGCTGCTAATGCTCAAGCTCGTCTTGCTGTTAATCCTAATGACGTTGTTGGCAATGCGATACTCAGTAACAAACATATTAGTAACCAAGCACTGAATCAGTCTGGCGCGGGCTCCACAATCTTGTTCCCAGACGGCGACCAGAAGGGGCGGCTCTTACGCTCTATCCCAGGCGTGAACGTAGACCCTGCACTACTTGCATGGGCTGACACAGCCGACTACTTAACTAATCAGCTTTATCCACAAGGTATCCAAGCTGGCGTAATCTCACCCTCCTATCAATCCGAGGGAATGGGTAATGCTTCTGCCGCAACTAATGGATATGCGTACACTGGCACGGGCGCAGCCGCCAATGAGTGGATACCTGGATTACATGGTCTTGATAATCCGGTCTTCTGGGGGCAGCCTAACTCAGGCTTACCTGATTGGATGCAACCTAATCCGAGTCCGTTTACAAATAACGCTGGCGGGCAGGTTAATGCTATCCCTGGTTATCAAACTCAAGTTACTGGCTCTATTGTGGGTAAGAACGGCGTGCCCCTTAACGGTATGCCCGGTGCCGAGCCTAGCCATAGTGGACTCCCTAGCGGCTGGGCAAGCCTCGGTGCTGACTCAACCGGGCATACGAACCCTGGCGGCGTAGTACTGGGCAATGGCACGATTCAAGGCTACGGACAAAGCCCGCTAGGCTATCAAGGTCAGACAGGCTGGGACCGCAATGGCAACCCAATCTTTGGCGGGACATACTATGGGCTTTAGTGAAATCCGGTTGTACTATTTAGTGTAAGAGGTAAAGCGAATGGTCACACTATCAGGCGGCGTACAACAAACTAGCGGCAATGTGCCAGTAACATCTGGCGGCAGTCCAATTGTGCCTGTCTCTGACTCAGGCTTTATTCAAAACTTCTATGGCACGCCTACGACTGGCGGCATCAATACTTATTACACGCCGATTCAGCAGACGCAGAACGAGACTTATAATGCCAATCTGACTATGAATCAGGCTCAGTTACCTGGCATTAGCCCGCTTGCGCAGCCTGGCGCTATTCAAATGCCTGCCGATAGCGGTGCGGATAACATAGCCACGGGCTATCGTGGTGAGCCTATCCAAATGCCTAACCTAGCAGCGCTCAGTCCAAGAGGTGAGAGCACTGGCGGGATTCAAATCGGCAACAGAACCTATGACCCTAGCCAAGTGACAGCACAAGCGGTTACTCAACCGGACTGGGGCTATGACCAGCCTTATCAGCAAAGTCCTTTTATGCAGCCTCCACAAGCGCAGTACGCACAGCCGCAGCAACAGATGCCGATGCCGGTGCAGCCAGGCGGCGGTAACATGCAAGTACAGCCGATGTACAATCCGTATCAACAGATTGACGACCCGGCTGGCAGAATTCAGCAAGTCCGCCAAAGAGAAGACCGCGCTCGCCGCTTTGGACAAGGCTATGCTAACAATGGCGTGGCGCAAATGCAGCGTATGCAGCCACCTGTACACGCAAGAGCCGTAGGCGGCTGGCGTGGAGTGGCTAACCGTATGGCTGGCGCTATGAATCCAAACATCGCCTTACAGCAAGACCGTCAATTCGCAACGTATGCCACGGGCTTCAATGCTCGTTACAAAGCTATCGCCGACCAGATTGAAGCAGGGCTTAGAATAGAGCAGACAGCTGACCAACATGCAAGTACTCGCGAGGCGTCTATCTACAATAACATGATGGACAATCAGATGCAGTGGCAGAAGCACAACACGCCTGCTCCGGCTAGTGAGACTGACCGCAGGCAACTTGGACAGTACGGTATCAACAATTACAAAGAAGACAGTCCTGAGCGTATGAAGTACATCATGGCTATGAAGAATCTACACAACGTAGATTTGACTGACACTCTAAGTGTTCCAAGACCTGAGTACAAAGACGCTCAGCTAGAGAACGCTCTAGGCAGAGGCGACCTGCAAGACCAGAGATACAATTACAATGAAGCTATGAACCCTGGCAGACAGACGATACAGAATCAAGCAATTGAGTACGGTGGTTATCGCAATCAAGTCGCAGGTGCAACCACAGGCGATAAGATTTCGACATCGCATAATCGTGCAAGTATCGTAGCGGACAATGCTAGATTCAGCGCTAAGTATGGTGAGCCGTTAATTCAAAACAGGCTGAATGCCGGACTCCGCGCAGAAGCCATGAAAGACCTAGCTTATGCCAAAGAAGCGCGAATTAGAGCACAGCAACCGTTAGACCGATGGAAGGGACTAGGCGATACGCTGGCTAAGATGCAGCTTGGACCTAACCCCGAGAAGTATCCGCCATTGGCTAAGGTCATGCTCAAGGAGTACAACCAACTAACCAAAGACTTGCCGAGCTTAATGGAAGCAAGAGACTCACTCAACGAGTCTTATGACTTACTCCAAGCGACAGTCTCAGCACCTCTAAGTCCTGCCGAACAGCAGCCTACTCAAGTAGCAGCACCTGGCACATTCGCTCGCGGTGCACTCTTACAGCGTTCAGGTGATATACCCGGTATGAGCAGAGCGCCAAGACCCGGTGCGCTTACGCCTACTCAGATGAGACTTGCAAGGCCAAGGCAGATGGTTGCAGAGCAGCCGCAATCAGGCGACCAGACTCTTCGAGATGTCCTAAAAAAAAACAGTGAACAGAACGAAGTAGCTGGCTACAATAGTGATGTGCGTATATCTGGGCGCGAGCACGCCGACCATATGCGTAGCGCTAGAGCCGAGAACAAAACAATAAACGAAGCCATGCAGGAATTGACCTCGGATACTGTAGATTACTTGGACCGGTTGCGCAATACTGACTTGCCGAACTTTTTCAATATCATCGGCAAGATGAATGAGTCTCCGACAGAGGCAGAACTAGGCGAGGGACTGTTCGGGCAGAAGGGCGACGACCACTTGCGTCAAATCCTTAACCGACTGCACAGAGTCCCTGGCAGGCAGAATGAGAATCCAGGGCTACTACTAAATCAAGCGCCTCTACAAGCGGCTCCCGCTAAAGCCATGGCGAATACCCGCCTAGCGGGCGGAATGCTGTCTGGCGGTGCTAGTGAGAGTTTCGCGCCGATTCGTGACAATGCTAAGTACATCACAAGAGCGAATCAGTACTATCTTTTACGTCAGCTCCTACAAGCAACTAACTACAAGCCTACTTTTGAGCAGTTAAAAGCGTTTCAAAGCCGATACAAGAGAGCGCAAGGCGTGGACCCTACGCGCACCGGAACGGCTCTAGAGCATAGCGTAGCTATGATAGGAGACTAAATGGCAGACCCTTTTAATGTAAATGCCTTTATCCAAGGACGCTCACCTGCCGGACCTATGCCAGTAGCGCCGTCTCAAGACGACCCTTTGTCGTCCGACTTTAACGAGCCAGTTAATTTTCAAACAGCTGAACATCCGGCAGGTGATATTGCATCTAACGCTATTCGTGATTTAAGTTCGCTTAATACGAATCTGCGCACTCAAGCTTCTGCCTTAGCACAGCGAACTTACGAGACGCTTGTGCCGCAAAACCTTGTAGACTCAGCCATACCTTTAGACCAGAAGCTGGGGCTAATCCCTGGCGGACTTATGGAGATGGCAAATCCTAAAAGCTTCTATTTCGAGAGGGGCTCACCCTCGCTAGGGCTTAAGCCCGCCTTTGGATGGACAGAGAGCGAAGGCGCGACCATGTTGCATATGCTAGACATGGGCGGGCAAGCTTTCGATAAGACGTATGGACAGCCCATTCGTGGCGCTGCCGTCAACATGTTTCAAGGCAAGTTCAAAGAAGCCGGTCAAGAGCTTGGCAAAATCGTAGACTACGGAACTCAGCACCCGCTCTATGCTGGCATGGACGCCGCCACTGGCGTTGGTGCTATGGGCATAGCTGCGCGAGAGTTAAGCGCACTGCCAAAACCAACACCGCGTATGCTTATCGCTGGCGCTGTACAGAAGAACATCACAGATGGCTTTTATCGCAAACTGCCAAAGAATATCAAGCAGGCTTTGACTACTACAAACGCCGCCAATATCTTATATCAAATGACCAAAGACCCGCAGTTCTACAAGCAGCTTCAGGCTGACATTGCAGAGCTTGAGCGCTTAGAGATGGAAGTCCCTAAGCAACTGCGCGGCATGTTAGTCGAGGCTGGCGAGTACAGAAATATCAAGTACCGCAGAAAACTTGAGGGCATCCCTGAAGTCCAAGCAGTGTGGAAGCAAGCCGACATGATTGGCGAGAAGATGAAACAAAAGATGCTTGAGGACGGGCTCATAACCGAGCATCAAGCATTGAAGGGACAATACCAGACTGCGGCTGAGACATTTTATAAGCTGAGAAATAAGCCGAGATACAGACTGAGCACTAAGCCAGGTGGCGCACCTGAGCGGTTGCCAGATATCCCTGACGGATTCTGGGATTCGCACGAAGGCATTAGGGCGCTTAGAGAGATACAGCGCTACGCTGCAAAGAGTGGCAAGCCTATACCATTTGTCGGCATAGTCCACGAATGGGAAGCGGCGCAAGCTGCTGGCATCATGAAGGGCGGCGACCTTATGCGCAACAAAGTGCCAGGCATGAGAAGTATACGCAAGTTCGCAGCAGACGAGGGCGGGACACCTGCGTCTTTGATGGAACGCCAGAAGAACGTCCGCACACCAGACCATACAGAGCCTAACTTGAGGACTAGCAATAGCCTCACTGCATCTGTTGGTACTCGCGCCGTACAGAACGCTGCCGTCTTAAGGTATAGACAATACTTCAGAGATATCATGGACCGCTTTGGCGATGCTAAAGTCGCAGGCGTGGACTTCGATGTCCATAAGTACATGAAGCTCCTTGCAGGGGCAGACGGACCTGTTACAGACGGTATGATGGCAGACATCTTACGGGGCACACCTGAGTCTGTGAAATTACCAAAAGAGATTGTAGACGCGCTTCAGTTCAATGTAAGTAAACCAGTCAAAGCGGCTGAGCTTGGCGGCTCAGTGGCTCACAAGATAACCAACACTTTTAAACATGCCACACTTATGTATGACATGTACTGGGCAGCACAGCAAGCCGTGCAGACAAGCACTATTTTAAATGGCGCTATGTTCAGAGGACCAAAAGACATTGTGCCGAGTATGCTTGCCTACAAACTCGCCTCAGACAAGAACATCCCTAAAGGTATCTGGGTAAACAACTTCACCAAAGAGACAGCCGGATATGGTGTGCCTGGTGTGCGTCGAATGAAAGCCATGACACAGTTTGGGCAAGACCAGATTCAGTACAAGCCTAGTCTTGGCGGTGCGCTTAAGCGTGCTAGTCGCAAGACTATTATCGACTTTGGCAGAAAAGTCGGATACGTACAGGCGTACAGTCGAGGCGTCGCCACGGTTGCTAACGAGTCCGAGAAGTATTTCAATGATACGTTTTATCTTTACAACATGCTTAAGCAAATGGAAGACATTCCAGACGCTGCGGCAATGAAGATAAGCGGTGCTTATGACAAAGTGGTCCAGGCTGTGAATGACGACTTGTCATTGCAGCGCACACAGTTCAAGCGTGACAGAGCTGGTAAAGAAGTAGACGCTCGAATGGGCGTGTACGGCAGACAGCCAAGTCCTGGCGTCTTATCTGCCATGGATGAATTCGCTAAGGCGATGATACCGTTTTACCCCTGGCTCAAGCACTCGGTCACTATGACCATGAAGCTGCCAGAGACGCCGGTTAAATACACAATCGCTAATCAAATAACAAAGCAGTCGCCTTACCTGCAAAGCACTGATTTAACATCACAGGAGAAACAGCAAGGCGGCATACTTGTAACCAAGCCAGACGGCTCGCCACGCCTCGACAGGAATGGCTTGCCTCTGGTTGTACGCTCGCCCGGTTTTTCGCCGTTCACACAGTCGCCAGAGCTGGCTCTGCAAATGCTTCAGATTGGCATAAGCCAAGAGCTAGATGCAGGACACCCAGGCTTTAACCCGCTACTTAATCTATACGGCATGACATTCGCTCACACTGACCCAGCTTCAGGTGCTGACTTCTCGGACCCGAGCTTAATCCACGACGCCTCAGGTTCGCAGTATCGATATGACGAAAACAAAGACGAGTATATCGAAATGCACCCAACGCCCAACATGATTCAGGCTATAGCTAAAGCTACGTTTCCAAAGCAAGAGGCTGAGTTCAGAGACTTGCTTACTTATCCGTATAGACCAACAGCGCTTAGCTGGCTAGACGACCAGCGCATCGACCGAGATGCAAGCGGTGGCTCTATCGGCAAAGGCGAGCCATTTTTAGCGCCCAACATGCTCGAAAACAGATTACAGCGATTCTTCAAAGTGCGAGCACAGCCACAGAAAAGAGACGCTGCCACAATCGAAATGTTCAAACAGAGGACAAAGCAGAGGCTTAACAAGAACCGCAATCGCCAAGAGCGTGAACTTGACCCGAGCGTTATCCCTGACGTCGGCGCTGACTTGCCTCGCAACCCGCCAGTATCAGATTTAAATTATTACCTGGCTAAAGAAATCTTTGGCGAGCCGCCACAAAAGCGCGTAATACCAGATTTGAATCCAGATGGGACTATACCTTTTTAGACTTACTACTTACAATAGTAGTCATGGCTAAGCGACTCGACCAATCTCAGATAAAGACCTGCTTGAAGTACAAGCCGGATTTTATGCGCGTGCAAGAAGCTACAGGCGTTCCGTGGGAAGCTGTGTGCGCAGTCTGGTATCGCGAGTCTTTCAGCGTGGCTGTGCCAAAAACTCTTGGCGGTCAATTTCAATTCGACCCGCCACCACCTGACAATCAACTACATTTCTTACTAGACCACTACAGCAACCTGACCGCTGCACAAAAGGCTGACATCGTAGCGCGTGGCGTGAACGATTTCAAAGCGGCTATGTTCCTGGCTGCATGTCACGGGCGACATCACTGCGACCCTAAGATAACGCCTCAAGCGACAGACGCCGAGATAAAAGATTTCTTCTGGGGCTATAACGGCAAAGCTTTTGGAGCAGCCGATAAGTCCAACTATGTCATGAATAACTTTGACAAAGCGCACGAAAACATGATGATACGTGGCACTATCCCAGACAAGTCGGCTCCTAAAGGACGCAGACGTATAGAGACTACAGACATGCGCCCAGGCGCTTTTACTGTTTACAAGCAACTCAAAGGAGAACTCGTTTAATGCTTAATCCTATAGAAATGTTCAAGATGGTCGGCAATGCTAACCAAGCAGTGGCTCTATATCAAGACCTTGTAAAGCTAGACTCAGACCATGACGGTATCCCAGAAGTGATTGAGATGCTCGACAAGGCTAAAGAAATCGTCGCTGATTTGAACGAGTTAAACAAAGACGCTCTTGAGCTGTTGGCTATGTACTCACAGCTAATGCCTTTAGTAAACGAGAAAGTTCAAAGGAAGTAGACATGGAATTACTCATAGTTATAGCGAATCTATTGCCGCTTTGCTTCTTAATTGTAGACTTATTGACGGATGGATAGGCAGCTTTTCTATTTAGTGCTTTGCACGCTGGTAGGCATGAACCTGGCAGCGCTAATCGAGACTGTCATATCTGGACAGACTCCGCAGTGGTTTATCGGTGTGGCTGTAGCCACGATGGTTGCAATAATCGCGAGGGTGAAACATCTAAGCAAATGAAAGCATTATTCTTAAGCCTAGTTATAGCCTTATTCTCGATGCTACCAGGGCTGTGCTCACAACTAACGCCTATGATAGCCAAGAGAGATGTCTTGGTGGAGTCCGGCTGGGCACCACCTCCTAAGCAAAAGGCACCGTTCAAAGAACGGCACCCTAAGCTTTACAAAGCCGGTCGCAAGGTGCGAACAGTGGCTATTTTTGTTTCGCCGATTGTGCAGGTAACTGGTTCGGTGGCGCAGATTGTAACGCCGTTCCTTTTACATTAATCTCTACGCCGTGCGAGTAGACCATCAAGTTAGATGTCAGCAGTCTGTGTTCGGTTAAGCCTTGGTTTGCGGCTTTGCTGTGCAGCTCGGCTAGTTCGTTTACATGGTAGCGGAACATCTCTATCCAGGCAGGTGCCCGAAAAGTGTCTGGTACAGGCAAAGAAGGGGCTGTTACGGCTTCTGCTATCGGGCTTGTCCAGTCGGCTGGCTTCTCGTTGTCTTGCCATGCTGGCGTCTCCTTCTTGTAAGATGCGGCAGTAGCCAAGGCTTGTGGCGTCTTGTTACGTATGAACTTCTCTAAGTCCTTGGTTGTGAAGTAGAACCTGCCAGAGCCGTCTGTGCGCTTTGGTAAGTTGCCACGCTTCACATGATAGTGGACGGTCGTCGCGGTGATGCCTAGCTCTGTAGCGGCTTGCTGTGCTGTATATGTAGCCATGTGTTTACTCCTTAAGTTACGGGATGGGTATCATATCCGACTGATATACCCAGCGCAAATTAAATATTATTCCGGCACCGCCTTTAGTGCTTCGGCTATTTCCTCAGCGCTATCAAAGATTTGGAAACAGGCTTCATTCAGAGCGTCGATAAAGTCGAAGTCAGTGCCAGAAATTGAATTTGGCATATGGAACCAAAACTGGTCGCCATCTATCTCCGCATGTACTGAGCGCGTTTTATTCAGTATCGCTCTAAATATGTCAAAATTAACCGCTTTCTCTGCCATCGCGTCGAATGCGGCTAGCTCTGATTCTTTCGTGGTTGCTATGCAGTGAGTCAAGCCTTCAGCTTCCCACCCTAGCCATGCATCCTCTATCCGTTCTCTCAAGTGTTCTACCGTTACTTCGCTCACTGTGCGCCCTCCTTGTGTATGTCGGTCAATAATGCTTTGTGGTCTATTCCGGCTTTACCGCAAGCGTATGCATAGGCTTTGATGAGTAACAAGATTCGCAAATCTAGGGCTTCCATGTCTGGCACACCGGCGAGTCACTACTAATTTGTGTTTTCCAACCAGTCCCATAGCTCTCCTATTTACCAATCACTGACTCAGTTGTCGGGGTGTCTGATGTTGACCGTTTTTTTGATGCTTTCAACTCAGCGACTTGCTTTGTAATGTCAATAAACTTCCCGTTAGCCTCATATCTTTCATATGGAATCAGTGCGCACCATTCGTCCAAGAATTTTTGGAGATCCATTCGATGCTCATCACCGACATAATCGCTTGGGTAGTCATCATCGCCAAAAAAATCACTGTCAAGGTCTTCTAAAATACTGTCAGCACTAACATGTAGCGGCACAAGACGCATACACTCAACTTCAGTGACATCTAAGCCCTCGGACTCAATTTCATCAACGGCGTCTTCCAGATATCGCCATGCTTTCCCGTTGAGCCATACCGGACCATTCCAATTCTCGGCGTTAATAACTTCACTCATCTCCCTCACTCCTCTATGCTGTCTATTTCTGTGTCTAAATTTTCTAGGCTCGGATGCTGATAGTGCCTAGAGGTAGTGCTAGACACTGTTTCTATTAGGGTGAAGCGCTTACTCTTTAACAACCGCTCCAACTTCCGCCAGCGCTCAGCGTCTGCTTTGTCTTTGTCACCCGGCTCTTTATCGCCACCTACACAC
>OFQV01000396.1_pt1 | contig 11618 bp, 13 predicted proteins | sample 1542971 | NCBI WGS metagenome assembly OFQV01 (sample SAMN07774229, study PRJEB24372) | wastewater metagenome | isolation source: WWTP Cannobio (Effluent) | place: Italy: Cannobio | collected 2016-01
TTCCGATCTGGCCCAGTACTACAACGACCCCAACGATCCAGGTGAAATGCGAATCAACCGGGATAAGTTCCAATACTATGACAAAGCATTCTTAGCCTGTGAACAAGGTAATTGGTACTACCACGGCAATCGTCTTAATATCTTTGCTTCTGTTGACTTCGCTTATAGTAAAAGCAAGCGCGCTGACTATACAGCCATTGTCGTTATTGGCGTAGACAGAGACTTTAACATCTACGTACTCGAAGTTGATAGGTTCAAATCGGATAAGATTAGTGAGTACTTCGATCACATCCTTACTCTGCACACTAAGTGGGAGTTCCACAAGCTGGCTGCGGAAGTTACGGCTGCTCAGCAGGCTATTGTGGAAGAACTCAAGGATTCCTATATCAAACCCTACGGTCTCTATCTCTCTGTCGTTCCCATCAAACCTACTAGGCACGAGGGCTCAAAAGAAGAGAGACTGGCAGCTATCCTCGAACCTAAATACGATAATAACGCAGTCTGGCATTATCGAGGTGGTAACTGTCAGGTGCTAGAAGATGAACTGATTAGTACACACCCGCCTCACGATGACTGTATGGATGCCCTGGCCACAGCTATTGAAATCTGTGTCCCACCCATTGGTCGTCAGGCCCGGGATCGTTCATTCGCAGGGTCTAACGTTGTAACCCACCCCCGCTTCGGCGGTGTATCTTTTAGAGGATAATACATGCCAGCAGGCGTTCGCGGACTAGTTATTAACGATCTTCTCAAGCCTGAACAGTTGGCTGTGGACATCGCTAATAAGCATCAAGAGTGGGATATGAACCGTGCTCGATGGCTCGCAGAGAAACGAGAGATTCGTAACTATGTGTTTGCCACCGACACGACAACTACAACCAATGATCAACTTGGGTGGAAGAACTCTACCCATGTCCCCAAGCTATGTCAGATCAGGGACAACCTGAAGTCTAACTACGAGGCTGCATTGTTCCCTAATGACCACCCAATTAAGTGGGAGGGTGACGATGAGTCCAGTGAGGCCAAGGGCAAGCGTCTGGCTATCGAAGCTTACATGGAAAACAAGCTGCGTCAAAGTGGCTTCAGGACAGAGATTGGAAAGTGCGTAGATGACTATATTGACTTCGGGAATGCCTTCGGGATCGTCCATTTTATCGCTGAGCATACCCTCGACCCCAACACAGGAGAGGAAATCCCCGGTTACGTCGGCCCCCGCCTTGAGCGAATTAGTCCCCTCGATATCACCTTCAACCCGGTCGCGAGAACCTTCGACGAATCCCCTAAGATCATCCGGTCGTTAAAGACAGTAAGCCATCTTAAGGCTGAGATCGATGACCACCCTGAACTAGGCTTCCAAGAGGCTGTCTTCAACAAGATGATGGAGTGCCGCCACAGCTTTGTGGGGCTGACTCAAGCTGACTTCAACAAGTCTAATGCCTTCCAGATGGACGGGTTCTCTGACTTCCTAACTTACTTCCAAGGTGAGTACGTCGAGATTCTTGACTTCTACGGTGACTATTACGATTATAACTCTAATCAGTTCTATCGTAATCAACTCATCACAGTGGTTGACCGCTCCCACGTCATCCGCAACATCACCAATCCTTCGTGGCTTGGTAAGGCCCCTATCTTCCACGCTGGCTGGCGCCCGCGTCCTGATAATCTGTATGCCATGGGTCCCTTGGATAACCTTGTGGGGATGCAGTATCGCATCGACCACCTTGAGAATGCCAAGGCTGACGGCTTCGATCTTATTGTCCACCCCTTGATCAAGATCACAGGATTGGTGGAAGACTTTGATTACGCCCCTGAGGCTCGTATCTTCTGTGGTGATGAAGGTGACGTAGAGTTCATGCGTCCTGATACTACAATGCTCAGTGCTGATACTCAGATTGCTATGTATCAGACTCAGATGGAAGAGATGGCTGGCGCTCCCAAGCAAGCTATGGGCTTCCGCACACCTGGTGAGAAGACAGCCTATGAGATGCAGATTCTTGAGAATGGTTCTAACCGAATCTTCCTCAACAAGACTGCTCAATTCGAAGAGGCGTTTGTCGAGCCCGCTCTGAACTCCATGCTCGAAATGGCTCGTAGGAACATGGGCCCCGCTGAGATTGTCCGTATCCTGGATAACGACTTCGCTGTTGTCAACTTCATGAAGGTCTCTAAGGAAGATATTACGGCTCGTGGTAAGATTCGTCCCATTGGGGCTCGTCACTACGCTCGTAATGCTAACCTGATTCAGAATCTGACTCAACTGTACGGGTCGGCTATTGGTCAAGACCCTGCGGTTGCTACGCACATCTCCGGTAAGAAGGTTGCTGAGATCATGGCTGAACTGCTCGATCTGGAACGCTACAACCTCGTCCAACCGAATGTGCGTGTCGCCGAGACTCTTGAGACACAACAATTGCAACAGGCGGGTACTCAAATCCTTGCTGAACGTGGTGGTGGAGCCCCTGCTGGTGCCAATATGGCCACACCAGTTCCCGGCTCTACGGGCACCCCGGCAGCTAACACAGGGCCTCAATAATGAAGACTATTTGGTTCCAAAGTGAAAAGACCAAGGAAGATCAGGAAAAAGTTAAGGAATTAGTACTCGGAAGTAAATTAATCCTTGACAAAGCAAAACAAATAGTATATACTATGATTAAGGATGGAGAGAAACAAGATTACGACTCTCCGTCATGGGCTTATAAGCAAGCGGACCAAATTGGTTATAATCGAGCCCTAAAAGAAATTATGTCGCTCTTGACCGTAGACGACAAATAAAGGATACAGGACCGTATGCCGATTTTTGAAGAGAAGAACATTAGTGAAATCACCGCTGAAGACCTTGTCGGTGAAGGTAAGAAGTTTAGGACTATGGACGACATGGCCCGGGGTAAGGCTGAATCTGACCGCGTTATCGCTGATCGGAATCGGGAACTCCAGGAACTGCGCGACGAACTGAATAAACGACTTACTGCTGAAGAACTTCTTGAGAAATTCAATACTGTCAATCGGAACACGCCGACACCATCCAATCAAAGCATTACCCCACCTGCCGCACCGGCAGCTCCGGGCGCTGTCCTGACGGACGAAGATTTGGCTGAACGTGTGAAGAACGTTATCAATCAAACTAACACTGAACAGACTAAGCTCGCTAACCAGCGTGCAGTCTCTGAAAAGCTAATTGAGATTTATGGTGATGACGATAAGGCTTCGGCTGCCGTCAGACTTAAGGCTCAAGAGCTTGGGGTCTCCTTAGAGTTCCTCCAAAGCGTCGCTGCTCAGAGCCCCAAGGCTTTCTATGCTCAGGTTGGTATTGTTGATGGCGCTCCCCGCACAACCCCCAGTACCCACGGTGACGTGAATACTGCTGCGTTTGCTGCGAATCGCCCCGGTGAGGCCAAGCCTTCTAGTATTAAATACTGGGAAGCCCAACGTAAGGAACGTGGGAATGCTTGGTACTTCTCCCCGGAAGTTCAAACAGCACTTATGAAAGAAGCATTCGCTAACCCGGAGGGCTTCTACTCGTAGGTGTATCCAAATCGGAGATACCCCTAAATGGCTGGTATGACAACTGCTAACTCTGGGCACCTTATTCGTTCGGACGTTTGGTCCTCGCAACTTAAGGATGTCCTGCTCGACCAACTGGAAGCTCAACGCTACGTTCGTTGGCTGAGTGACTTCCCGGATGGTAACACTATCCATATGCCGTCTATCGGTCAACTCGATGTCAACGATTACGTTGAAGATCAAGCTGTCCAGTATACTGCGCTCGATACCGGCGAGTTCACCTTCGCCATCACCGAGTACCTCAGTTCGGCTACTTATATCACCAACAAGAATAAGCAAGACGGTTATTACATGTCTCAGCTTATCTCGCAGTTCGTGCCTAAGCAAGCCCGCGCTATCTCGGAACGCCTCGAAACGGACATCATGAAGATCGGTCAACCCGGCCTCCCTGGTGGTCAGACTGTCGCGAACCTTAACAGCATCAATGGCGCTCCTCACCGATTCGTTGGTAGCACGACCATTAACTCCAAGCAGACGCTCGGTGTTGCTGACTTTGCTAAGGCCCTGTACTCACTGAAGAAGGCTAATGTCCCGCAGACTCAAATGATCGCTATCGTCGATCCGTCTGTTGAATACTACCTGAACACGATTACCAACCTGACTAACTTCTCCAACAACCCGCGTTGGGAAGGTATTGTCGCTGAAGGTATTGGTAACTCGCACCGCTTCGTGAAGAACATCTTCGGCTTCGACGTGTACACCTCGAACTACCTGCCCCTGTCCGGCGCTAGCCAGACTGGTGCTGTAGAGACCATTGGTGGTGTTGCCTCGACCGGCGCTTCTGTTGCGAACCTGTTCTTCAGTGCTGCCCCTGATGTCCTTCCGTTCGTTGGTGCTTGGCGTCAAATGCCGAACGTCGACTCGGAATACAACAAGGACTTCCAGCGTGAAGAGTATGTGACCACAGCTCGCTACGGCACCAAGCTGTTCCGCCCCGAGAACTTCGTGGTTGCGCTCTCTGACCCGTCCGCCATCTAAGGAGATAAATTAATATGGCTGCTCCCTATCATAACGCGGATGGTCTCGAAGTTAAGCTGGCCAGTTACTACACTGACCCCTCGAACTTCGTTAACCGAGCCCGCGCTCTAAATACTAACGGTCTCATCAAGCAGATTGTGTTTGATTATGATCTTACCAAGATCGCTGACGGCGTTACCACCTATACGTCAGACCTGGACAACGATGGTACTCGTGACGGTTTCAACACAGGGGATATCTATCTTCCTGCGAACAGTTCCGTTCTTCGAGTTACCCTTGTTGCCAAGACTGCCGCTGCTGGTGGTACGTCGATTACCCTCGGTACATACGGTCTGACTGGCTCGGCTATCTCTGCCACCAGCCTGATCACAGCTACTGAAGGCGTCAAGGCTAACCTCGACACTGTCGGTGCCCGTGTCTACGGTGCTGGCGCTCTTGTCGCTGCTACTGCTGAGACCGCTGGTGTCGGTACTGCTGATGCGTATATTGCCATGGCCGCTGCGGGGACCTTTACTGCCGGTACAGGTCGTATTCTCATTGAGTACATTGACCCTCTGGCCGACGCTTAAGTAACTTAGTAAGGCCTGTGATGTGGGGTGGATGCTATAAGGGTGTCCACCCCATTTATCTAAATGGATCATGAACCCGTTACCGACAATATGGTCGTCTACAAGTTGGGGCAAATTGAAAGTCAATTATCCTCAATTGCCGTAGACTTGGCGAAACAAGCGGCTCAGTTCGATAAGGACTTCAGTAGGCAAGAGAGCCGAATCTCAGCTAACGAGTCAACTCAAAAAGCAACGGACAACCGACTAGACAAGGTAGAGAAAGCTCAAGACTTCCAGAGAGCTTGGCTACTTGGTTCATCCTTCGTTGTTTCAATCGTTTTTATTCTTGTAAAGGTAATAGTCCCTTGGGTACTAAAGTAGAAACCAATCCCCTAGAAAACCTTGAGAATGAAATCTCTGCTGTGCAGTCCATCAACTCAAATGATGACCTGTTAGCTGATGCCTTTGATAATACGATCTCACGGGACGGTACGGCCCCTAATTATATGCTGGCCAACCTTGATGTCAATGGCTATCGAGTCATCAACGTGGGAGCCCCTGCGGGGGCTACAGACGCTGCTCGTTGGGCTGACGTGCAGAGTTCCCTTACCCTTACTGAATATGCTGTCCCGAGTCTCACAGGTAACTCTGGTAAGACGCTCAAGACAGACGGCCTTACTATTTTCTGGTCTACTGCCGGTATTGGTGATCTGGTCAGTACAAACAATCTTTCTGATTTGAACAGTGTCACGACAGCTCGTAACAATCTAGGCCTCGGTACCGCTGCTGTAGCAACCACAGGCACTAGTGGGGCGACCGTCCCCTTCCTTAATGGGAACAACACCTTTAGTGGCACTAACGCCTTCAGTGGGGCCCTGTCCCTCACAGGTGGTGCTACCCTAGGGGGTGCGGTGGACTACCGCCTACAGAGCACTCCTACGTCCCTAAACAGTGATTCTATTGGCTACCGTGGAGCCCCTCAGAACATTCAGGATGCCAACTACTCGTTCACCTTATTGGATAGCGGTAAGGGCGTCACACACACATCCGGCTCGGCTCACGCTTGGACAATCGAACCTGACGCTACTGTGAATCATCCCATCCACACTTGTATTGTGTTGGATAACTATGGAGCTGGTGCTGTCACAGTCACACGAGGGGCTGGTGTAACCCTCAGGACTAATGGCTCTGGGACATCTGCTGATCAAACCCTTTCTCAGTACTTCGTTAAATCTTTGTATAAGATCGGGGCCAATTACTGGGTTCTACTTTAATGTCTGGTGTTATTATCGCCATGCTGAAGACAGCCCCCGGTTCTACGCCAACTCTATCTGCTAGTGCTACCCCGACATCTATTAGTGGATACTCATCGGGATACGGTACTTGCCAAAGTTTTGAACCTGCTGTGGCTAGTGTATCTGGGGGCAGCCCAGCCTATACGTATCTATGGTCCAAGGTCTCTGGTGATCCTGATATCACTATTCAAAGCCCTACCAGTTATTATACATACTTTACAGCCTTGCTCACGTCAGGTGACTCTGCAACCACTGTCTTTAAGTGTACAGTTACAGATGCGGCTTCAACAGTTGTAGACACTAACACAATTACCGTAACCCTAGTCTCCCTCGTGTTTGACTTTGGTGGCGGTGGAGGTATCATCATCCCATGAAAATGACCCTACTCCAAATGACACAAAACATCCTGAGCGCTATGGATGGTGATGCGGTCAACTCCATTAGTGATACTGTTGAGTCCCTCCAAGTGGCTACCACTATTGTAGAAACTTATGACGAACTCTATGCGGGTCAAGTTAATCCTAATATGAAGAGTCTGGTTAAGTTGGATGCCCTAGGGGATGTTGCAAATCCTACCTTTATGCGTATTCCAGATACTGTCAAGAGTATTGATTGGATCAGATATAATGGTAAGTTGATCCGTTATGTTGAACCGGAAGAGTTCTTGAATAGTACGTTTGACCAGACAGGTGGTATGATCATCACTGATCCCACATTCTCTGCAAACTTCTACATCTACACAGACGCAGACCCCACTACTTGGACGACCTTTGATGGTGTAACAGTCGTCTTTAACGGTTATGATAATACGGCAGACAGTACACTGCAACAGTCTAAGACAGTGTGCTGGGGTCAACTCAACCCTGTCTTTACACTAGCTGATGGCTCTTATGCCCCTTTCCTAAGAGCTGATGACTACCCTGGTTTACTAGCCGAGGCCAAGTCTGTTTGCTTTATCAATTACAAGCAAGTGTCCAATTCTAAGTCCGAACAACAATCTCGTAGACAACGCGTGAGGCGACAGGCAGACCAATGGTCACTAAACCAACGAAAGCCCAGCTCAAAAGGGAACAACTACGGGCGACGCGGGAGAGGCTCTTAAGTGAACAGTTCCCAGGAGTCCACCCGAATGCTCTCAAGTTCGTTAGACCGGGTGCTAAGTATGTGTCACGAGGTCGCAGGGAATTTGAGATACTACAAGCCCCAGGCGGGGGCCTCTGGCGCATCCACCAACGCTACGGAGGGGGCCGCCCAAAGGCAGTACAGTCTGAATACACCCGCTTTTCAGACGCAGAACAAGCGCTGATCTTGTACTTAAAGAGTACGGACAAATTCAACAAGGCTATTTACCCAGGGAGTCACGATGGCACGGGGTCTAACTAACAGGCTTTACAGGAACTTCACGAAGGGCTTGATCACTGAATCGAGCCTGTTGACGTATCCTGAGAACTCCTGTAATGATCTCGACAACTGTGTCATCTATAGGAAGGGTAATATTAGTCGTCGGTTCGGGGCTGATTTTGAAGACGATTGGACGTTCAGTCCTTATGCGATTAATGTAGCTGATAACGATATAACAGCTATCAAAGAATTCAAGTGGGAGTCAGTCGCTAACCGCTCGGAGACTAATTTCCTTGTGGTGCAGACAGGCCTTACGCTGCGCTTCTACGATATGAACACCCAAGCACTAGGGCTCGCTCTAAAGACATTCAGTTTCGATATGACACCCTACCTGGCCCCCAATGCCACAGCGGCTGAAGGTACTGATTGCGAACTGTCTTTCGCTTCGGGTAAGGGCTATCTGTTTGTGACAGGAGAGAAGTTCGAGCCGATCCTTATCGAATATCTCCCTGACGTAGATGCTATCTCTGTGATCCGTATTTACATTCAAGTACGGGACTTCCAAGGGGTTGATGACGGACTCGCCAATGACGATGAGCCTACGACACTTAGTATAACTCACAACTACAATCTATTAAACCAAGGTTGGTATGACGCGGCTAATGATGCTAGTGGCTCCACCGTATCGTACTTCAGTCCGTTCGGGGTGCTCTCCTCTCACGTAGCCCCTGCCCAGACGCCTATCACAGACTACTTCACATCTACTTCCCGTTACCCAGGCAACAACAAACAGTGGTGGGTCTCTAAGGACACTACGACAGGTGACTTCGACCCTGCACTCCTCACTAAGTTCAACTTTGGAGCGGGTCACGCGCCTCGTGGTCACTTCATCCTAGATGCTTTCAATAAAGACCGTTCGGCTATGTCCGGGATTCCTGGTCTCCCTATTGAAGCTAATAACAACCGACCCGTATCAGTCGCCTTCTTTAGTGGGCGAGTTTGGTATCTGGCCGATCAAGTTTACTACAGTCAAATCCTCGACAACAAGGCCAAGGCTGGTTTCTGCTACCAGGAGGCTGACCCCACATCTGAGGACTTCTCAGACCTTGTTGCTGCGGATGGAGGCTCTATCCCAATTCCTGAGATGGCTAAGGGTGTTCGTCTTTTGCCCGCAGCCGGGGGTATCCTCGTCTTCGCTACCAATGGTATCTGGTTTATCTCCGGTACTGGTGGTGGCTTCAGTGCCGTAGACATCTCGTCCACACGGGTTAGTCCTGTCGGCACTAGCAACCCCAACACAATCGTTGATTCCAAGGATGGTATCTTCTGGTGGGGTAAGGTTGGTATCCAGAAGCTTGTCGTAGAGACAGGAGCTGGCGGTACATCGTTTGAGAATAATACTGTTAGTGAAGAGACCATTCAAGGTTTCTACAACGATATCAGCCCTGAGTCTAAGCGATGGTCTAAGGGAGTCTACGATCCAGCCACCAACACTATCCAGTGGTTGTTCAATGACGTGAATACAGACAGGTACAAGTTCAACCGAGTACTCAACCTGGACCTCACACTAGGCTCGTTTTATCCATGGTCTGTTGCTGGTGATGGTCCTATGATTATGGGCATCTTCATCACACCAGAACTTAACGAAGTCAACAGTCCCTATGAGACCTCCATCAGGGACAACTACATTAAGTATCTTGTAGCGTTGCCCGTTGATGGTGTCTTGAACTACTTCACGTTTGGATTCTTTAAGAACTACGGATTTATGGACTGGCCCATCTGGGGGCCTCCTGGGTTTGATTACCTGTCTTACCTAGAGTCTGGCTATGAACTCCTTGACGACGCCATGCGTAAGAAAGAACTCAACTACGTGTTCTGCTACTTCAGGAAGACTGAGGAAAACTATGTACCAGATGGCTTGGACTACACAGTGGACAATCCCTCGTCCTGCTTACTTCAGATCAAATGGGACTGGGCTTCCGGGTCCAACTCAGGGAAGTGGACGACCGCTGTTGAAGCCTATCGACATCAACGTCTCCCTGCTGTGGACATCACAGACTTAAGCTTTAACACAGGATTCCCAGTTGTCATATCCAGAAACAAAATCCGAGGACACGGCAAGGCTCTCCAATTCCGATTTGAATCAAACGGATCAGGGAACGACTTTGACCTTCTCGGTTGGTCCGTCCCCATTTCCGGAAACACAAATCCGTAAGGTGATCTACGAGGACGAGTATCTTCGTTGCCATGGGGTTTGGGAGACTGATGGTAGGTTCTTCATTCATAACGACCTCTATGAACCACAGAAGCCTAGTCACATCAAACATTATAAGAAGTTCCTTGAGGCCTTAGAAGAACAACTGAGGTCCAAGGGCTTCGATAAGTATTATACGTTTGCGGATAGCCCTAACGGGTTCAGGTACAACACAATGATGGGCTTCCGAAGTAACTTAGAAGTTTGGGACGATATCTACGAAGTAATGGTAAAGGATACGTAATGCCCGCTGTCCCCTTCATCCTAGCCGCCACAGCCGTCGTCAGTACAGGTTACTCTATCTATGCTGGTGAACGACAAGCTAAAGAGAATAAGAAGGCTGTTGAGGCTCAGCGACGTGGGGCCCAGCTCGCACAGGCTCGTGAGAAGCGGGATGCCATTAGGGCTGCTCGTGGCCAAGCTGCTGCGGTTGCACAAGCTTCTGAGACACAGGGTGTTAGCGGTTCGTCCGCTGCTCTTGGTGGTCAGGCGTCTATTGGTAGTCAGCTCTCTTCCAATCTCTCGTTCCTTGATCAGTCGTCTAAGATTAATGACCAAGCTAGCCAAGCTCTAGGTAACGCTCAAGCCTGGGGTACTAGGTCTAACTCTGCCGCTGCTGTCGCAGGGCTGGCTGTTACCGCTACGGCTCACAGCTCAGAGATCAACGCCGCCATTAAAAAGGTTTTCAAACTTGACTGATATGTTCGCCACAGTTACAGATAGCCCGGACCTCTTCGGGGGTGTCGATACCGTAACTGGCGTCGGTGTTAGCTCTGCACAACCTAACAAGGACAAGACAGCTCGTATTGCCGGGATGGCTCTTAGTCCTAGTCCTGTCACGTCTGTCATCCAACAGAACACGGAGATTGCCCGTAAGACAATCGAAACTATGGGTGATGCAAGTCTTCGATTAAAGGCTGCCGGTCAACAGCAAGTCCGCGAGATGAATGCCTATAGCGATCTCATCAGTCAGAACTCCAAGATTGACCCCACACTCACTATGGGTGCGGTGGCTGCTTCACAACAATCACTCGCTATCGACTTAGAACGTCGTGCAACCTACGCCCTTGAGTCGGAGGCGATTAATCGTATCCAAGATTTGGCGGCCACAGGGGATGCTACCCAGGCCCGCTTACTCTTGAACAACCTAGAACACGGTGATGCTAACCAAGTCATCCGTGATATGAACACTAAGCAACTGATCCTTGAGCGTGAAATCAATAAGATTGCTGACGCCACCGACGGTGACTGGTTGGGTGCCGCTGCTAACTTTATGCTAAACTTCGCCCCTATCTACCAGTCCGGTGCTGAACTTGGTAACGTTGATATAGACAAGGGGTTAAAGGGTTTCGGTGACTGGTTCTGGTCCGGTCGGCGCATGACCAATGAGTCCGCTGCGCTGTGGTCGATCCCGGTGCATGAGTTCTCAGACTATGTGTCCCAGAACCTGTTGCCGAATATTAAGAAGCACAGCACCTTCTTGGGCTTCCAAGACAAGACCAAGGAACTTAGTATCCTCAGCCAGCTCAACCGCCCTCAGGGTGTGATCGCTCACAACGCTTGGGGGACTGTTGCTAACCTTGGCTTCCTAGGCCCGGCTGAGCTGAAGGGTGCTGTCTCGATCCCTGGCGTCATGATCCG
>OFQV01000397.1_pt1 | contig 11608 bp, 14 predicted proteins | sample 1542971 | NCBI WGS metagenome assembly OFQV01 (sample SAMN07774229, study PRJEB24372) | wastewater metagenome | isolation source: WWTP Cannobio (Effluent) | place: Italy: Cannobio | collected 2016-01
GCGTTCGTTGAAGCCTGCCGGGCGGACTCATAGGCCCCGAAGTCGAACGTCATCACACCGGAGTTGCCACGGAAGCTGGAGCGTGTGGATTCCACGCCCGAAGTGCGTGACGTTTGCGCACTGTCGCGGGTGGCGATGCGGTCGTTGCGGGCGGTGGTGGCGTCTTGGTACGTCTTATCGCGAGCGTTCCATTCGGCAAGTTTCTGCTTGTACGTCTTCTTCGGGGCCCGGCCACCTTTCGCGTAACGGCCAGCGTTGACACGGTCGAAGAACCCGACGCCGTACTTGTCGACCGCTGATGCGCGAATAACGTATTCGCCGTTGGACAGCATCGCGGGAATCGAGTCGGACATCTTCGTGCCCGGCCCGCTGACTTTGCCACCGTCATCGAAACCGAGGACCGGGCCACCTCTGGCCAGGTTGCCACCGATGTTGACCTTCTTCACCGTGACGGTGACTTCTTTGTCATGGAGTGCGTCGATCGCGCCGCCAACGCCTGCGATCTTGTCCTTCGCCACTGACGTGTTCGCATCGATCTTCGGCTTGCGCCGCTGCTTGATGCTGTCGATCGCACCACCAACGCCTGCGATCTTGCCTTTCGCCGGTGACGCATTCGCGTCGATATCCGGCTTGTGGCGCTGCTTGACCGTAGCTATCTGGTCCAGAATCTTGCGGACTTTGGCAGCCACGCGGTTCTCCGCGTCGATGTCCGGCTTCTTTTTCTGCTTAAGCCTGTCGAACTCGCGTTGCGCTGCATCGAGCTGGCCGTAAAGTCCCTTCACTTCCGCACGGATCTCAGGTTTCTTGAACTGCTTGAGGTTGTTGAGACCATTCCGTGCGGTGTCGATGTCGGCTTGAATCTTTGTCGGATCAGCCGACAGAGCGATCTTCACTTCCCTCGGAGTCGCCCCGATACCGCGAAGCATGTTGCCGATCTCCTGATCGGTTTTGCCTGCCGCCCGGCCCGCCTCGGCGACCTGCCGTGCGTAGGCCTGCGCGTGAATCGATCCGAGCTGGAAACCTTCACGGGCCTGGTCAAGCTTGCTCGTGAGGTTCGTTTCAGCTAACGCCTGCTGCTCTTGACGCAGCTTCTCAGCAGCTTCGGCATACTGTTTCGTTGAGTCGTAGGCACCGTTGAGCTTGTCCTGGAGCACACCGAGCGTGTTGCCCTGGGAGGTCATCATCGCTGACGCGCCAGCGCCGGTAGAGATGAACTGCGACTGTGCGCCAGACTGCGCGGCGAGGGCGCGATTGACTTGATCCATCGCAGACTTGTTGCCGAGAACCGCTAAGCGCATCGTGTCTGAGGAGACGCCAAGATTGGTGTATGAGCTGCTGAGATTATTCGTTTGCAGCCACGCGTCGGCGGCGGCGCGAGACTGATCGGTCAGTGCGCCACCTGAGGCAGCAGCCGCCTCCGTGAGTGCGTCCCCGCCTTCAGTTGCCCGCTGGGCGCCCTGTATCCATTCGTGATAGGCGTAGCCACCGGCGAGTATCGCCGTCGTGACCCCTGCGACACCGATCGCGGTACGTCCGAGAGCGGTGAGGCTCCCAGCCTTCCCTGCCGCGCTGCCACCGCTTGCGGTGGTGTTCGCGCGCTGCGCGGCGGTGTTCGCATTTGTGGCCGCAGTGTCGGCTGCTGCTGCTGCGGCGTTGGCGGTGAGCATTCCCGTTGATCGTCCGATGAGTCCACCGATCGCCCCGAACGCTCGACCGGCACCTGAAACGGATGGGCCGAGAAGTTTCCATGCCAGGGCGGCACCGGCGACATAGATCGTTGCGGTACGCAGTTCCGGTGATAGTGACGTGAAGGCGTTAGACAGGGTGGTGGCGACTTTCGCGGCCTCGGTCAACACGGGCACGAGGGCTTCCCCGAAGCTCATTTTGAGCCCGGTCATCGCTTCGTCGAGGCGGCGTTGCGAGGCCAACAGTTCGGCGTTCTTTTTGATCTGCGCGTCGGACACGATCGCTGACTCCGACGTCGCGGCCATGAGTTCGCGGATCCCGGCTTCGCCACGATTGAGCCACGGCAGCATTGCTTGACCGGAGCGGCCAAACAAAGTGAGGGCGAGGGCTGCTTTGGCCGGCCCGTCCTTCATGTTCTTGAACGTGTCGCCCACGCGGGGCAGCAGCTCGGTGAGCGGCAGAATGTTGCCCTGCGCATCCTTGAACGACGTGCCGAGCATCTTGTTCATCTCGGCGGTGCCCTTAGACGTTTTCCCGGCTTCAACAAGTTTGCGGGACAGTAGCCCGGCGGAGCGGGTGAACTGAGTGGTGTCGATTCCGGCCATCTTCAGCGAAGAACGCAAACGGGACACGTCTTCGGGTGCACCACCGGTGACGCGGCGCATCTTGGCGACTTCCCCGGTCACGGTTTGGAACGCTGACACGGAGTCTTTCGCGAACTTGGCGAGGCCAAGCGCCCCGATCATCACACCCATTGACTTGAGGGCGCCGACGTGGTCGGTGGTCGCTTTCGCTGCTGTCTTGCTCGCGGCGGCTGACTTCTTGGTGGCCGCCGCGGTGGCAGTGGCACCGGCCGCAGCGGCGCTTGCTTGCTGCTTGGATGCCGCCGTGGTGGTGGCGGCTGACTTCTTTGCTGCCGCACCAACGCGTTCGGTGGAGGCAGCGGCCTGGTTCATCGCCGACTTGTACTGCCCGACTTCCGCCCGTAGTTGGACGACAACGGTTCTGTCAGCCATTGGACACCTCAGCCGGGAGTAGGCAGGCATCGGAGACGGCTTGGGCGATCTTTACGACTTGGGCGTCACCAATGGTGGACACGAGCCGTAGAACTTGTTCGGTCGATAGTTTCGGTTCCACGGTTGCCGCTGAGATGACAGCGGCCGAGGTTTCGTCGAGTTCGCTTCGGTTCAGTGATGCTTCGGCCTTCAACGCGCGAATCTCATCGCTTGATAGACCGCGCACCCGAATGTGCAGCGCAGAGTTGGAGAAGGTTTGCGCAGTGGCCTGCCATTGGGTGTCGAGGTCGGCGAGGGTGTCGACGTCGTTTGCGCGTCGGGCGACGTCAATGGCGAGGTCGAGTTCGTCGAGGTCGGCGAGCAGGTCGGCGCGCTGATAGATGGACACGAGCCGCTCGGTGCGTCGGGCGTCGTCGATCCATTCGTCTACGCTCACTGGCTGCTCTTTTCCAAAGTGATGGACAGTCCGTCTCGGTTACCGTCGAATGCTGCTGATGCACGGGCGGCGGTTGCGCACGCCCAACAGCGGATGCCTTCAGCGGTGTAGGCCTCTTCGTTGGCAGGGTCGAACGCTTCGGTAATGGGTTGCCCGCATTCGTGGAGACCCTTTTCGTAGGCGGTTAGCGCCAGGGCGAGGCCACGGTCACGGTCTGTCCAGCGGGGTTCCCCTGGTGGTGGGACGCGTCCGAGGAGTTCGGAATGCGGCACCGACCATGCGCGCGCGGTGGCAACTTCTGCCCGAAGGTCGGGATCTTCGGTCAGCCGCGCGATGTGAAAGGGAGGTCGGTGTCCTGGTTGACGTTCCATGCCGCGTCTTCGAGGACGGATGCTTGCCCATCGGAGAGGACGGCCAGGAGTGCTTGCACGTCGTCGCGGGACAGCTCCGGTTCAATAATGGACACGGCAATGAGGTCGGCGAGGTAGGCATCGGATGCTTCGGGGTCTTTGTCTTTCTTCTTGTATGCCTCACGCATGGCGCGGAACTCGGAACGGCCGACGGCGCGGAAGGTGAAGGTCCGCGTCGACTCACGCATCTGCGTTTCAATGTCGTCGATGCGGATTTGCACTTCGGGATCCGGGCCTGCCAGCGAATCCGACGCGGGAAGGTCGCGCAGTAGTCGTTCGCGTTGAGCGAATAGATCGCCGCGCAGACACAGTTCCACCGACTTCTCGGGGCGCTGTGTCTGCGCGAGGATCTGCGCGAGGTTGTCGCCCATTAGGCGATGGTCGCCTCGATGACGTGGTCAGCCTGGTTGACCAGTTTCACCTGGAACTTTTCGACCTCGTTCTTCGCCGGTTTGATCGGCATCCGGTTGGAGGCGCGCATCGTGTAGACCTCACACTTTTGCGCTGCGGTGGCCGTGGTGGCGGTGGCGACGCCGCGTCGGATGACGAGGTAGCCGTATGGGTTCGACGCGAACGTCGTCCATGCGGTGTCGGTGGACTGGCGCTTCATCGTCAGGGCCGCGTCAACCTTCGCCATACCGAGGTCTTCGGTTTCGGTCAGCGAGTTCAGCGCGGTCGTGTCGATCGTGTCCTGATCCGGTGACACGTCGAGACCGTCTTTGGTGATGAACCCGGTCAGGTTCACCCCGGCGTTGATCTGGGTGGCTGTCGGGGACGTTGTTGAGCTGAGGGTGGTTACCCACCAGACGGTGATGTATCCGTCAATGGTTCTATCTGACATGGCTTAGGACTCCTTCTTCGGTTGGGGCTTCTTGGGTGCGATGTACTTGTCGCGGATTGCCTTCTGCGCGGCAACTTCGGCTGCGGCATCTTTCGCCGCTTCGGTTTCGGTTCGGGGATCGCCGGGGGCGATGGCCTTCCCGATCGCGGTGAATCCGCGCAGCTCGTGGTCGTGCAGGGCGTCGACGGACACGGTGGCCCTCGCCCCGGTTGAGTCTTCGATGACGACGTGATCGGTGCTCATGGTTCTCCTAGAAGCTGTAGGCGGCGACGGTGACGGACGAGGTGCCGGACAGGGCGACGGTGGCGATGGATCCGAGGGTGTTCGGGTTGAGCCAGAAGTCCCACTCTTCGCCGTTGGGGACGGCGGTGACGGGGTCGGCGATCGCGTTGCCATCGGCGTCGGTTGTCGGGGTGGTGCGGGTGACGTTGATCGATCCGCCGGAGCCGTTGACGACGCGCAGCAGGGTGCGCCCGTTGGAGCAGTCGACGGTTTGTGACGATGCGCCAGCGGACAGGGTGAGCTTCACGCCTCCTGCGGTGACGGCTTGGGTTGCGAGCAGGGCCATTGGTTCTCCTTATGGGGCGGTGAGTCGGAACGTGAGGACGGTGTAGAAGCGGGAGGGGGTGACGTTGCGATCGATTTGCACGGGCCGGGGTGCGGTCAATTCGGAGGCGGGTCCGCAACCGGTGAGGACGACTCCTAGCAGCGCGTTACGGGCGAGGTGTGCGACCTGCAGAACGCGGGCCTGAGTTCCCCCGGCACAGGTAATGGTGAGGTCGGCGCTCAGCGCTGTTGACGCGCTGGAGGCGAGGTTCTCGGAGTCGGGGAGGTGTCGGCCAGGATTCGCCCAGAGAACGAGGTACGGCAGAACACGCCCGGCGGTGTCAGCCGGTGGTTTCTCAGGGACGTCGCCGTCGTACACGGTGACGTGCGCAATGGCGTCGAGGGCGGTGTAGGCGGCGGTGTGAACGCTCAGCGGGTCCATTAGAGGGACGCCGAGATCTGCGCGAGACGGGTTTCCGCCGACGGTGCCCGTTCGTCGAGCGCCGGGTTCAGGTACGGCTGCGGTGCCTGTTTGGACGTGCCGAACTCGACGTATCCGCCGTAGTCGGTGTCCGAGGTGATGGTGGCCGTCGGGTTGACCGATCCCGTGGTGCGGGAGTTGATGCTGAAACCGAGTACACCGGTGTCGTAGGGCGCCTTCTCTGATCCGACTTGGGCGATCTCAATTCCGACTTCAGTGATGATGATGACTGCAGCTCGGGTGGCTTCGGAGCCGTGTTGGCGTAGGTGTGCGGCGAACGCTTCCGGTGTGCTCATCGGTTCGTCCTGTCGTCGATGCAGCGCAAGTATTGGCCGTATTGGCCGGAACCGGATGAGATGGAATCAACCCGTAGTGGCACACCGAGCAGATGCGGGTCGGTGGTGACGGTGGCGGTCACAATGTCGCCGATCTCAATGTCCGGTGTGTGGTGGCTGATGGCAACGTCGAGGCGGGTGGTGTGAATGTCTTGGCCGACAGCGTCGCCACCGGATGGGTTCGCCGACGGGTTGATGGTCGCCGGGCCGGTCCAGATGACGGTCGCTGGTGACTGGTTGACGATGCCCGTGGACGGATCCCATGCGCCAGGTGTGGCGGGGCGGGTGATCGTGACGGTGTCGGCACCGAGTGGTGCGAGGTCAACGACGAGGTGATGGGTTTGTCCTGCCCCGTCGATGGACGGGGTGATGCGGGCCGCCCGGTAGTCGATCCCGTCGTGGGTGATCGTGTCGCCTTCGCTGAGGAGAGGGTCTGGCAGCAGGTAGGCGATGCGGGTGGAGTAGATGCGATCGCCGAGGTCTGACTCTGTGGTGTGGTGATTGTGGTCGACGCGGGCGGCGGTGGTTCTCGTCGTGCCATCGACGGCGGTGGTTCCGGTCCAGGTAACCGGGGTGATGGTGACGGTTTGCCTTAGGAGGCCCGCCAGGGTCATAGCTGAATCGTTCCCGCACGGCGTCGGCCGAGGGCACGCTTGATGGCCTTCCACTCCGACGACATCAGCCCGAACCCACCTTGCGCGGCCCCGGCACCGATCGAGTAGGAGTAGGGGCCGATGGTTTCAGCGGTCTTCCCTGTCTCTTCTGCGGGTGTTCCGAACGCTCTGGCGACGACGTTCGCGACGACTCCTGCGACGGTTCCGAGCACATTGCGGGTGTCGTTGGCGTCGTCGTATCCGTGGTCGTAGGTGACGTCGACGTAGCGCAGCGAGCGGTCAAGCGTGTCCGAATGGACGGTGTCTGCGCTGCTAGTCAGAGTCAGTTTCGTGGCCCCGTCCCACACGTATGTCACAGCGTTCCCGTTGATGTCGGCCACGGACGTGATTGAGTTCACCGGTCGCTGCGGGAGTACCACGACGAGTTCCCGGTTGATGTTTCGTGTCATCAGCCGTGCCTCGGTTTCGGCACGGATAACGTCTTGCCCTGATTCGGTGATGATGGCCGCACTGGCGTCGTCAATGAGCGCACGGACACGCGCTGTCTCACCGGACGCGATCGTCCGTGTGAGGCGTGCTTGTACGTCGCTGAGTGTTGCCAGTGCGGCCATCTCAATACCCTTTGAGGATCAGCCGTTAGACCAAGAGTCCACGAAGCTGACCGTGGGCGAGCTGGTTGCCGTACTGCAACCCGATCTCGCCGTAGATCTGCGACTTCTTCGCTGAACCTGTGGTTGCAAGCTCTTCCTCGAACAGCACTCCCTTGTCGGGGATGTTGAGGAACACTGGCGCCAACTGTTCGGCGGATGCGACAACGATCGCATCCGGTGGCAGCGCCCGGTCCACGACGACGTTGAGCACGCCGAAGTTGGTTTGCAGCGTCTGCACCGAGACGCCACCCAAGTTGCGGTTACCCGCGAACAGGTCCGTCTTGCCGTACTCGTCGGCATAGGCCGCAGTGATGGCCCGCTTCTGCCGTGAGCTTGCAAACAGCGTCGCGGTTTCCATTTCGGAGATGCCGCCGTTGTCGAAGATCCCCTGCATGAAGGTTTCCAGCGCAGAGACAGTCAACGTCGTTGACGCCTTGACGAAAGCGACTGTTGCCGTGCCGACGGTGATCGCCGCGCCGCCAGATGTTGCCGCGACCTTGAAGCTCACGGTCGTCGACTTGTTCACCACGTAGTACACGCGGTCAGGTCGGATCGCCGTGGATGCACCAACGTCGGTGAACACGATCTTGTCGCCGTTCTCAAGTGCGTGAGTGACAGTGATCGTGTCCGTTGCCGCCGATGCTGCGGTGATTTCGTTGTTAGCGGTGCGGTTGGTCGTCAACACGCGGAGCAATCCACCAGTTGCGCGGGCCGTTGAGTTGCTAGACGGCTTGACCTTCACGCCATGCCAGAAGCAGTAATTCACGTCACGCGCGATCTGCTTGAGGGCGAGGGCAATCTGATGAGAATGCTCATCAACCACAGGATTCGCTGAACCGTCGGCTGTGATGTACGGCGCCGAGGATGGCGACGTGTACTGGCCGATGGCTGCCTGCTTCGTGTACGACGTGGTGATTGCTTCTTGGAAGATTTGCAGGACGTTCTCCACGTTCGCGCGTGCGCGTTCTTCCGCCGTGGGCGCGTCTGCACCTTCAAGTCGGGCGCGAATGTCGGGATCGCGCAGGTCTTCGGTCTGCCACTCGAAAGCGGTGGACGTTGTCTGCTTGCCCCCCGAGATGCCGCCAATGGACGACAGCAGCGGTGTGTCGGCGGGGGTGATCGCGAATAGGTCACCGTGGTAGTTCGGGGTGTTGTACGTGGTGCTGAGTCCTGAAACGGTACTCATGTGAGCCTCCTATGATTTCGGTTTGTTGAGTTCGTGTTGTTCGCGTCGAAGCGCGATCGCTGCTGGAAAGTCGCGGCGGGCTTGCGCCGCTTCAATCTCCGCGCCGATGTCGCGGCCTGACGGTTGACCTTGTCGGCCTTGATGCAATGTCGGTGGGGGTGGTGGTGTCGATGGTGCGAGTCGTGCCGCGAGGGCACCGATGCCGTCCTCGTCAACACTGCCGTCGTCGTTGACGTACTTGGCGATGTTGATGTCGTCGAGGAGTTCCGCTGCGGCGTCTTTGCCGAGGCGTGCTTCGAGCTGGGCCTTCGCCGCGAACCGCGCCGACTGCTCGGCGTATTCGCGTAGGACAGCAGCGCGTTCTTCACCGCGTGCCGTTCTGACCGCCTTCTCAAGTTCGGAGGCGTTCTCTGCTTCGATGTCGTCGAGCTTTTGTGCTTTCTGCTTGATCTGATCGAAGTCGGCGTACTTCTTGCGTTCCCTGTCCAACCGGTCACTGATCATGCGATCGAGTTCGACTTGGGTGAAGGTGCGGTCAGATGCCGGAGGTTCGCCTGCCGGTGGTGCTGGGGGTGGCGTCTCCGTGCCGTCCGACTGCTGCTGCTGGTCTTGCACTGTCATGTTTCCTCCGTTTGTGCCCGTCGGCATAGACCCGGACTTGTGCGTGTCCGTAACGCTGGTTTAGGGGAGCGTCGCGAGGACGCGACCGAGTTCGTCGTTCTCGGTCGTCGGTGCGGAGCCGTAATCGGTCGCATCGGTGAATTGCGGTTCACCGAAGACGGGGACGAGGTCACACGAGCAGTTGTCGTGGAGTTCCATTAGCTCGTCGGACTTGTAGAGCGTCCCGGCGGCTTCCTGGCACAGTTCGCACGGTGTCGGCCCGGTCACCCGTTCGTAGGCGACGATCTCCGGTTGTGCCTGAATAGCCTGTGATCCGGCGTCAATCTTTGCGAGCTGCAGATCGGTTGACGTCAACGTCAGCGCCCGGGTGAGGCCACGGTCCACGGCGGTGAGGTAGTCCACGCCTTTGGACAGTTCCCACCACACTTGACGCCCCGGGCGCATGTACACCTCGACCGGGTCAATGTTCTTGCGCAGAGATGCCAGCCGGGCGGTGTCGATGGTGGCCCGCCGGGCGTTGCCGGTTCGATCCCTGACGACGGATTCAATGAATGCGGCGGTGAGTGTTCCGGTGGTGATGGCCCCGACGGCGACGAGCCGGCTCGACCGGTTCGCGAAGTGTTCCACCGAGTTGTCTTTGTAATCCGGTAGCGACGTCCAGGTGGTCGCAACGTGGCGGCGGGTGCGTTCGCGGACGGAGGCGGTGGCGTCGCGATATTGGCGGTGAAGATATGCCAGTCGGTTACTGGGTCGCGGCATCTGGTGGTGCCTGCGGTGAGATTGGCTCCGAGGAGAACGCTAACAGCGCATCAGCGGCGCGGTCGGTTTCCATCCGCTGAATCTGCGGCGGCGAATAGTGGAGGTCTTCCATCCTCTGATGCCACGGAACACCGGCCGCCTGCTTCTTGACAGCGGCGTCGGCGAGCTGTGCATCCGTCTTGCGTTCCGGGTCGGCCCAGATGATTTCAGTGTCCGCCGGTAGCTCAACGTTCATCCACCGGGCAGCGAGTTTGATGACGTGTTCCCACGCTTCCCCGAAGATCCGTTGCCGTGCCCGCACTTTCGCAACCAGTCGGGCTTCAGCGGCTGCGAGGGCGTCAGCACTAGCGTTCACGAGGTCACCGGCAACGTAGTGAGGTGGGAGACCGGTCAACGTGACAAACGCGGTCACATCGTCGCGGGCGGCTTCCAGCAGTGGACGCAGATCAACTTGGGAGAACTCACCGAACTCAACCTCAGACGGATCCGCGTCAACATTCCACAACATATCGACGCCGGGAACGAAGGGGAGATCCAGCGGGTTCCCCTCCTCATCCTCGGACGGAATACCTTTGATCCACCGCTGCCGATACGCCTGCGTTTTGGCGATCACAAGGCGGTCGAGGGTGCAGTTGTTGATGCGGTCCTGAATGTCGATCGCGTCTTCGAACTCGCCGAGCCCGCCGCCGTCCAATTGTGGCCGGTTGACGAAGCGCACGAGCGGTAGTTCACCGAGCGGGTTACCTTCCGGCATTGCGTCACCAGTGAAGCTCGAGCTGGTTTCCCGCCATTCGGGTGTCTGGCCTTTGTAGCCGGGTTTGCGGGCCGCGAAGTAGTGAATGGAGCCGGGCAGATAGAGGACGGCCCGGTTCTCATCCGCGACGTCGTCAGTCCACGTTTTGATTCCGGCGATCGTCTTACGACGGTTCAACGGATCCAACTCGACAGCGACCCAGCGGGGGTCTTCAATGCTGATGACCGGGTTCGTGCCGTCGGAGCCGATGAGGACGTAGGTTTCGGAGAATGTCACCGCCGACTGGTGAACAAGCTCGGAGTCGGCGTCGAGATTGTTGGCCTGCCAGATTTGCCACGCGAAGGCATCGGTTTGCGCGGTGCCATCGGAGCCGGAGCGGAACCCGTCGACCTGCAGGCGTTCAGACACGCTCGAGGCGACGATTCCGCAGTAGTTGGTGCGCGCCTTCTTCTGGAACGCCTTGAATACCTCGCGCGCTCGGTCGTCACCTTCGGGTAGGGGATGGTCACCGATGGAATAGTTGTTGAGCTTGTCGAAGCGTGTGACGTTGGCTTGACGGCGTTTCTCTAAGCGGAGCATCCACCATAGGGGGCTGCCGGGTTCAGGCGACTTTGCCACGAGCGTCGCCTCCCAAGGCGTTAGTAGCGGGTGAGTTTGCGTGAACGTCGGCGTCCGTTGACCCCGGCTGCGACGGCGTCGCATCGGGCCTGCCACGCCAGAACAGCGGCAACAGCGGCATCGACTTTCTTCGGTGAGTAGTCGTTCTCTTTCCCGATCCTCAACTTGCCGGAACGGATTTCGCGGCGACTGTTCAGAATGTGCTGCGTCAACTTGAATGAGCCGTCATGCGTCAAGTCCTGATTGCGGACGGCACCCTCGAACGCTTCAACAGCCAATTGAATGAGCCCGGATCGTCCGCCGGTCATCCACCACTCGAACGGATGGTCCGGTTTGACCCGCATCTTCTTCTCAATCTTGCCACCGAAGTCGGCTTCCCACTTGTTGACGTGGGATCGCCAGTCGCGGGCGGGGTCAGCGTAGAAACCGACAACATTCCACGTGCGGAACGCGTTCGCGACGGCCGCCTCGATTTCAGGTATTGGCGGCTGCCAGTCCTCCATGTGCGGGCCTTCAACGGCTTCCCACACGGCGATCTCGAAGAGGTGCCCGTCGGAGACCCTGCAGCCGATAAGCGCGGTCGCGTCAGGTTTGCCACGAACACGGCCACGGGATCCGTCGAAACCGAGGGTGACCGCATCCTTGTCGGCAACGA
>OFQV01000399.1_pt1 | contig 11548 bp, 26 predicted proteins | sample 1542971 | NCBI WGS metagenome assembly OFQV01 (sample SAMN07774229, study PRJEB24372) | wastewater metagenome | isolation source: WWTP Cannobio (Effluent) | place: Italy: Cannobio | collected 2016-01
CGTCCGCCTCCACATACCGCGCATCCGCGTCACACCACCCACACCCCATCGCCTACCGCGTCACCCACACCCACACCGCCCACAGCGCCGCCACCACCGCCCCCGCCACCTTCCCCACCGTCTCCATCACCGTCAGGCGCCCCTCGCTGCGCCCCGTCCGCCCATTCAACTCCCGCAAGTGCGCGTTGATGTCGTCCAACCCCGCATACACACGCACCATCGCCGCCTGAAACTCCTCCCGCTCCAACATCAACCCCATGCCAGAACGGGCCGCGTCACACACAGATCCATACCACGCCCCTTTCCTCTCCCGCATAAATCCTACACCTCCGTATCCGCTATGCCGAGATCCACTTCCGTCCCACTGGAGCGCCCTCCACACACACCAGACGCGCCAGACGTGCCCACAGACGCCCGCGCGTCCTAACCAGACAGCAGGCGCTGACGTGTGTGGTGTGTGGAGAGGAGAAAAATCTGTGGCTACTCTCTACCGGACCCGGCCCCGGGGCCCCCCGGTCGGCATCGCCCGCCCCGGCTCAGCCATTCCGCCCCGCCTGCCCTGCCTGGCCTGCCCTGCCCTGATGGCCCACATCCCCCGCCATTCCACACGTTCCGCATGTCAGACGCGGTGGACATGACGCCTATTCATTGGCATATGTGCGCGTAGATGGGTAGGCATACGCGCATCCATAGACGCATACGGCCTGATGTGTGCTAGTTAGGCTGCCGCGCTGGTGGAGCCTGGATAGGCTGTCGGGCCTGTAGGGCCGCAGTACTCCATTCGTGCGCTCACATCAGGACACATCAGCATGTACTGGCTGTTCTGTCTGTCTGGCGCGCTGTACTACTTCAGCCATCCTGACACTCTGTCTGTCGCTGCTGCTGAGTACACGCAGTACACGCTGCACATCCTGACACCCTGTCTGCTATGGCTGATGCTGACACAACTGTCTGGTGCTGCTGCGTCTGTGTGTACTGTCTGCTTCGGTCTGCCACTTCCACCGCGCGCGAGGAAGAGCTTACGGCCTGGTAGGCGGGAGTGACGCCTCAGGCCTTTTCGTGGCTGTAAGGGATTGCAGGGCTTGGAGTCAGCGTGTGTAGCGATTTGACATCGATGTCTGCCTAGGCACGGACTACGTATCCATCTTGAGATTCAGTCTCAGTATGGTGCGTCGGGTGTGCTTACTTTCGCTGTCTCTTCAGGAATCTGTAGGGTGCGTCATTATTTACTAGACACGCGGGGCGCGAGTGTCGATACTGTGGGTATGTCGATGCTGTCTGTCGGTGCTGTCGTCAAGTATAGCCAGCCGGAACCGGGCGAAGATGGCTTTCGGTTTGTGGTGCTGGAGCTGCGCGGCGAGCGTGTGCTACTGCGCGTGCTGGACTGGCCGAATCCCATCCTGGCCCCGACGGAAGTGGTCCTGCTGTCTGATGTTGTCCCTGTCACGGAGGAATGAGCCATGTCACAGTCTGTCGCGTATGTAGCGGAATGGGCCTGCGAGAACAACCCCACGGTCGGCATGTCCGACAAGGCGATGATGGCGCACTACAAGGCCAATGCGTTGGCTGGCGACATCCGCTTCTATCTCAGCACGCAGGCTGCCAGCCTGACGGCTGACGAGTATCACGCCTTGGCGGACCTGGCTGGGCGTCTGTTGGGCGCGAAGGCTGGCGCACGCAAGCAGATCGCGCTGGACGTGCGAGCCATCATGACGACTGTGGGGCAGCGCAAAGGCTACGTGAGCCTGCGAGAAGCGCAGATGCGCCTTGGGCAGGATATGGCAGACGCGATCGACCGCGCGAGCGAGGCGGCGTGATGGCTAGCCAAGCGCTCTACACCGTCTACTTCGCCTCGCGCACCATGCGTGGCAGCTACTCAAGCGTCGTCGTGTCGGCTTCAGACGGCACGCACGCGATTACGCGTGGCTACCACCGTCTGGCCCTGCTGCGGTCGCTCACGCACGACGAGACGCGCCAGCAGTGGGCGTTTGTCATGGCGGGGGTGCTGTGATGGCACGCGACATCCTGCGCCGATGCACCTTCCGCCCGTACCGGACTGGGCCGACCTTCCGCCTGACTACATGGGATAGCTGCAAGCCTCAGCAGCGTTACTACGGCCTGCGCGAGACGCTCGGCTACCGCCTGACCATGCACGATGGCCGCACGCCGCCTATCGTCCTCTTTGAGGGCGACGACTTCGGGCCGTCACCGATGCACGCGATCGATTCGGACGCTACTGTGCGTGCCCTCATGGGCTTCTTGACCCTTCGGCCTGGCGATACAGACGCGGACTACTTCGACGCCTATACGGACACGCAGCGCGTGTTCTGCGGCTTGCACGCCGAATCCCTCGCCGCCTGCTACTGGCGCGGCAAGATGCTGACGGAGGACTGAGCTATGAAAGCCATCACGACGACCTACCACGGCCCCACGAACACACGCGGCGCACGCATCAGCGCCTCTGACAGCGACGGGAACCGCGTCAGCGTGCCCTACAGCCACAGCGGGAATGAACACGATGAGGCGGCCCTGGCACTCTGCCACAAGATGGGCTGGCACGGGCGGCTCATGGCCGGACACACGAAGCGCGGGCGCGTCTATGTATGGCTCACGGCCGAACCGACAGACGTGCTCGAGGTGGACAAGCCATGATGTGGCTGCTCATCCTGCTGCTGTGGTGGCTCGTGTCAACGGTGCTGGATCATTGGCTGGAGTAACGATCATGATTGATTACACGCGGTACACGCTGGACCAGATAGATCGGATGTGGCGTGAAGGGCGCATCGACGTGACGGAGGTGCGCGAGTATCTGCGCCTGTGGAACACGACCGCTATGCGCTTCACTGTCGCCTATATCGCTGATGGGCGCATCCGGCAGCGCAACAAGCGCGACGACGAATAGCACGCACGCATCCCGCCTAGCACCCTGTCGAGCCTGATAGCCTAATCGCGTCGGGGTTGGCCCGGCGCGACCCTCTTACGCCAGCCCGCGAGGGCAGAGAGCCGAGGATGACCATGACGACGACCCAGACCATCGACATCACCAACGACCAGATCGAATCGCTCATGTACGAGTCCGGCGAGGCCGGAGACGGCCTCCAGATCGCGTGTTGTGCGATTGCGCTGGACATGGGCGGTGAGGCCCGCGCGAAGCGTGCCGTGACGGCCGCCGAGTGGGCAAGGGCCGTGGCGCTGTGGCCTGAGGCCGCTACCGCCCGCGCCGAGTGTGCCCGCGTCATCGCCGACGCGCAGGCACAGCAGGAGCCGACCCGCTACCGCGTGCGCGAGGAGGGAGGCGCAGAGACGACCATTGCGACGTACTCGCTCGACGAGGCGATCTCGGAGGCGCGCGAGTACGTCGAATCGGGCAGCTACGACGCGCCGGGTGTCGTGCTGGCGTGGATCACGGAGATCGGCCCTGACGGCGACGGCCTCTCTGGCACGACGCGCACGATCACGGTGCGGGTTGGCCGGTGAGCAGCTAACACGATCCGCGATCTCTGCCCGTCGCACGGCCTGTCGAGCCTGATAGCCTAATCGCTGTCAGGCTCGTCGTCTGTACGGGCCTGGAGTGGCTGGGGAACCGGCAAGCCTGGCAAGGCAATGCCAATCTGCACGACCATACTCGGCTGCCCACCATTGGCCACAGTGGCCGCTTGCACGGCCGCACCGGCTGCATACACTAGGTCGCGTGCAGCCTGATGCTTGCCGAATGCGGCCGATACCCTCGCAGCCTGTAGCCATAACTCGACTGCCTCTGGCGCGACCACCTTCAAGATGTCGCGTGCATGCTTCAGATTGGCGCGTACGGTCTGAGGGTTCCTGTCGATGATGTCGGCAATCTCGCCTATGGATTTGCCCAGCGTGGTCAAGTGGGCAATGGTGCCGATTTCCTGCATCGACAGACGGCCCTTCCCTGCGGTATCGGCCACAAGGATCTGATCAGGCTCGCGGGCCGGTTCCGCCTGGCCGGCAGGCTCGAGCTGCTCGAGCGGCTCAGCCGGGAACGTGGCAGGCGGCAGGCCGGGCAGGTTCATGCCGTGCCCCTAATGGTGCCGTCTGGATTTACAGGCGCGTCTGGGGCGTCTAATGGTGCAGTCTGGTTTCGTGGCATCGGAGTTCCCTTCTCAGGATACCGCGTTCCGGCGGCCATACTCGGCCAGCAGGAGGGCGTCGGCGGTTGCGTGGGTCACCTTCTGGCCTGGGAATAGTTCCTGCGCCCTCCTCTTGGAGACGTTCTTGTCGCCATGTGTGAGGCACGACAGCGCCCGCTGCCACTTGGCCGGGGTCACCTCGTCAAAGGGGATCTGGGAGGCGCACAGGGCCATCCGCAAGGCCCCCCATCCGCACCCGAAGGTGAAGGCGGACACGACGCCCATCTGGGGAGACGACCGGACAAACTCGAGCACGGCGGTTGGTGTCCACTCCAGATCGGATGCCTGGGCCAGCACGTCCAGCACATCACGGTCGGTCGCCGGCATCTTCTCCAGCACGACCACACGCCCCTGCGCGTCCAGCATGGCAATACCGCCACTCGCGCCGGGATCGATGCCGATGTAGAGCCTACGCGCAGGCATCGTCGGCCTCCCCTAATGGTGCGGTCTGAGATTCCGCCTGCCTGCGCTGCTGGCGGTAGCGGGCTTGCCGCTTCGCGTGCCTGATGCGACTTTGGCAGGACGGGTCATGGTTGGGATAGATGTGGATGCCCACGGAGCCAGGCGCCTGCTCGGCCAGGAGGTCTGGCTTGGACGGCCTGGGCGGTAGGAGGGCGCCCTTCCCGAACGGCGTCACCATGTCGCCGGCCCACAGGACGATCGCGATGGTGCCGTCTGGCAGCACGCGCTCGCGGGGGGCGTCTGGGGTATACATGGGCGGGGCGGGCGGCAGAGGCCGCGTCCAGACGCCTGTGGCGACGTCCACCTTGGCCTGCTTGGCGAGGGTGAACCGCTGCTGGCTGATGAACGTGTTGACGCAGGGGCGGCTGCCGCATGTTTCTCGCGGCCGGCCGATGCGCGTCTGGTAGTACGGTGCCTGACAGATGGGACAGGTCGAAGGGGTCGCACTGTAGCAGAGGCGTGTCCGTCCCATCGGGGCGTCTCCGGAGTAGGGGTGGGGATATGGACGGGGCACGTCTCCCAGAACATGCCCCGCCCCCCGCGGTGATGGGCCCTAGCGGCCCTTCTTCTTCTTGCACGTCATCAACGGACCACCTCCTCATGTAATCGCAAGGCATCGGCTCTAGCCGCGTCACAGTCGGCCGCGACGGCGGTGATCTGCGACTGTTGCCGATCCGCCTTCGCCTGTGCCAGTGTCAGCCGGGCCGTCAGCCGTTCGATGGCCTCGGCGGCGGCCAGCACCGTGGGGGCCATGCTCCACGCTGGGTGGGACCGCTCCACGTTTGCCCGCAATTCGGACACCAGTTCTGCGTCAGTCATGGCTACTTCCCCTCCTTCAGCGTCAGGTGCGCGGCCTCGGCGTGACGCAGGACGATCAGGAGGTCGGCGACGTTGATCCGCTCTGTGAAGCAATCGTCGAAGCAATCGTCGATGTGCATCACCACACCTGACGCGAAGGCGTCGAAGTAGAAGTCAGGCCCATTCAGGAACGTCACGGACTCGCTGTCGTACTCCTGTCGCTGCCATTTGTCCGGCAACGGCGGGAGGACGGGCGGCTGGGCGGCAGCCTCATCACGCAGGAAGGACGTGAACTGTGTGCCTTCTGGCGCCTGCCTCTCACAGATCCTGAGGATGTGCGGGAGGTGCTTCGCCGTCCCGTCGCGCGTGGCAGCGGCGAGCGCACGTCGCGCCAGCATGTGACAATCCCGCAAGCCTTGCACGGCTTCATTGCGCTCAGCGGTGACTGCCTCCTGTTCGGCTCGCTCGGCCGTCAGCTCCTGCTGTGCCTGCTCCACCTCCGCACGGAGGCGGCGGATCTCGGCGACCGCTTCGAGTGTCTCCGTCCAGTCTGCCCGCCAGCCTTGCGTGCTGCGACGCTCAATCTCCTGCAACCGCTGCTCGGTCATCATCGTCCTGCCTCCATGAGCCGGTGACACTGCACGGCCGCCCGGAGCAGCACCGGCAGGGGGATGGCCCTGCTGCACCCACCGGCGGGCGATGCGCTGGCAGAAGTGGAGATAGCCGGTCAGGCAGTGGTCGCTCTGACCGTAATCGCGGCAGGTCACGGACCACAGGAACAGCGCGTCGCCAGAGTCGCACCGCTCCACGATGGCTGTCCTGGTGCCGTCCGCGTTGGCGTAGGTCAGGCTGGTGAGCATCTACCTACCCTCCCGATCCGGCGACGCCGCCGACCACGACCCAAGTGACCCCGGCGCGCTCAGTGGTGTAGGCAGGGACTCGTGGCTCGGCCCCGGCGTTCTGATGGTTAGCCCCCGTCCCAGCGAGATCACGGCCTGCCTCCCTCTTCCCACATAGAAACGCGCCGAGGTCAACTTGCTCAAGCAGCGGCTCCGCGCTCACCCACCGCACAGCCGCTGGCGTCTGGAGCAGGATCGGGATGCGCTGGTCGGCCGTCGCCTGGTCCTCGACGCAGCACCCTTGGCTGACCTTCGTGCAGCCGGACACCGGATTCCAAACCCGATCCGCCCACTCGATCGATGTGACGCTCATCTACCTACCCTCCCGATCCGGCGTGAGCACCCGCCGCTGGTGCCGCTGCCGCTGCTGGGCGGCCTGTGCCGCCTGTCGCCATGCATCTCCCGTCTCTGCGGCTGTCCACCAGGATGTGGGGCGGTAGGCCAGGCGAGGGGAGGTGTCCAGTTGGCGTAACCGTGGAATGTGCAGGTCGTCGCCGCTCATCGTCGCTACTCCCCCTCCTGCCGCAGCCGCTGGTGCGCGGCGTCGGCCAGTTCAAGGCGAGAGGCACCACACGTCAGCGCGAAGTACGCCTCGTGGCCGGCGTCTGTGCGCGCCCACACGCGATTCGGCTGCACCTTGGCAATCGTCAAGATGTCGCCCAGTGCGGCGAATCCAGGTGCGCCCATCCCAACTACGCGAACCCTGTCGCCGACTTGAATCGTTGCGAAGTCAATCACGGTCCACCTCCTGCAGCCGCTGGTGCGCGGCCTCGGCCAATGCAGTCTGACACCGCTTGAACAGCCCGCGCTGCGCCCCTGCTCGCATGGGCACCACGAGCACGAGCGCGTCGTGGTAGGTCTGCCGGTCGAGGCAGTCGTGGCACCACTCGCTGCGCGGTAACGGCACCTCGTCGTCGTGCGCCAGCGAGTACACGCGCTGCTTCCAGCATGGCGACTGAGCCACCCAGTTCTCGCCCTTGGATTCATCCCACGTCTCGCGCGGACAGGAATCGAACGACTCGCGCCTGTCCCTGATGTGCTCGGCGACACGCTTCAGGAGTGCCCATCGCAAGGCGGCGGCTCGGATCTGATCACCCACGGTTCCCCTCCTGCAGCGCCATGTGCGCGGCCTCGGCGTGACGGAGGACGATGCGCGGGCTGCGGCCGATCCCGCGCTGATACGCGGCCTTGATGTCGGCGGCGATACGCTCGCGCACGGTGGCGTCTCTCCACTCGTCGCGCTCACGTTCGGCTGTCTCGGCGCGTGTCCTGAGCGCAGCAATCGCGTCGAGCACCGCGCGTCGTTTTGTGACGTAGCCTTGCTCGAAGGGGCGTGGATGTTGTCCAGCGAGTTCCATCGCGTTGATCAAGTATTCGATGGGGTCACGTTGCACGACGGCGGGGGGCAGTGGATCGCTCATGTGCGCACCTTCTGTTCCTTGATCGTCCGACCGCAGTAGGGGCAGTACCCGAAGCCGTTCTCAACAGGGCCGCCGTTGTTGAACACAAACTCGTGCGGCTTCTCGCGCGTGGAGCATCCAGCCGTCCAGCAGTCAGACTCGTCTTCTTCCTGTTCCCACCGACACACCTTGATCGTGTTCATGCTCGTCCTTCCTCCCTGAGCCTGTGGCACTGCACGGCCGCCCGGAGCAGGACCGGCAGGGGAATGGCGGGCCAGTGGGCAGGGAACGACAGCACCTTCGTCCCGCGCTTCCCGGCGATCACGCGCTCCACCGGGACGGGGAAGCCTTCGACCACCTCCCAGTAGCGGCACACCTCACCGTCGTCTTCCTCCGTCCATCCTGGCGGCAGCGGCACCTCCGCCAGATAGGCGGTGATGGCCTGCTGCGTGTGTGTTGGCGATTGCGCCTGACAGAACATGCATCCAGCCTCATGGTTGCCGTGCTCACATGGTGTGTAGTCCATCTACGCCCCATCTCCCGTCCGTCTCAGCCCCACACACAGGCAGCGCCGCGCCTGTGACATGGGCTTGCCTAGTCCAGCCGTCCACAGCCTGACCTTGGCTGGGTCGCCACCAGCCGTCTCAAGCAGCCGCTGCCGCCGCTCAGCGGGCATGGCGTCCAGCACCCATGTGTGCAGCGGCGTGTCCTGTTCTGAGCGGTCGTGCCACTGCTCGATGAGCCAGCCAGCATCCTGGCAATCCGCACAGCGTGGCTGGTCGAGTTTCACCGCATCACCTTGATCAGCCCAGCCACGTCGGCCACAGACGGCCCTAGCCGCCCTTGTGCTGCACGATCACCGCTGCCCAGCCCCAACAGCGTCTCTTGCTGTGTTCGTCGCTCCTGCGCGGCATAGGCGGCCACAAAGGACTTCCTGGCCGACGCCACGGCCGCACCCTCGGTTTCCATGTCACACGCCGCCTGCCAGTCGCCCCATGTCGCCAGCATCGCCGCGTAGCCGGACTCGCCCAGCGCGGCCCGTGGGCTGCTGTAGCGGCCGATACGCCGGATGGCCTGCTGCACAGACGCCCAGGCGAGGGCGGCGGCGTCGTCGGTGCTGCCTTCGATGCGCTGGCGGATCTCGCCAGGCTTGGGCAACCACGTCGCATCGCGCATCGACTGCTTCAAGGCCAGCACGACCTGCTCGAGCGGCAAGTCACGCAAGGCGTCGAAGTAGCCGCGGATGCGGAGCTCACTGATCGGCGCGTCCAGTGTCTCAGCCGCGATGCCCAGTGAGGTGGCGAACGGGGCGAAGTCTGCGTCGGTCATCACATTCTCTCCCGCTGAGCCTTCGTCAACGCGGGGCCGTGTCTGGCCGGAATGAATGGCTGCCCGCACATCGGACACGGCGGCGTCACCACGCGGGTGCAGGCCAGCGTGCGATACATCAGGCGGCAGGAGGGGCGTGAGCACACCACCCACGGTGACGGGCCTGGCCCAACGATGTCGGCAGCACTCAGGATGTGCGGGAAGATGCGATCCATCACGACTCCCGCACCTGAAAGTTGGCAATCGCCGCTGCCACACTGGCCGCGTTGTCCTGCGTCTTGCTGCCCCTGATGCCCAGCCTGGCCGGCGGAGTGGTCCCGAACGGATGCGTGGCTCCGCTGCTCAGATGGTGCAACACGCCCGTCAGTTGCGACGTGAAGATGCCCAGGTTGCGCTTGTCGAGTGGCACCGCCGGGGACGCCCACCACAGGCGCATGGCCTGCTCGAGTTCCTCGGCGTCCGTCACCAGTTCGCGGATGGCCTGCATGTGGACGCGCACGTTGCCGCCATGCGGCGACAGCGGCACCCGATAGCCAGCCTCGGCCCCGGTGGTCTGCCACAAATGCCACAGTGTCTCGCCGGTCATGACATCACCGCCTGCCAGGCGCGGAGGACTTCTGCTGCCGTTTGCGGGACGATGGCATTACCCGCGCCGCACAACGTCCCCACGCGGTTGGGTACCCCATAAGCCAGAGGCTGAAGGCCGGGTTGAGTTGGCCGCGCTTTCCCGTCTGTGCATGGGAGCCAGACAAGGTCGGCCCATGCGTCAGCGCCGCTTGCCGTGGCAAGTCGCGAGGATTCGTCCCGTCGCCGCCGCTGTTCCGCAGATCCCTGACCACGGGCGTGTGCCAACAATCCGCCGCCATCGCCGCATCCGTCAGGCTGGTGCCCGCATGGGTCTTGCTGCCGTCCTTCTGGGCGGTCTCGTTCCGGCCACCCGCGCCCACGGCGTCCGTCGTGACTGGCGTCGGCCACGGCACCCTCACGACAATCTCCGTCAGGTAGCCACTGTCCCTGTTGGTCGCGATCCGGCTCGGACGCAGCCCCTCGCGGTCGATAGTGTCCAGCGTATTTGGCGTCGGCCAGGCTGACACCATCTGCACCGCTGTGGATAACTTCAATTGCAATCCGCCCAGATTCGGATTCACTGCTTGTTTTCGTTCCTCGCGGGCGAAGTGTTCCGCTGGTGTCTTGTTTTCCTCGATCGCGTTCGGCGTCGGCCAGCCAGAACAGTCGGCTCCGCTTGTGCGGCGCGCCGACGCTTGCCGCTGGTAGATCCACCGCCGTGCAGGCGTAGCCCGCCCCTTCCAGGTCAGTCGCCACAAGATCCCACCATCGAAGCGCATCGCCTGACGCAACCTGTTCGCCACAGACGTAGCGAGGCTGGCACTGGCTGATGAGCCAGAAGAAGCTGGGCCAGAGGTGCCGCTCGTCAGCAAACCCAGCGCCTTGGCCTGCCGCGCTGAAAGGTTGGCAAGGGGCCGATCCGGTCCAGATGGGCTGATCGTCGGGCCAACCAGCGAGTCGCAGGGCATAGGCCCATCCGCCGATGCCTGCGAAGAAGTGGCAATGTCGGTAGCCCACAAGGTCGCTTGGTTGAACATCCTGTATGTCTCGCTCATCCACATGCCCGGAGGGTATCTCTCCAGCGGCGATCAACTCACGCAACCAGGCAGCCGCGAACTTGTCATGCTCGTTGTAGTAGTCCAGTGCCGCCATCATCAGAACAACCGTCCTGCCTGGTCAGGCGCCTGCGCGATGTGCGGCTCGAAGCGATACTCGCTGACGGTGCAGATGGTTTCGTGCTCGTCGTTGAGCATCCGTGACTGCCGGTTCCGGATGGTGCCCAGACCGGCCGTCTCGAGCTGCACGCGTGTCTCGCTCACACGGGTGCGCCACGCATACTTGCCACCGACCAGCGCCAGCACGTCGGCCTTGACCCACTGGCCCGGCCGCGTGGTCAGGAAGTCGAACACGGCCTCAGTGAAGGAGGGACGCGCCCGTTTCATCGCACACGCTCCCAGATGTCGCCGATGTCGCTGAACGCATCAATAAACGCTGCCCGGTCGCGTCCGAGGTAAACCACCACAGATGGGAATGGCGCCGGGCCCGTGTTGCCTCCGAAGATCAGGCGTCCGCGCACCTCACACCGGAGGTAGTCCCGTAGGAGATGCATCCAGCGTGTATCGATGCGGCCAGGTAGCAGCGCAATGGCCTCACGCACGTCTCCGTGTTCATACTCAAACACTAACGTGCCTACCCACGCCCGGATAGCACGCCCATAGGGCGGGTTCATGTAGACCCGACCTCGCCAACTGCGCGACAGTCCGCCGTCGTCTTTCGTGTAGTGGATGCGGGCTGGCACGTTCGCGTCGTCCCCGTGGGCGTTGCTGCACGGGTCCAGGTCGATGCCAGCAGGCCAGCACCGCAAGACGCGGTCGATGATGACGCGCGGAGTGTAGTGCTCAGGTGATGCGCTGGAAAAGTGCAGCGCCATGTTACTCAT
>OFQV01000400.1_pt1 | contig 11547 bp, 8 predicted proteins | sample 1542971 | NCBI WGS metagenome assembly OFQV01 (sample SAMN07774229, study PRJEB24372) | wastewater metagenome | isolation source: WWTP Cannobio (Effluent) | place: Italy: Cannobio | collected 2016-01
AACCGGCTGGTGTCTGGACCCGCACGACCTCGCCGCAGCGAAACTGATCGCAGGGCGAGCAAAAGACATCGAATTCGTCGACACGCTCGTTGCCAGTCGGCTCATCGACCCCCATACGGTCCGGGAACTGCTCCTTGTGATCAGCGATGTCCGCTCCGACAGGGCGCTTAGAGCACCTCGACCGACTCGCTGCTCATGGCCTCCCAGAGTCACAACGACACCGTTGGCACGCCAACCGAACCCAAGCGATCGCCGACCGACGCGCCCGAACCACCGAAGAGTCTCCCGCACCCGCCCTTAAACTCATCTCCCATCGACGGGAGTAGTGGGACTATCAGATACCAAAGGTCCGGCACTTCGTCGGGACTAGCCAGATTGCCGAGTGACGCCTGATCAAGGTCGGCCTGGATCCTCGTTGGCGAGCGGACCCTCGGCGCTCTGGTCACCACTGCAATTGCAACGGTCTGGGGTATTCGGAAGGTAAATCGAATCCCTGATCTGGAAGCAATAGCGTGAACTGGATCCCGACCCTGCCGGGCAAGAGTGGTTCACGTACTACGTCTCAGCCCCTGGCTCCTCGATGGATCCGTACGGATCGGCCGAACGATCAACACCCCCGAACATCGTCCTAGATGGGTGATGTTTGGACCCCGGCGACCCGCCACACTTCATACAGGCGCTTGCTTCACCATGAGTGGCCGTCCCGCACACGAGTTTCCAGAGGAGCGATTTCCATGAGTACGTCTAATCAGGCGACACCCGGCTTCAACCATTCGATCCCCGACAAGATCCTCACGCCGAACAAGGTGGAGACGTCGATTGGTGGTCTCGAGTTCTTCGACGGGATCCCGACCGACGACACAGCCACGGCAGTCTTCGATCATCTCGACCGTATGCGCGGGGTCGAGACATTCCTCAACGGCATCCCCGCCACGTCGATCCAGGGTTTCCGCGAAGGTTTCGCCGACATCGGGGTGAGCTCCTGCAACCAGGTCTCCTTGTTCGCCATGCTGGACTCGAACTCGCTGTTCCTCACCGGCAACACCGACACCGTCTACGCCCTCACCACCTTCGACCTCAGCGACACGGGCCCAATCGTCATGGAGATCCCCGCCGGGTGCGGCCCCGGCACCGTCGATGATGCCTACTTCCGGTTCGTCACCGACATGGGCGCACCGGGCCCGGACCGCGGCGCCGGCGGCAAGTACCTCATCCTTCCGCCCGACGACCCGAGCGACCTCCACCCGCCCGTTGGTGGCGCCGAGGCGGTCGTTGACGGTGAGACGTACTTCGTTGCCCGATCGACGAGCTACGTCAACCTGGTCGCATTGCGCGGATTCCTCGTGGACGGCTCGCCCGACGCTGCGATCGCCATGTTCACCGACGGGGTCAAGATCTACCCGCTCGACCAGGCAAAGAACCCGCCCAAAATGGAGTTCACCAACCGCTCCGGAGCCGATTTCAACACCATCCACGCCAACAACTTCGACTTCTACAAGGAGCTCCACACAGTCATCGAACGGGAACCGATCTCGTTCCTCGACCCAGAACTCCGTGGGCTGTTCGCCTCGATCGGCATCCAGAAGGGCAAGCCGTTCGCGCCCGATGAGCGGATGACAAAGATCCTCACCGACGCAGTTGCGATCGGCAACGCCACCGCTCGGGCCCTCTCGTTCCGACCGAGGGACGAGAGCAGCTACGCCTACCCGAACAGCGGTTGGTATTACCCCGCTCCCGGGGGCAGCTACGAGTGGCTCAAGGACGGCGGGGATGGCGGCCGCAACATGGATGCCCGCACCATCATGTTCTATCAAGCGACTCTCAACACGCCGGCGATGATGATGAAGATGGTCGGTGTCGGGTCTCAGTACGCAGGAGTCGCGACCGACAGCGCCGGCAACCCATTCGATGGCGGCAAGTTGTACCGGCTCACGCTTCCGACCGACATACCCGCCAAAGACTTCTGGTCGATCGTCGTGTACGACCCCCAGACCCGATCCGAGCTGCAGACCACCCAGCCGTTGCCCAGTATGAACAACAAGCGCGACGACCTGGTGGTCAATCCCGACGGCTCCGTCGATCTGTACTTCGGGCCGACGGCACCGGATGGCGACAAGGTGAACTGGGTCGCGACCGTTCCTGGCAAGAGCTGGTTCACGTACCTGCGTCTCTACGGGCCGCTCGACGCGTGGTTCGATCAGACCTGGCGACCGAGCGAGGTCGAACTGATCGACTGATCTCGGCCGGGTCAGCGGCGAGCAGGCCAAACATTCGTGACTCGGGCGCTGGGAGTGCCGTGGCAACCCGCCGATCAGGCCCTGAGGCCGTCACTGAGTATCTCGGCCGCGCCGACGATGCAAGAGCCCACTGTCGCGGACATGCACCTTCGGCGACCGCACTTGACGCTTGCCGACATTGGTATGCCACGGTTGGAGCTGCCGGAAGACGAGCGCGTCGGACAACGCGTCCAGATAGCGGCGGACGGTGGGCTCTGAAACGGCGAGGCTGCGGGCCAGCTCGGCACCATTCCAGGTCTGGCGCTTGTAGGAGGTCGCGTCGATCTCGATCCGTTCGAGCCCTGCGAGCCGGTCAACCTGCCCGTCGATCTCGACCTGGATCCGTTCGATAATCCCACCAACCGTCGGCCAGCCGATCCGCATCGACTCGGTCACCGCAGTTTCGATGTTGCTGCAGCGAGCCAACCGACCGTGTCCTCAAAACCCCGGGTGAACCTCGACCCGTGACGGGCCCACGGCACACCTCCGACGCAACAACACCATGGGTCCGGCAACGCACGGTTGTACGGCCCCGGTCATAGCCAGGTGACCGGCGGCTACACACCCCGCACCGTCGACGGGCGTTACGCCGCCGGTGGACCGTTGCGACGATCTCCTCGGCCTCGGGATCGAAGTCGACGGACTCGATCACCACCCGCCGGCCGGAGTTCTCGAACCCCAACACCCGATGCCATAGATTCTTCGCCGAAGCCGCTCCTTGTTTCCCCGGACCTACACAGCCCGAAACCTAGAGAGGGAGCGGCTTCGTTCCTCACATCCCTGTCACCTCAACCCACGCGAACGACAAGAGAGCCAGATTTTTGGAGAACTTCGAGATGGCGTCGGAGGCTGACACCGATCAGCTTCTGTCCCTGGGCATTGAGTTGCGAAACCCATTTGTCACCGTTCTTGCCGACCTCGCCGGCGAAGTCCGAAACGCCCGGGATCAAAACCACGACCATCAGCGCAATGAACAACACCAGCCCTGCGTAGATCGCCCCACATCACCGAACACATCCTCCCGAACCCCAACCAGTCCGGGTAGTCGCTTCGATGCCACACCCACTTGTTCAGCCAGGCCGGGGGGGCTCACCGACTGGGCTGCGCCGGCACGCGCCGCTGCGACGACATCCTCCGGCATCTCGCCTGGTGCACCGTGCCCGCTCGACGCATCTGGCCCATCGGACGCCTGGTCGTCGACCATCACGCTCGCCCCTCGTTCACATCCGTCTCCATCATCGGCCAACGTTTCCACGCCGCTGGCGGCCCGACTTCATCCGATACGGGTGATGCGAATCCAGCGTTCTGGGACTCAAGCTGGCTCCACGAAGAGACTGAAGTCCCTGAGGCATCAGGGGCTCCCAACAAGGAGAGGTCACATGGCCAAGGCAGACGGAATGTTTCTCTTCATCGGCACGTACGCTGATGAAGCGGCGGCCCGAGACGATTACGCGATCGTCAAGGACCTCCACGCGGAAGACGTGGTCGGCACCTACGACGCCGCCGTGATCACCAAGGACGCGTCCGGCAAGGTTCACGTCAACAAGGACGAGATGGCCACGCGCCACGGCGGTTGGGGTGGCGCCGCAGCAGGGGCCGTGATCGGCATTCTTTTCCCGCCCGCGATCATCGGCTCTGCCGTTGTCGGTGGCGCCATCGGCGGGATCGGCGGTCACCTCTGGCGTGGCCTTTCCCGATCCGATGTCAAGGAACTCGGTGAGCTCATCGACTCCGGCGAAGCCGCCTTGATGGTCATCGGTGCCAGCACCCTCGAGGCCGCCCTCGACAAGGCCAAGCTGAAGGCCGAGAAGCACGTCGCCAAGCAGCTCGGGGTCAGCACCCACGACGTCGACGCCGCCGTCCAAGAAGCGACCTCCGAAATCAGCTGACTTGGACGCTGACGTCATCAACGCAGTGCGGGCTCCGTCAATCCGGCCGAGAACATCAAGGCCGAGAGTGAACTGTGCGGGGTCCGCACTCGTTGTGATCACCCATCCAACGAGTGCTGGCCCCGGGCTCTTGCTGCGGACCGGCGATTCACCACCTCAAGGCTGATATGGAACTACTTAAGGCATTTGGCCTGGGAACGCTCGCTCAGGCGTCGCTGTTGCTCGCCGGGCTCGTCGTCTGCTGGGTGAAGGTTCCCACGCGGATCGTCGGCATACTTGCTGGGTTCGGCGCAGGGGCGATGATTTCAGCGGTCGCTTTCGACCTCCTCCCCGAGGCGGAAGTGCACATCGCCATGTGGCAGACGGTGCTGTGGATGCTCATCGGCGTCGGAGTCTTCCTGCTCGGCGACTACGTGGTCGACAAGCGCTTCGGCAGTGAGGGCGCCGGCGGGGCGATGGGCATCGTCGTCGGCTCCGTGGTCGATGGGGTCCCGGAATCACTCATCTTCGGCATCCAGATCGGCATCGGCGCAACGATCAGCCCCACCTTCCTGGCAGCCGTGTTCGTCTCCAACATTCCGCAGGCCATCGCTCCTTCGGCGGACCTGGCCGGTCGCGGCTGGGGTCCGGCGAGGTTGGGGCGGTTGTGGGTGATGGTCGTGCTGGGCTGTGGCGTGGCGGCCGGCCTCGGGTATCTCCTGACCACGGCCACCTCCGACGCATACGGAGAACGAGCGGCAGCCCTCGCCGCCGGCGGGTTGCTCGCCATGTTGACCAACTCCTTGATCCCGTTCGCCTACGAGCGGGGCAAGCAGCTGGCTGGGGTCGCCACGGTCGTCGGGTTCTGCCTCACGCTGCTGGGGACCTGACGAGCCGCCAAAGGCCGCCGGTTTGGTTCGCCGGTAGCAAAAAGGTGAACTGGATCGCGACCGTGCCAGGCAAGAGTGGTTCACGTACAACGTGTCTACCGGCCGCTCCACGCGTGGTTCGGTCAGACCACTTTTAGGAGGACACGCCACACTCCTCATGTGAGCCGTGATCATCGCCCGCGCCGCCGTCGGGCGAACAAGACGCACTAGCGGGAGCCCTTCCATGGCGGGACCTGACAACAGCAAGGTCTAGATCGTCGCTCGGGCCGCTGGGCGGCTCGTAGCCTTCGACGAAGCGATGTTCAGGTTGATTGGATTCGAGTAGGTAGAGTGAGTCTGTACGGGTGGGGTGCTAACCGAACTACACGAGGGGCGACCGATGTCGAGAACACTTCGAATGATCGTGGCGATGATCGCACTGGCGGCGACGTTCGTCGCGGCCAACCAGCCGGCCGGAGCCCAGGACGACACCCAAGCGTCGCTCTGCGTGCCGCTGGAGGCGGTCATCGATAGCTCCCAACAGATCCAGTTCGGCGACGCTGCTGGCATCGCGGATACTGGCTATGTGGGCGAACTGATCGTTAGGTTTCGGCCGAGCGCCCCCAGCGATCTGCTCCCGTTGCTGGACGAACTGGATGCGTTCGTCGACGACGTGTCAGACGAGATCGCTGCGGCCGGTGGCATAGGCGTCCTGACCAGCGAACAGCGGGCCGACCTTCAGCAACGAGGCGCTGCGGCGATCGCCCCGATCGTTTCCTACCACGACGTGAACTGCCCAACTCCATCAGCGCAGCTCTCCCCAGAATGTTCGACGGGCCCGCTTCGAGTTCCCGCCCTGCTGATCGTGCGACCCGGGTCTCAGCCGGTCGACGTCGTGGCCGGATCGGTTGAGGCGACCCTCGATGCGTTTGTTGTGCAGATGATCGTGGTGCCGTCCAATGTCGGTGTCGATGACGTCACGTTGAACGGCGAGTCGGCCGGGGTGTCCGTCGTTGACGGGCCGGCCTGCCCATCCGCCGACTTTCTGGCGCAGATGGCCATCACGTTCCAGGTCCACTTCACGCCCGGATGCGCCACGTCGAAGCCGCCGGTGGCTCCACAGCTCGAGGTGACCGAGCAATATCCGGGCAGATTTCCATTTCCGTTCACCGTCGACCTTGTGGCCGACGGCGAACTGTTCACCGTCGACTATCCCAAGAACCCCTCCATCGAACTCCCGGCCAACGCCGTGGCGCCTAGGGAGCTGACCTTCGCCGGCATCCCGGTCAAGGTGATCGTGGAACCGCTCGGCTGCGACCCGCCGTCGAGCGGCGCCAATCCATCGTCGGCAAATGATGGGGCCCCGAACGGCGTCCCACTCGCTCCCAAGTTCACCGGATGAGCCCGGCGATCCGACCCTCCCGCAGTCGGGCCGGTTCCTGGCTCACCCTTGGCGGCTGAGCCACTCGATTAACGTGATCGGCCGTCACCTGGCCCGACCGACCCCCGAGTTGAGGGGGTGGCCGTCCTGCTGAGCTGGCACCGTGCGGAGGCCAAGCGTATGGCCGCCGCCGCAGCTTGAAGCGCTCGACACCTGGGCGCCGCCGTGGGGGCCACCCGACGCGTTCGAGCGAGACCAGACGCGATTGGAACGCATGGGAACACATCGCCCCGGTACGCCATCGAATAGACCACGATCTTCGCCATGCCCAACCAGCCTTTGGGACTGCCGCGTGATCGGTTGACGTCGCGGTGGACAGGCAGCTGAGCGGCTCTGAGGTGACCCCTTCGCAGTGGTCTGGCTGGCTGGGTCACCCAACGGGGACCCCTCAGCCGCCCGGTAGGGCGCAGTTCGCACCGAGTCCCAGCGACACTCCTAGCTGTTCGAAAGTGAACCAGTTTGTGGCCCGTAAGTGGCCCGCCCATTTCTTGAATAGGCGTCGGATCCTTCAAAATCCTTGCAATTGCAGCGCTTTGGAGCCCGAGAGGAGAATCGAACTCCTGACCTGCGCATTACGAGTCAGTCCATATAGATAGTAAGAGCTCGTAGAGCCTGGTACCAAGCGGTTTTTGGAGTCCTCCCGACAGTAGATACCACCCCCTACCGCGTCATACGCCAGAGAATGTGGACTAATTGTGGTCTGCTCAACCGGACCGGTCTCCGCCCAGACCTCCGAGAATCGTCGACGCAATCGACCGTACGCACGGGCCGGGGGCTGGCGTCGCTGGCAGGGCGGCAGGAGCCCCCCAAACGGCACTGACCGACCTACCTTGCTGCACGATCGGGGTGTGTCGGTGGATTGTTGGTGGCTGACTATTTGTCGGGCATCTGCCCGGGTTCGTCTTCGTGATCGGTCAGCCGCTCCCGAGCCAGCCGGACAACCTCCAGCATGGCTGATTCGGTGTCATCGCCGAACCGGGCAACCACCCCGTCATAGACAGCGATCGCCTCGTCAGAACGCCCCAACACCCCGAGGACGACGCCGGTGTTGTAGCCGCCGATCGCCGCGGTCTGGGAAACATCCGACCGTTCCGCTTTGCGGAAGGCTTGCACTGCGAACTCGAGCCGGTCTTGCTCATATGCACGCTCACCCACGACGAGGGCTATGTCGTTCTCGGCCGTGTCGATCGCAGCATCCCAGTACTCGTCTGTCGGGGCTGACACTTCGGGGTATTGGGTGACCAGCCGAACGACGTAGTCAAAAGGCTCGATTCCATCAGCGACCTTCGTGACTAACGCGATTGACCCGGCCACAGGCTTGATGGCCCAGCGCAGCGCGTCGTCAAATGTGGCCTTGTCGGCAGCCGGGCACCGGCTTGCCCACAATTCGCGCAGGACCGGTATCGGAATCGGGTCGGTACGACCGCATCGTGCCCAATCAACAACCGCGTGAACGCACGCGACCCCCTCAGGTGACTCGGGCTCGCCAGGATCATGGCGGCGATCGTTCAGCTTTCCTTCCAGCAGCGGGCCGGCAACCAAAAACGCCGCCAAACCGTGGCGTTCAACCGCCGCCATGTCACGGGAGCCCAGCCGGCTCCGAAGTCCCTCAACCTCACCTCCGGTCGTCTCGGCGAGCGTGACAACGGCTGCGTGTTGGAGGACCTCCTGGGCAGTACTCGTCAGCGCAGAGCCCCACTCGTCAGCAACTCGACTGCTTCCCTTCCCCCCGTAAGTGGCCACCACCACCCGGCCGTCGGCCACAGCATTCCACTCGTTCAGGGTTCGCAAGGTCACCCCGGAGTTCAGAAACGGCTCAAGGTCATCGAGCCACAACACCGCCTGACCAGCATCAACTGTCGGGTCCTCACCCGGGGTCAGGATCGCAGTCACCGCCTCACCATCAACCGGTGCAACCAGCACCGGCGACCAGTCATCGCCGACCGACCGAAGCAACGCCTCAAACAACGACCGTGACTTACCAACCTTCGACGGCCCCCGAACCACAACAACGCGCGGTCCCCGCCCAGTCACAGCCGCACTCAATGCCTCCCTGAGCTCAGCGTCTTTCGACCGTTCGACATACTCGGGTCTCTGACCACCCAGAAGGATCGCCTGGACCGCTGGATCAACCCCGATATCAGTCGGCACAACCCCCGCAACAGCACCGACGGGCACCCGAAGATGCCGACGAGCTTTCGCTCCCTCTATAGACCTCTCTACCTTCACAGCCCCGCGCACCACAACAACCTTCGCCAAAGCGCCCACCGCAGCGACGACCGCCCCAACCACCGATAGCTGAGGCAGCCCAAGCGCAACCCCAGCGCCAACAACAGCAGCACACCCAGCCAAAAAAGCGACCAACAGTCGTTCCCGGCGCACCCACTCCCCAAGAGACCCCGACCAACGCACACATGAACGGTAACCGACCAACCCCACCAAGCGGCCGCCCACCAGAACCGCCACCGGCCTAGACACCCCGGAACGGGAAACCGAGACCGCACAATGGCGCCGGAAGTATTGAAACGAGCCCACCACCTCGTAGTCCCTGAAACCCCCGCCGGATTCGCTGACAGCGTCCGCAAGCCGTCAGATCATTGCAATTGCAAGGTTCGAGCCCGGGAGGAGAATCGAACTCCTGACCTGCGCATTACGAGTCAGTCCAGATAGGTAGTAGGAGATCGTGGGGCCTGGTACCAAGCGGGTTTTCGGGCGCTCGCAACACCAGATACCACCTCCTACCGCGTCATACGCCAGAGAATGTGGACTAATTGCAATGCCGTTCAGTTAGGGGCTGCGGATGGTGGGGATAGGCGGTCCGGTTGGTTGTGGCCAGTCGACGTGGCGGGCTCGTTTGACGTGCCATTTGGGCATCTTGCGTTTGATGAGTCGTGGGCAGGACCGCATTCGGCGGGCGGGGTTGAGCCTTTGGCACAGCAGCGCGATTGCGTGGGCCCAAGACCGATCAGAGCCCGGAGGGGGGAAAACCGCGCGCCTGTGACAGCGAGCGGCGGGTGATGCGCAGGGCGGCGACGAAAGAGACCCGGTCGGGGTCGACCGCAGCGTCGTGTGCGGCTGCGAGCATCAGCGTTCTGATGGCGAAGTGGCAGCACAGGTGCCCCCAGATCTCTTGTTGGACCAGCTCCGGTGATTTCGAGCGCAGCACCGTTTTCGGGCCTCGTTGGTGGGTCTTGAGTTCATCGAAGACCGACTCGATCTCCCAACGCTGGGCGTAGGCCGAAGCAAGATCGACAGCGGTGGCCTCGGCGGGATCGAGGATCGTGGTGAACAACCGGAACGGCCCCAACGCGCCCTCGGTCCGGCCGTCATCGATTTCGTAGTCAACAACACGCACCACAACATGTTCGGTCTTCAACCTAGCGTTGTTGGCTCGGAGCTCACCCAACCAGGACCCATCGTCGAGGGTCTCGAGATGTCGGGGAGTCACGTTGTTCTTCGCCCGCCAAATCAGATCGGCACCGGTCCCAGATGCCTGTTTCCATAACGCAATCCCGGTGAACCCCCGGTCTGCGAGCAGCACCATGCCCGGCTCCAAACGGTCTACGAGCACTTTCGACAACGCCAACTCAGAGGTCCCATACGGGCCGAGTTCGGCATCGAAGATCGCGTGGGTTCCGCACTCGGCGAGCGCGACAAGGCGTGCCTGGGGGAACGCGGACCGCTCCCCCTTGGACACACCGGGACGCCCAAAGAACTCGTCGTTCGCAACGGTGTCCGCCACGTCGAGGGTGGTGCCATCGATCGCCACTAGACGACGGCCCGCCAACCACGAACCTGGCGTGTCCGGCTTTGCCAACGGTCGCGCGACCTGATCGAACAACGCCTTCACCGGCTCCGCCCCGAGGCGTTCGCGCGCTTGGAAGATCGCAGACTTCGACGGCAACCCCACCGGCTCATCCGCCGCGCCCGCCCACGCCAACCCGTCGGTCATCAACGACAACACATCCAGATACGAACCCTCGGAGTGCAACGCCAAACCCATCGCGAAATACGCCATCGTTCGAGCTGGCAACGACCGGTTCCGCTGCTCGGTGCGACCGCACTCCGCAATCACCCCATCGACAACCCCCGGCGGGAACACCTGCGCCAACAACCCCGCAGACACCAGATCCGGCAACCGTGTATGCGTTTCAGGTTTACGCCAACCAGCTCGAGCCATCCATACAAACTACACCCATGTAGCCCTAACTTAACGGCATTGGGGCTAGCGGGCTGTCGCAGGAGCGGACTGTGGAGTAGTGCCGTTCGGTCGGGTGCTGGTGAGTCGGTCTGTAGGCGGAGTTCTGTCCAGGAGGTCGTCGCCGACATCTCCCTGGGTGACCATCCATCTCAGCGGCCGACCCGTAGGCGCCGAAACCGAGGTTTCGGGGGACGGGCCGCCCCAACGCCTACTGCTTGGCCTTGCACCGGATGGGGGTTGCCAGCTGCGACGGTCGCCCGCCGCACTGGTGCGCTCTTACCGCACCGTTTCACCCTTGCCTGTGCCCGGCGAGCCGGGCCATCGGCGGTCTGTTCTCTGCTGCCCTGTCCGCGAGGTCGCCCCCGCCTGAGTCGCCTCAGCATCCTGCCCTGTGGAGCCCCGACCTTCCTCGACCGGGTCCCGGCCCGAAGGCCATGCCCGGCCGCGGTCACCCGACCGACTCACCAGCGACATCAGTGTGGTACCGGGTGGGGCGGCGCACAAGCCGGGGGCACCATTGCGTGGCTGCCTACACGCCGTAGCCGCCGTCGACCGCCAGGTGTTGACCGGAGATGTAGCCCGCCCGCGAGGACGCCAAAAAGCACACCGCCTCGGCGATGTCGGCCAGGTAGCGCAGCTTGCGGTGCATCGCGCGCAGGTTGGCCTCGGAACGTTCGCTGGTCAGCATCAGCGCGAGGTAGACCATCACCAGCGACGACACCACGATCACCAGGCCGCTGGCCAGCAGCATGCGGTCGCCGGCGGCGCCGTCGATGCCGTCGGACAGAGCCAGGCCCAGGCGGACGGCCTGCACCGCAGCGCAAGAGAGCTCCACCGACACCAGCAGCTTCATCGTGCTGCCTTCGCGCAGTTCGACCATGCGCGAGAGCAA
>OFQV01000402.1_pt1 | contig 11517 bp, 6 predicted proteins | sample 1542971 | NCBI WGS metagenome assembly OFQV01 (sample SAMN07774229, study PRJEB24372) | wastewater metagenome | isolation source: WWTP Cannobio (Effluent) | place: Italy: Cannobio | collected 2016-01
AAAACGCCTTGCTTATAAAGGTCATCTAAATTCCAAAGAAGTGAAAGCAAAGATGGCCAAAACAAAGTTAGGTCATTCAGTTAGCCTAGAGACAAGAGCAAAGATAAGTAAAAGATTAAAAGGAATAAAATTGCGTCCAGAAACTTGTGCAAAAATGAGTGCTTCAAGGACTGGTCGATTGAATCCTTATTTTGGACGGAAACATTCAGATGAAACATTAACAAAATTACGGGCTGGTTGGGTTAGACGTAAGGCAAGAGAACAACTTTCAATCAAGGAGAAAAACTAAAATGAAAGTTACCGGAATGACAGATGCACAGGTCGAAAATGAAATGAAAAAGACATTGCGCGTTAGAGCCATCGGCGAAGCTGATAAGTTCGTCGGTTACTATAACCACGTTCGTCGTCGAGCAGGAGATGTATTTGTCTTGCGTCCGATTATCCGTGAGCGCAATTTCATTGCGATGGACGCCGAAGATAAGCCCGTTATGATTTACGACGCACGCGTGAGCAAAGGCGTTGCCAAAAGGCAAAGCAAAGTCGTTATCATTACCGCTGAACAGCAGTTTTCGGCTAAGTGGATGGAACGTGTAACCGCTCCGATACCTGAAACCAAACCTGTCCATTTCAACAAAACAAAGGCCGGACAAGGGACTTTGCAGAACAAGCTGGACATCCCAGGCATGACAAACAAGGTCGGTGACGGTTTCGATGAACCGAAAGATAACGTTGAAGATGAAGAACCAAACATGCAAAGTGATGAGGTAGTCATCTAATGGCCGATAAAACGAGTATCTGTAACATAGCGTTGTCGCACTTGGGATCGTCCAAGGAGATTAACAATGTCGAGACGGAGCGTTCCGGAGAGGCGTCTGCGTGCCGTCGTTTTTACGCCGACGCGCTCCTTGAGGCGTTGCGCGATTTCCCGAATCCGTACCTGACGGTGATCAATCCGTTGGGTTTGGTCGCGGACTTGCGCGCCGTGGCCGGAGCGGAGTGGTCGTTCTCGTACCGTTATCCGTCCGACTGTTCCAAGGCGATACGAATTCCGAGTGGTTTCAGGAACGACAACAACGATACTCGCGTGCCGTACCGGATTATTTCGGATTCCACCGGTCCGCTGATATTGACCGACAAGGAGAACGCGACTCTGGAGTATTCACAGAAGTCCGACAGCCCAGATAAATGGGCTCCGGATTTTGTCATGGCGTTCGCGTTACTGCTGGCGTTTTATATCGCGCCGCGCGTGACCGCCGGTGATCCGTTTAAATTGGGTGAACGCGCGTATCGTGCGTTTTTCCTGTCCATATCGAAGTCCAAGGCGAACGCCATCGGTGAACAGCAAGACGAAAAAGAACCGGACACCGATTATATTAGGGCGAGGGATTAATGACCGCAGTTGCACAACGTTCGCTGGCCGGTGGAGAACTTGCCCCGTCACTCTGGGCGAGAGCCGATACGGTTAAATATCAGACCGGCCTTCGGACTGTCCGGAATTTTATCATCAAAAAAGAAGGCGGCGCGGATAATCGTCCTGGATTCAAATACGTTGTATCGACCAAAGACTCCACCAAACGCTCGGTTCTGATACCGTTCATATTCAACGACGACCAGACGTATGTTCTGGAGTTCGGCGACCAGTATATCCGGTTCGTCCGCAACGGCGCTCAGATCGCGGTTTCCGGCGTGACAGCGTGGAGTAACGCAACGGCGTATGTCATCGGAAGTTTAGCCTCTCGATTAGGTGTGAATTATTACTGCATCTTGGCGCACACCAACCAACAGCCCCCAAACGCCACGTATTGGTATCCACTCACAGGAAGTATCTACGAAATACCGACACCATATCTTGAGGCCGATTTAGAAACGCTGAAATATAATCAGTCGCTCGATGTTGTGACGCTGACGCACAAGGGCTATGCGGTCCGTGAACTTCGCCGGAGCGGGCATACGTCGTGGACGTTATCGTTGGTCGTGTTCGCGCCGTCACAGGTGGCCCCGACATCGCCAACGAATTCGGATGTCGGTTCAGGCGGTGACTCTTGGGTTATTACCGGAGTCAATGCTGAGACATTTGAGGAGAGTTTGCAGTCAACGGCCACGGTATCGAACACAGCGGCCACGTCTGGATCGCCTAAAACAATTTCGTGGACTGCGGCGTCCGGCGCTGGCGAATATAACGTTTATAAACTGACCAACGGGGTATACGGTTTCATCGGCGTTGCCATTGGAACGTCGTTCGTTGATAACGGAATCGAAGCCGACGCCACAGACACGCCGCCGACCACGCGAGATCCGTTCTCTGGGTCGGATAATTATCCTGCCATTTCCACGTATGTTCAGCAACGTCTGACGTTCGGGGACACAACGAACTATCCTGAAAAAATTTGGATGGGCAAGTCAGCGAATTTCAAGAATTTCACATACAGCACACCGTTGCAGGACGATGACGCCGTGACGTTCTCTGTTCCTGGCCGTCAGTATAACGAGGTCAGGCATATCATCGACCTTGAGCGGATGATCGTGTTTACCAGCGGTTCGATATGGGATGCCGAGGGCGATTCGGCAGGTATTATCCGGCCCGGGCAGATAAACCCGAAAACACGCGCGTATCGCGGGGCTTCGATTGTCACGCCGGTCATCATCGGAACGTCCATCGTTTATGTTCAGGCCAGAGGTTCGGTTATCCGCGACCTGCTGTCGGATTCCATCGAAGGTTACAAGGACTCCGATTTAACGATATTTTCGTCACATCTTTTCAATGGATTTACAATTATTGACATGGTTTACCAAGAGAATCCTAATTCTGTCATTTGGGTTATTTTGGAAGATAATGTCACAGATGAGCGCAGTTTAGTTGCCATGACATACGTTAAGGAACATCAGGTTTGGGCTTGGCACAGGCACGATACGGACGGCGAACCGGAACGGCTCTGCGTTGTTCCTGAGAGCGACGAGGACGTGCTGTATGCGATCATAAAACGCCCAATCAATGGAACAGATTTACGTTATATCGAACGCCAGTACACACGTCGGATTTCGGATATTGTTGATTCCGTATTTTTGGATTCCGCGTTGACGTATGATGGACGGAACACCGGCGTAACTACGATGACGTTATCCGGTGGTACGACTTGGGCGTATGACGAGGAATTGACCTTGACCGCCAGCGCGTCGCAGTTCGTTGTTGGTGATGTCGGGAATCAGATATTTCTGTATGATAGCGACGGAGTCCTGATCAGGTTTACGATTGGCGCGTATACGAGCGCCACCATCGTTACCGGCACACCGCACAAGACCGTTCCGGCTTCGTTGCAGGGGGTCGCCACAGCGGTTTGGTCGGACGCGGTGGATACGTTGTCTGGTTTATCGCACCTCGAAGGCAAGGACGTTGCCGTGTTTGCTGACGGGTTTGTTGTGGCCAGTCCGAACAATTCGGCATACACGACGGTCACGGTGACAGGGGGAGCGATTACGTTGGAGAAACCGTATGGTGTCATCCACGTTGGTTTGCCGTATATTTCAGATTTGCAGACGTTGGACTTGGAGTCAGTGAACGGCGAGACAATGATTGATAAGCGGAAGCTGATCGGCAAGGTCGTTTGTATGGTCGAAAAGACACGCGGTTTGTTCGTCGGCCAGCAACCGCCGACCGATGACGATACAGACCCGTTGCAGAATTTATACGAGGCGAAATTGCGTGACGCCGAGGGTTACGATTCAGCGGTCGATTTAATGACGGGTCCGGTCGATGTTCTGATCGACGCCTCTTGGAACTTGGGAGGCCGTGTGTTTATTCGGCAGGTTGACCCGATACCGGCTTCGATATTGTCGATAACTCCAGTCGGAATGATACCAGCAAGGTAGGTAATATATGGGTGAAGTAGGAGCGTTATTCGCGTTATCATCAGGAGCCAATGCGATCGGTTCTGCGTCAACGGCGTATTCGCAGTCTCAGGCGTTGAAGGCGCAGGGCAAGTTTGAACAGAACCAGTTGAATTTTAATGCCGATCTCGCCCGTTTGCAGTCGTCAGATGCCACTATTCGCGGTGAAAAGGACGTTGCCACGAAGAAACGCCAGACCCGTCAGGTTACGGGCTCACAGAGGGCTGCCTTGGCCGCCCAGGGATTGGACGTTAATTCGGACACGTCATCGCTGATTCAAGAGGACACCGCTGGTTTGGGCGCGGAGGACGTGACAACGATACGGAACAACGCATGGCGCGAGGCGTGGGGATACAAGGTTCAGGCGTTGGATTATGGCTCACAGGCGAAATTTGCTGGGATCTCATCGAAGTTTAAGCAGAACCAGACGTTGTTGACCGGCGGTTTACAGTTCGCCCGCGATGTCGGCGGTGGGGCGATGGATTATTATAAATATAAAAATGGGGTGAAGTAAATGCCTACCGTACCCGTTTCACGTGAAACATCAGTCCGAAACGAAGCCTTACCCGGAGTCCGCGTCAACACTGATCAGCCGTTATCGGCGTTCGGTGGCGGAGATAGCCTGAACACCACGAATCAGGCGGCCAGAGGTTTGAATAACGAAATGTCCGGCGCCGCGTTCGAGGTCATGGCCAAGCAGAAGAAGGATGCGGATGATGTGCGCCTGCAAGCTGCCGACTTGGAGTTGTCCAAGGCACAGACCGACGTTCAGATTCAGGCAAATGATATGCGCGGTGAAAATGCGTTTGGCGCGCCGGAATTTGTGGATAAGGAATGGAAGGCGCGTTCAGATAAAATTCGTGAAGGATTGGCCGGTGATTATCAGAAGGCGCAGTTTAACAGAATTCATGCGGCAAGATCCGCGGATTTGTACCGTTCTACACAGAACCACGTTGCGGCTGAAGCCAAGCAGTACGACTTGGACACAACCAATGCGTATGTCGAGAACGCGCAGAATCAGGCGAAGTTAAATTACATGGATGTCGGACCAGAAGGTCAGGTCGAGCAGTCGATTTATATCCAGGCCCAGGCGTTGGCGAGATACGGATACCGTAACGGAGTTCCGGCCCCGATTATGGAACAGAAGATCGCCGCCAATAAGAGCAAGACCTACGCTGGCGTCATCGAGCAGATGTTAAACGCCCATGACGGTTATGCGGCAACCGAATATTTGAAGATGAAGAAGTCCGAAATATCGCTGGATGATCAAGAGAAGATTACCAAGATGTTTGAAAAGTCGAGCGTTGATCTTGAGGATAAGTTGTATTCGGATTTTCTGGACGGCACGTTGACAATGGAACAAGTCAAGGCGGCGTCGTTCGAGAAGGAACAAGGCGGTATCGGTGCGAAGAAGGCTGACGGATTGCTGAATAAAATGACGCAAGTGCAGAAGGCAGAGTTAAGAGATATTACCAAGGATGATGAGGCGGCCACGAATTACGTTGATCTGGTGGATCAGGTCGTTAATGATAAGGTCGATAATTTCCGAGCGAAACAGGTTTTAGTTGACGCGATGGCAGATGGTGCGGTTGATGCGAAAGAAGCACAGCGTTTGCACGCGATCAACAAAAATTTAAACGACACGAAATTCAACAGCAGCTCTGGATTTTTGAATAGCGCAACGAAAACGGTCAAGTCATGGTTTGGTGCGAATAATCCTGACAACAAAGCATTGGCGTCTGCGCTCAAGGAATTGATTGGATCACACTCATCGGAAGATCCGGCGGCGATCAAAACGGCACAGAATTTGATTAATAAGGCGAACGTCCAACTGTACCCTGAATTGGCGCAGACCGAGGATGGGGGGATTTATGATCCGGAACGTCAGGCCGATATGAAGTGGTATTCCGGCGTTGAACGGTTCGGTAAGGGATTTGGTCAGGGCGTGGCCGGTAGCGTTGAAGGTTTTGGTGGTGCGTTGAAATGGCTCGGCGCGGATGATGTCGGAAAGGCTGTTTCGAATTATGCGAAGGATATGCAGAAATTTTATGCCATACCTGACCCGAAATTTACAGATCAGCTGGCCGCGGGCATCGGCTCGATGGGAACATTTTTTATTCCTGGTATGGGTATTGCGAAAAGCGTACAGGCTGCCACATTATTCCCGCGCTTGGCGGTTTGGCTTGGCGTTGGTGCGTCAACAGTATTGGAAGCCACGGTTGAAGCCGGAAGCGCATACGAACGTGCGCTGAATAAGAGTATGCCAGCGAAACAGGCGGCTGACGCGGCGTCAAAGACATTTTGGATTAATATTCCGACAATAGCGATCACAAACAAACTCGGTTTATTTGGTGAGTCGGGCGGGAAATTTGTCCGGTCATTGAAGGCGTCAGGATTCGAAGGATTCCAAGAATTATCACAGTCGGTCATCAGCAACATGGCAGTCCATGATCCAGTCTTGCAGGGAGCGTTTGAATCAATGGCTGTTGGTGCGATTATCGGAGGTGGAACGAAATTCACTGCTGAAGTGACGGGGGCGTTTAATGATTTAAAAACCGATAAAGAAAATCTCGATAAATTAAACGGCAACGATATTCAAATTCAAACCACGCCAGAGCAGACGCAACTATTACTCGGCTATGAAGATTCCTACCAAAGAATGTTACGCGAACGATCTGGAATGTCAAATACCGTTGACGTGCCGACTGGTGAGGCAGATATGTCCGGCGTTGCGATACCGATGGGGACAGACCAGAAACAGGAATCGCAGAAACAGATCGGCTATGAATCTGACTTCGAGAAGGTGTTACGCGAACGATCTGGAATGTCAAATACCGTTGACGTGCCGACTGGAACGGCTGATTTCTCAGGATCAGCGATCCCATTAGCTGATTTATATTCCCGTCAGAACGATATTAAGAATCTGATCGAGTGGGAAATTAATCAGCAAGGTGGCGGGGCTGTTGTGTCAGGTGGAACGGCTACTGGCTCCGAGCGTGTTGTGACTTATACGAAGTCAGGGCATTCAAAAGCCATGCAAGAGATTGGACCAAAAGAATCGCTCGATTTATTGGAACGGGCGTATAATGGTGAGAAGTTGACGGAATTACAACAGAACAAAGTTGACCAGCTTTTGGAAGATTACCGGGAAAATATTAAGACTCAATTAGTCGAAACCGAGAGGGAGATTGAAAATGCAACCAAAGACCTTTCAGAATCCGAAGCAGCAGAAGTTATTGATGTCTTTGCGGAAGAAAGCCAAACTACAGAGTACGATTGGGACGGGAACATCGTCGGAAAAAAAGAAGAAGTAAAAGAGCCGAACGCTTTTGGTCAGATCGTCAATGATGTTTTGCGTAAGTTGAAAGAGAAGCGCGGGTCGGTGGTTAATCCGTTTCAGGGGAAGTCCAAGCCGGAGGATTTCAAGACGGCTGAGGATTATGTGGCGAGTCAGGCGGGTATTGATATTAAATTCTCCGATGATACCGGTAACCATGAGGGTTTTCATAATACCTGGGAAGGCATTACAATTAACTCTAAGCATAAAAATAATCCAAAAGCAATATCTGAAATCCTCCAGCATGAACTTGTACATCAAGAATTAAGGGGCGTGTTGGGCGAGTATCAAATGGCAAGGATTGGACAAAAAACATCTTTAAGCGGCGAGCAGAATAAGAACCTGTCTGAGCTTAACCGAATATATGACCAAGTCAAGAAGTCTAAAATTGTTGATGAAAAATTAAGAGGTGCTGTTGACAAAGGTTTTGAAGAGTTTTTGTCCTACTCCACATCTTCTGGTTTCTTAAATAAAATTGAAAAAATAATCCCAGGCGTATCTTCAGAAATAAAAGAAAGAATGACTTCGCTAACCCCGATAAAATCCCAACTCACCGTCGAATGGGAAGCGGCGCAGAAGAATAAACCTGAAACCATCCGTCGCAGTTTCCTCTCCAAAGAATCCGGTCACATCATAATTCCCGACATCCCCAAAATCGGTTTCGACCAGCAAACCGTCAAAGACTTCCACGAATGGGTGGACGCCGCATTTGTTCCATTGTCAACGCGCCTTGCCAAAATCTCACCGAAGTTAAGAGACTCTCTGCGTAGATTTGAGTTCAATAAAAATATGGCAACGACGGAGGATATTAAAATCATTGAGCCATTTTTGAACAGATACAGCTCAATGAATCCCGAGGAAGCCAGGATACTTGACCTTGCTCTTAAAAACAGCGACAAAAAAACCGTTAACGATATTATCGCACGAAACGGCATGACCAAAGAGTTTGGCGCAGTCCGTGATTTGCTGGACGATTTATACAATCAGGCGCGCGAGGTCGGGATGGATGTCGGATATATTGACGATTATTTTCCGCGCCGAGTCAAGGATGCACAGGCGTACCTTGAATATTTGCGCGCCGGAGAATATTGGAGCCAAATCGAACAGGCGATCAAAGAAGAACAGGTCCGTATCGGTGAATTACTGACGAACGATGAGAAGGTCGAATTCATAAATAAATTGCTCCGTGGCTATGGCAACGGTTCGATTAAATTGAATAAGCCAAGCAATACGAAGTCTCGTAAAATTGATGTTATCGACGACAACATGAACGCATTTTATAAGAACAGCACGACGACGCTACACGAATATGTCTCGGCCATGAATAACGCGATTGAAAGCCGGAAGTTTTTCGGGATGAACGGCAAGGATTTAGACAAGAGCATCGGTGCGTATGCCAAAGATTTAGTCGATAAGCAATTAATATCTCCGACGCAGGAGCGCGAAGTCCAGAAGGTTATTGAGGCGCGATTTAAAGAACGCGGAACACACGGAATTTGGACGTTCTATAAAAACCTCGGTTACATTTATACGATGGGTTCGCCGTTAAGTGCGGTCACGCAGATCGGGGATTTGGCGTTTTCGTTTTTTGAGAGCGGGATGTATTCAACAGGCGTTGGATTGCAGAAGTCATCTAGCGGTAAGAAAATCACAAAGGCCGATTTGGGATTGGATATTATTGCCGAGGAGTTTACCGACAAGTCTAAGAGTTCCGAAGCCGTCAGAAAAATATTTAAAATAATCGGCCTTGAAAAATTGGACAATATCGGAAAAGAAACGCTCGTCAACGGAGCGATGAATAAATTGTCAAAACAGGCGAACGCCAATGATCCTGCATTAATCCAAGAATTGAATCGTGTCTTTGGGCTAGAATCCGCGCAGACGTTGCAAGATTTAAAAAATCAAAATCCATCGACGAACGTGAAATATTTATTGTTCAGCAAACTTGCTGATTATCAGCCGATTGCGTTATCTGAAATGCCGGAGTATTACGCTAAGGGCGGGAACATGAGAATTTTTTATATGCTCAAGTCCTATTCAATCAAACAGATCGACGTATTCCATAACAAAGTATTTATGGAGATGAAAACGAATCCAAAAAAGGCTTTGGGAAATTTAATTAAATTATCTGCGGCATTAGCCATGATGAACGGCAGCGCGGACGTTATAAAAAATATTCTACTTGGTCGGCCAACGGATTTGACGGATTTGGTGGTTGATAATATTTTACGTTTGATTGGTTTCTCAAAATATACAGTTTATAAGGCTCGTCGGGAAGGTATCGGAGCGGCCATGCTTGCAACGATATTTCCTCCGGTTCCATTCGTGGATGACTTATACAGAGACTTATCATCCAAAAAAGACGTTTCTGATTATAAAGTTTGGAATGCGATCCCATTGGTCGGTAAATTTTATTACTGGTGGTTCGGTGGCGGAAGGCAATTTCTGGACAAAAAGAAGAAAAAGAGTTCGTTTTAAATATCCAAAATTTCTATTGCGTAACCGTATCATATATCTAAACTATTCATAGCGGAGGATTCATGCTCAGATTTTTTCTGATACTATTTTTGTTGACATTTACCGCTCCCGTTCACGCGACGATCTCATCGACGACAAGCCGCATGGATTACACTGGCAACGGCGCTGTCGATACCTATTCTTATTCCTACAAAATATTCGCAAATACCGATCTCTTGGTCACTGTCCGAAATACCAGCGACGTTGAAACCACGCTCACACTCACGACGGATTATACCGTTACGGGTGTCGGCAGTTCGTCCGGCGGCAACGTGGTTTTAGTAAATTCCGCACAGTCATGGCTTGACGGTGACGGCGATTTGAAATCTAACTATATCCTCACGATTCGACGGGTGCGCCCCATCAAACAACTGACTGACATTAGAAATCAAGGTGCGTTCTATCCCGAAGTTCATGAGGATACATTTGACAGTCTGGTTATGATCGGCCAACAACAGCAGGACGAGATTGACCGCTCGATGAAATTGTCGGAGACGACTGACCCAGACGATTTTTCAACGATCTTGCCGGCCAGCTTGATTGATAATCCTGGGGCTTCGATTATCGTCAATGATGACGGTGACGGTTTCACGGATGGACCGACGGCTGATGCTATCGCGGCGGCTCAGGCTAATGCGGCAAGCGCGGCCTTGGATGCGGCTACAGCATCGGCGGCGGCGATTGCGGCGGCGGCAAGCGCGGCTTCGATTAATCTGCCATCGTTCGCATCGAACAGTTTAAATGTTCTGCAAGTCAACTCCGATGCAACGGCGTACCAATACCTTGATTTACGCGCTCCCAACGTCGGAATTGGTACAACAACGCCGAACGCCGGGAAATTTACCACGTTACAGGCGACCGGAACGACAACTGTTGTCGCCACAACTGCCACTGGCGGGTATACGCAGACGGGATCTGGTTTAAATTTATTCTCTGGGAACGTCGGAATTGGAACGCTGACGGCTGGATCAGCGTTGAAGGTTGTCGGAACGGTTTCGGCGACGACATTCACAGGTGCGAATGTTACTTCGGGTGCGAATCCGGGGCATACGCATACTAGTTCCTCAGTTGGTTCGCTTGTCGGCGCGCCTGTTTCAAGATCAGATAACACTGTTTATCAGGCAGCAACCGACGGCGAATTTTGCGGGGTTATCACCTGCGGAACATCTTCGATCAACGTCGGGAAAATTGAAGTCTACACCGACGCATCAAATCCTCCGACAACTTTAGTTACCGGAGCGAATTGTTCGGTTCATGCGGATTCGGTATCACAAACATCCACTGGAAACGTAGGCGGTTTTTGTGTCCATATCCGTAATGGTGAATATTATAAGGGTGTCCTTTCTTCTTCGGCTGCCGGTGGTGGTTCAACAGGGGCATCTGCAACATACACATTCAAACCGATCGGCTCTTAATATGAAAAAACTTTTTATTGCGTTTTTGTTATCCATAATGATTTCAGGAAATGCCTTTGCCGCCACGGTGTCAAAGAATTTCACGGCTACTGGCGCGGGTGGTAGCTTGTCAGTCAAAGTCGGAGATTCATTTACATACGATATATCGGGTACATTTGTCGGTACTGTTGTACTCCAGAGATCCGTTACAGGTGGAGCGAGCTGGGAGACTGTTACCAGCAAGACCAGTACAGCCAGCGGGAATGTCACTGTAGAATCTAGCGGGAGCAGTCAGGTTTCTTATAGATTTATTTGTTCCTCATACACCAGCGGGACAATCACCACAACTATTACCGATGAAATAATGGCTCCTGTTCAAGAGTT
>OFQV01000403.1_pt1 | contig 11497 bp, 15 predicted proteins | sample 1542971 | NCBI WGS metagenome assembly OFQV01 (sample SAMN07774229, study PRJEB24372) | wastewater metagenome | isolation source: WWTP Cannobio (Effluent) | place: Italy: Cannobio | collected 2016-01
CAGCCCTATCCAGCCATCATGAAGATGGAGGAAGGGCTGCAATTCCAGAGTACGGCACAAAGTGGATTTCCGTGACGGAGATGGTCCCAGCCACACCGCACCGTGACGATTCACCAATACCCGGACTTCCTCGCGCTACCGCAACTCTGACAAGCGATCCGGTCCTCGTCTGGTGCGGTTATCCAGCCGTCACTACGTTTGTTCGCGGTGAGGGAAGCGGCGACGGCGACTTTTTTGCGCGTTCAAGCGTAACCCACTGGCGTCCGATTCAATCTCCCGGCAATGTTGTCGCGCTGGGTGGGGAGCCGCCATGCAACCCTCACCCCGACGCCCCCCACGGCTACAACCGCAACGCATCGCACAACGCTGGCCGCTATGTCTGCGATTGCGAAGGATGGGCGGCGCTGGGTGGGGAGAAGGGGGAGGCGGTACTCGTCTCAGCGCTTGCAGCATGCCGCGATGCCTTCCCCGTGCCGCCTCCTGGTCACCCAGCGGAGAACGATTGGGCCGCAGCCATCGGCGATCCTGAAAGCGTACCGCACTTCATTCGGGCAATGCTTGCCGCTCCTTTAGGTAAAGCAAGGATGCTGACCGAGCAGGAAGCGGCTGAGTGCGAGTGCCGCACCTACGATCAGACGGCCCGCGCCATCCAAAAAGAGTTTGCCGCCGTCAACGGAATCACCCTTGAGGGCGGTAATAGGAGCAGGGGATGAGCGACGTAACAGGACCAATTTCCACGCTGCCCGGATGTGAGCGCGCAGTCGATCCGGGAACCATGTGCGATGAGCATCCCGATAGACCGGCTGTTGCTCGGGTTCAGGGTGAAACCGATTCCTTCGGCTCTGAACAGCACGACCTCTGCGCGGAGTGTGTCGCCGCCATCCGCAAGCACGCCGCCGAGGACCGTTGCGGGCGTTGCGATTGGTGCGGCAGTGACGCCACCGATTTAAGGCCGCGCAGGGACTATGAAGAGGGCATGTCTGGGCGCGTCTATGACGTTTGCGGGGCGTGCGTCAAAAAAGAGAACGACCGCTGCGCCGAATATCTCGCAGAAAGCGACTATGACGACTTCGACTATGACGATTGATCGCGCAATGAAAGCCATTCTGGAGGCGTATTAATGACACAGCCCGAAACTCAAGCGATTTTGCAGCGGCTGGATAGCCTGACTGCCGCCATGACGATGTTTGCCAGATTGGCCGGGGTGCGGTTGACGCGAGGCGATGTGTGCGAGCGGATTGGCATCCACCGAAACACCCTTGCAACTTACATTGCCAGCAAGGACTTCCCGACCCCCGGCAAGGATGGCAAGTGGCTACTTTCTGAGGTCATCGAGTGGGAGAACCGGAAGTGACAGCCGCATGGATGCTAGGTTTCCGGCGATTTTGGGGAATTTTCGGGGACTGGCTTAGCAGCCGCCCTCAACCCTTCAGGAGATTGTATGCCGCGCGATAGCATGACCCAGCGACAGGCTTTTGAGTTTTGGTACTCGGATCAGGGCAAGTATCCTGAGGCCGTGGAAACGGATCGTGGTCAGTACCTGCTCATGCAAGCCGCGCTCGCTTGGAAGGCGTGGAAAGCGGCCTGTGAGTGGGCGCTTGAAGATCAACCCCTTCCACCCGTCTAGGAGCCTGATTTGACCCTACCCCAAGGCGCTCGAAAAGTTGCAACCACGTTCCTTTGGGGATGGCGGCACTACGACCGGACGCCAGACATTGGGATGACGCGCAATCGGATGGCGAAGCTGATGCGCGCTTGGCGGCGCGGCAGGACGCAGGGGCACAGGAACTTTTCGCTAAAGCGACTCGCGCCTCACGTCTACTACGTCAATGCTGAGTATTTCGTGGGCGAGAGCGCAACTTTTGAAATTCGCACTTTGAAGGACCACCCATGACACCCGTAGCCGAAACCGAATTTTCGATCACCCACCGCGACATGGGTTGGGGTGAGATTTACGAGCTGCGCCTGCCGACCGGCAAAATGTCCGTGGCGACCCTGACCATTGACAAGCCCGGTTCGCTGCGGTTTGGAAAGACGCCCGAGCCGCTGATCAACTGGTCGGCCATCGGTTCGCAGACCATAGACACCGCCAGCGCCTTTGCACGCGGCCTGCTTGCGCTTGCCGAGAAAATCCCGAAGGAGCCAGCATGACACCCGTAGCCCTACCTGAACTGCCGAAAAAATAGTTTGTAAAGATGCTTGCGTTACGCGTAACGGATGATATGATTCATTCATCGCAACCAACCAACGAAAGCCATAAATGACCGCTCAACAATTCGTCACCCGCTCGGCCCAACTCAAGGGCCTCTCCCTCATCAAGCCCCGCAAGGGCAATCCGGGCATCCTTGCCTACAACTTCAACCAAAAAAACGAGCGGGGCGTTTTCCCCTGCGTCATTGACGCAGCCACATGGGCGGAAGCCCAAAAACAAATCACCAACTACTATCGGGCGTAAGCCCTTTTAGACTGCCTATGTCCTCCGAAAGTTTTTTGCCCCACAAAGCGATTAAGTCCAAGCGATCTGCGGGATGGCAACCGATTGAGACAGCGCCCAAAGACGGGACGCTGATTGATGTTTGGTGCCCCGAGGCAGGAGGCGGCTATCGCGTCCCGGATGCTTGGTGGTCAGAGGTTGACAGCCACTGGCTTTACGTTGGTCAAGGCAGTCCGATGCGCTGGGCGCATGAACCGACACGCTGGATTCCGCTTCCAATGCCGCCCTTTGAATGAACGCTAAAACAACCGCCGAGCGTCAAGAAGCCTTCCGAGCCCGCCGCGCCATGCTGGAAGGCGCTACAGAGGTGCGCGGGATATTCCTGCCGCCCGAACTGCATCAGGCGCTTAAAGAGGCCGCAAAGAAGCTCGCAGCCACACATAAGAAAAATCCCCCTGTTTAGGCGCAAGGAGACAAGCTGCGAGGGGTTAGCGGGTCAGCGCGTCATATTGCCGTTGGCAGGCTTCTCCGGCGATGCGGGCGGAATCAGCATATTTAGCCATTGCGACCCCGAAGGGCCTAACCCCTGACGACCGCTGCAAACGGTTTGGGCTAGCTCACGGCCTTGCAGTGCCGGACAGAGCAAAACAAATGAACACTGAGTGCGCGTCAGCCGAGAACCCCCAGCCGTCTCAATGCCCATGTGTTTGCGCTAGTTCTGGAGCCACAGGAGGTGCTTGAGTCCTCGCGCTGCCGCTTACAAAACGGCTGCTCTACATCTGAGCTACTGTGGCAAATTCTTTGTGAAGGCGACCAGGTTTCCACTGGTTTCGGCTTGCTTTTTTCGACCCCGCGAAGGTCGATGCGGCGCACCTTTCTAAACTTCTTTTGGCTGGACTCGAACCAGCGACCTTCCGCTTACAGGGCGGCTGCTCTACCAACTGAGCTACAAAATCAGCCTAGCGACTTCACAAAGAACTTTGTTTCAACGCACCCCCGCACGTTATCACAAAAGCCTGCAATGTCAATGGCTCAGGGCGTAGCGCGAAGGGTCAGCGCGTCAGGTTTTGTTGAGCGCGGACCCACTCCTGCAACCCCGTCAGCCGAGCCGCTATCGCGTGGCAGTTGCCGTAGTTGGCAACGAGGGTTTCGGTAGCAACTTGAGCGGGGACGGTGGCTGCATCAGGGATTCGGGCGGGGTCGGGAATTTCGGAGCTGGCAGCGGCGTCGTGGAGCACCCGGTAGCCGCCAGGCAGAGGGCAAGCATCAGCTTTGACATAGACGGGAATCTCCTTCGTAATGGTTTCGGTGACGGTGCGGATTCGCGTCTGGATGACGATTTGCTTTTGGATGATCGGCGCGGCCACCGCTTCACGCTTCGTATCCACGGCCACGGCCTGAGCTGCGTATTGGGCGTGCGCGGTGTCGTATCCCGCCGTCCAGATGTTGTGATGGACGCGCCAGGCTGCGGCGATCAGCGACAGCACCAGCAGGCCCAGCAAAATCCAGCGGGTCGGGTTCATCCAGTCGAGAATCGTGTTCATTCTTCCTCCAAGGACAGTGAGGTGATGTGTGGGCAGCAGAGCCGCAGAGAGCGCAGCTCATTGGCCGATGCACCGCTTGTATTCGGACTGTCTGCGCAAGGTCAGGCCGCGAAGGGGTTTGCCCTGGAATCGATCCCAGCGCAGAAGCTCGGAACACGCCCCCGAGTAGTCGCCCGCGTTCAGCTTGCGAACCAGCGTTGACCCACAGAAAGCGCCCGAACCCACGTTGTAAGAAAATTGAACGTAGCTGTCGTACTCGTACTGATGCAGCGGCACCCGGACGCACTGCTTAACCGCTCCCTCAAACTTGGCCACGTCCTGCAATGCCCGCTGCACGGCTTTCTGCGGGGTGATGGTGTCGCCCATCCTCACGCCCTCAGTCGTCCCAAAACCGATTGTCGGCACGTCGCCCGGAACAGGGATGCAGGCCGTGCCGCACCAGCCCTCATAAGCGACAAGCCCCCCGAAGGCCGCAGCCGACAGGGTCAGGCTGGCGATGACGATCCGGCTATTCATCGGGCAGCACGTCCCGCTTTTTCAGCACCAAAAACCTGTACGCCTCCAGCCCCATGCGCCAGAGCTTGTGGACGATCATCAAAACCACGTAGATCAAGGTCAGCCACTGGACCATGTCGGGAACATCCCATCCCGCGATCTGAGCGCCGACTACGGCTAATGGCGGAGCTGCTTTCGCAACCATCGCGCCCCCTGTTTCTGCGGTTTGGTGTGACATGCTCATTTCGAGGGTTTCCCTTCTAAGGTTGTGCGGGCTGGTTTTGGGCTTGAATCTGCCGGGACAGTTCACTGAACAAGCCTTCCTGACCCGCGCCCGCAACCGCCCCCACGGGCTGGTTGCCGAGCATCTGGTGCAGGAACACCGCCGCCGAGTTCGGCAACTTGAGCGTGATTTCGTGTGCGGGGTCGAGGTTGATGCTGGTCATCACAGTTCCTCGGCGCCTGATTCCAGCGCGGCCTGGGCCGCTGCGCGGAAGTCGTCGCGTGCCTTGCCCAGCGCCTTGTCGATCTGCGCGGGCAGCGCGCGGAACGGAGCTTCACCGTCGCGCATGATGTCCATCAGGTTTCCGTCGCCGCCTGCGTCCGATGCTGCGGTGTAGACCTGGAACCCGCTGGTGGGCTGGCCCATTGCCTTGGTGCAGGCCGCTTGCAGGGCAGTGGCCGCCGGGCCTTTCTTCAGGGACTTGGTGCCAGCCGTGGTCGAACCCATCAGGGTTTCGCTGTAGCTGACGGTGACGTTGCCGCCTTCGAGAGTTGCGCCGGTGAGAGTTTTCATATTGATTCCTTGGAGAGTTAAACGATGCCGACCCATGCGCCAGCGCGCTTCTGGTAAATCGACGTGAGAGCACCACCGTCCGAACGGAAATAGAAGTCACCATCGGATGCGTCGGAGTTGCTCGGTGCGCCAGTGCCAGCAGAAAGGCCCGCAGCGGTCTGAGTCGCGGCGGCGGGGGTGCCTGGATAAATCTTGTTGCTGAAGCGGGCTGTGCCGGTGCCAGCGGTGATGAACGTGATGCTGCGGTTTGTGTCGCTGCCAGCCGCCGTGAACGATACGGGGCTGCCAGTCGCTGCGCCGCTGATGTATGCGTAGTTCACGGCGCTGGCGGGGTTGTCCACATAAAGGCCAACAGCACCGCGAACAACAGTGAAAACTGCACCGGTACCTTTTCCGTAAAGGCCAAGCGGCACGTTTGTATTGGTGCCGAGTGCCTGAACCACTACATTGCCGCCCGTGGCTGCGCCGCTGACGCCAACAAAGTTCACCGCGCTCGCTACATCCGACACCTGAAAGCCAAGACGTGCCGTGCTGCCCGTGTAGAGGTTTACTGCACCAGTACCAGCGCTACTCAGGTTTAGACTGACATTGGCGTCGCCACCAACCGTCAAAATGAGTGGTGTCGAACCAGTTGCGGCGCCGTAAAGCGCGATGCTGTTCACCGCGTTTGCGGCATTGGCAATTACGACTTGCCGATTGCCCCTTGTATAAAAGTCGTGACCGCCCGTGCCCTTCGTCTGATAAGCGATGCCAATGTTGGTGTCTGAACCTTGGGCGGCAAGGCCGATATATGCGCCAGTGGTGCTGCCTGCCAGTTCAAAGCGGTTGACGGCGCTCGCAGTAACGAGTGCGCGCAGAGCTTCCGCGCCCGCAGCGCCGCCCAGGCTGACCTGCCCAGTCGCCGTCAGCGTGGTGAACGTCGCCGCACCCGGTGTGCCCCCACCGATGGTCCCCGGCGCTGCGAACGTCGCCCCGCTCAGCGAACCCGCGCTGCCCGTAACGCTTGTTTGGTCGCCCGTGTTCGTGCCGCTGCTTGTGCCGCTGAAGGTGCCGTTTTGCGTTGCGAGCGTACCCAGCCCCAGCCCCGTGCGCGCTGCCGCCGCGTCAGCCCAAGCAATCATCGTGCGACCAAAACTGCCCAGTGTGGTGAGCGCGAGGGTGGCCGCCGCAGTCCAGTACGAAACCTTGTCAGCCGCCCCGGTCTGTCCGGCCAGAGCCGTTAGGTTCGCGTTTGCATCCTGCTTGTCACCGTCCAGTTCATTGATCGCCGCCTGAACGTCCGTCGCCGCAATGCCGCCCGCTGGCGTGTTGACGATGGCCGATGCGCCGTGCTTATCGGCAGTGCCGTCGATATGGTCATCCAGCCGCCCCGCCGCAGCGTCACCGTCAAACGCCTGCTGCGCAACGGTGTTGAACTTCTCGATGTAGTCCTGATCGCCGTCTGCAAAGATTTCTGCGGGCATATTAGATTTCCTGCACTTCTAGAGCGCCTGAATAGGTGTTGAACATGGGCAAGGCAATCCCGCCAGGCGATACCAATTTCCCGTAGATTTGGTGCGCCTGCTCAAGCTGGGGGTCTGCGTTGTTGCCGGGGAACAGGCTGACAAACACAGGGCGTGCCATTCCGTTTCCCCGCTTGATTTCATAGAGCCGCGCACGGTCGGCGGTCTGCATGTATTCGAGAGGGATGGGAAGTGTTCGAAAGTTCGCGCCGCGTGAGGTGCGCAGGTTGCCGCCATCGTCGCGCTCATGCTTGCTGTCGTCGCCCATCGCCAGTTCAAAGCCGTAGCCGGGATTGAAGACCGGCGACCAGTAAGCACCCGTCACCAGTCGCGCAGCCTCGATATATCCCGCAGGATTTCCCGTGTCGTCAATGTCGATCACCAGCTTGCGGATAGTCGTTCCGGTGAAGTACACGCGGGCATAAGCTCCACCTCCATAGCTGAATGCGTTCACGCCGAGTGGCCGGGTTCCCCACCAATTGCCCAAAGGCTCATAAGCACAGGCAAGGACTGCCCCGGTGTCGATTGCGGGGGAGGCATCGCCAGCGTTGGTGTAACCGCGTGCGCGAATCGTCGCCGTGCTTTTGAGGTTGCAAAACGGCAGCGCGGCCATGTTGCAGTAGATCGGGTCTGTCCAGACTGCCGTAATGGCCCCGGTGTCCGTATCCGAGCGCCACACTTCCGACTTGATGTCGGTCAGGAGGTTTTCAACGACGAGTGATCCTGCTTCAGTGGAGGCGGTGAGCGTTGCCGTGTCAGCCGCGTTGTCGTAAAGAATGCGCAGGGTCATTTTTTATCCGCAGAGGTAAATGCAGGCCACGGCTTTGACTTCGCCGGAAGCGAAAGAAACGGCCTCGCGACACTTCGCCACGGTGTAGCTGCGCACGACTCCATCGGCCTGCTTCATGCCTACGCCGGGGGTGCTGCTGGTCACGATCAGGTCGCCCACGGCCAGGTCGCCGCCTTCGTCGGTGCAAAGTAGTTGGCCTTCGCCCACAGCGTTAATCGCCAGATGGTCATAGACGTAGCAAGCCGCCAAATAGCTCGCTTTCGGCTGGGGGTTGCCATCGGCATCGGGTCCGGCTGCGTAGTCGGTGAAGGCGTTGGGCAGCAGGTCGCTCAGAGCGCGTGGAGCAATCGCGGCAACGCCGATCACCCCGGCCTGGTTCGGGGAAGTGGAGGGGGTCACCTCGCAAATGGTGCTGCTGATTCCGCCGCGCTCGATCACGCCCACGTCCACCAGAATCTGCCCGACTGCCACCGATGCGCCGATAGGCACAAGGGCGTCGTGGGAGCCAGTGAAGGGGCCGTAATTGGTGCCGCTGCCCTCAGCGTAGAAGTCATATCCGTTTGCAGGGCCGACAAGCCCGGATGACCCGTTTGCGTTCTGGCCGCGTATCCCGTGCCCGCTGCCGGAGGTGTAGCTGCTATACCCGTACATAGCGGGCGCCGATCCGCCAGCATTGACGCCAGACACTGCCGCGAATGCCGTGCTGCCGCCCGTGGTGGAGTTGTTAAACGAAGCGTTCCCGCCTTGTATCTGCTTCGCGATGGTGAACCCAACGGAGTCAACAAGGAAGTTTCCCGCGATGTTCACAGTTACCCCGCTCAGCGTGCCGGTCGTGATGTTGCTGGCGCTGAGATTGCCCGCATAGATGACCCCTGCGGCCAGCGTACCGACTCCGATGCGTGCTGCGGCAAGGTTGCCCACCACGGTAGCCGTGGACAGGTCTACGCTACCTAGCAGGGCCAGGGCACCCAATCCGCTGACGTTGCTGTTAGCAAGTGCCCCGGTGATCTGCGTTGAGAGATTTACAGCGTTCTGCGTGGCGAGTGCGCCCAGCCCAGCGACTTGAGCATTCGGAACGATCACGTTAACAGGGATAGATACCGCATCCAGCCGTGTCGCCGCCGCTTGTAGCAGCACATCCCGAGCATTGACAATCGCGCTCATACCAGCACCTCGACGGTCACGGTCCCGGCCAGCCAGTCCTTTGTCAGCCCGACAATCTGCCCCGTCACCCCGCCAGCCATCCCAAAGCGGGAATGCGTGATGGTCTGCGCCCCGCCCAATTCCTCCATGAGCAAGTCAGCGAAAGCCTGATAGCGATAGATGGTTCGGGGGACGCTCCACAGCGCCAGGCGGCGGTCTGCTTCGGCCTGTGCGTCCGATGTTTTCAGGAGGCAGGTTTCTTCCTGCGTTGGGGATTCGGTGATCCGGTAGGCCGTAGCCACCGCCGAATCAGATGCCGTGACGGTCAGCCACTCTTGCCCGAACAGGTCTTTATGCTCTGCCGGGATGCCGGTTTGCAAGTTGGTCTGCACTGCGTAGTTGCGGCAGTAGGCCAGTTTCACCGCAGCGCGAACAGGGATGCGCTCGGCAATCTCCAGCGTCTTGGCCTTCATGTTCGAGGCTGTGACTTGCGTGGGCGTGCCATCGGGCGGAAGGTCAATCTTGAGTAGCTGAAGCTCACCCAGCGCGGACATCGTGACTTGCGCCCCGACGCTCGCCGCCAGAGCCTGGCAGGCGGCAAGAACGTTTTCCCGCTCGGCCAGGTACAGGCCCACGGGTTGAGGATGTGCGGAATCAAAGGCTGCGAGATTGACCGCGTCCAAGTCGCCGCTGTCCAGCGGATCGGTGCCGTAGCCGGTCGCCAGCCGCTGAATCAGCTTCGAAACCGTGTTGCTGTACGCGCTGGGCTTGTCGCCCTGCACGCTGGCCGTGATCTGCCCTGCCGGCTGCTGGTTCAGGACAAAGGTTCCGGCTGCGAGCGTGTCCGTTGTGGACACAGGAACCCCAAGGTCGCGCACTTCGATGATGTCTTCCGATGCCCCGCCGTGAACCTGATACTTCAGCAGCGCCGGGTCGATCAGCAAAGGTTCTACGTTGTGGACTTCCCCGAGGCAAACCGGGATCAGCCGTTCGGCATTGGTGGTCGAGCCGCCCAGCATCGTGGCCGTGACGGCTGTATTCAGGCGCTGGCTTTTGTCCCGAATCTTCAGGTTCAGCCGCTCGCCCGAACTGCTGCCGATGTCCTCGATCAGCCCATCAAAGATCAGACGGAAGTCGGCGCGGTCCCATGTCTTGTCACCGATGAAAACCTGTACCGCGCGATTGGCCCACACGTAGCCGAGCCATTCGTCGCGCTCGCCATTGATGTTCGAAACCTCGATATCACCGAAGGACAGGCTAGGTGAGCCATCGCGGGACAGCCGAGCAGTGATCCGCCCACCGCCCGTCACCACAGCCCTGTAGGTCGTGTTTGCAGGCGTGTCGCCGGGTTCGGTGGTGTAGCCCGTGCTGGACAGGTGCAAGGTGGTTTCGCTGCCACCAATGGACGCGACAGCCTCCACCAGCAGACACCGGAGCGCTGCCGGGTCCTTGAACCACGCGAGGAGTTCTGCGTCTGTCATGCGAGTGCGGGCACGTTGCTACGTTCCCAAGCCGCGTCCTTGACCGCGCCCTTGGTGCCGTTGACGATGGTTTCTGCGCTCTGGCCGACAGCGATTGCATGGGACTGCGCGACCGCCATAGCGTCGGCGCGGTTCTCTTTGCGAAGCTCGGCAACCTCCTTGCGCAGCGCGGAGACTTCCGCAACCAGTGCGCCGGAGTCGCCGCCGCTCATGCCAGCACGCCACGCCCGCGCCGCGTCACGGTTCAGGACGGTTTCCTCAGCGTGAAGAGTCGCGCGGAAGCCGTCATAAGGAACGGTGTCAATGCCGGTCGCAAGAGGGATGCCGCGCAGCCGCTTGTACTCGGGCGAGTTCATGATGTCTTGGCGGATCGTCGCTTCGCTCACGCCGACAGCCAGCTTCGAGCGGAAGTAAGCCCCGCCCTCAGCGTCCGGAGAGCGCCCCAAAAGCTCTGAATACAGCTTCTGGATGGGATCGATGGTTTGACCACCGCCCGCCCCGGCAAGCGCGTAGATAGCTTCGGCCACGGTCATCACAGCGCCCTTGATGTCGATCAGGCCCGCGACTTGCAGGTCCAGTTTCGACAGGGCCGCTACCGATGCGTCGTATTGCTTGGACGCGATGGACTGCATCCCTTCGCTGTCTGCCAGCACGCGGGCAAAGTCGGCCTGATAGTTCGCGCCGCTGGCGTTGAGCGTGCGGCTCGCCTCAAGGAATTGCTGGGCGACCTCGGGGAATTTCTCCCGCGCGTTCGCATCACCGGCTGAGGCTTGCGCCTTCAGGATGGTGTAGCGCGACCCCAGTTCTGCGTAGCGCTGAGCGGGAGTGAGGGGCGATAGGTTGCCGATAAGCAGGCCATCGGTGAATCCCTTGAGCGTCTTGCTGAAGCCAAGGACGCGGTCGCGGGTCGTTTCCAGTGCGCGCTTTTCGGTTTCGTAGGACTCGGCCAGGACGTTGCGGGCGCCAGCCACGGCCTTGACAACATCTTCGCGCGCATAGATCGACTCAAGCAGCGCCTTGCTGAATGCGTCGGTCGCTTCGCGTTCGGCATCGCGGGCCTTTGCCAGTTTCTGCGCTTCTGTCGCCGTGATATCGAAGTAGCGTGCCTCCAGCGCCGTGCGCTGGGTCAGGGCGGTATTGATCCGGTTCAGTGCCGCGTCCAGCGCACCGCCGCTCAGAGCGTCTATGTCGCCCAACTGGCGCAGGTAGTCGCCCAACATTCCGGGCACGTCTGCGGCTTGCAGGGCCTGCAAGGTGGCCTGCTTCAGTTCCTCGGCAAAGGCGGTCGCTGCCTGTTCTTGCGTGAGGTTGA
>OFQV01000405.1_pt1 | contig 11491 bp, 10 predicted proteins | sample 1542971 | NCBI WGS metagenome assembly OFQV01 (sample SAMN07774229, study PRJEB24372) | wastewater metagenome | isolation source: WWTP Cannobio (Effluent) | place: Italy: Cannobio | collected 2016-01
GTTCCTGGCGGAGTTTCTGGTGGGATTCCTGGCGCTTGCTCGGGTACTGGGCCGCGTGCCTCAGTGTTCTGGTTGCGCAAGTGATCCACTGCGCCGCCAGCGCCACCCATGATGCCGCCACCAATGCCACCCATCACAGCAGCAAGGCCGGTGTCTCCCAAGTTCTCGCTCGTCGTCGGGTCTTTGAATGCGCCAACCTGCTCAATGACGTTCTGCGCGCCCTCGGTTGCGCCTTCCTTGAGTACGCCTTTGCCGACTTCCTTGGCAATTGAACCGGCGCCAATGGGTACACCCTTGAGCACCTTGAGCGCCTTGCCCATGCCGACGCGCTCCAAGGCAGTAGCTGGAATGGCAGCGCCAAGCGCACGCAGCTTGTCCTCTTTTCCGGATTCAATCTGGTCTTGGCGGATTCCGCCGTACTCTTGCGTGAAGATGGGAAGCAAGCTACCGGCAATGCCACCTACTGCCGTGCCAACAGGGCCAGCCAAGCTGCCAAGTGCAGCACCAGCGGCGCCACCAGCCGACGCGGCTGCAATCTGCGGAGCAAACTGCCCAAGCGACTCTTTGACCGTCAGCCACGGCTTATCGACAACATCGCTCAGGCTCTTGATGCCTGCTGGGTTTCGGTCAATGATGCCCTGTCCTGTCTCGCGTAGGGATTTGGTGACGGCGTTCGGGCCAACAACGTCATCCGCAGACGTCGCCGCCGTGGTCATCATCTGGCCAGCAGTGCGTTTGACTGTCGGGATGAAGCCTGCTTCTGCGGGAGATGCGAGTTCGCCGCTCTCCCAGTCGGGAGCGCCGCCTTGTGGTGCAGCAAAGCTGCCCTTTTCCCAGTTTGTATCTGCCATGTCAGCAGTGTCCAAGCTTGAAGGCTTGCGCGCGAACCCTACAAGGGGGAAGGTGCTAGAGTGCCGTCAGGAGGCAAGCATGGAACCCACCACCACTCACGACCCCGCGCTCGAAGATGCTCCGGCGTCTGTCAACTGGTACAGCGGCTGGAGATTGCTGGTGACGGCAACTGTTACCGTCATCGGGGCCAAGCTGGTCGGCATCGTTGGTCTGTTGTTCGCGGTGCCGCTGTTCCTATGGCTGCAGCCGAAACGCGGCGCATGGGTTGCGCTCGCTGTGGCTGTATGCACCGGGCTTGCTGCGGCAGTGCTCTACAGCGCTTTCGTGATGCCAGCGATCAATGCTGGACGCAGCGAGTCAAGCGCGCCGGCGTCAGAAGTTGAGTGGTGGAAGAGAGGCGCCACGCCGCACAATTCCCAAGAATCTTCTCCGGATTGGGAGCGCGGCACGTTTACCCCGCCACCGAAGTAAATCAGGCGCGCGGCACCCACTGTTTACCATCCCATGTAGCCGTCTTGCCGTTCACTGTAGAGATGGTTCCGACTGGTCGCGTAGATGGATTGGCAAGTGGTGCTTGATGTGATGCTGCCGCCCCCTGCCCTGGCTGAATAATCTTCGACTCCCCACTCGCCTCGTCGGTCAGCAAACCATATCCGGGCAGCTTATTACCCATTGCATCAACGCCGCCTGGCACCACACTGGTTTTCCAGCGGGGGCCTCGTTCCTTGCCACTGAGTGCCAACAAAGCCTGCTGCGCCTGGGCCTTCTGCTCAGTCGTGGCGTTCGGGTCAAGCAGTGTTCCGCGCAGGCTCTCAAGCTGCGCCTGTGCCCGCGTCTTGAACCCTGATTCAGCCTCCTGCATGGCCAGCGTGCGCTCATCAATTCCAGCCTTGCGCTGATCGCGCGTGGCAAACCCCTGCTCGCGTAGGCTGGTGCGCTGGTTCTCGCCGGTCTGCTGCATGGCTGCACGGGCATTGCTTTGGCCTTGGACCATTGCCTGCTGCTGACCTGCAATCTCTTGTCCTTTGGCTGCTGCGTCCTGTGCAAGCGCAGCTTGGTACGCCATGGTCGAGTCTGATGGCCCATGCTGTTGGCCACCACGGAACCGTCCCATGCCGGAACCCTGCCACTCGGGCCGGTTCATGATGCTCGATGCCGACACACGCGCGTTGCGCAGATCATTGCGTGCTTGCCAGTCGTTGCCGCTGTGGCGCACGGTTGGCGCTTGGAAGCCTTGGGCTTGCACGGGTGCGAGCGAAGGGACTTGAGCTAGGGCCTGGGCCACGGTCTGGGCGGGCGCTGGTTGCGCTGCTTGCTGGGAAAGGCTGGGCACCTGAACAGCAGGAGCAGCACCGCCTCGCTGCACGTCGTCTGGTGCCTGACTCTCCATTGGCGTCGCTTGCGTGTTTGCCGAAAGGCGCATGTCTGTTGGGTTTGGTGCCACCGTCTGCACGGGCTTCTGGAACGGCGCTGCAATGGCGCTCAAGGCTGCCCGTGCGCCGCCAATGCTCTGGTTGCGCTGGTCAATGGATTGGTCAATTGCTGCGATGTTCGGGCTGCCAACAGGTTGCGCATCACGGGCGCGGCGCAGAGCGGCCAGGGCCTGATCTTCCACACCGCCGCCTCCAGCCAGTCGCTGAGGCTTGAACCCGCGCACGTCGCCGCCGTCAGCAAACTGCTGGCCGTTGCGGTCAAAGCGACCGCCGTTGTTCGTGATCGAACTTGCGCTGACTGCGTTGTTGCGCGCAGTGAATGAATCCACCGGCTTAGCTACTGCTTGCGGTGTTGCTGGCGGTGTCGCCATTGCGGACAGCGCAGGGGTTGCAGGGGTAGTTGCAGTGGTTGACGGTTGCATGTACTGCACAGCCTGCACCACGGGAGCGACTGGCGCTGGGCGTGGAGGTGCTGGCGTAGGAACTGGAGAGGAAGAGCTGAACGTACCGCTGGGCTGCTGCCCGTTGACCGTGATGCTGCCACCCACATTGCCGCCGCTGTAGCTGTTTCCGATGCGGGTAACGTCGTTGGTCACTTCGCCGCCCAAGGCGAGGCGCTGCGCCGGGTCAGCACCCTGTGCTTGCGTGTGCGTCGCGTCCTTGAGTTGCGAGAGCGCTCTGAGGCCAACAGCATGCACTTGTTCCGGCGTGTACTCGTATTCTCCGTTGCTGACGCGCACGGGAACCTTCTTGCCGAGAGAACTCAGCGCTTTCGCGCCCAGCGATTGCGTTGAATCGGCTGGCATGATGAAAGTGCCAGGGCGCATCTTGTCTGGGATAGAGTCACTGGTTCCAGTGCCTGGGCCATGAATGGGGCCGCCGTCTTTGAGAGACTGGCGACTAGATTTGTACTTGGCAACTGGTGATGGTCCGCGCATGGGATGCCTTTCGAGATTCATGCTCCCGAGTCTCCGCGCACACCGCCAAAACCAGAAGCCCTAACGGGTGGTTACCAGGAGCAAGATACGACTGGCGGCCTGCGGTCGCGGTGCTTGCGCTGAACATTGGAGTCCTGTCGCTTTCCAAATGACGCCTCAAACAGCGCCTCATATTCAACGGCGCGCATCTTGTCGAACGTGTCCGCGTCTTGCTTGAGATAAGCGCATCTGTACACCCAGTCCTTGAGTCGCGCATGGAATCTCTCATGCAGCTCTGGCTTGTCGCTGCCTGGATCCGGGCTCAATGGCACAAGGGCGCCACGATAGACCGTCAGAGCGATGGTTTCTGCCTCGGTAGGAGTTGGGACCAAGCGAATTCGAGCAGGGCTGGCACCACCCGATTGCTCGAAAATGAACCAGCGCGGCTGTCCTTCTCGCGTCTCCCATGCGTCCCAGTGAGCATCCATGGATTCGACGCTAGCTTCGTCTAATGGACGGCCACGGAACACCACGCGCTTAATCTGAAACACCGATGGGTGTAGATCATAGGTATTGGTCCCGGCTACTAGCGCAACGGAGCAGACGGATGCGGTAGATCGGTCCTCGATCAGATACGAGCGCTCGCACGCTTCTTGTACCGCTTCATTGAGATACGCGACAATTTCTTCGTCGCTCCACAATGACGGGGTTTCGTTGTCGCTCAATTCTGAGCGAAACGTTGCGATGAAGCCGGAAACATCCATTTCGTTCAATCGTTAGGCGCCGAAACCCTGGCCCATGCGGAATCTGCCTCGTCACGCGCAACCTTGAAACCAACACGCGCATTGAGCTTGATAAGGTTTGGTTTGCCGTCGCCAGTGAAATCATGCTCATTGCCGCCGTCCAGCATGTCGTTCATGGCGCCTTCGATCACGCCAGCACGGTCAAAGCTCTTTTCCTGCGGCTGCTGGGCAGGCTCGTCCTTGATGGTTCCTGGAATTGCGCCGCGCGAGATCGCCTCTCGGTGGAACATAACATCCAGTTCATTTCCTTCTGGCGTCACGATGGCCGTGTGACCACTGGTCAAAGCAATGTGCAGATCATCGTCGGTAGGAGAGCGAAAGTGCATGATTCAATTCCTTCAAAAAACCCGGCAGCAGTCAAGCCACCGGGTGTAAAAGGCCGTCTCCGGCCAGACCACAGGAAGATTTACCCTTGGGTGAATTCCGAACGGCCACCCACCATGTACATAACGGTCAATCGTCCGACGCCAGCAGTTGGTGCTGTGCCGTCACCAGTCCACGCCACGCCGACAGAACCCGCTGACGCATATTTCTTGCCGGTAGGAACGATGGCCACGATGCCCGCTGCCGTAATGTCTGCAGATTGCGCCGCATAGGTAGTGGCAACTGCCGAAGCAGAGCCTTCCTTGTCGCCGATCGAAAACTTGTCAGTGGTGGCAGAATTGAAAATGGTGGTGATAGCGAGATTCCCGCCCACCACAACTGCATTCACAGGCAAGTCAATGGCCGCGTCATACGATCCACTGGTAAGGTCTGCAAAAGTGAAATCCGCTGCCGCGACAATGACCTCTTGGCGGCCTGCTTTTTTGGTGATAGCCATGATGTGTTTCCTTCAAAGGCAAAGAAAGTGAGGGTGAGGCCACTATTAGCCTCACCCGGATCGCTTAGGCGATGTAGTGGTCAATCGACAGAACGCTGAAGTCCTCGACCGACTTGTCATAGATCGAGTAGAACTTTGGCTTGAGCAGGCCAAACATCTTGTCAAGGTTGATACCTTGCTGGGCGCCGTAGTTGAACGTCTTCTCGTTCCACTCTGGCGAGCCAATGTCGGCCATACCGAGAGCCTGTGCGCCGCACAACAGCGTGCGGGTGCCGTTGACGAGGTTGCCGGAGCCCCACTTCGTCGCCGTGCCCTTGGTGGTGTAGACCAGGCGGTGCTCATGGATCACGGCGCCGTCCACGGTCACAGTGGCACCAGTGAACCAAGGCGAATCCATGCCAGCCTTCGTCGCCACGGCAACCACCGCGCGCTGGTAGTCCGCATCTTTCTTCAGTGCAGCCAGCGTTCCAGGTGCCACGAACAGCACGTAATACTCTTTGCCACCAGAGCGGATCGGCTTGATGTAGTGCTCTTTGGCGTAGGCGATTGCGTCCACGATCATGCCGTACTTGGGTACAAAACCTGAAGTGATGTTGCCTGTGACAGAAGCAACCAGGCCGGTGCCGTTGTACATCAGTGCACGGTTGGTCGTAGGGGCGCTCACGTCAGCCGCGAACGAGAGGTTCGGGAACGGAGAGCCAACACGGGCAGAGCCGTTGTTGTTGTATGCGTAGCTGATGCCAGAGAGCGTCAGGAATGCCAGTTGGTCAACCCGGTTTGCGAGCCAATAAGCCAAGCGGCTCTTGCCCGTCTCGCGGAAGTTGATGACCGACTTCTGATCGGACAGCTTGCCCTTGTTCTTGACGCCGTGGTTGATGAGGTCAATGTTGATGATCTGCGAGTACGACTGCATCGCCTCTTCATTGCCCTCGCGTTCATTGTCTCCAATGCCGCCGTCTTCCACGAGATCAGCCACCAGCTGGAAAATGACTTGCTCGCCTTTTTCCGTCTTGGTCAGCTCGGGGATGCGCTGAATCACAGCGTTTTCACCAGTACCGATGAATCGGTTGATGAACATTTCGTCACGGGCTGCGGACCATACGTCACGCGACCAGACGAGTTTTTGTTTGGGGGTCAACCCTGCGAAATTCGTTTCCATTTGTCATGCTCCTGAAGAATCAGTTTTCTTTTCGGGACATGCGCCGCCCAGCCGCGAGGAACATGACTTTTTGAGGCGGTCAAGAGCGCCAGGCCGTTTAACGTCCAGCCATGCAGACGAGTGCGCCCTATCGAAATGGCGCTGGCAAGGTGGGCGAATCCTTGCCAGCCGGTGCGATCAGTCGCCGCGCAGCCGCTTTTTCTCTTCATTGGTCAACGCAGAAAACTGCTCGTCAGTGAGGTTCTCTACGTCGATCCGGGCAGCATTTGCACGATTACCAATCCCAGCCTGCACGGCAGGAGGTTGAGCGGTTGAATCCGCCGCGCCTCGCGCGAGTGCTGCTGCTGGGCGTGAGTCTGTCTTTGCTGTGCGATTTGGCAAAACCCTACTGGGGGTGTCGGCGTCTGGCGGGGCAAATCGCGGGGCAATCTTGGCAACTGCTTTGCGCAGAGCGATGTGCGCCTCTTCGCCTTTGGTAATGCCTGCGTCTCGCAGCGCCAGGATCAATTCGAGCGCCTCAGATCCATCTGGCGTATCCAGGTAGGGGTAGGACTGGATCGCAAGATCGGACTCTGCGCGCAGGGCGTTGGCCAGCGTGCGCTGCTCGTAGTCGGACTGCGCCATCTGTCGTGCCTGCGTTGCCGCTTCCTGGCGAACGTGGTTATTGATCTCGCGCCGAATCGCCGCCGCCGCTTTGCTGTCTCCGTTCATCAAGGCTTCGACATACGCCTCTTCCTTGGCGTCTTCGTCAAATGCTGGCGCCGCGTCAGTTGCAGGAGCTTGCGGCGCGCTCGATTGTTGCTGTGCGCGCAGCGCTGCCAATTCACGCTCTGCAGCCTCAGCGCGTTGCTCTGCTGCTTTGCGCTGGTCGTTGACCTCGTTGAATCGGCTTTTTGGAATGCCTGCTGGCTTGCCGTGCTGGCTGTCGTCCTCGTCTTGTGCCTGTGGTTCTGGCACTTCTTCCGGCTCTTCTTCCTTGGCTGCAGCCTTCTTTTTTGGCTCGAACACGTCGCCTCGGTCTTCGGGCTCGTCGGATACAGACGAATCTGCGCCCTCTGTATCATCGTCTTCAATGTCCAGCACATCGCCTCCCAAATCAGCGCCATCGTCGGCGGGGGCTTGGTAACGGGACAGGAGTTTTCGAAGTAGCGGGTTCATGGTCTTCCTTTCGGTGGTCTTTTTTGGGAATCGTCATTGCAGGCCATCCGGCCCCGTAGTCTCGATGCCAGCATTCAGGCCTACGCCAGGATTTGCTGGAGTCATCGGATTGGTATTCGCAGGAAGGTCTACGCTTGGCATGCCTTCGGGTGCGTTTGGAATAATCGGCGCTGCATCGCGGTCCACATACCCTGCTGACTTGAGCAGGCCATCTGCAAGCCCAGACGTTGCTGGTGTCAGCGCAATCACCTGGGCTGTCTGGATCGCGCTGTACTGCGCCTCAACACTGCGGGCCGTGGTATCTGCATCGGCCTTACGTGCCTGTGCTTCGAGTAGCTTGGTTTTGGCTTCGAGCGTTGGATCGACTGGCGGCGCGCTGCCCTGCATGTTGGACAGAATCTCATGCTTGTCGGCAAGGTTCGAATAGCGAATCACCGTCGCGTCCGGGATTGCAATGCCTTCTTTGCGCATCTCCAGCGCTTGCTGGAACTGGCTGTTCTCAAACGTGACCTGCATCGGCTGCTCGGTAATCACCACGTCATAGTCTCCAACCGTCACGTCATAGAGGTAGGCTCCAGTTTCTGGGTCAAACTTGTTGATCTCCAGAATCTGCTCTTTATCCTTTCCGGTCATCGGGTCTGTCTCGGTAATGCGAAATACCCGGTAGCTGTCGTAGTAGCGCTGAATGAGTTTGAGGATGCGAGTCGCAAGGAGTTGGCGCGTGTAAGCCAGGTTGTCCAGAGGAACGGCCAACTGCTGCTGGCTGGCAAACTGCTTGGCCTGAATGGCCACACCAGACGTCTCAGGCCCTTGAATGCCGCGCATGGACTCTGGAACGGTCACGTCCTTGAGCGCCTTGGATGCCCTGTCAATCAGCCGGTCAACTCCTGTCGGGACCTGGTTGGGCTGAATCTTCTCCGGCCTGCGCGCGTTCTCCTTCACTTCAATGTGCAAGCCGGTGGTTGCGCCGCGCGCCTCAAGTTCGTCCGCGTCCATGTTGGTAACGCTGTTTTGATCCGTGATCCATCCGCTGTTAGCCGAGGTGTTAAGGATGTGGACGAACTGGCTCACCGCCTTGTTCAACGCTTCCTGTGGACCGATAGCGTCGTCCACCATGCCGCGCGTCTTGCCTCGACGGAAATATGCGAAGTACGGCACTATGGTGTAGTGGTCATACGGGCTGTGGTCGCTATGCAGCGTTACCGAGTACGTACTGACCACCCACTTGATGCGCCTGCGCATGCGTTTGGCCTTCACCGCACCCTTGCTAAGTGCGTCGGCAATCGAGTCGGCGGCCATCGTGGCCTGCACCAGCACATCACCGGAGTCCGGGAACACCAGGCACGGCGTCATCTCGTACACCGCCGACTGGCGATCAATCACCCGGTAACGCTTGATGCCGTCGCCTGTGTTGCTATAGGCGTCAGCCAGGCCGGGTAGCGTGCTGTTGCCAAACTTGTTGCGGTCGCGCTCGTCGTCGTCGTTGCCGTAGTCTCGGCCCTCGTCGCCGCTTTTGACCGCTGCGTCACGCGCCTTTTGCCCGTAAAGCTGCTCAATCTCGTCCGCAGTCAGCCAGCGCGAGACAGTAACGTCTGCCCATTTGTCCGGGTCGTAGCTCTTGGCGTCTGGATCTGGCACCACATCGCGCGGGTCCAGCACCGCAATGTCAATGTCGCCCTTCATGTTCTTGTCGAATGACATGCGAATGTCGTAATAACCACGTTGCTCAATTAGTCCATCGCTGAACATCTGCGTCTCATGCCAATGCAGCTTGAGCGAATCGCATATCTGCATTACCACCTTGGACAGAATCTGAGCGACCTCAGCGTCACCCTTTTGTCCGCGTGGCTTGAATGCAATGTCCATGCGGTTCTGAATCTGATAGCCAACAGCACTGTTAATACTTGGCTTGACCTCGTTGAATTCGTAGAACGGGCGCTTCTGCTCACGCAAGATGGCTTTATCCACATCGCTCCACTGCTCGCCGCCGCCTAAGTACATGCCCTCGCATTTGCGGGCCTGCTCGATGTACTCGATGTGGCCACGGTCCTTGCCGTACTGGTAGCGCTGCCAGTTTTCTCGGGCTAGTTGGTTGATGTCATCCATGATATTCACGCGGCCTGAGCCGATCCTTGGTTTGCTGCGCGCAGGTTCAGGCGGTCGCGCCATGTCTTGGTATGTGTACTTGTGGTTGGCGCTATCGGGCTTGCAAATGTCAAGAGCAACGAATCAGCGCAGTCTGGACTAGCCAATCCGCGTCCTTTCATGTCGTCTTTGCTTTCGATGACGATGCGCATGCGGTTGTCGTAACCGTATTGAGGTCCAGTCAGATCGGTTTCCATTTCCGGGTCTTCGGGCAGGCATCCGCCTTCCTCCAGCCATTTCTTGCCGGCTGCCCACAACTCCGAACGCTTGTTCCAAAAGCGCTCTGCAGCAAGAGCCTTCTCCCCAACTTGCACAGCAAACACCTTGTTGCCGAAATTCATTTGGCGCAGGCGATCAATAAGCCCCCAGCCAAGGCCGGTTGCGTCGATAAACACTGCGTCAGGCTTGAACTCATGAATTTCGGCCGCCACCACATCAGCTAAATCCATCAGGTTCGGAATGCGGTACTTGTTCTGAGGCCAAACGTGGTTCGCCTGTCTGCGCGTCGTTACCGACTGGTCTTCCCCGTGGCGAGCAACGTCCACACCGAGCACCCGCGCGAAGTGCTGATAACCCTCGGCTTTGCGCCGCATCGCCGCAGACACAATATCCAGTCCAATGAACTGCAAGCTGCCGGCGCGCGGGAACACCCCACGCACGCGGACTCGGACAAAGTCGTGGTCTTCGCCGTAGTCATCAATCCACTTCTGAATCTGCGCTTTATTCGCCATCTTGGCCGTGCGGCTGTCGATCTGGCGTGTGGTCCAGCGGTGTTTGAACTTGCCAAAACACTGTGAAAAGCGCCCCGTTGTCTGAGTGGGGTTGCCAAACGCAAGCCACATTGCACCGGGTGTAGTCATTGCGCCTTCGGTCACTTCCCAAATCTTGTCTGCAATGGCCGATGCCTCGTCGAACACCACCAGGACGTGCTTTTCGTGGGTGCCTGCGAATGCCTCGCTGTTGTGCTCAGTCCATGGAATGGCTGCTGCAAACCATACTTCTGGGTACAGCACATGCGAAAACTTGGTTGCCGTCCAGACAAACCACGCGCTATTGATTGCCAGCTTGTGCCACTTTGACAACTCTCGCCATGTCTTAGTCGCTAGCTGCGTCCCAGTATTTGCGGTAACTACAACCTGCGGAAAGTCTCGCGTGCTCATGAACCACAAGATAATCCAGGCCACAAACCCAGTCTTGCCGATACCGTGACCGCTTGATACCGCAATCTGAATCGCCGTCTGTACGTCCGCGCCACTGCGAATAGCGTTGCGAATCTCAGTCATTACCTCGCACTGCCACACGTCCGGGCCTGACTCGTTGGAAAGTGGCGTTCCATCCTGTCCCCACGGGAATGCGTATCGAACAAACCCCTCTGGGTCATCGTAGAAAGCAGCGATGTCCTCAATCAACTCTAAATCGAGTTTCGTGAGATTGGACATACGTCTCTTACCTGTTTGCTGCACGGGCGCGGGCATTGAGCAGAGCCTCCAAGAATGATTTGTCGCCGCCCTCTTCGCCAGTGTCGTCATCCAGCCCAAAGGCTTCCCGCTCCCCCTTGCGAACCTTTTCATCCACATCTGCTAGCTTCTTGAGGTCGTCCACCAGCGCGGAACGGCTCATGGCTTTGCGAAGCGCATCGTTGGCCCGGTCAATACCGTTGTCGTCCGGCTTGCGGACCATCTCGATAATCTCGGCCAGGTCCGTCATATTCGCAGCGGCCTGCTCGATCTGATTGAGCAGCGTGCGCTTGACGTCTGTGATTGCTTTCAGTCCGGTGCGATGCCCAAGGATTACCCGTGTATTTACTTCTGCTGCAGCAAGCACCGTGTCTGCTGCACTTTGCTGCGCCTTGCTGCACTCAGAGCCAACAATCTCCGATATCAGCGCTGCATTTGTGGCCTGTCGTACTGCTGCTGACAGGTCTTGTGACCATCCATTGCGCTTAGCCCACCGGGCAATCGTTGAGTTTGTAGCGCCGTGCTTCGTCTCCAGCTCACGCAGCGTGAATTTGCCCGTCCTGTAGTCCCGCTCTACAGCTTCCCAGTCTGTTCTGCGCTTGACAGGCACAGCAATGCCCGCGTCCTTCTCTCCGGGAGCGGGCTTATTGGCTTTGGATTGCGCCTTCTTTGGCGCGGTGTTTGATGCCATGCCCGCAGTTTCGCGGGCTATGGGCTATTGGGCGAACCCTACTAGGGGGCAAAAGA
>OFQV01000406.1_pt1 | contig 11487 bp, 11 predicted proteins | sample 1542971 | NCBI WGS metagenome assembly OFQV01 (sample SAMN07774229, study PRJEB24372) | wastewater metagenome | isolation source: WWTP Cannobio (Effluent) | place: Italy: Cannobio | collected 2016-01
TACGCCGCCCGGCTGCAGCAGGATGGCCAGCCGGATGCCCTGCGCAGTGCCGCCATGCGTCAGGTCAACCCCTGTTACGTGCTGCGCAACCATCTGGCCGAAGAAGCCATCGCCGCCGCCATCGCCCACGGGGCCGACCGCTGCGAAGAACTCGCCGACAACCTGGTGCAGCGCTACACCGGCCGCATCGGCGGCTTCAATGCCTACGTCCCCACCGCGCGCGCCGCGCGCCTGCTGGCCGACGTCGAACGCCTGCACACCGGCAACAACACCAGCGACGTCGCCCGCGCCCTCGGCATCACCCCGCGCCACGTCCAGCGCCTCGTCGCGCGCCTGCACCGCCGCCCCCAGTAGCCGCGCACACGTCTGCGCGCCGCCCGGCGCAGGGCAGGGTGGGTGCGACATTTTTTAGCGACAGATGTCGCATGGAAATGTCGCACCCAAACCGCGAACCTCGGTGCATGGGCATTTACAGCCACCTCACCGAACCCGAGCTGATCGAGCTGCGCGCCAGGCTCGTCGCCTCGCTCACCGACCGCCTCACCGGCCCCACCAGCGCCACCACGCAAAGCCGCGCCGTCGCCTACCAGCAGCGCACCGCCGAGATTCGCCGCGAGATCGAAGCCGTCAACGACGAACTCGCCGCGCGCCAGGGCCAGGCCACGCGCCGCCCCATCCACCTCATCTGACCCATGGCCGCCGTCGCCCGCGCCAAACGTCAACGCCCCGCGCCCCGTGCGGCGGCCCGTGCCTCCATGGGCTCCTACAAAGGCGCCGCCTCGGGCGGCCAGGACCACGCCTTCACCTTCTGGAACCCAGGCCTCGGCAGCGCCGACGCCGACCTCCTGTCCGACCTGCCCCAGCTCACCGCCCGCAGCCGCGACCTCGGCCGCAACAACGGGCTCATGGCCGGCGCCCTGCAGACCTACCGCGACAACATCGTCGGCGCCGTCCTGCGCCTGTCCGCCACCCCCGACTACCGCCTGCTCGGCCTCACCCTCGAACAAGCCCGCGCCTGGGGCAACACCACCGAGTCGCGCTTCCGCAGCTGGGCCGACACCACCGAGTGCGACGCCCAGCGCACCAGCACCCTCCTGGGCATCGCGCAGCAAGCCCTCACCGGCGCCATGCTCAATGGCGACGCGCTGGTCCTCCCCATGTGGATGCCCCGCCCCGGCGCCCGCTGGTCCACCCGCCTGCTCGTCGTCGAGTCCGACCGCCTCAGCACGCCCCCCTGGCTCAGCGCCAACCCCAGCGTGCGCGCCGGCATCGAGTCCGACGAATATGGCGCCCCCGTCGCCTACCACATCCAGCGCCACCACCCCGGCGACCTGTGCGGCAGCTACGCCGTCCACACCGGGGGCTTCCAGCAGTGGGAGCGAATCCCCGCCTTCAGCGCCTGGGGCCGCCGCCGCGTCATCCACCTGCACGACAAGGACCGCAGCGGCCAGTCGCGCGGCAAGCCGCTCGTGTCCGCCGTGCTGCGCGACTTCAAGATGGCCGGCGACTACAGCAGCAACGAGCTGCAGGCCAGCGTCGCCAACAGCCTCGTCGCCGCCTTCCTCGAATCCGACCTCAGCCAGACCGCCTCCGAAGCCCTGTTCGGCGACAGGCCCCGCGAAGTCTGGAACGAATCCCTCGACGAAGCCCGCGGCAGCCTCACCTCCCTGCGCCACCTGAAGCCAGGCGCCGTCATCCCGCTGCCCGTCGGCGCGCGCATGTCCAGCTATGCCCCCAGCCGGCCCAACGTCGCGTTCGAAGCCTTCATGCACGCCGTGCTGCGCCACATCGCGGCCGGCATGAACCTGTCGTATGAGCTGCTGCTCAAGGACTTCAGCAACACCAACTACAGCAGCGCCCGCGCCACCCTGCTCGAAGTCTGGCGCTACTTCAATGGCCGCCGCCGCTGGCTCACCGACGTCCTGCTGCGCCCCGTCTACGAGCTGTGGCTCGAAGAAGCCATCAACGCCGGCGAGGTCCTGGCCCCCGGCTTCTACCAGAACACCTACGCCTGGTGCCGCGCCCGCTTCATCTTCGGCGGCCGTGGCTGGGTCGATCCCGTCAAGGAAGCCCAGGCCGCCGCCATGCGCATCGAAGCCGGCACCTCCACCCTCGAAATCGAGTGCGCCGAACAGGGCCTCGACTACGAGGAAGTCCTCGACCAACTCTCCATCGAAGCGCGCATGCGCGCCGAACGCGGCCTCGCCCCCGTCAACGCCGCGCTGCTCACGCCCGCGCCCCAGCACCACAACGCCAAGGAAGAAGAGGGCGCCCCCGCATGAAATACCCCCACCTCGCCGCGCGCATCTTCAACACGCCGCTACTCATCCACCCGGCCAAACTCGACGCCATCATCGCCGGCCTCGGCCCCCGCCTGCTCGGCACCGAAGCCCTGCACAGCCCGGTTGTGGTCGCCCAGGCCCCCGAGCTGTTCAGCACCCGGCGCGGCGCCCGCGCCGAACGCGGCTACAACGTCACCGATGGGGTCGCCGTCATCAGCGCCATGGGCGCGCTGGTGCACCGCAGCCGGTTCGAGATGGCCGACTCCACCTTCCTGCTCGGCTACAACGACCTCGCCGCCGACATCGAGGACGCCATGGCCAACCCCGACGTGCACGCCCTCGCGCTGGTCTGGGACTCGCCCGGCGGCGAGGTGGCCGGCGCCTTCGAGCTGGCCGACCGCCTCATGGCCCTGCGCGGCAAGAAGCCCATGACCGCCGTGGTCGACAACCTCGCCGCCAGCGCCGGCTACCTCGCCGCCAGCGCCGCCGACCAGGTCGTCATCACCACCACCGGCTACGCCGGCTCCATCGGCGTCGTCATGCGCCACGTCGATTTCAGCCAGGCCCTGCACGCCGACGGCATCAAGGTCACCCACATCTTCGCCGGCGCCCACAAGGTCGATGGCAACCCCATGGAGCCGCTGCCCGAAGCCGTGCGCGCCGACTGGCAGGCCGAAGTCAATGGCCTGCTCGACCAGTTCGTCGGGGCCGTCCAAGCCCAGCGCGGCCTCACCGCCGCCGCCATCCGCAAAACCCAGGCCCAGGTCTACCGGGCCAGGCCGCCATTGACGTCGGCCTGGCCGACCGCATCGGCACCACCGATGCCGTGATCACCGAGCTGGCCGCGCTGCGCGCGCGGTCTTTCCCCATGGGTACATCCGCCCATGCAACCGCCGCGAAAGGAGCAACCATGTCCGGCACCACCACCGGCGGTCAGCAGGCCGCCACCCCCCCGCAAACCTTCACCCAGGCCGACCTCGACGCCGCCCGCGCCGAAGGCGTCAAGCAAGGCGCCCAGGCCGAGCGCGAGCGCGGCAGCGCCATCCTCGCGCACGACGCCGCCAAGGGCCGCACCGAGCTGGCCCTGCAGTGCGTCGCCACCGGCCTCACCGTCGAACAGTCTGCCGCCATCCTCGGCGCCGCCCCCGCCGCCGCCGCCGGCCAGGGCAGCCAGTTCGCCCAGCACATGGCCGCCCTGGGGAACCCCAAGGTCAGCGGCACCGACGCCCCTCAGGAGGACGCCAACCCCGCCGCCATCGCCGCCTCTTGGGACGCCGCCTTCGGCACCCCGGCCGGCCGCGCCTGAGCCCACTCGCCCCCGTCAAGGACCACCCCCATGACCACCTACACCGAAGGCCGCCACGCGGCCGAACACCTCCTCAGCGAGGCCACCGGCACCCGTGCGCGCGACGTCGTCACCCTCATCACCGGCCAGAACCTGGGTGCCGGCACCGTGCTGGGCAAGATCACCGCCAGCGGCAAATACACCATCCTGGCCCCCGCCGCCAGCGATGGCAGCCAGAACGCCGCCGCCGTCCTCTTCGACGCCGTGGACGCCACCTCCGCCGACAAGGCCGCCGTCATCAACAGCCGCGACTGCGAGGTCGCCGCCGCCCGCCTCACCTGGCCCGGTGGTGCCACCACCCCCCAGAAAAACGCCGCCCTCGCGCAACTCGCCGCGCTCGGCATCGTCGCCCGCTGAAGCGCCGGCACGCCCCCCAAAAAAGGAGTTCCCCCATGGCCGAAATGACCATCTTCCAGAACGACGCCTTCCGCGCCGCCACCCTCACCACCGCCCTCAACCGACGCCCCCACAAGCCCGGCTTCCTGGGCGCCCAGGGCCTGTTCACCCCCAAGCCCGTGCGCACGATCACCGTCGGCGTCGAGAGCCAGGGCGGCAAGCTGGCCCTGATCCAGACCAGCGAACGCGGCGCCCCCCTGGTCGCGGCCGATGTCAACAAGCGCGACGTGCGTGACTTCCGCACCGTCCGCATCGCCAAGCAAGACACCATCCACGCCCACGAACTACAGAGCATCCGCGCCTTCGGCAGCACCAGCGAACTGCAACAGGTGCAGGCCGAAGTCGCCCAGCGCCTGGCCAACTTGCAGGACGACGTCGACCTCACCCACGAATACATGATGCTGGGCGCCATCCAGGGCATCGTGCTCGACGCCGACGGTTCCGTCATCCGCAACTGGTACACCGAATTCGGCATCGCCCAGCCCGCCGAATTCGACTTCGAGCTGGACGACCCCACCACCGACGTGCGCGGCAAATGCACCGCCGTCGTGCGCGCCGTCCAGCGCGCCGCGCAGGGCGGCTGGCTGCCCAGCACCCAGGTGCACGCCCTGGCCGGCGACGACTTCTTCGACAAGTTCGTCGCCCACGACCACGTGCGCGACACCTGGCTCAACCAGCAGGCCGCCGCCGAACTGCGCAACGCCGTTGCCTTCGACAGTATCCGCTTCGGCGGCATCACCTTCTGGAACTACCGCGGCACCGACGACAACAGCACCGTTGCCATCACACCCGGTCAGTGCAAGTTCTACCCCGTGGGCGGCAAAGACGTGTTCGAGGTCGCCCAAAGCCCGGCCGAGACCTTCGACTTCGTCAACACCCCCGGCCAGCCCTCCTACGCCATGCTCATCCCCGACCGGGACCGCAACGCCTGGATCAAGCCCGAGGTCTACAGCTACCCGCTGCACATCTGCACGCGTCCCGCCATGCTGCAGCGCGCCAAGGCGTACTGACATGGCCCCGCGCACCCCCTTCGCCGCCACCGAGCAGCAGGTCAACGCCGACGTGCTGGACATGCTGGCCAACGCCAGCATCAGCGTGGCCGGGGGCACGCCTTTCGCCGGCATCTTCGACAACGACTACGTCCTGGCCGAAGTCGGCAGCTCGGGCATGGCCGCCACGGCCCCGGCCATCACCGTCCCAACCGCCGCCGTCCCCGCGCCCTTCACCGGGGCCGCCGTCGAAGTCACCTACCTCGGCGCCGTCACCCGTTGGCGCGCCGCCGAGCACCACCCCGACGGAACCGGTATGTCCCTGCTGCTGCTGGAGCGCGCCCAATGAGCGGCACCGCCTTCCTGCAGTTGCGCGATGCCCTGCAGGCCGCATTGCTCGCCGCCCCCGCGCTCGCCGGCGGCAGGGTGTACGCCGGCCGCACGCGCCCCATCGCGCAGGAAGAAGCCAGCGCCATCAACCTGCGCCTGTCCGACACCCAGGCCACGCACCCCGTGCTGCAGGCCACCGACTGGCGCACCGTCGTCATCGTCGAATGCGCCGCCCGCGCCGCGCCCGGCGGCCCCGCCGCCGACACCGCCGCCGACGCCCTCCTGGCCGACGCGCACACACGTCTGCACGACTTCGCCGCGCCAGGTCTCGGCCTGCTGCAAGTCACCGACGACGCCACGGTGGAGTGGGACCACGACGCCGACGACACCGCCTACACCTGCGCCACCTTGCGCCTCACCGTCGTGCACCGCACACCCGCCGCCACCCTGCAGCCCTGGAACTGACCGCCATGAAAACCAAGCCCATCGAAACCGGCGCGCCCACCGCAGCGCCCGGTCCCGCGCCGGCCCCAGCCGACCCCCAGGTCGGTGGCCGCTTCGAACGCCTGCCCGACGGATCCCTGCGCCCGCTGGACGAGTCGCCCGCCACCCCACCCACCGAGTAAGCCGCCATGACCCGCAAGATCAAGAAAACCGTCATCCTCGCCAAGGTCGAGGCCACCGCCGGCACCGACGCCGCCCCCACCAGCACCGACGCCCTGCTCATCAGCGCCGCCAGCTTCGACGTCGAATACAAAAACGTCGAGCGCAACCTGATCCGGCCGACCATGGGCCACAGCGGCACCCTGGTTGGCACGCGCAACGTCAAGATCGACTTCACCGTCGAGCTGTCCACCAGCGGCACCGCCGGCACCGCGCCGCCGTGGGGCAAGCTGCTGCTCGCCTGCGCATTCGCCGAGGTCGTCACCGCCGCCACCATGGTCGAGTACACCCCGGTCAGCGACGGCCTCAAGACCCTCACCATCAAGTACAGCAAGGACGGGGTCATCCACACCGCCCTCGGTTGCATGGGCACTGTGAGCTTCGAGGAACCCGAAGGCGACCGCCCCACGCTCAAGTTCAGCTTCGTCGGCATCGATGGCGGCTCCGTCGCGGCGGCCACGCCGGCCAACGACCTCACCGCTTGGCAATTGCCCGAAGTCGTCAACAACATCAACACCGGCAAGCTCACGCTAGGCGCCGCCTACGCTGCCGGCGCCATCACCGGCGGCACCGAGTACTGCAGCCGCGGCATCAGCCTCGACATGGCCAACGACGCCAAGTACCTGGCCATGCTCGGCTGCGCCAGCGTTGACGTCACCGACCGCAAGCCCGCCGGCAAATTCGCCATCGAAGTCACGGGCGCGCAAGAGGTGGCCATGCGCGCCGCCATCAATGCCAGCACCGCCACCGCCGTCAGCCTGCTGCATGGCAGCGGCGCCGGCAAGCAGGTGCTGCTGCACATCCCCCGCGCCGTGCGCCTCAACCCCAAGTACGAGGAATACGAGGGCGCCCTGCTGTTCTCCAACGACTTCAACGCCGAGCCCGTCGCCGGCAACGACGAAGTCCGCATCGTCGTCCTGTAACCCACACCAGTCCCGCCATGTACACCCTCGCCATCGAAGACACCCTCGACTTCCCCGTCACCCTCGACGTCCAAAGCGGCCGCGTGCGCCGCAACTTCTTCTTCCACCTCAGCGCCCGCCGCCTCAGCCTGGAGCAGTACCAGCAGCACTTCGGCCCCAAGGCCGAGAACCCGCACCAGTCCGTCACCGACTTCCTGCAGGACCACATCACCGGCTGGCGCGGCCAGCAACTCGTGCTGCAAGACGGTAAGCCCGCCGATTTCAGCCCCGAAGCCTTCGGCCAGATGCTCACCGTCCTCGGCGCCGAGATGCTCATCTTCATGGCCTACCAGAAAGCCATCTTCGCCAACGACGGTGACGCCGGCCGCCGAAAAAACTCCGGCGGCTGACACGCCTGTGGGCGCGTGGCCAGCTTGAGACACCCCCCCCAGAAGACGACCAAGGCCCCGCGCATGCTGGCTCGCCCGCCGACCCCGACGAAGACCTCAACGCCGCCGCCGCCGCTTTCGGCCTGCGCATCGTCGGCGCGCCGCCCGCCGTGTCAGCCCCGCCCACCGCTGTGCTCTGGCCCTGCAACGCCCCTGCCTGGGCGGCATGGATGGCCGTGCAAACCCAATGGCGCTACGCCGGCATGGCCGGCCAGCCCACCGGGCTCGACTACGCAGGCGTCTGCGCCTACCTCCAGGCCCAGGGCTTTCGCCCCCGCGCCAAGCCGCCCTGGTCACTCGGCACCCTGCTCGAAGACCTGCGCGCCATGGAATCCATCGCCATCGAAGAGTGGGCCGCCCGCGCTCACCGGAAAGCCGCGCGATGAGTGACGCCGTCGCCAAGATCGGCCTCGCCCTGGAGGGCCACCCCGTCGTCGTCGCCGGCCTGCAGCAGGTCCAGGCGCAGTTCAGCAGCCTCAAGGGTTCCGTCGCCAGCGTTGCCGCCGGCCTCGCCGCCGGCTTCACTGTCGGCGCCTTCGTCGACATCGTCAAGGGCGCGGTCGAAAGCGGCGCCGCCCTGCACGACCTCGCCCTGCAGACCGGCTCCACCGTCGAGGCATTGAGCGGCCTCGCTGCCGTCGGCAAGTACAGCGACCAGACCGCCGACACCATCGGCGGGGCCATGAACAAGCTCACCAAGAACCTGGCGAGCACCACCGAGGAAAGCAAGGGCGCTGGCCTTGCCATCCAGGCCCTGGGTCTGGCCGTCAGCCAGTTCAAGCAACTGCGCCCCGAAGACCAGATGCAGGCCGTCGCCAAGGCCATGGGCGGCTTCGCCGACGGTGCCGACAAGGCCGCCGTCATGATGGCGCTGTACGGGAAGGAGGGCGCCAAAATGCTGCCCTTCATGGCCGACCTGGCCGTGGCTGGCGACCTTGCAGCCAAGGTCACCACCGAGCAGGCCAACGCCGCCGACAACCTCGACGACAACCTCCTGCGCCTGCGCACCAGCGGCGACGCCTGGAAGAAGGAACTGGCCAACGCCATGATTCCCGCGCTGGACGAGGGCGTGCAGGCGTTGCTCGGCATGACCAACGGGTCCGGCGGCTTGCGCGATGAAGTCCGCAGGCTCGCCGCCGATGGCTCCATTGCCGCGTGGACGCGGCAAGCCATCACCGGCGCCTCCTACGTCATCGACGTATTCGAGGGCGTGGTCCGCGTGGTCAAGAGCGTCGGCATCGCCATCGGCGCCACCCTCGCCGCCGCCGCCGTCATCGACCAGGCCACCGCTGCCGCCACCACCAAAGCCAAGGCCGGCGACCTGTCCGGCGCCTGGGATGAACTGGCCGGCGCCGCGCGTCAGACCAAGACCATCATGAGCGACATGGGCGCCGACATGGACAAGCTGTGGTCCCAGCAGTCCAAGGGCCAGCAGTTCCGCGCCGCTCTCGACAGGATCGCTGCCGGCGCAGCCATTGCCGGCAACGAAGGCGAGAAAGCAAAACCCAAACTCGACTTCCAGAACGTCCTCGCCAAGAACGCCGCCGGCGCCAAAGCCAGCGACAGCGTATTCCGCTCAATGATGAAAACCATCGAGGAGCGCCTGGCCGCTTCCGAGCAGGAACTGAAGCTGGGCCGCGAACTCACCGACATCGAGAAGTTCGAGGTCAAGGTCAAGACCGACCTCATCGCCGCCGGCGACAAGCTCACCCTCACGGAGCGGCAGATCGTCCTCGCCAAGCTGGCCGAGGTCAAGGCATCGACCGAGCTGCTTGCCCTGCGCACTGCCGAGCGCGCTTTCGAGATGGACCGCGCCAAGTACCTCGCTGATCTGTCCGACGAGACCCACGCCATGGTCCTCAAGAACGCCGAGCTGCGCGAGGAGATCGACCTGCTCGGCAAGGACGTCCGCACCGTCGCAGAGTACGCCCAGGCCAAGATGGACGCCGCCATCGCGACTAAGGAACAGAAGCTCGCCGCCATGCAGCTGCTGGGCGCCACCGCCGACGAAACCGCCGAAATCGTCCGCCAGATCGCCATCCTCAAAGAGCGCCAAACACTCGTCGGCCTCAAGCAGCAAGGCGAAGAGGCGCTGGAACAGCAGCGCGCCCAGCTCGACATGTGGAAGTCCATCGACACCACCGCCCACGATGTGTTCGTCAACATCTTCGAGGACGGGGCTGGCACGTTCAAACGTCTGGGCCAGACGCTCAAGGCCGCCCTGCTGGACATGCTGTACCAGATGACCATCAAGCGCTGGATTATCAACATCGGCGCGAGCATGTCTGCCAACCCGGCAGCGTTTGCGCAGGCGATGGGTGGTGGCAGCGCGTTAGGCAGCGGTGGCGGCTTGCTGGGCAACCTCAGCAACGCCTACAGCGCAACCAACTTCCTCAGCGGTGGTGCCTTGGGCGGCGCAATCTTCGGCAACAGCCTTGCGTACAGCGCCATGGTGCCGGGGCTTACATCCGCAGCGGCAGGTTCGCAAGCCGCCATGCTGGCCGCGCAGACCGGGCAGTTCGGCATGGCTGGCGCGACCGCCACGGCACAAGCGGGCGGCGCAACCATGGGCGGCTTCAGCTCGCTGCTGACCAACCCCGTCACTATCGGCCTGGGTGTCGTCGCGGCTCTCGCCATGTCCGGCGCATTCAGCCGCAAACACGCTCAGCACAACTTGGAGGGCACCTTCGGCGGCGCGACCGGCTTCGAGGGCAACTGGCACGACTACTACAAGGGCGGCCTGTTCCGCTCCAGCAAGACCACCGACACCCCGCTGGAGCCCGCCTTTCTGCAGTCGCTGCAGCAGGCCTGGAAGCTGCAGGAAGCCGCCGTGCGCGGCTACGCCGACACCCTGGGCCTGGCCACCGACCAGATCGACAGCTACACCTACGCGGTCAACCTCAAGCTGAAGGACATCGACGCCAAGGACGACGCCAGCTACCAGCAAGCCGTGATGGAGCGCGTCAACGAAGCCATCCGCACCGGCAGCAATGAATTGGCCGAGCAGCTGCTCGGCACCTGGACCACCACCACCGCCGAGGTCGAGCGCACCATCGCCGGCATCTGGATGGGCGACTACGAGACCGCCTCGCGGCGCGTCATCGAAACCGTCACCACCAGCACCTACGTCGCCAGCGAATACGCCCGCCAGGGCGAGCTGGCCATCGACACCCTCACGCGCCTGGCCACCAGCCTGCAGGGCGTCAACGGCGCCTTCGACACCCTGGGCTTCGCCCTGCTCGACGCCAGCCTGGCCGGCGGCGACCTCGCCAGCTTGATCGCCGACGCCACCGGCGGGCTGGAGCGCTTCGGCCAGCTCACCGCCTCCTACTGGCAGGACTACTACTCCGACGCCGAGCGCGCCGCCATCACCAGCCGCCAGCTCGGCGCCACCCTGGGCAGCGTGGGCCTCGACCTGCCCGCCACCCGCGCCGAGCTGCGCGCCATGGTCGATGCCCTGGTCGACTCCGGAGGCCTGTTGACCGACGCGGGCCGCGCCCAGTTCAACGCGCTCATGTCCGTGCAGGGGGCTTTCGCCCAGATCACCCCCGCCGCTGACGCCGCGGCCGATGCCGTCGGCGACGTGGCCACCGCCATCGAGCAAGCCTTCGCCGGCGCCGACGCCCTGGCCTCCACCCTATCGGCCGCGCTGCTGGGCCGCTTCGAGCACGAGGGCCTGACCGCCGGCCAGGCCATGGCCGACATCGTCACCGGCGGCATCTACGACGCCATCGCGGGCAATTTCGCGCAGCGCATCACGTCGATGATGGTGCAGGGCGTGGTCGAGCCCATGATCCAGGCCGCCCTCACCGGCACCGTGGTCAGCCAGGCCGTGAGCCAGGCCGCCATCGACAAGATGCTGGCCGACGCCACCGCCACCGCCCAGGCCCTCGGCGCCGTCCTCGGCGACCCGGCATTCCAGGCCGCGCTGCAGCAGATCAATGCGCAGGTGGCCGCCCTGGGCGATCAGATGGCGCGCAGCGCGCCCTACCACGACAGCTACGCCGACCAGTGGGCGCGCCAGGCCGAGGCCCAGCGCCTGGCGCAAGAGGCCGCGCGCGCCGCGTTTCAATCCACGCCCGCCATCGCTGGCGAGCGGTGCCTCGCCATCGAAGAGTGGGCCGCCCGCGC
>OFQV01000408.1_pt1 | contig 11435 bp, 12 predicted proteins | sample 1542971 | NCBI WGS metagenome assembly OFQV01 (sample SAMN07774229, study PRJEB24372) | wastewater metagenome | isolation source: WWTP Cannobio (Effluent) | place: Italy: Cannobio | collected 2016-01
GCAGCATCGAAGGCTTGCGCATTGCCGTTCCACAGATCGTGCGACACCCGTCCGCCGCTTCCGGTGAAGAACAGAACGAAGAGGAGGATCACCTGTACCAACCGCTCGAACGATCTGCCCACCACGGGGCGCACGCGCGTGCCGGACCGGAACCAATGCCGATCCCAGATCGCCAACGCGATGAACCAACAGGGGAGAACGAACAGCAGCGCAGCGTTGACGGTGCGGTGCTGTCCGAGCAGGCCCGTCGACCAGTACGGGAGGACCATCACGAAGAAGACCGGCACCACCACCAGCGCGAACGCGGACCACGGACCGATCGACCGCGTGAATACAAGGCCGTCCTTCATCGTTCGCAAGTTGATGAGGTAGAGCACCGACACCAGCAGCAGCGTTGGCGACAAGGCCCAGGACGCCAGGAAACGCGCGGTTTGAAGTGCGCCCCAACCAAGAGAATGGAAGAACTGATGCCGCAGCGGGAACTGACCGCCACGGCCAGCATTGCCCGGCGCAAGCACCATCACCAGCGCCGCAAGAACAACAATGGCCAGGATGGCCAGTACCGATCGATCGATCCTGCCGAGGGCCTTTGAGCGAACGACGAGGACCGCCGCAATCCCCAGAACGAGCAGTACCATGTGCACCTCGTTGCACCCCGCAATGACCGCACCCAGCGCGCCCAGCACGATCGCCCTGCCCATGCCGACCGCCTCCCCTGATGGTCTGGACCAGAGAACCCAGCACGACAGCAAGAGCAGCAGGAGCGCACCTGGCAGCAAATAGGTCACGGCCCCGGTGTACCAGTAAACGCCTTCGCTCAGGTCCGGCATCAGTTGGAGAAAGACCACGAGGAAGACACCGGCGGCTGTGGCCGCACGCCATCTCTCAAGGCGCGGCGCGAAGGCACGCACAAGCGAAAAGGAGCAAACCCAGGTCAACAGCATCAACAGCACGGGTACGGTCCGGTACAACGCAAGTCCGCGCTCCATCCCCAGCACCAACGGTCCGCGCAGGACAAGGATGTTGGAGAACCAGCGCCCGTTCCAGAGGTTGTACTCGTCCCACAGCCGGGGAAGCAGTTCCGTGCGCATCCCGGCCACAGCGTAGCTGAAGTCATCCGCGAACGGATGCACGTAGCAGGCGAGCACTACATATCGTGCCAGCACCACACCAAGCAAGACCAGAAAGAGGATCCTTGGGAAACGACCGCTCATGCGCCCCAAAGATGGGCCGGGACACCGGTCAAAGCCCGATGCGTTCGCTTACCCGGTACACGTTGCGCTCCGGGCTGTAGCGCCGGACCAGTTCAGCGACGAAGCCCATGGTGAACAACTGCACCCCGATGATCATCGCGGTAAGGGCCACGAAGAACAAGCCCTCGTCGGCTACGCGCGGTGCGGGTTGGCCGAGGGCATAGGAGTACCACAGCTTCACCCCCACCACCCAGCACGTGGCGAAGAACCCGAGCACGAACATCAGCGTCCCCAACGATCCGAAGAAGTGCATCGGCTTTCGCCCGAAGCGGAACACGAAGGTGATGGTGAGCAGGTCCAGGAAGCCGTTGATGAAGCGGTCGAAGCCGAACTTGGTCTTCCCGAATTTCCGTGGATGGTGCTTCACCACCTTCTCCCCGATCCGGCGGAAGCCCTCCTTCTGCGCGATGAACGGGATGTAGCGGTGCATCTCCCCCGATACTTCGATGTTCTTCACCACCTCCTTGCGGTACGCCTTCAGCCCGCAGTTGAAATCGTGCAGCATCACGCCGCTGGCACGTCGCACGGTCCAGTTGAAGAGCTTCGTGGGGATCGTCTTGGACAACGGGTCGTAGCGCTTCTTCTTCCAGCCGCTCACGAGATCGAAGCCGTCCTCGCGGATCATGCGGTACAGTTCGGGCACCTCGTCCGGGTCGTCCTGCAGGTCGGCGTCCATGGTGATCACCACCTCTCCCTGGGCCGCGAGGAAGCCTTCATTGAGCGCGGGGCTCTTGCCGTAGTTCCTTCCGAAACGGATCCCCTTCACACGGGCATCGGCGGCGCGAAGTCCTTGTATCGCCTCCCACGATCGGTCAATGCTCCCATCATCGATCAGCAGGATCTCGTAGCCCACGCCCATGCTGCCAAGCACGGCGTGCAACTGCCCCACCAGCGGCGGCAGCGACTCGTGCTCGTTCACGAGCGGAACGACGATCGACAGGTCCATGACGGTGCAAGGTTAGCGTTTGGGACCTGTATCGCGGGAATGGAACGCTGATGACGCTGAAAAAGCGGATCAACGCGGATCTGAATGGAACGCTGTCCCGCAGTACTGCGGGAACGCTGAAGGAATAGATCAATGCGGACCTGAAAGGGCAATACTATCTGTGCTCATCAGCTCTTTCAGCGTCATCCCGCTAAGGCGGGACAGGTCCTGCGTTCCATGCACCGATGTCCTCGTTCCTCAGCTCCGGCTCGGCGGCGATGAACTCCTCCATCATCTGCACGCACTACGACAGGTGGCGGGGAGATACCAGAGATGTCGGAAGCGGTCCTGGATCGCGCTGCTCCATACCGGATCGAACGCAAGCTCAGGCTTGGATCGCCTTCTGGTAGATCCGGTATCGTTTCCGGATCGCACCGCCCAAACGCTCCAGCTCGGCACGCATACGCAGGTTCGTCTCCAGCACCAGATGGCTGTCCATCACGGTGAACCCCCGCTTTCGGGCCTCGGCCATGAGATGCACGGCCAACACACCGGTAAGTCCCCGGCCTTGGAGGTCCCGACGCACCGCCCCAAGGAAAAGGTCCAACTGCTTTGAGCGCCGCATGGCCTGCATGATGTACCACCAGCCCAAGGGCAGGAGCTTGCCTTTGGCACGCTGGATCCCTGCGCTCATGTCAGGCATGGCCACCACAAAGGCCACCGGCAGGTCCTGTTCGTCCACCACGACCTTCACGAACGCTGCATCGAGCACAGGCAAGTATTGACCGGCGAGTTTGCGCATGCCCGCCTCGTCCATGGGCACGAAGCCCAGCAGGTCCTGGTAGGTATCGTTCACAAGCCGAAGCACCGGCACGATCCAGGGCTTTAGCTGCCTTTTCGACGTGAACGACAACAACCGGAAACGCCCACTGTTGAGCAAGCGGTCGCTGATCCGCACGTAGACCGCCGGCAGTTCATTCGGGATCGCCAACTGGTAGACCACGGCGTCCATGAGCTTGGTGTAGTCCTCGGCTTCGACCAGGCCGGGCAAATACGCCGGGTTCGAGGGGGTGGCGAGCACCGGCAGGTGTTCGAAGCCTTCCACTTGCAGTCCTTGAGGGTCCTTGTCGCTCGTCCCGAAAGGACCGATGATGCGGTCCATGCCCTGTTCGATCGCCCAACGTTCCACGGCCTTCAACAAGGCGGAGGCCACGGTCGGACCATTGACGCAATCCAGCTGGTAGAACCGGGCAGTGCGTTCGCCATGAAGCGCGTTGTACGGATGATGAACGATGCCCATGATGCGGCCCACGGCTCGCCCATCGGACCACGCGAGGTACCGGACCACATCGCAGGCGCGGAGGTCCGGATTCTTGGCGGAGTCATGGAACGTGCGCTCGTCGCTCCAGATCGGCGGGACATAGTTCGGCCGACGGTCCGGAAGAACGGACGGCAGGCGTATGTAACGGTCCAGATCGAGCTTCCCGACCACCTCGATTATTCGTAGCGACATGCTCTTGGTTCAGTTCACTTCCCTATGTCCACGTTCCAAAACTCCGGTTCGGCTGCGGTCAACGCCTCCAATTGGAACGCCTATGACGCTGAAAAAGTGGATCAACACAGAGCTATTCAGCACTTTCTATCCGCGACCATCGGATCTTTCAGCGTCATCAGCGTTCCATCACACCCCGATGTCCTCGTTCCACAGCTCCGGTTCGGCCTTGATGAACTCCTCCATCATCTGCACGCACTCCGGCAGGTCCAGGTCGATCACTTCCACGCCGTGACTTTCCATGAATGCGCGTGCACCTGAAAATGTACGGCTCTCGCCCACCACCACCTTCTTGATCTTGAACTGCACAATGGTTCCCGCGCACATGTAGCACGGCATCAGTGTGGAATAGATCGTGGTGCCCTTGTAGCTGCCGATGCGGCCCGCATTGTTCAGGCAATCCATCTCGCCGTGCAGGATCGGGTTCTTCTCCTGCACCCGCTTGTTGTGCCCGCGTGCGATCACCTTGCCATCACGCACCAGCACCGAGCCGATGGGGATGCCACCTTGCGAACGGCCCAAGCGGGCTTCATCGATGGCGCCTTGCATGTGGGGGTCCATTTGGTTGTCAGTAGTTGGTTGTCGGTTTGGCTGTCGCAACGGCTCGCACACACCGGCACGGTCGGAAGCGCGCCGACAATGTGCGACTGTCGAAACAGACAACCGACAACTGGGTTCGGTTCGCGAACATTGCCGTCACATACATCCTTCGCCCATTATCCACAGGCCGAGTTTGGCAAGACCAGAAATAGCCGTTGCAGCCAGCACCCCCGCTTCAACCGAAAATATACCAGGCTTTGCGTCTCGAACCGACATCATCAAATCCTGCTCTGCCTTTGCAATAGCGCGCTTCTGATCAATGTTGATCTGCGGATTGCTCGCTTCATGTGCGATGGCTCTTTTCCCTTCTTCATCCCGCCGAAGCAATGTCCTATACCGGAACCAAAGCGCGGCGAACACTACCAACCAAAGGCTAACAGAGAACTCTTCGATCACCACCAATAGATTGGTTATGGAGCATGTCCAAATGCCCACGACCACTGGAACAAGTACTCCTGTCAGCAGAACAGCAGCCGTCCAAATCCCTTCAGACCTCCTGACCCCATTGTTCATCTGCTACGGCTCAAAATCCGTAAAGGTGAAGATCGATGCATCGAAGCGATCACAAGCTGTAAGTGTGGTAACAACCGTGAACGTGTCAGCATCAAGCAATTCACGGACGAAAGAGAACGATGCCGTGGCGGTGCATGGATTCGAGAACGACTCATAGTCGTAAGCCACAGAATCCAGAGAATGAAGGACAAGCTTACACTGCGGTGGGTCGATTATGTCCCATTCAGCAACACTTTCACGATGCTCGTTTATGGTAACCCCAGTGTTCGTTTTCCCAATACGCCAAACGTCAACTAAGCCATCAGCCTTCAACTCAAAATCCTCGAAGAAGAGGCAGTTGGAAAGGTTGTCTCGGTCCAAGTTCCAATACCAACGCTTACCAATCAAATTCGAGCAAACCAAGCATGATGTTCCACCTCCACCACCTGCCCCAGCGGGTTCCTCATCATCCTTCTTGCAACCTGTGGTAAACCCCAGTATCAGCAGGACAAGCATCAATAGACGAGAGACCGAACTAGCTGTCATGGGCGCTGATTTATCTGTAGGCGAAAGTATATATCGGTGCATGGCCAACTAAACGAGGCTCTACCCCTTGTAGTGTCGTGGTTTCACCTTCACCAACGCCTCGGCAGGCTCCGGCACCCAATGGTGAAGCCACCGGCCAGCGGATCATCAAAGGTCATCGGGATATTTCCAGCACGGGTGCGATCGCCCCAGGTGAGGTGCTCTTTGCCATCGTCCTTGCGTTCCATGGTGATGCAATCCTCCACGGGGCAGACGATGGAGCATAGGTTGCAGCCCACGCAGTTCTCCTCGATGATCGTCGGCTTGCGGTCAAGTAGATCCTCACTTAAAGCGATGGCTTGGTGCGCGCCGTCCTCGCAAGCAGTGTAGCAAAGCTGGCAGCCGATGCAGGTGGAGGGGTTGATCTCCGCCACGACCTTGTACTTCAGGTTGAGGTCTTCCCAATGCAGGATGTTCGGCAGTGCTTTCCCACGGAAGTCTTCGATCGTCTTGAAGCCCTTGTCGTCCATGTAGCGCTCCAGGCCGGGCAGCAGCTCGCGGATGATGCCGAAGCCGTAGTGCATCACAGCGGTACACACTTGCACGCTGGTCGCGCCGAGCAGGATGAACTCCACCGCATCGCGCCAGTTCTCCACGCCACCGATCCCGCTGATAGGAATGCCCACCTGCTTATCCTGCGCGCAGTTCTTCAGCATGTTCAAAGCGATCGGCTTTACAGCAGGACCGCAGTAACCGCCGTTGGTGCTCTTCCCGTCGACGTTGGGGAAGGGCACGAAGGTGTCGAGGTCCACACCCACCACACTTTGGATCGTGTTGATCAAGGAGATCGCGTCGCTGCCACCGGCCCTGGCTGCACGCGCCGGACGCGTGATGTCCGAAATGTTCGGCGTGAGCTTCGTGATCACCGGGATCTTCGCCACTTCTTTCACCCACTCCACGATCATCTGCAGCACTTTCGGTTCCTGACCCACCGCGCTGCCCATGCCGCGCTCGCACATCCCATGCGGACAACCGAAGTTGAGTTCGATGCCATCGGCGCCGGCGTTCTCCACGTCGCGCACGATCTGGTGCCACTCCTCTTTCGTCTCCACCATCAACGATGCGATCACCGCATGTTCCGGGAAGCGCTTCTTCACCTCGCTGATCTCGCGCAGGTTGTCCTTCAACGGTCGGTCGGTGATGAGCTCGATGTTGTTGAAGCCCACCATGCGATTGTCGCGGTAGTTCACGGCGCCGTAGCGGCTGCTCACGTTCACCACGGGCACGCCTAGGGTCTTCCAAACCGCACCGCCCCAGCCCGCATCGAAGGCCTTCATGATCTGGTAGCCGGAGTTCGTTGGCGGTGCGGAGGCCAGCCAGAAAGGGTTCGGGCTTTTGATGCCGGCGAGGTTGGTTCTTAGGTCTGCCATGTGTGGATCAGAAAATTAGATGATCAGAAGATCCTTTAGGTGATCTGTTCGGCGGTCATTGGTTCTCAAGCCAGGCGAGCGCGCGAAGGATCGTGGCGTCCGTTTCGAGATCCTCCACTGGCACGAAGGTGAAGTGCTCATCAACGTCAACGTACTCCTTGTACACGCGCCCGTTCCGATCGGCGTAAGTGCCCACGGAGATCATCATCACCGTGCCCGGCGCCAGTTCCACCCAGTCCGTGGCGGTGGTCAGTCCTGCCGTGGCTTCGCCGAGGAAGCGCGTTCGCTCCCGGCCTTTGAACGCGACAGCGACCATCTCGCCGGAACTTGCCGTGTACAAGCTGGTAAGTACGGCTACCGGTTGGATCGATGGGAAAGTGCATTCGTTCGGCACGCCGGTGGTGTAGGCATCCAGGTGGAAGTTGCCGTTGGAAACGGACCAAGCCACATCCTCCGCTTCCGTTGCGCCCTTCGATCGACCCACCGGACCATCGCCGAGAAGCGCAGCAAGTCCTTCAAGCATGGGCATCACATTCCCGCCTCCGTTGTACCGCAGATCGATGATCCACCGGTCTGCGCCTTGGGCTTTCAGTTCGCAGATCGGTCCCTGGATCGCCTGTGCCATGGCCACATTGTCGCCCATCCCCAAACCGATGATCCGCACATAACCGATCCGTTCGTGGAGCAAGGCGGACGTGAACGGAAACTCTTGTCCACCCTGGATCCGATTGAAAACGTTCACGTCGAAGCCCTTGAGATGCTCCCCGGGCTCGCCGTAGTAATAGGCGATCTGCTGGTTGTTGTGCAGCACGCGTGCGTGGCCATCGCCCATCGCGGCGAAGAGTTTCTTGAACGCAGGGCCCAAGCCTTCAACTGTTCGGGCGGTATCCGCTGCTCTGTAAACTTCCTTGCGTACCGTGTTCCAATCCACGCTGTTCCGATATTGTGATGCACGTTCCGCATGGTCGAGACCTGCATCCAACACACGCTTCACATCATCCGGAAGCTGCGCACAACCGCTGAGGAAGAACACCATCGCGCCGGAGGAGAGCAGAGCCCTTCCAAGATCCATGGTCCGTGTGCCAGAACAGGTGATCATCCCTTCCGACCGTTGAGGTACGCGTTGATACCATGCGCCGCTTGCTTCGCTTCCGCAGCCGCGTTCATTACTTCCACGCCGCCGTTCATTTCACAGGAGGAATATCCAGTTGCTTGCAGATCCTGTCACAGAGCAGGTCGGCCAGTTCGCGGTGCCTGCCGACCGCTGTTCGCTTCTTGTTGGCCGGGTTCAGGTAGATCGCGTGGTTCCCTCCTTCCCGCATCAGCACACAACCATGGCGCTCGCGGTGCTTGATCAGCACAAGCCGTTTCATTCAAGCCACCTTCAGGTCCGCCCGTGATACGTCGCGTCCAGCGTTGTCCAAGGCAGCTTGTTCCTTGTTGGCCAGAAAGAGTTGCTCCATCGCGTCCCGAAGGTTCTCCATGAGTTCTTCCTTGGTACGCCCTTGGGAGATCACCTCGGGAAGTTCTTCCAATTGGCCGACGAGCCACCCGTCCGGTGACCGCTCGATGATCGCTGTGAGTTGCATGGGTTCTCAGTGTCTTTCAAATGTACGGCCGGTCGTACTCACTTCTTCAGGTACGCATCAATACCATGCGCCGCCTTCTTCGCCTCCGCGGCCGCGTTCACCACTTCCACACCACCGTTCACCGCATCGCCTGCGGCGAAGTACTTCGGGTTGTTCGTCTGGTAGTGTTCGTTCACCACAATGCGGCCGCGGTTGTCGAGGATCCTGCCTTTGTGGTCGAGTTCCAAGCCTTTCACCTGTTCGAGCAGTTCCACCTGTTTGCCTTGTCCGGTGCCAAGCAGCACCATATCACACGGCTCCACGAACTCGCTTCCGGGGATCGCTTCGATCTTGCCGTAAGCCGCTTTGTTGCGGATGAATTTCACGCCGGTCACCGAGCCATTGCCCATGATCTCGACGGGCGTCACATTGAACAAAGCTTTCGCTCCACTCTTCTTCGCGAGATCGAACTCGAAGCTGTACGCACCCATCTCATCCGGACCACGACGGTAGGCGATCAATACGCTCTCCGCGCCCATGCGGCAGCTTTCACTGGCCGCATCCATGGCCGTATTGCCGCCACCGAGCACGATCACCTTGGTGCCGATCGGCGTCTTGTGGTGCATCATGCGCAGGTCCTCCACGTACTCCAACGCGCCGATCACGCCTTGCTTGTCCTCGCCCGGCACACCCAACGTGGATGTTCCGCCCAAGCCGATACCGATGAAAATGGCGTCGTAGCCTCTCTCCAACTTGTCAAAGTCAGCGCGACCCTCGATGGGCTTGTTGTAGTGGATGTTGAACTCGAACTGGTCCCGCAGGTAGCTGACCTCGTCCAACGCTTGTTCGTTGGTGAGCTTGTACGGCGCCACACCATACACACAGAGTCCGCTGGGCTTGGCCTTCGCTTCGAAGATCTCCACCGCGTGACCCAGCATCCGAAGCTCGCATGCTGCCGAGATCCCCGCCGGTCCAGCGCCGATCACCGCGACCTTCTTTCCGGTGCTCTGGCCCATGCGGAACAGCTTCTTCTTCGTTCGGATCACCTTTTCCGTGGCATGCGCCTGCAATCGCCCGATCTCGATCGGCTTCACATCGCTGTGGTTGTACACGCACGCGCCCTCGCACAACTCCTCGGTGGGGCAGACGTTCCCGCAGGCATGGCCCATCCAGTTGCTGTCGAAGATCGTCTTGGCGGCGCCGTCCTTGTTGTCGCTGTTGATCTGCCGGATGAAGAGCGGGATGTCGATCCCCGTGGGGCACGCGGTGATGCACGGCGCATCGTAGCAGTACAGGCAGCGGGAGCTCTCGTAGTAGGCTTCCGTGTCCGTCATCAACGGCTTCTTCGGGTGGAAGTTCGCCGCGAACTCGGCTTCGGTGGTGGGTTTCTTGTACTCGCTCATGGATGGAACGCTGATCAAATGGAACGCTGATGACGCAGAAAGAACTGATTATCGCTGACGAGAGAGAAGTAGGTGATCTGGAATTGATCCGCGTGGATCCGCTCTTTCAGCGTCATCCGCGTTCTATAACTCGGTGATCTTTCCGTAGGTCTCTGGACGCCTGTCGCGGAAGAACTGCCACGTGCTCCTCACTTCCTCGATCATGTCCAGGTCGAATTCGGCGACAAGCAATTCATCATCGTCACGTGATGCTTGTGCGAAGATCTGCCCGCGCGGGTCCACGAAGTAGCTCTGGCCATAGAACTTGCCGAGGTTCCAAGGCTTCTCCTCGCCCACGCGGTTGATGCAGCCCATGAAGTAGCCGTTCGCTGCGGCGTGCGCGGGTTGCTCCAGTTTCCAGAGGTACTCGCTCAAACCAGCAACTGTTGCGGAGGGGTTGTACACGATCTCCGCACCGTTCAAACCCAGGCAGCGCGCGCCATCGGGGAAGTGCCGGTCGTAGCAGATGTACACGCCCACTTTGGCGTACTTCGTTTGGAACACCGGATAACCAAGGTTGCCGGGCTTGAAGAAGAACTTTTCCCAGAAGCCGCTCGTGTGCGGGATGTGGTTCTTGCGGTACTTGCCGAGGTAGGTGCCATCCGCATCGATCACCGCAGCCGTGTTGTACAGCACACCGGCCTGCTCCTTCTCGTAGATCGGAACAATGATCACCATGTTGTACTTCTTGGCATACTTCGCCATCAGTTCCGTGGTGGGGCCGGGCACGGGCTCCGCGCTCTCATACCACTTGCGGTCCTGGCCGGGGCAGAAGTAGGGCGTGTTGAAGATCTCCTGCAAGCAGAGGATCTGCACGCCTTCCTTGCCCGCCTTCTCGATCAGCGGGATGTGCTTCTGCACCATGGCATCGATGATCTCCGGAATGGTGCCTTCGCCCTCCGTCTTCGGAAGGGACATTTGGATGAGGCCGCTTTTGATCTTTCTAGGCATTGGGATAAGATTGGAACGCTGATGACGCAGAAAGAGTGGATCAGCGCGGATTCTGAGTCAATGGAACGCTGATGACACTGAAAAAGTGGATCAACGCAGATGGGAGTTGGTGAAGACTTTTCGTTTGACTTGTGGTTTCGTGCCGAAGTTGAGCAGAAGGCCGACTTCGATGCGCGTTGCTTTCAGGTAGTTGATCAATTGGTATTCGTGCTCTTTGCAAATGGTCTCGGCGGCTTTCAGTTCCACGATCACGCTATCCTCGACCATCAGATCAGCAAAGTACTGCCCGACTTCTTGTCCTTGATAGGAAACTGTGATCGGACTTTGGCGCACGACAGCCAAGTTCATCGACTGGAGCTCCAAGAACATCGCATTCTCATACACCCTCTCCAAGAAGCCATACCCCAACGTATTGTACACCGCATAGAAGGCCTTGATGATCCTTTCGGTCAAGTCGCTATGCAAGTACTCCTCCTCCATCTCTTGCTCTTTCAGATCAGCGTCAATCCGTGTTTTCAGCGTCATCTGCGTTCCATGCATTCAAAGCATTCCAGAAACTTTGTTCCGCTTCACGAACTGCCCATACCCCTTCTTGATCTTCACCTCGCCCTTGTCGATGGCGACCTGTCCGCGTAGGATCACGGTCTTCACCTTGCCGGAGAGTTGCATACCTTCGTAGCCGCTGTAGTCCACGTTC
>OFQV01000412.1_pt1 | contig 11387 bp, 14 predicted proteins | sample 1542971 | NCBI WGS metagenome assembly OFQV01 (sample SAMN07774229, study PRJEB24372) | wastewater metagenome | isolation source: WWTP Cannobio (Effluent) | place: Italy: Cannobio | collected 2016-01
GGCGCCGCCCCGAAGCGGCGATTGCGGAACACCATCGACGCGACGCCGGTTGCGGCGACGATGAGCACCGAGATCTCGCCGAGGGTGTCCCAGGCGCGGATGTCGACGAGGAGCACGTTGACCGCGTTGGCGCCGTGCCCGACGCGATAGGCGACATCGGGGATGATCTCGTGCAGCGGCCGAGAACTACGGGCCGCAGCGGCAAAGACCGACAGGACCGCTACGGAGGCGCCAACGGCGGTAGCGACCGTCACGCGAACGGCGCGGGTGGTGGGCGCGGCGCCCCGGGTGCGGGCTGGACTCTCGGCGGGCAGCTTGCGCAGCACGAGGACGAAAATCAGCGGCGTCGTTGGCGGTAAAAATGCCTGACATTGGCGTATCGAAACGACTGCCAGCACCGCCAACGCTGAGCGATGCTGAAATGGCTGTATGGGCTGAAGTTGTAAACGATCAACCTGCGAGCGCATTCACGGCTACGCACGTGCCGTTGCTTGAAATGTATTGCCGTCATGTGGTTAACAATAGAGTCATAGCGGATGAAATTCTTAATTTTGATCGGGCGTGGATATCTTACGACGACGGGTTAAAACGGTATGACACCTTGCTGCGTATTGCAGAGCGAGAGAGCCGCGCAGCATCGTCATTAGCGACGCGATTAAGGATCACCCGGCAGGCCGTTGACCATCCAACAACGGCGGGACGTGCAATCAACAACAATTTAGAAGTAAAAAAACCTTGGCAAATGCTAACGCACGAAGAATCTTAACGCGCGGCGACGTTAATATTCAGTGGATAGAAACGCTTTGCAGAATACCAGAGGGTAAATTTGTCGGGCATCCAGTTCGGTTAACAGATCAACAAAAAGACTGGATAAAAAAAATATACGACACTCCGACGCGCATGTTTATTTTGAGCATGGCAAGGAAAAACGCTAAAACTACCTTCAGCGCATTTTTGCTACTGTTGCATTTGTGCGGGCCTGAAGCTAAAGCGAATAGTCAGTTATACAGCGCCGCGCAATCGCTCGAACAGGCATCACTTTTATTTGCCCTAGCGGCAAAAATGGTCAGGATGTCGCCAGAATTGAATGGAGCGGTTATTGTTCGTGATACCGCAAAGCAACTCTATTGCGCCGATCTTGGCACTCTTTACAAAGCATTGTCTGCTGAAGCTTCTACTGCTTACGGACTAAGTCCGGTTTTCACAGTGCACGATGAATTGGGGCAGGTTAAAGGGCCGCGCTCTGAGCTTTACGAAGCACTTGAGACTGCCGGAGCTGCACAGGCAGAGCCGCTATCAATAATCATCAGTACACAAGCGCCGACTGATGCGGATTTGCTGTCATTATTAATTGATGATGCGTTGACCGGCGCAGATCCAAAATTAAAAGTTGTTTTGCATAGCGCACCAATTGATTCAGAGCCATTTACTGAGGAATCGATACGTTTAGCAAATCCTCACTTCAACGATTTTATGAATAAATCGGAAGTGATGAGGCAAGCTGAAGAAGCGAAGCGAATGCCCAGCCGCGAGTCAGCGTTTAGAAATCTAATACTTAATCAGCGCGTAGAATCATCAAATCCTTTTGTTTCGCGGCAAATATGGGCGAACAATGGCTCAATGCCACAAAATATTGATGGCATGGAAGTTTACGGCGGTCTTGATTTGTCTAGCGTGTCAGATTTAACGGCATTGGTGCTTTTGTCGCCACGTGACAATGGTTTTGATGTGGTTCCCACGTTTTGGCTACCTAAAAATGGCTTGGTTGAAAAAGCTAGAAATGACCGCGTGCCATACGATATTTGGGAAAACGAAGGTTTTTTACAGACAACACCTGGCGCATCAATAGAGTATGAATACGTTGCATGGTATCTGCGGGATGTATTTGATCGCTGCAACGTCCGGGCGATTGCTTTCGACCGGTACAACATGAAATTCTTAAAACCGTGGCTTGAAAAGGCCGGGTTTTCAGACGAAGAGCTTGAGCGTTTTATTGAATTTGGGCAGGGATTTGTCAGCATGTCGCCAGCGTTAAGAGAAACTGAATCGCTATTGCTTGGAAATAAATTGCGGCATGGGAAACATCCGGTGCTTACGATGTGCGCATCGAACGCCATCACAATCACGGATTCAACAGGAAATCGCAAATTGGCAAAACAGAAATCATCTGGGCGCATCGATGGCATGGTTGCATTGGCAATGGCTGTTGGTGTTATGCCAAGCGCTGCTAATGCAGAAAGATCATTTTGGGAATTGGGCGCATGAAATCATTTTTTTCAGATTTTTTGATTGCGTCTGGCATTGCTTTGGTTTCGTACGGGGCTTTCATGATTTATGAGCCTTGCGGCTACATTGTTGCTGGCGCGTTATTGCTTTGGATCGGGATCTTATCAATCAGGAATAGGGCCGCTTGATGTCTTTATTTTCCGACGCTTTCGCCACTAAGTCGATCAACAACAGCCACGATCTTTTTACTGAGATTTACGGCGGGCGCAAAACAAAGCTTGGCAAAACTGTCGACATTAGAAACGCTATCGATGTTTCAACCGTTTTTGCTTGCTGCCGGGTAATCGGGCAAGGGTTGGCGCAAGTGCCATTGAAGCTTATGAAGGAATCGGCGGATGGCAAAACGCGATTACCTGCTAAAAAGCACGCTCTGTACAATAAGCTGGCATTAAGACCAAATCGATGGCAAACCAGCTTCGAGTATCGCGAGATGCTGGCTTGGCACGTTTTGCTGGCCGGGAATCACTATAGCTTTATCAGCCGCCAAGGCGGAAGAATTATTGAGCTTTATCCGCTGCAACCTGGGAAAGTGGAAGTTAAATTTGACAGCGGCACGTTAAGCTATAAAGTCACCGCAGACGATGGTACCAGCCGTGATTTCCCTGCCGACACGATCTGGCATGTGCGCGGCCCGTCGATGAATGGCTGGTACGGACTTGAATCGGTCAAACATGCTCGGGAATCAATCGGCTTGGCGTTAACATTAGAAGAAACAGCCGGGACAATGACCGGTCGCGGTATCAATACTTCGGGCGTTTATTCGGTAGAAGGCACTTTGACGCCGGATCAGTACAAAAGTCTATCAAAATGGATCGATGAGAACATCGCCGGGCCGGAAAATTCCGGGAAAGCGTTAATTTTAGACAGATCAGCAAAATGGACGCCGACGCAAATGAGCGGCGTCGATGCTCAGGCTTTAGAGCAAAGACGGTTTCAAATCGAAGAAATTTGCCGTTTTGCTGGCGTGATGCCGATCATGGTCGGATATTCAGACAAAGCCGCGACTTATGCGAGCGCAGAACAAATGTTTTTGGCGCATCTGGTTCACACGATGGCTCCGTGGTTTGAGCGCATCGAGCAATCGATCAATATCAATTTATTGACAGAAAAAGAGCAGAACGAAGGTTATTACGCCAATTTTGTAGAAGAAGGCATGCTGCGCGGGTCTGCGATTGATACTAAGGAAACCCTTTTAGGTTATGTCAACGGCGGCATGATGACACCGAATGAAGGGCGCGCGAAACTTGATCTTAACCCTGACACCGATCCGGCATCGGATAGGCTGCGGATACCTGCAAACATTGTCGGAACATTACCGGATGGAGTAACGAATGAACAATCTAAAATCGCTTAATAAAACAGAATCCGAATTAAGGGTCGGCAATTACATCATCCTTTTCGGCGGAGAGGATTTAAGCGGTGAGTTTTTCACTAAAAACACCGAAGTAAAGAGCGCGTACACGGATCTCGGGCTTTTATACGTCGACTTTGAGCATGGTTACGATTTTGAGGACACTGGTAACGATCAGAACAACGTTTTGGGCGTTGTTGATTGGAAAACTGCCAAGATTGACGACAAGGGAATCTTTGTCGAGCGTGTATTAAGCCGCCGATCTGATTATGTGCAATTTCTCGAAGAATTGATAGATTCGGGTGTGATTGGCACATCAAGCCAGGCAGTTTCGGGAAAAACAGTCAAAAAAAGCAACGGGGAAATTATTGAGTGGCCGCTGATGCGTGATTCGCTCACGGTTACACCGATGGAACCAAGAATGATTGGGGAAAATGTGCTGACCGCTGCTAAATCTCTGGTCGGGCTTTTCCCGGGCAGTAAATCTTTGCGCGAATTTGCCGGATTAAAAGAGAAAGAGCAGCAGAAAAGTATAGATTTGATAACAGACTTAAAGAGCGCGGAACGATACTTGAGAGAGTCAGGCTTATCGAAAAGCGCGGCAACCGCCTTTATGGCGAAAGTGCGAAGTTTTAAACGGAGTGATTCTGTCGACGACATGCACATATTGATTGATTCGTTGCGTAAGAACATCGAAAAGATCGCGTAACAAAGCAGCAAAACAGCCAAAAGCCCGCCTAGTGCGGGTTTTTTTCGCCCACCTAACGCCGAGACGGCGCAGGAGAAAGCAATATGAGTGAGATACTCGAGGTAAAAAGTTTAATTGAAAAGCAAGGCCAGGCATGGGAAGAATTTAAAAAAACCAACAATGATTTGATCGCAGCAAAAGCGGAAGGAAAGGCTGTCGCCGATCTGGAAGCAAAGCTGGCGACAATCAGCGAGTCAATGGACAAGTACGCGGATGATCGCAAATCCATTGAAGATTTTATGGCCAAAATGACCGCACCAGGCGGCGGAACTCAAGAAGATAAAGATATCGCTGCGGAAGTGAAGAGCTTTAACACGATGATGCGTGCAGAGTACCAGGGTAAAGGCAAAGCCGCACCGGCTGATTTTGATGCGAATGGTTATAAGCACTACAAATCGGCTTTCTTCAGGTTAATGGGCGGCGTGACTATGGACTCTTTGAGTTCCGACGAGCGCAAGGCCATGTCTGCCGGTTCCGATCCTGATGGCGGCTATCTATTACCGCACTCAACCGTCGGGCGCGTGGTTTCAAAAATCTACGAGCAGTCGACCATGCGGCAGATTGCGAATGTGCAGAGCATCAGCACCGAGAAACTGGAGGGCTTGATTGATAACAACGAAGCCGATGCAGGATGGGTGTCTGAGCTTGGTACACGTAGCGATTCCAGCACTCCGCAAGTTGGCAAATACGAAATCGAAACCCATGAGCTTTACGCAATGCCAAAGATCAGCCAAAAACTGATTGATGACGCTGCAACTGACGTGGAAGCATGGTTAGCGGCAAAAGTTGCTGACAAGTTTGCTCGCGTTGAAGGCACTGCATTTGCAACCGGCAACGGTGCAGGAAAGCCGCGTGGTTTGTTCAGCTATCCCACTGCTGCGACTGCTGACGATTCGCGCGCATGGGGTGTTTTTGAACACGTTAAGACCGGCACGAACGGCGACTTTAACAGTACCACCAAAGCAGACCCGCTGTTTGATCTGATTGGCGCATTCAAGGATTCGTACTTGCAGAATGCACAATGGCTGATGCGTCGTGAAGTGCGTACTAAGTTGCGTAAATTGCGCGGCGCGACCAGTGATCTGTATTTGTGGGAACCGTCCTTGCAAATGGGCCAGCCAGATCGTTTGAATGGCTATCCTGTGAACGTGGATCAATACGTGCCTACTCTGACAACTGATTCTTTATCGCTGGCATTTGGTGATTTCCGCGAAGCATTCACCATTATCGACCGGATCGGTATCAGAACTCTGCGCGATCCATACACGGACAAGCCGTACATTGTGTTTTACAGCACAAAACGCACGGGGTCTGGTGCGGTTAATTTTGAAGCTGTTAAGTTCCTGAAGTTCGCATCGTAACAACCAACAACCCGCTTCGGCGGGTTTTTTATTCCCAGTTTTGAGGAAAGAAAATGAGAACAGACCTATTCAATGGCATTAATCTGAAACGCGGCATCAGCCCTTACGATCACGCAACCGGAGACGCTGCTGTAGTATCGCAAATCATCGACATGCAAGGTATTGATACGTTGGTTTTTGCAATCGCAACAGGATCACTGGCTGATACTGATGCTACTTTTACTGTTTTGGTAGAAGAAAGCGATGACGCTGCGATGGGTAGCGCGAATGCTGTTTCTGATGCAGATTTGCTCGGAACCGAAGCGCTGGCAAGTTTTACCTTTGGCGGCGATGACAAATGCTTCAAAATCGGTTACAAAGGCAGCAAACGCTATGTAACTTGCACGATTACCCCGGCAAATAACACCGGCGCCGCGTTGCTGTGCGTGATTGCAATAACTGTACCTCAATTGCTGCCAGCAGCTAACCCACCTGCTTAATAGATGAGTTATGTTGTGTATGCTGCACCGGCTACCGAGCCTGTCAGCGTTGCCGAGGTATTGCAGCATTGCAGGATTGATGCCAGCAACCAGGAACCAGCCCCGGGCGTGATCACGGTCGCGCTTGGTGCTGGTGCTGGGAATGTTGATAACGGCGCGCATCGTTATTTATGCACGTTTGTGACGGCGGACGGAGAAACGCAAGCTGGGGACATATCGGCAGCGGTTACGGTTGCTGATAAATCGGTTAATGGCAAGGCGTCATTGAGTGCAATACCAATCGGCGGCAGCCTGGTAACTGCTCGCAAAATATACCGGACTGCTGCGGCTGGAACGGCTTATTTGTTGCTTGCTACGCTTGCGGATAATACGACAACCACATACACGGACAACACGGCTGATGCAAGTTTAGGCGCTGAGGCACCAAACACGAATACAACTGGCGATCCCATCATTAACATTATGATTGCTGCGGCAAGACAGCACGCAGAGACTCTACTAAAACGATACTTGATCACACAAACAATCGACTATTACCTGGATTGTTTTGATTCGTGGGAAATAAAGTTGCCACCTTTGCAATCGGTTACGGCAATTACTTATGTCGATACGGATGGCGTAACGCAAACAATAGATGCGGCTGATTATCTGGTGGATGCTATGAGTGTACCGGCGCGGATTACCCCGGCCTATGGGATGTCATGGCCGTCAACCAGGGCTCAAAAAAACGCCGTTAAATTGAGATTTGTAGCTGGATATGGCGACTCATCTGACGTTCCGGCGTGCATAAAACATTGGATGTTGATGAGAATAAAGCAGGCTTACGACAATCGTGATTCGGTTGTTATTGGGAATTCGGTTATCGAATTTCCTTTCTCGTATGTTGATGGATTGCTCGACTCAGAGCGTGTTTGGGGACTTTGATGACTAAAAAATTAGATGTTGCTGGTATGTGGGCGGGTGAGACCGTTGCAATTCTTGGCGCAGGCCCGGACATGACCGAAGAACTCGCAGAAACGGCGAAAGGTTACAAGACTATCGCTGTTAATCGCGCTGTAAAGTTTGCGCCTTGGGCAACGATGTTCGTTGCTCTTGATCCGCACCATCCGTTTTGGGAAGAAGCGGATAAGCTTGGATTTAAGGGTATGCGTATCCTTGGGGTAGAGCATCCAGATTACGACGCTCTCTACCCAGGTATGATGTACGAGCGAGTTAAGATTTCGGACGCTGAAACAATCGAGATTCGCAACAATGCCATGGCTGCAATCCGCATTGCATACCTTGCTGGCGCAAAAAAAATCATCCTGCTTGGATTCTATCCAGAACGCTATGAAGAAACTCACGCGCACACTGGATTTCGTGGCTTAAAGCAAGGATTAGAACAAATCACAGCAGAACTACTTGCAAATGGCGTTGTTGTTGAGCGCATTGACAGCGAGAAGCAGCATCCAGGAACAAAGCCGCCTCGCAGGTCAGAGATTGATCCGGCGAAATTTCCGCAGCAAAAGCCTAAAAAATAATGAATGTGCGCTTGGATAGACGTTGCCGCATCGAGCAGAAAACGGTAACGCAAGATGCCACTTACGGATCACCGGTCGAATCATGGAGCTTGCTTGCTGTTGTCTGGTGCAACGTTCAGGACGTTTTGCCGAGCAAATCCGAGGCCGTAAAAAATGGCTTGGTTATCGGTACAAAACAAAAACGCTGGCGCGCGCGGTATCGCGGGGATTTGGATTCGTCGATGCGGATTGTCATTGACGGCATCACGCATCAGATCGTTGGCGGCCCGGCAGAACTAGGTCAGCACGAGTACATTGAGTGCGTCATCGAGGCGTACACCGTTTAACCATGGCAGAAATAAAAGTCAAAGGTCTTGCAGAGCTGCAAGCATTCCTAGATCAACTGCCAGCAAAAATGGAAGCCAATGTGATGCGTGCGGCATTGCGCGCAGGTGCAAAGCCTATTCTGGCCGCTGCAAAAGCAGGCGCTCCGGTTGGAGAGCCGTCACGCAAAGGCGCGGAACTATATAAGCACTATTCCGGAGCTTTGCGAGACAGCATCAGAGTGTCGGTGCGGATTGATCGCAGGGAAGGAAAAGTAACGGCATCAATCAAAGCTGGTGGCAAAGTGGGCAAAACTGGCGCAAATGTTTTTTATGCTCGCATGGTCGAGTTTGGCACGCGACCACATAGCCTGTCTAAGAATGGCAAGGGTGAAATCAATCACCCAGGTGTTAGTCCGCGTCCATTTATGCGTCCGGCTTTAGATGCGAACGCTGAGGCGGCGATTGTTGGCGCTGGTGAATACATCAAGAAGAGATTGGCCAAAAAGAACGGGCTTGATACCGCTGGAATTGAAATCGAGGTGGAAGAATGAGCGGCGTTGCGGCAATCAGATACATGCTTGTTAATAACGCGCTATTGATAGCGGCAGTTCCGGCAGCGCGCATCATGAGCGGCGCATTGCCAATAACAACCACCATCCCGGCGATTTCAGTAAGGCAAATCAGCGGCGTTGAAATGCCGATGATAAAACGAACAGGAACGCAGCTTGTTACCGAGCGAGTTCAGGTATCAGTACATGCCGCAAGCTATTTGAGTCAAAAAACAATCATCGAATTGATCAGATCGGCGGTTACATCGACCAGGGGAACGGTTAATTCAGTCTCTGTTGATAGCGTTGATCACGACGGAGACGGCCCTGATCTGTACTACGACGAACCAGATATTTTTGAACAATCAATTGATTTCATAGTGAGATTTTATAGATAGATTTTAAGTTGTAGCAGTACCGATGCCCGGCTTACTCGTGAGAGTACCCGGGCTTTTTTTATTCACCTAATGCCGCGACGGCACTGGAGAAAAGACATGGCAGCACATACCGCAGCAGCGAGCTTTACAAGCACCACTTATGCAATTAGCGCAGGTTTACCAGCAACTTACGATGCCGCTGGTTACGGCGCAACAACCATCACCTACACGACGATTGGCAAAGTCGAGTCATTCCCAGAAATCGGCGCAACCCGCGAAGTTAACAAGTTCACACCCATTAGCGGAGCAGTCGAGTATTTGAAAGGAACCGCTGAGTACGGCTCTGGCGACATGGTTATGGCTGACGTTCCAGCCGATGCAGGTCAGGTAATTCTAAAAGCCGCAGACGCATCAGCAAACCACTACTCAATGAAGATCACTTATCCAGACGGCGAGATTCACTATCTGGATGTCATTGTTTCAAGCTGGAAATTGTCGCAATCGCAGTCAGGCGCTGTCATGAAACGCACAGCCATGATCAGCGTGTGCAAAGACCCAGTAATCGTTGCAGCCGCTTAAGGGGATAACAATGGACTTAAGAAAACTGGCTGTAGCGGAAACCAAACGCTTGCATTTGCGTGATGCTGAGGACAATTTGCTGTACTCGGATGAAGCCAAAAAACTTCCTTGCGTTGTTGTGTTGTACGGACCCGGCTCCAAAGAGTTTGCAAAAGCTCAGGCTAAGAAAAACAACCGGATGCTGGATGAACTTAAGCGGAAGGGAAAGACTAACCACACCGCAGAGCAGACTCAACAAGAAATGTCCGTTTTCCTTGCTGATTGCACGCACAGCTGGGAAAACGTGGAAGTTGATGATTTGGCCGGAACTGAATTGTCACTGGCTATTTATAGTGACCGCTCAATTGGTTTTATTGCAGATCAAGTAACTAAGGAATTGAATGATTGGAGTAATTTTATAAAGCCCTCGCAGACCAGCTAGAAGTTTATGTGGGTCATCTAGCGTGGCTGAATGTCACACCGGACGAGGGCGAAATGTCAAGGCGCGATGAGTTTGAGCGCAACAATCAAGCCGTGGAAATGCCGGAGTGTCAGGCTTTCCACGTACTTGAATATCTGATGGATTTAGGCGTTGCCACAGGCGAAGCAGCCATCACGCATTTAGAAATCTATGCGTGGATGCAGAACACCGGGATCGAGCTTTCATCTTGGGAAGCGCAAACAATCAAAAGACTAAGCAACACATACCTTTCTTGCGGTCACAATTTTCGCAAATTAGACGCCGAAACTCCTTGGGTTGGGGCGCCTTATTACATGTCAGCGGACTGGCGTAAAGCCATGCGCTTAAAAAAATCAATCAGACAAGCGGCGGGTTTATAAATGGTAGTTGGACAACTTGAGTTGCAGATGTTCGCATCTATGGCTCGCTTGCAGAGCGACATGGATAACGCGAAGCGCACTGTCGGCGGTGCTGTTAATTCAATCAACCAGGTTCTGGGCACAATCGGCGTCGGTCTGAGTTTTGCCGGTATAGCATCGCTCGTGAAGGGCGTTGTTGATGTTGGCGACAAGCTCAATGACTTGAGCAAGATAACCGGTTTGACCGTGGCTGAATTGGGTGGCTTGGGCAAAGCAGCGAAATTAAACGGGACCGACCTTGATTCTGTGGCAAAGGCGATTGGGCTGATGTCAAAGAATATGTATGCTGGATCAGCTTCATTCGCAACTTTGGGAATTGCGACCAAGGATGCGAGCGGCCAGTTACGCAATGCAAATCAGGTTTTCCTTGATGTTGCCGACAAGTTTTCGAGTATAGAAGATGGTGCGGCCAAGTCTGCGCTGGCTGCTCAATTGTTCGGCAAATCTGGCAGAGACCTAATACCTCTGCTGGACGATGGACGGTCAGCGATTGAGGGGAATATAGAGTCGTACGCAAAATATTCTGGAATGACTCAGCAAACCGCGCAGGCATCTGATCAATTTAACGATACGCTGGCGGAGTTACAAGGCCGCGTCACCGCTATTAAAACATCGTTCGTCGGTGCGCTGTTGCCAACGCTGAATACAATCGGCGCAGCTATGCTGTCTACTGGGAAATCAACAAACCAGTTTTCTTTCGCCGCATCGGTTGTCGTGCCAGTTCTTAAAGGGTTGGCCATCACCGGATTAACTGTCATTGATACATTTCGCGGCATGGGGCGTGAGATAGGCGCACGGGCAGCACAACTTACCGCGCTGGCAAAACTTGATTTCAAGGGCGCGGCATTCATCGGCACGGAGTTGGCTGAAGATAATAAAAAAGCACGCGCAGAATTTGACAAGCTTTTTGACACGATTCTGAACGGCGACAAATCCATTCAGAATTTAACAGAAACGCAAAAAGAATATTTAAAA
>OFQV01000416.1_pt1 | contig 11281 bp, 12 predicted proteins | sample 1542971 | NCBI WGS metagenome assembly OFQV01 (sample SAMN07774229, study PRJEB24372) | wastewater metagenome | isolation source: WWTP Cannobio (Effluent) | place: Italy: Cannobio | collected 2016-01
CGTTCGGATCTCCCACGCCGTGCGCGATGTTGATCTGCGCGTTGATAAAGTTGATCACTGAAAATTGACCGTTCGCATAATCGGTCGCGCGTGCGCCGTCCTGGCCGCCGGGATGCCAGATCTTACGGCAGAAACGCGCCTGCAGCGCCTCAAGGATGGCCACGCCGTCGGGGTTGTCCTCGAAGATGCGGGCGTAAGTTCCTGCGTCGGCGCGGCGCTTGGCCGCGGCTTCGCTGGTGTGAAACTCGGTGGCGGCCACGGCTAGAGAACGTCAAACTTCGGACGAAAGCAAACGGCGTCTACACAAACATACGTTCCGCCCGCCGTGCCTGTCGTTTCGATCTGCAGATAGTCGGTCCCGTCGCCGACGAGCGTGAACGATCCGAGAGAGAGGAAGCCATTTTCTAGCGCGCCGCGAACTTTTTGCGAAAAGGTGCCGGTCGACGTTCCTCCGGATCGCTGCACCGTATATGGAACATTGTTGGCGCGCGTGGCGTCGTTCTGACCCTTAAATTTTACGGATATTTCGTAAGATCCGCCCGCCGGCAATGCCGGCTGAAACTTGATTGTTTTGGTGCCCTTGCCCGCGTTGTTGTCGTGGACGTAATTCTGGCCCCATACTTCTTTGCCGTTGCCATTAACAACCGTGGTCCATGCGCCGACTGTCGTAACAATCCCGTTAAGCGTCGGCGCTAGGGCGTCCATCAGGACGCCCACCGGGTTTAGCGCAATCGCGCTTTGCACGTAAGAGGCGTGAAGATCCGGAAGATCCTTCTTTTTTGTGATCGATAACGCTGCCGCATAACCGGCCGCCTCGCCGATCGCCATGTGCGTCCATTCCATCCGCAGCGACCCGAACGTCGCGTGCGTGGCCGATAGGCAATAGGTCGACAATAGATTGCGGCATTCTTCATCTTTGGGGAGCATGGAGCGCATTGGGATCGGGTAGTAATAGCCGATCGCTACAAACACGTTCCCTTCTACCTTCATCACGCCGGCCGAATCCACTAGGCTCACGTTGTGCGAGTCGATCGGATAGCCGCCATATGCGACACCATCGCCGATCGACGAATTCGCGATCTCCGTCTCACTGAAAACATAGCCGCCCACCATGCGCGCAGCTTCTCGCACGTAGACGCACGGCGGGAATCCGCCAGACTCGCGGAATTCGTCGGACGGGAAACCCCAGGACGCCACGGCCGCCTTGGTCGATGCGTCGATCCGCGCGTCCTCTCGAATGAACTTGAACAATCCGAGAATGTAGTTCTTTAGGCGCAGCGCGAAATCGTCTCGCGCGCCGTAATCCGCATATGGATATGCGTAGGTTTCGCCGTACAAATTTGTCCCGATCGCGCCGTTCGTGTTCCAGTCTGACTTGCCGTTTTTCAGCGCGCCAGGCGTGAATATAAAACTCAGCCCGGTGCCCGCCGACGCGGCAAACAGCCGCCCAAGGTATTCGTAGTCGAGCGCGTTATAACTTGTCGGATCGGGAGGCGTGATCTTATCGCCCGCTTGCGTCATGCAAAGCCGGTAGTTATAGCCGACGACGCGCCTGTCGGCGGCACCGACTACTGTCGCGCGCGGTTGCACGTTGGGCAACAGCCCGGACGTCGGATCGCCAGCCGTCACGTAGGGATCGATCGGCTTGGCGACCACCAGATCGGCGAGTGCTTGCGCGCCGTTGTGCGTCTCCAAGAAGGTGCCGGCGGACTCGCGGCCCCAGGTGTAGGAGCACGCGCGCGTCATCACGTCGCCTTCATAAGAAGAATCAATGTAACGCTTTGCGCGCACTGTGGCGCCGCTGGAAAGCCGCACGTTCTGGATGTATTGGCCGGACTTCTCGACGGCCTCAACGCGCACGCCGTTGTAACACTGCACGCCGTTTTCGGCCATCATTTCCTTTAGAAATTTTAGCGCGATCTTCGGTTCCATATTGCAGTGCGACGCCATAAAGGCGCTGATCGCTACGCCGTAATAAGTCGCGGCGCGTGTGTAGAAATCCAGCGCCAGCGGCCATAGCCCGGTCGGCGACGTGAGCACATCGGCAAACTGCAGGCCACCCGAACTCATCCCCCCGATGTGGTAGGGATGCTGATCGATCATGATCACTGTCTGCCCAGACTTGCGCACCGCAATGGCCGCGAAGATCCCGCCGACCGTGGCGCCGTTCACGAACACGTCGCACTCTGTGACGCCCGGATCCATCGAGTACGCTTCATTCGCGCCCCACCCTTGGGCGCCAAGCGTGGCGAGCGATGGTTGCACGGTGTTTCGGTCGGTCATCGTGTTGCCCTCATTGTCCCGACGCGAGCCGAAGGCGCGCGCCGCCCGCGGCAGCCATGCCGGCCGCGGTGGTGGGTTGTCCTGCGTCCTTCGCCTGCGCGGCCATGAGGCCCGCTTGCTCGGCTTCCTGCGCCGCTCGTGCCTTCTGGCGGGCGGCCTGCAATTGTTCGATCTCGGCCTGCTGGCGCATCCCTTCGCGCGGCACGCCCAGGCGCTCGGCGCGGATCTTATTCAACTTCGGCACGTCCACGTTATCGACGGACGTCGGATCGATCGCGGCGTCGAGCGCCATTGTCGCGTTGAGGTAGGTATCAATCGCCTGCACGTCGGCCAATTGCTGCGCGCGGGCAAGCGGGCTCGTGAACTTCACGCGATATTCGACGTTGATCAGCGAGCGCGGCGGCGCGCCCAGGGCGCCGGCTCGCAGCGCCATCGCGAAGCAGCGGGCGATCAGCGCCATATGCAGCTCGGCCTGTTGGCGCCCGTACATCGGCCCCAACTGTTGCCGGATGAGATCGACCCGCACGTTGATCTCGGTGGCAGTGCGCGCCGGGCCGCTGTTGGCGGGCTCAAGCGCGTCGGCCATGAATACTTTCCGAATGGCTTTTTGTAGCCGCTCGATGTCAAGCAAGGTCTGTTGCAGGTTGCCGGCCTGCGTCAGCGGCTGCAAGTTGTCGATGTCACCGACCACCAGCACCTTGCGCGACCCGAGGCGCACGTTGTGCGGATTAAACACGCCATCATCGACGGCCTTATAGGTGCCGGCGCCCGCGTGGATCTCCATGCCCAGCGTTTGCAGTAGCACGGTCTTGTTCAGCTGGCGCAGGTCGGGGAGTGCGACGTAGGCCGGGCCGATGCCGTAAGACGTGCCCGCCAGCACCATCCAGCGCGGCACGATGCAGGGGAACTCATTGAAGCCGCCCTCGCGCACGACGTGCGCTTGATCGCGCTCGATGATCAACTCGGCGAAAGGCATATTCAGCGCGAAGGGGCCGACGTTGTCACCGCCGCGCGGATAGATGCAATAGACGAAGCAAAACGCCTTGCCCGGATCGTCGGTGACGGACTCGCGCACCTTGTCCGAGACGCGGCCGGCGCCGAACTCGTTGATCGCTTGCTCGGCGGTCAGGGTGTACTCGCGATAGATGGTGTCGACCGGGCCGCCAGACTTGGACGCATAGAACACACAATCTGCGAATTCCCATTGCTCGAACTGGAACCCGCCCGCGTCGCCCTCCGTCACGAACATGACCGACTGTCCCGAGGCGACCTCATCGATCAGGCACTCGAACGAGACGGCATCGAAGTTCGATCCGTGGATCAGCTTCCACAGTTTGCGCGAGCTTTGATTGAGCCACAGCTTCGCGGCGTCGTCGGCGCCGTCGACTTCAATCTCGAACCACTGCGACGTTGCCGGCATGCCGCCGTCCTTTAGCGCGGCGGCCAGGATGCGCGCCGAGTCGGTGCCGGTCGAGTCCATGAGATCCGCTTGAGCGGTGGCCGCCCAGCTGGTCTCCGTCTGGCCGTTGTTGCTTACGCCCGCGCCGCCCGTCGAGAAGCGCGCCCCCCGGATGGGGAAGGTGTAGGCGTAGCAATCTCGCCAGAGCCAGGCGAGCGCATCGCGGTCGCTCTTGCCCTTGGTGAAGCGTCGAACGTGGAAGGCTGGATCACTCATGCGACCATTTGCACCGTGGTTACGCCGTTTCGGACCGTCGAGCGCGCCACCGGGCGGCCCGTCGGGGTGTAGTCAGCGATCGGAATGATCGAGGCAGTCGGGCGGGCGCGCGGCTGGTTGTTCGGCAGGCGACGACGATCGCCGCGGTTGCCGCGCTGCGCGAGTACCCACGAATTGGTGCGCGCCAGGCGCGACGACGCGATACGCGCCTTTCCGGCGTTGTCGGTCGCTTGCTTGTCGGGATCGATGGCGTCGGGCTTTTTGTCGGTCAGCTGGACGCCGCCGCCCTTGGTCGGGTCGACCGTGCCGTCGGGGCGCCGCAGTACCGGGCCCGCGACGCCGCCCGCATTGGACGCGACACCCGTCACCAGTCCGCCAAACGCCTGCAGGCCGGGCAGCGCCGATCCGCTGGCGATCCCGGTGAATATGTTCGTCGCGCCATTGGCGATCGACGCCAGCCCACCGCCGCCGGTGGCCGTGATGCCGGCGCCATTGGCCGGCGCCGTGATCGCGTTGACCGCGCCCTGCAGCCCGCCATTCGCCACCCATTGCGTACCCTTGCCGATGCCGTAGCCCGCGATCCCGCCCTTGATGGCGCCGAGCACGCCGCCGCCGTTCATGGCGCCGGTGGCCGCGCCGATGCCGGCCGCGACGAACTGGCCGCCGGGCAGGAACGATGCGCCGACCTCAAGCGCCGTTACCAGCAGCTTGCCCAGGAAGGAATCTAAGAATCCCTCTTTGTGCTGCTGGTTGCGGGCCGCTTCGCGCAATCCCACGTCCAGCGACTCAAGCGCGTATTTCAGGAAGTGCGGCGAAGGCTTGTCGGGAAACTTGCCAGTGTCGAGAAACGACTTGAACTGCTTCGAGATCGCGCTATTCGGCGAGCGCGCCAGGGATTGTGCGGTGTTCTTGACCATCTTGTTCCATATGGTCTTACTACCGCCGTCCTCCTGCGTGCGCGCGCCGTATAGCTTGGTCAGCCCGGCGCCGACGTTTTCCACGACCCAGCCATAACCGGCAGCGCCCGCGCCGGGCTTGGTAAAGTCCAGCGATTGAGCATTGACGGTCGCGACCGGGACGGGGATCCGGGACATGGCTTAGGCTTTCGGCGGCCAGGACCAGCGGGCCATGTCGCCGTCGGCGTTGTCCTCGTGCGCCACTTCGCGCACGCCCTGAACGGTGCCGTTCACGGTGAACACGCCCAGCGATACCGTGCCGTCCTCGCCCACGGCGGCCACGACGGCGGCCAGCGGCTCGGCGTCGGCATTCTCTCGATAGTGAACCACGCGGCCCACGGTTGGCTTGCTCATGCTCGCTCCCTTGCCTTTCGGCGGTTGTTGAATCAGGCGCCCGGCGCCGACAGCGGACACGCGCGGCCGATAACCCAGCCGGCCGGCGTCAGCAGGCGGCCGACGACGAAGTGCGCGGTTTCGCCACCGGCGCAGGGTTGCTTGTTTTCGTTCAGCGGCGTCCCTTCCGGCCACGGCAACTCATGGCCGAACTTCTCGACGATGGCCGAGCGACGCACGACCGGGACCGATACAGCCATGACGCCTTCGCCGAAGGTGGACAGGTCGACCGAATGCGACTCGACATAGACCTCGGGCACGGAGGCGGCAGCGATGGCGGCCTGCGCGTCGGCGAGGATCTTCTGCGCGCCGGCCAGGTCGCCACGCTCGACGGCGGCGGATGCGGCACGCGACTGCGTCAGCGCCTCACGCTCGGCGGCCACGCGATCGGGATCGGCGTCGGCATTGTTGAGGGCGGGCAGGGATACGTCAGTGTTCGGCGTCGGGTCGCCGGGGATCTGTACAGCGGTGCGGGACATGCGGCGGGCTCCTTGGTGTGCGACTTTCGCGCATAGATTGCGGCGCGCTGTCTGTCGGAGTCAATGCCGGCGGCACTTGGCCGCGCTGAACGTCCAGGGCACCCGTTGCGCGCTTATGTCTTGCGACGCCCCCGATCAGACTTCGGTGCTGTGCTGAAACCTTTCCGCGGGCCGGCTATACGGGTCGGAATGTTCTTTGCTTTGAACTAAGGGGAACGAGTAGCGCGCCCGCTTCCTAGGACGGCGACATCGTCGCACAAAACGCGCGCACGCGCGCGACCCCCTGATCGTATATGTCGCCGCGTTCCACATGGAACGATCCGGCGCTCTTTTACCCCAGATAGATAGCGAACCTGCCGATCTGCGCAGGTTGAGAATTACGCGAAATTCAGCGCCGACTGCCGGCCGCCCTCATGGCGTCTAGGTTTCTCTTTGTGCCGGTGGCGCTTGCGTAAGCGATCACGCCAGCCCCAGCGCAGCCCGCGCCCGGCTGTAGAACATTTCCCGATCGGCGAGCCCGTTCGTGCCCCCGTTGATGCGGCGCGTGATCTTGGTGAAGTTGACCGTACCGCCGTCGGCCAATTCGTTGAGGCCGCGCCCCTTCCAGAACCAGCCCGAGACGCGGGCGGCGTTGTGCGGATCTTCGAGGATCTCGGGATGCGCGACGCAATCGAGGCCGAGCGCGACGCGCAATTGCTCGTAGTTCGCCCGGCCGGTGATCTGGATGAGGCCCCGGCCCCGGAAGCGCGCGCCGTCTCCCGGCTGCGTGTTGCCCAAGTCCTTGCGGCCCTCGTAGGCTTCGCCGCTGGCGATCTCGCGGACATAGCGCAATTGCCCGGACTCGTGCGCCAGCTGGGCGAGCCAAGCGGCGATCCGCTCTTCGGTGTTTATGTCGAACTCGGCGGCGGCGGTGACGAGCGGCACGGTAAAGAGCGCGGCGCGCGGGCCGGACTCCGGCATGATGCGGCGCAGTAGGTCAGTCGTGATCATCGGGTTTCGTCTCCTGTGTGTCCGCGGCCCACTTTTGGAGCGCGATCAATTGTTCTTCGGTTGCGCCGCATACTTCGGCTTCGAGTTTCTTCTGCCGCTCAATGTCCGAGGGCTTGAGCGTCGGGCCGGCCGGGACCAGCACCAGCCCCGAAAGGCGCGTCGGTGGCAGCATGAGCACCAGCGGCAGCGGCGCCCCCGGCGGTCGCGCGGTTGGTTGCGTTCCACATGCCGACAAAGTCAGCAGGCAGATCACAGCGGCGATCATCTTCCGGCGTGACCACCGGCGGCAGGCTCTTGATCTCATCGTGGATCGTCCTCGTGCGGGTGATGTATTGGACCGTCGCGGCTTCCGCCTTGCGCACGTTGCGCATCGTGGCTTCCATGCGGACGCGCTCGGCGACCGCCTCGGCCGCGTCGCGGCTGGCGTTGGCTTGGCTGTGGCCCTTGTACCAGGCCCAGCCGTGCGACACCGTCAGCGCCAGCACCAGGGCGAGCACCTTATACCGTGTCGGGATCATGGCGATTGCGCTCGCTGGGGCTATGGATCCACACCTCGGTGCAATTCGCAATCACGCGACTCGGTCGACACCAGCACCATGGCGCGAGTGTGTGGCCCTCGACCATCCGGCCCGCGCCCAGCGGCTCGCCCGGTTTTGTCGCTTCGGCATACGTCTTTCGAATCATTGGCTTTTCCCTGTTTGGCGCGGGCTTCGGCCCCGCGGATAAGTTGCCCGCACGAGATCGTGCAGCCTTTTTGGCTGGGCTTGCCCTTGATGAAAGGCTTGCGACAGGCGCCGCAGATGGCGCGATATTTGACCGCGAGGGAGCCGCCGCCGTTGCGGCAAGACTGGCAGCGGGCGTGCTCGTCCCGCGCGTTCATCGGCTTGCGGCAGACGGCGCACCACTTCTTGCCGACCGGCGAGGCGGGCTGGAAATGGCGGACGGACCAGGGCGCGGGCGCCAGGTTGGGCGTGATGTTCACGCCTCCCGCCCGCGCGCCATGACGCCTTGCCAGTAGTCCAGCCACCACGGCCAATCATCCTCGGGCTCTCGGATCGTGTCGTGGATGCAGGCGCGGCGGTGTTCGAGCGTGTCGCCGCGCCGGCTGCACGCATCCTCGATCAGCGTCGCCAGCTGCGAGCGGCGGGCGGCGCGGGTGTGGTTCGGGTTGCCGCTCACTGGATGATGCCTCGGCGCAGCTGGCGCACGCGCCGCTCCATTTCGCGCTTGCCTTGGTGCGGCTTGTAGCGGTTCGGGACAGGCCCGAGCGTATAGCCGCGCTGCCACGTTTGCAGCTGCGCAGGATCCCGCGCAGCGATGGCCACCATCGTGGCGAGAATCGATTTAAGTCCCATAAGTACCCCCAATTGTGGAGGCCCTAGGCCGGCGCGGATGGCTGGAGACCAACGCCCCGCGACAGGGTTTCGCGGTTTGCTCCGCGCCGGCTTCGGACCGTAAAGCTATAACGTAGAACCCAGCACCGCAACGACGCGATCAGCCCGAAAGGCTCGGGCGTCCTGCGCCTTGTGGCAGAACCCATGAAAATGCAGCACCCCGCCGCGCATCGCCCAGCCGTGCGGCGTGATGGTGCGCGATGACTCGTTGCCCTTGGCGTCGCGATAGTCGAAGGTCAGGCCGCCGCCGAGCTCGACCAAGTCCGGCAGCGCCTCGAATCCCTCGGGGAAGTCGCGCGTATAGGCGCCGTCCCATTCGGCAGCCCAGGCCGAGAAGGGGCGCGGTAGCACGGACGGGTCGACAGGGAAGCGGCGCAGCACTTCGACCGTTGCCCAGGCGTCACCGTAGGCCCGATGCCCCCCGCCCGGCCGCTCTAGCCCGGCCTCTTCGCACAGCCGATCAAGGCCGTTGCCGCCCCTCGGGCCGCGATACTTTCGCGCCACCTCAAGCGAGCAGATCACCGGCCAATCCGGCAGCGTGACGCCGCAGTGCGCCGCCGCCCAGGTCAGCACGCCGCAGTCATACGGGGCATTGTGGATGACCAGCGCGAACCCGCCGGCCTCGGGCGGCGGCAGCACGGCGATCAGCATTTCGATCGCGTCTTGCAGGCCGTGGGCGGTGAAGCGGTCGGCGTCCTCGAATCCGTGGATCGCGGTCGACTGCGCCGGGATAGGCATCCCCGGATCGCAGTGCTCATCGAGCAGCGTCAGACAAGCGCCGGGCGTCACTTCGACGGCGGCGATCTCGACCGGGCGGGCGCCCGGCTCTTTGCTGGTGGTTTCGGTATCCAGTCCGATTAATCGCATGGCTCAGCCCCCGATCCGCGTGTCGACAACAAGCTCGACGCCAGGGAAGTTCATCGCTTCCTTGAGCAGACGCGCTTGCGCGTTGAAGTATTGCGTATTGACCTCGATCGCCAGCGTTGGCAATTCGCCGCGCAGCCATGCCTCGACGACCAGCCGCGGGTCGACAATCTTGGCGCTGTAGTGCTTGCGGCGCGACGTGCCGCCCGTCGACAGCGACGGCGCGAGCGAATGAATGGGCGCGTGCTCGACGATGTCGGCCAGCGCCGCCATATTCAGCGCCTCCGATTCCTTGCCGGCTGTCTCAACCATGGCGGCGTCGATCACGTCCTCGGCCGCGTCTACCTTGCCGGCATCCTCAAGTGCCGCCGCCTCTGCCAGCGCCGCCGCTTCACGCTCGCGCGTCTCGCGTTCGATGCGTGCCGCTTCCTCGCGCAGGCGCTTGGCCTCGGCTTCACGCGCGGCTCGGGCTTCGCGCTCGGCGGCCTCGCGGCGCTGCGCCTCCGCCTTCTCGAACGTCAGGATCCGGCCGTCCAGCAGTTTGAGCGTCTCGGCCACCTGCTCGGCAGGCGTGCCGAAAAAGGCATTGATCGCCCGCTGCGCTGCGAGATACGGCGCGACGTGCTCGGTGCGCACCGCTTCGATCTGGCGCTTCGCTTCGCCGATCGTCTTGCGCGCGGCAACGGCCTGCGCGTGTTCTTCGACGGTCTCGATAGGCTTGGCCGCCTTGGCCTTGCTCAGCCAGGCTTGGGCCCGGCCGACCCATTCGAGCGCGGTCGAATTGATATGCGGCTTGATGACCTTGTCGATCTCGCCGTTCGCGATCATTGCTGTGTCGTTCATTGGTTCCAGTCTCCAAGTTTGTGAGAAGCGCGCCAGCCCCACACGGAGCGCAGCGCGATGAATACGCCAAAGTCGCCTTTGGCGGTGAATTCCTGCAAGCGGTATTTCCCGCTCGGTTGCAGCTGCAGCGCGAAGCGGCGCGGCGTGCCATTGGCGATCCAGTAACCGCCCTCGGTGATTGCCTGCACTTGCGCCGCAGTCTGTAGCGCGACCGACGGATGAATGGCGGCCGTGCTTTTCAACTCGATCACGGCGCGCTCGCCGTTGACGCTGCCCCATATGTCAGGCGTCACTCCGTATTGATACGTCGCGCTCGCGATCGGCATTTCTGCTGCGTGGACTACCAGCCCGCGCCCCATGTCCGCGACGAACTTCCGCCACGCCTCGAAGTACGGCAGCACCGATGCGTCGAGGCTGTCATAGTCGAGATCGTCGGCGTGGTCGAGCGCGATCGCCATATGCAACGCCGATCCGATCGCGCACTTCCTTTCGAGAATGTCCGGCGGCACCATTGAGAAGTCGACCACCTGCTTTAATACCTGCGTGACCGACGGGATCACGCGGCCGGCTAACGTGTAAGTGTGCGTCGCCTCGTCGAACTGTAGATCCTTCATGGCGCCACCTTCGAAATATATTCGAGGATAGCGTCGACGGATGCGCCAGGCACCGTATCGAGGCTTTCCAGATTGAACCGCCGGATCAAGTCGGACTCGGCGACGCCCGCCCGATCGGCGCGCATCTTGATCAGGTTGCACTGCTTCTCGCTGGCGAGGCGCACGGCCCCAGCTGGGCGCGCGGGCTCGCCGCGGCTCTCGTTGCCGGCTTTGCTCGTGCCGGCGCCGACGTTGCCCTGGGCGGGTGTGTCGCGCGATGCCGTGGCACAGGCCGCGTGGCCCGACGCGGCATCGGGGCGGATGCGCGCATCACCGACCCACAGGTCGAACAGGATCGCCGCCGGCACGATCGGTACACGGGCCGGGCCGACCTGCACGCCGATGCCACGCTCCTCCAGCCAGCGCATCACGCCGCCGGCGGCATCGAGCCCGAAGGCGCTGCCGACCGCCAGCAGCATGACCGGGTAGACGCAGGCGGCGATCAGGCGCGAGCGCAGGTTGTCCACCCAGGCCAGGTATTTGGCGTGCTGGGCCAGGGCGGTGCTGAGCTGACCGGTGCGCTCGTTGGCGGCGACGATGGCGCAGATCAATTCATCAAATGCCTGCGGCTGCTGGCGCAAGGCCACCGACAGGGGCTGGCCCGACAGCCACAGGCCGATGACTGCGCCCACCAGCGCCAGCGGGATGTTCACCATGATCAGCGCCGACAGCGCCGCCGACTTGTAGCGGCTGTAGAGCACCACGAACATCAGCGTCAGCGACACGATGGACAGCAGGCCAACCAGGCGCG
>OFQV01000418.1_pt1 | contig 11251 bp, 12 predicted proteins | sample 1542971 | NCBI WGS metagenome assembly OFQV01 (sample SAMN07774229, study PRJEB24372) | wastewater metagenome | isolation source: WWTP Cannobio (Effluent) | place: Italy: Cannobio | collected 2016-01
GCAGAGATCACCCACCCCACCGATGCGGCCGACCCCGCAGGCATCCACCCGGCCGAGCCGCCATCGATGCCATCAGGCCGCACGACGAGCGCTCGGGCGTCGTCCACGGTTCGGGCGTCCGCCGCACGGCGAGCGCTCTCTCCGACGCCAAGGGCATCGCCGGCCGTGGTGCGGTCCGGCAGTTGAGCCGGCCGGTTGGTCCGGTGTCGATGCGCCGCGTAGACCGCCCCGGCGCCCACCGCCGCAGCTGCCAGGCCGCCGGTGATCGCCGCCGGCGCCCACTCATTGCCCTCGACCTGGTCGTTGACCTGCGCCTCGGGCAGGGGCGAGGCCTCGAAGCCCACCGTGCGCCGGGTCACCGGTGTGGTCTCGAAGACCGATGTGGTGGTGGCGTCATCCTCCGCCGCCGGCAAGGACGTGTCACCCGTCGGGGTGGCGGGTGTTGTTCCGCCACCATCACCGTCGGGGTCGATCCGCAACCGCTCACCGCTGACCAGCCCCTGCAGCTGTGGCACCACCTCGGTCTGCGTGGCATCCCCGGGGCAGCCCACGTCCGCTATGGCCCGGTGGCCCGCGATGGTGGGCACGGTCACCTTCTGCCCGGCGGGGAACTTGTCGTTGCCCTCCGAGATGAAACTGGTGGTGTCTCCCACACCGGTCGGGACGCGATCGCGGTTGGCCAACCATGCCAGCAACGACACCATGGCCTCGATGGCCAACGGGGTCGGCGCCGACACGTTGAAATCGCCCAGAAAGGCGCAGTGTTGGCTGTGGCCGACGTCGCCGCCCTCGATCTCACACGCGATGGCGGTATCGATGCTGCCCTGCCGGCCCTCCCAGATGGTGCCGAACTCATCGACGATGAAGTTGAACCCAATGTCGGGCCAACCCAACTCGTCGGACGTGTGAAACGCGTAGATGCCTTCGATCAGCCCGGGCACCGCAGACGGCTCGTAGGCCTTGCCGGGGGCCTCGGTGTGGTGGACCACCAACAGTTGGTTGTCGATGGCGCGCAGCGTGCCGCTGGGCGGCGCAGCCGAGCCCCAGTCCTTGCGAGGGCGGATGGCGGGCCGACCGGCCTGCGAAGCGCTTGCGTCGGATGCGGCAGCGGTCGTGCCCGGCCCAGCGGCACCGTCGGGTGCCGCTGTGGCGTCGGCGGGTTTGGGCGCCGTCGTGTCGTCCTGGCGCGGGGCACTGCCGGGACGAGCGGCGGCGATCACCGCCGGCGACAGCATCGCTGCCGCAAGCAGGCTCCGTCGGCTGGTGGTTGCTGGGAGTGCCGGGGCGCGCCGCGCCGCCCGCTAATCGCCCGCGAGCCTCTGAGCCCTTGTTACCAATTTTCCGCGAAAAAAATGGGGCGGAGGCCAGCCAGCAGCCCACCGCCCCCGCGGATCGCGTTAGATCGACGTCATCCGTACCGCACGGCACGTCTCGATCAATTCCACATCGACCGGATGGCCGTCCTCGCGCAGGGCTTCGAGCATGCGCCGGACGTTCTGCAACGTCTTATCCAGCGTGTAGCCTTGCAGCTCTTTCTCATCGATTTGGATGCACAGCCGAATTCCGTCCCCGCCGCCCACGATCTTCAACCGACGCGGGCCGTACGCTTCCCAGGGTGCGGTCAGCTCATCAGGGGCAATCGCCGTCGCCATACAAACTTTGTTCATGTCAACCTCCATCTTGGGCAGAATTGCCCGGAAAGGCCGCCGATTGTTCCCGACGCCCTTCCCGTGCCGCTCTACTTAAACATTTCTTCCAGCTTGTCATCATCGATCGGCGCTGCGCCCTTGCCCTTCTCTTCCCGGATCGCGTCCATCATTGCCTTGATCTTCGGATTCGATTCCAGCGCGGCTTTGTCCTTTGCCGACATTGCCTTGAGCTTTTCGGCGATCTTCACCTTATCCCCGCCCATCACGCGGAAGATTGCTTCCGCCAGCATACCGCCGGTCGATTCGCGCTCCTTTGCGAACCAGTCGGCACCAGCCAGCCGTTGGAACATCTTGCGCAGCGAATCCTCATCATCCTCGCTAAACGCATTACCGGCACACTCATCACCCAGCTTTTGCTTGATCCCGTGCAACATTGCGAGGTATTTGGCGCTTTCAGGCAGGTCCGCTAACATGAATTCCATCTTCACGCCGTGGCGAAGGTACACCACCAGCCGATCCGACGTCACACCAAATCGTTCCCACTTCATCCGCGCCCTATCCCCGAACGAAACGACCTTCCCATCAAAATTGACGTTCATGATTTAATCCCCAGTTATGTGAAAGAACAGTTTACTTCTACATCAACCACGCATGCATCATCCCATGAATCCGGGAATGCGTCAACAATTTTCGACGCATTCCCGGATAAATTTCACCAATGATCGACGACGACATCCGTCCACGTCTCACCATCATCATCCGATTCGGTGATTTGGCAATCCAAATCGCACGACAACACATTGCTTTCCGCGAATGCGACTGCTTGTTGAATCGCGTCATCCCCGGCGAAAATTTCGCACCGATTATCCACGCCATCCGTAAACACCAATTTTGCGATCATGTCAACTCCTTTCCATCCCCGCCGGGCGGGATTGCCCGGTGAATTCAGATTATCACATCCCGATCTTCCGTCAACTCTTTTCACCTCTGAATGCGGATTCTTTTCCGGCCAGCGCTCATCTCGAGAACACACGCCAATCCCTGAACGATGTTCACTCAACGCACCAGCTGCCCCGCCCCGTGAACGACATTCACTCCGCGGACGTCGGTCACGGTCCGGCCATCGGTCAGCCCGCGGCCGCCGATCAATCCCTGGCCATCGTCCAATTCCTGAACCCCGTTCACCAGTCCGCCACCGTTCACCCTGCCTGCGCCCCGTCACCTCCCCGCGGCCGGGGGCCTACCCCTTCACGATAGTCATCTCGCGTAATTGCGCCAGTTTGAATCGTTAAATGCGCAATTAACCGAGCGTTAAATGTCGCACGGCAACAGTTGACAGGGCTTCGCCCTAGGGCTACAGTTCGAGCAAGCCACAGATCGGAGTCCACAATGGGCGCCTTAGTCGCGGGAAAGCTCAATGCGGTGCATGAGCAAATTGTAGATTACATGGTTGCCAATCCGGGCGCGAAGGCCGTGGACGTGGCACAGTTCTTCAAGTACTCGGTGAGCTATATCAACGCGCTGAGTGGCAATGATCTGTTCAAGGCGAGGTTGATGGAGCGGCAGGCCCTGGTTAGCGCAGCATCGGCCCGGGCGGTGGCGGCGAAGTTGGAGGATCTTGCGGCGATTGGGCTGCAAAGGTTGCTGGAAAAGGTCAGGGTGGAGGAGAATCATTCCGAGATCCGCGATACGGTGAAGCTGGCGCTGCAGGGCACGGGGCACATCTCGCCTAAGGGTGTTGGGCCGGTTCACCAGAATCTCAACGTCAGCGCACCTACCATGCACTTTCATGGCGTGGACAAGTCGCTTCTCGAATCCGCCCGGGCCAAGATGCTCGGACTAAGTGCCCCGGTGACTGTCAATGCCTCGCAACTTCCCAAAGGGTGAGATTCGGCATGCGCGGATACAGCTCGAGACGCCCGGCTTCGTCCGGACGACAGCAGTCACCGGGGCGCGGAGGCGCGGCCAACTCTACGAAGAGCGGGTTCATCGCGAGTTCGCCGTCCGCTATGCCGGATATTTGCAGTCCCCTTGGTTTCACTTCTACGACGAGCAAGGAGCTAAGTGGTGCCAGCCCGACGGCCTCATTATCAACCCGCATAAAGGCCTCATTACGATTGTCGAAGCTAAACTCCGGCATACTAATGACGCTTGCTGTAGTCTTTTCGGCTTGTATCTCCCTGTGGTTCGTAGTCTATTCGGCGGGTTTTACGAGTTCGAATGCGTGGAAGTCTGTCACTGGTACGATCCAGCAGTACTTTGCGACAGGGTTCCGACGCTCTGCGCCTACCCGGACAATCCCCGGAGAGGGCAGTTCAACGTCCACATCTACGATGGGCGCTAAGCCTACCTGCGAAGCAGGCGTATTTACGCGTAGCCTATCCGCATCGCAGGTGCAGCCATGAACAGTGCTCAGGTCAGTCTTGCAGAAGCAGTCCAACTCGGTGCGGAGGACTCGGCGTTCTACTCCAAGTTCTTCTTTCCCCGCACCGTTAGGCAGGAAATCCCCGAGTTCCACAAGCAAGTATGGGCGGGGCTGGAAGCGCCTCGGCAGCGCTACGTCGGAATTGAGATTTTCCGCGATGGAGCCAAGACTTCGTTGACGCGCCTCTTCACCTCGAAGCGGATCGCGTATGGAGTCAGCCATACGATCATGATGGTCAGTAAGGCTGAGGCCCACGCAGTCCGATCCGTTCGTTGGCTCAAGCGCCAGGTGCAGTACAACACTCTGTGGGCCGAGGCATTCCAGCTTCGCCCGGGCTCGAAGTGGTCCGAGGGGGAAATTGAGATCATTCACGGAGTTGACGAATACCCGATTTACGTAGTCGCGGTAGGCATGACTGGCCAGATTCGAGGCATTAACCTCGATGATTTCCGGCCGGATTTGATTGTCGCTGACGACGTTGACGATGAGGAAAGCGCTGGGTCGCCCGACCAACGTACCAAGAGCTCTAATCTCTTTTTCGGTGCGCTTGCCCAGTCGCTTTCCGCCCCCACAGAAGCAAGTGATCCACGTCTGGTGCTGTTGGCTACGCCTCAGGACAAAGACGACATTATTGAGACTTGTCGGAAAGATCCGCGCTGGAACGTGATTGTCCACTCCTGCTTTGACGAACGGGGCGAGTCGGTCTGGCCGGAGAAATTCCCCACTGATTTTCTTAAGGCGGAAAAGGAATCCTATATCGCGCGGAATCAACTCGCTGTCTGGATGCGCGAAAAGGAATGCAAGCTGGTTTCAAACGAGATGGCGTCGTTCAGGGTTGAATGGCTGCAGCAAATCGATGTGCTTCCGGCCAACATTCGCTGGATGATTGCGATGGACCCCGCCTCGAGCGACGATCCGTCTGCCGCCGAATTTGCAATTGTCCTCGTTGGCTTCTGGCAGAAGAAAGTCTTCGTTGAGCGCGAGTTCGCCGAACGCGGTGTTATGCCTGATGCGGCCTGCGCCAAGTTCTTCGAGTGGGCGCGGATGTACCCGATCCAGGGTGTGATCGTCGAAACCGTTCAGTATCAGAAGATTCTCGCCTGGTATCTCGAGAAGGAAATGCGCGAGAAGCGTATGTATCGCCCGATCTTCCGAGTCGACGATAAGCGCAACAAAGACGATCGGATGTTGCAAGCTGTGTTGTCCTGTGCTCCGTTTCAGGAATTGTACGTTAACCGCGCCTGCGTCAAGTTCCGCGAGCAGTACGAGAACTATCGTCCAGGTGTTAAAATGCTGAAGGACGTCCTGGATGCGGCGACCATGGCAATCGTCCTGAATGCAAAGGGCGTCACCTATGAGGGGGATTATGATGAAATCCTCGACGATGAGAGCGATATCCCCGAACTGGAGCTTGCCGAAGCATGCCCGTGATCTATAAAAAGCTGCCGTACAATTCGGCTGCGCATAACAAAATCCGCGATGGGGTTAATTCGCGCTGGCAGTTCTCCCGCGAACGGATGAGCTCGCGTTATGCCGCTTGGGCTGATGCGGAGGATCAAGCGCTGCTCTACGTCCCGACGCGGGAGATCGAGGCACAGCGCAAGGCGCTCAAAGCTCAGGGCAAGCCGCAATTTGTCACAGTCAACGTGCCGTATTCCTACGCGCAGATGCTGGCCGCGCACACGTACTGGTCGTCGGTCTTTCTCTCACGGAGTCCAGTCCACCAGTTCATTGGCCGGCACGGCTATGCGGCTGACGCCGAACAAGCAGTCGAAGCGATTATGGACTACCAAGTCCAAACTGGCGGCGCATTGCTTCCTTATTATCTCTGGTTGCACGACGTCGGCAAGTACGGTATGGGCGTCGTCGGCACGTACTGGGACGAGGAACTCCATCGCGTGACGGAGATCGTGAAGGAACCTGTCCAGTTCATGGGCGTGACGATCCCCGGCTCCGAGCGCAAGATCAAGCGGACGATTGAAGTTCCTGGGTATAAGGGCAACCGCGTCTACAACGTGCGCCCTCAAGACTTCTTTCCTGACCCGCGCGTTCCGCTCAGCCGGTTTCAAGATGGTGAGTTCGTCGGGCGTTATGTCGAGGTCGGCTGGAACTTCATCAAGAAGCGTGAAGCGGCTGGATACTACTTCAACATTGCCGAACTCGAGCGCAGCACGCCCTCGAATTGGCGCCGGGATACAGGTTCGCCGCGCAATCAGCTTCCGAACCAATCACGCGGTCTGGCGTCGTCCGGCCAGTCTGGTGGCACGCCGCATACGAAGCTGGACTACGTCGAGTTGCTCGAGATGTACGTTGAGCTAATCCCGCGTGATTGGGGGCTGGGCGAATCCACCTACCCTGAAAAGTGGTGCTTCACCCTCGGCAACGGGACGATTGTGATTGGCTGCTGGCCGCTTGGCCTCAACCACAACAAGTACCCCTTCGACATCATGGAGTACGAGCTTGACGCCTACGGCCTGTTCAAGCGTTCGATGCTCGAGATGCTGTCGCCGCTGAACGACACTCTGACGTGGCTGTTCAACTCGCACTTCTACAACGTGCGCAAGATGCTCAACGATCAGCTCGTTGTCGATCCGAGTCGCGTCGTGCTGAAGGACATGGCGGATAACCAGGCTGGGCGTATCATCAGGATGAAGCCGGCGGGCTACGGATCAGATCCGCGTACAGCAATCTCTCAACTGCAATTTGTTGACGTTACGCAGAACCACCTAACTGGCGACGCTCGCGCAGTGATGAATCTCATGGCGCAGCTCTCGGGCGTCAACGAAAACATCATGGGGATGATTAACCAAGGCGGAAGGAAGTCTGCATCGGAAATTCGCTCATCCAACACCTATGGCGGAAACAGGCTCAAAACCAACGCTGAGATCTTCTCCGCCCAGGGCTGGGCTCCGCACGCGGCCAAGTTGCTGTCTTCCACGCAGCAATTCTACGACCAAGAGCAGAACTTCCGCATTGCGGGTAACTTGATGGACCGCGCTAACGCGTATGTTAATGTTACTCCTGAGCTAATCGCTGGCGCGTATGACTTCGTTCCGGTTGATGGTACGATGCCAGTTGATCGCCAAGCGCAAGCGATGGTCTTCGGCGAGCTGATGAAGCAAATGGCGCAGTTCCCGCAGATCATGGCTGAGTACGACGTCAACTCGATCTTTGGCCACGTGGCCCAACTCGCTGGTGTGAAAAACATCCAGCAGTTTAAGATTAAAGTCTCCCCTGACGAGCAACTCCGCAAAGCTGCTCTCGGCGGCGACATGGTCGCACTTTCTCAAGGAGGCCTAAGTGAGCTTAACCGAGGCAACACCGCACGACCTAACGCAGGCGCAGGAAAGGTTACGGCTTCTCCGAGCCCTACAAGAGTCTGAAGGATGGAAGCTGGCACGGGCAATCAACCAGGACATAATGGACGTCCGCGCAAGTCAGATCATTCGCACTCGCTGTCGCACGCAAGAAGAACTGATCGCACAGGAATTTGACAAGGGCAATATCGAGGGGCGCGAGCAAGCTTTCCTCGACATCGACACCGAGATTGAAGTACTTTCGGAATACATCTCTAACCTAATGGAGCAACTAAATGAGTCTGAAGATCCTCAAGTACCGACTTCAGGAAGCCTCTTCTGATGGTACCGATCCCGGAGCAGGTGCAGGTACTGACCCGTCTCCGTCAGCGGACAAGTGGCAAGGCATGGCCGACGAACTGCTTTCTGACGAAGGCGCCGATTGGGGTGATCTGGACGCAGATACTCCGGCGGGAGAGCTTGATACTCCTGCAGCACCGACGCCCAAGATCGAAGCAGCACCGACGCCGGCCGAACCCGCTCCCGCCCAGCAGCCTCAGGCAGCGCCTCCCGAGCAGCCCAAGGCCCAAGAACCGACAGCGGAACCCGCGACCGAACCTCAGCCTACGGCCGAGCCGCCCGTCGATCTCAGTGCGCAGCGATCAACTCTGCGCAACACGTTGGTGCAACGATACGCTCTGAACGAAGAAATGGCCGAGAAGGCGCTGACTGATCCGGGCTCTGTTCTGCCGGAACTGGCAGCAGATCTGCAGTTGAATGTGACTGAAGCCGTGACTTATGGCATTATGTCCATTCTGCCTCAGATCCTTGAATCGCACCTGAAACAGCGTGAAGTGACGCAGCAGGGCGAAGCGGCTTTCTTCGGAAAGTGGCAGGATCTGAACACTCCGCAAGGACGGCAGGCCGTCCAGCAGTTTGGCGCGGCGTTTCGCAACCTCAATCCTAAGGCCACCGCACAAGAGTTTATCGAAAAGGTGGGAGCAGCAGCAATGTTGTCGCTTGGCCTGAACCCGGGGGTGCAACAGCCTTCTCCGGCAATGCCTGCGGCTAATCTGCCCCCGCCGCCCGCTGCCCCTGGTGGAGCTTCTCCGCTTCCCCGGCAGGCTGGTAGCACCAACAAGTTTGCAGTACTGGCTGAAGAACTTATCTCTGATACGGACGACTAATCATGGCAATTGCAGGCCTTCGCGGTACCGGTGACATGGGCACCGATGAACGCCCGAAGAACTTTCGGGAGATGATCCTTTGGCGCTCGCCTAACGGCATGGCGCCTCTTACCGCTCTGATGTCGAAGATGCGATCGGAGTCGACCGACGACCCCGAATTCGCCTGGTGGGAAGAAGAACTGAATCAGGTTCGCCTTCAAACCTTCTTCACCACGGGCTACTCCACCACCGACGTGACCCTGACCGTCACGACTGCCGGCGCGCAGAACGGCCAAGACCTGGTTCCTGGCGACATCCTCCTGGTTGAGAAGGCGATTGCATCCGCCGCCTACGACCACGAACTTGTCGTTGTGAGCGCGATCACCTCCAGTTCGGTGATCGTGGTCGCACGGGCCTTTGCTGGCACCTCCGCAGCGCCGATCGCGAACAGTGTCTATCTGACGAAGATTGGCAATACCTTCGCAGAAGGCACGACCTCGCCGAACGTCACGACGCGCAACCCGACCAAGTTCAACAACTATTGCCAGATCTTCAAGACTGCCTACGAGCAGACGAAGACCCTGGCAAAGACGAAGATGCGGACCGGGGATGTGCTGAAGAACGATCGCAAGCGCAAGATGTTCGACCACTCGGTCGCGCTGGAAAACGCGTTCATCTTCGGCAAGAAGTCGGAAACCACGGGCGCGAACGGCAAGCCGCAGCGCACGACGGGCGGCATTCTGCAGCAGCTTCAAGCCGGGAACTCCTCGTCGATCTACGCGTTCTCGACGACGCCGACGGTCAACTCGATGCTCGACAACATCTACCAGGTGTGGGATTACGAGTCCGAGGCGGGGAGCGAACGGATCGGTTTCTGCGGAAACAACGCGCTGAACACCCTGAACAAGCTGGCCAATGCCGCGAGCAACACCCGTATCAACTTCGACGGGTATGTGACGCTCTACGGCATGAAGCTGATGCGTTGGGTGCTGCCGCAGGGCGAGATCTATCTCAAAACCCACCCGCTGTTCAACACGCATGGCCGCTTCACCAATGACATGCTGATCATCGACCCGACTGTTCTGAAATACCGCTATCTTCGCGATACGGATTTCCAGGACAACATTCAGGCCAATGATGCAGACACGGTCAAGGGGCAATGGTTGACCGAAGCTGGCCTCGAGCTGCACCACGCCAAGACTTGCAAGTGGCTCAGCAACATGACGTATCCGTAATGTAGCGGTTGGGGTGTGTAATTCATGTGCGGTTAATTGCACACCCCATTAACTGGAGCACACCTAAGATGCATTTGCTAGACACGTTTGCCGGAAAGCACTTGAAGATCTGCGTGGCGGTTCCTAGCCCCGGTATTTGGATCACCGACTTCGGGCTTTCTTTGTGTCACTTGATGACCGCTGGGCTGCAATTTCGCATCGGCCAGACGAAGAGCCAGGAGCTCCAGCTCTTCGCCTCGACCGGCTCGATGTTGCCTCGCATGCGGATGGAGGCTGTCAACCACGCGCTGGAAACCAACGCGGATTATTTGTTTATGGTCGACTCTGACCACAAGTTCCCACGGAAGGCCCTGCATCAGTTGCTGTCTCATGGCAAGGACATCGTTGCGGTGAATTGTGTAACCAAGACAATTCCGACTAACCCTACTGCCAGGGTGAAAGGTCCGACAGTTGCGGGCGAGATCGTGCAATCCCTTGGCAGGACCGGTATTGAACAAGTCTGGCGCGTAGGTACCGGAATGATGTTGGTCCACATGGGAGTGTTTCGCAACATTGGTGCAGGCGTCTTCGACATGTTCTGGCGCAAGGATCTGAAGACCTACCAAGGTGAAGATTGGTCCATGTGCGAAGCGATGGAAAAGGCAGGGTATAAAATCTGGGTTGATCATGACCTCTCGAACGAAGTCACCCACATCGGACAACTGCACTATTTGCACTCGATGTCAGAAGCAGCAATGACCGAATCTGGAGTTAAAGCATGAGTTTGCCACTTGGAAGTGAAACCCAGCTGAGTCAAAACGGAGCTCGGTTGGTGTATCTTACCTCGCTGATGGCGGGCGAAGACATCAATGCCAACACTCAGCGCATCAGCGACGACGGCACCGCAACGTACATCTCGACAGCGACGACCACGCTGGTCGCTACGGGTCGCGGAGTGCTCAAGCGCATCGTGCTCGGCGAAACGGCTGCGGGGACGATCACTGTGTACGACAACATCACGGCTACCGGCACGGTGCTCGCCGTTCTGAAGGCGTCGATCGCCGAACAGACTTACGAGATCGGCGCGAGCTTTTCGGTGGGCTGCACGATCGTTACTGCCGGCGCGTCGAAGCTAACCGCGATCGTGGGCCGATGACATGAGATCGAGCGTACAGATCGAAACGGGCATCTACACCGGCATCAGCGGGGCGTCGAGAGAGATCCCGACCGCGCGGGCGCCAGATGTCGTGTTCACGAAGCGCATCAATGGTACGGCAACAGGGATGATTACCCGATGGGGGCGCCGTATTCCGCAAAACATCTCCTTCGCCGTCGGAGCCGGGTCTGGTAGCGCGCAGGTAAATCAGATTCGTGAGCTGACCGCGGACGGATTTGTCGTCGGCAGCGGGCAGAATCAGAATACAGCCCTGTATGCCTATCTCGCGCTGTCGTTCGGAGAAGCAAAGCACGTATGGCAGGACGGGGTGTATTACGGCACGGG
>OFQV01000419.1_pt1 | contig 11242 bp, 21 predicted proteins | sample 1542971 | NCBI WGS metagenome assembly OFQV01 (sample SAMN07774229, study PRJEB24372) | wastewater metagenome | isolation source: WWTP Cannobio (Effluent) | place: Italy: Cannobio | collected 2016-01
TCGGTGCCGATGACGCCGTGGAAGACGCCAGCGGCAGCCAGCTTTTCGCTGATCTGCGAAATCAGCAGATTTCGGTGCGCGAGCACGATGCAGCGTTCCGCGCCCTTCGCCAGCGCCGCTTCAACCGGCGTTTTTCCGGCGCCGGTGTCGAGCTGCACCATGTCGTTGGTCGTGGCGGTGGCGACCTGGCTTAGGATATTGGCTTGATAGTCGCGGAGTTTCACCGCCGACGCCTCTTGTAAAGCCCGCGCGGCTCGTCGCTGAAGCCCCATTTTTCGAGCTTTTCGCTGTAGAGCGCCGTCACTTTTTCATACCCTTCAGCGTTGCCAGCCGCTTTGAGCGCTTGCGCTTCTTGTAAGAGCTTACGGCGGTTCCTTTCAAACTCGGCGATAACGCGCCGGTCTTTGTCGCGATGCTAGATCCAGAAATGCGCGTGGGTCAATAGCCCGCTCGGATCGCAAACAAGCTCAGCGTCCTCCGCGCTCATCCCGTCAATCTTTGACGCCCTAATCTTCTCCGCCCATTCTTTTTGCTTCGCCGTTCCTTTCAGCGCCTTTCCGCCGAACGCTTTTGCGATGCTGCGGGCATCATGTATCGATTTTTCGTACCACTTTATAAATCTCATACGATCATCGTTATCTTGTAGCTTTTCATCGGCACCCAATTCCACAGATCGCTGTCTAAGCCATTAATGTAAGAAACAATTGTGGATCTCTTGCAATAGTGCATCGCGCCAATCTTATCAAGCAAGGTTTTTTGTCCGCGAGAGCACGCCGCTTCACCTTCAAATAGCTCAATCAAAAAATCGGCCGCATCTTTCGGTGATTCAAAGCGAGCGGGCGGCGCGACGCTGTATGCTTCCATACAGCTTTTTTCGGCCCCTTCGGTTGACGGCATACCACTTCCAGTCATCCATGCGAGTTCCCAGTTTCTGTCATCCTTTGCATGATTAATAATCCTGATCCCCCATTTTCCACCAGCAGACACGTAACGAGCAGGATCGACTGCCGGTTTGGATTCTGCCGGTTTGGATTCTGAATCGTCGCTGTTATCGCATTGTGTGACGGTTGTCGGGCGCGAGTCGCGCTCCGCCGCTAGGGCGGCGGCAAATGACATCCCTATATCATTTGCTGCCCCTTCAATATTTGCTGCCCCTTCAATTATTCGCTGCACATCTTTCCACGAGCTTACTTGATAAGCTCGGCTGAGGCGTGACGCGATCCTCGCAAACCCGTCTCGGTCTGGAGGGCAGCAGCCATCGTTATTCCCATCGAGTAACGATGATAAATATTTTGCCGCCTCCAGAGAGCTAAGAAATATAGCGTTTATCATATTCGAATCGCTGATCCCAATTTCTTTATCGCTAATAAAAACACTAATCATTGCAAGTCTCCTTTCGTTTTATAAACTCTAGTTAAGCCGCGCGCCGGCCGCAGCTATTTCGCCAAGCGCTGTACTGCCGCGCCTTTTTGGCGGCCTGCTTAGCGTTTCCGGCCTTGATCGTGTCGGTTGAATAAAATTTTCCGTACAAGATTTTCCCGTCGCGGACGATGGGGTCTTTGTCGTTCAGGCCGTTGGCCTCGAACAGGGTTTCCAAATCTTCGTGCGCCACCTTCAGCGCGGCGGAGAAAGAGACTTGATAGCTCCCCCCGAAACGGGCGACGCTCAGGCGGGCCGCGCGGTGGGCTTCTTTCATCATGCGGCTCAAATGGCGGTTGCAGCGCTCGGCATATACTTCATTTGTTTCGTGATAGTGGCGGTTTAGTTTCATCTTCTATCTCCCGGCGGCCCCGTGCCGCCTCGATGGTTATTATTATACACACTTAAATAGTTTGGTCAACTATTTTTGGTGTATATTAATTATTTTTTAGGGGAGGGCTTTGCGCAGCGCAGCGCCTCGCGGATACCCAGGCTGACGTTGCCGTCGCCGAGCGCGGCGGCGACAGCGAGCGACAGCGCGTCTAAATACACGTTGACGCGCTTGCCCGTGCCCGTCCCAAGCGGGCGGCCGGGCAACATGCCGAGCGCGCCCGCAACCTTGCGGCCGTCGAGATTGCGCACCGCCCCACAATTGACCTGGGCATAGCGCCCGGTGCTCTGAAACCGTACCAGCGCGCCGGTATCGTTGCCGTCGCGGGTCACGGTGCCGATCGGTGTCGCCCCGTCGGGCAGCGTCTCGCTGTAGAGCCGCCAGTTTCCGGCGGGGTTGGCCGTCAGCCGGCCCCTGTTTTCGTGAGTCATTTTCGCTCTCCAAAATTAAAGCCCCGCCGGGGCGGGGCATAGACTTAGCGGAGGTGCATTTCGCCGGTTTCGACCTCTACATATATTCGGTCGCCGTACTGGCTCTGGCCGTCATACACTTCAGCCCGCGCCCAGCGACCACCGCGCCTTTCTTTGCCCAGCCGCAACTTGATCGCGCGGATCGAGCGTTTGCCGGTATAAACCTCGCGGGTTCCTTGTTCGCCTTCACCTGAAACGATAACGATTTCGTTCGTTTGGATGGCCTGAGTAATGGTATCCATTTTCTTTCTCTACCCCTGATTCCGCGAGGTGCCGGTTGGGCGTTGTGCCCTTCGATGGTTAGTATTATACACACTAAAACAGATGAGTCAACTATTTTTGGTGTGTATATTAATTATCAAAAAAATCCCCATCGCTTTTGTAACTCGCCGCCAGGGCTTTTTGCTTTTCGAGGGCCTTTTCGTCCTCCGTTCCCGCTCGCTTAATCACATCGGCGATGGTTTTAGCGGCGATGGCGCGCCAGCCGGACACATCCACGCTCAACCCTCCTCTCCCGGTTCGCGACCCGTGATTTCCCCGGTTTCCGGGTCGAACGGCGGATCGTCGGGCAGGATCGCCGGCATCGCGCCGGCTTTGATCAGGGATTCGTTGATCAGCGCCTTGGTCTGGCGGGCCAACAGCTTGGATTTCAGCGCGTCGGCGCGGGAGTAGTCGGGCGCTTCGCCCTGCCGGGGGCCGAAGTCGTACAGGTCCTCGACGCGCCGGATCACCTCATCGACTTCAGCAGACATCGGGACGCGCTTCGACAGATTGTGGATAACGGTCTTGAGCGCCATTTCGTCCCACCATTCAACCCACGGCCCGGAATCTTTAGCGCGCGAGACGGCGCGGGCTTTCTCGACGCGCGCGACGCTCATCACTTTGAAATACACGCCGCCGTCTTTCGTCCAGATAGCGGCGTAAACGCACTTGACCGCCGCTCCGTCGTTGTCGAGCGCGGGGACGTGGCGGAAGTGTTCGCCGGCCTCGTCCACCGAATACAAAAACTCGTCGCCTTCGCGCACCACCGCCGCGCTCAACTGCCGCAGCTCGCCCGACTGCCTTATTTTTTTTAGGATTCCGGCGATCATCGGTTGGTAGCTGGCGATGTAGCGGTTCTCCTTCTTCGAGAAATAGCAGTTCAGAAACGCCTCCCGCCCGTCCGGCAGCAGTCCGTCTTGCGCGGCTTTCATGCACGCGCCAAACAGCGATTCGCGGTCGGCCTTGGCGAGATTGGCGTTTTGCTGGACAGCGGTCATGACGATGCGCACGAAGCGCTCAGGCTTGACGTGACCTGGCAGCGCCAGCGCCAGTTGCGGTTGCAGGCGCTCGAACGCGGCGCGCAGTTCTTTGATGCCGTTTTGGGCGGCGGTCATGTCGTTCATTTGCGATCCTTGAGCCGGAAGGTCCGGCGGGTTTCTTCGATGGTGAATCGGGCGGCGATGGCGGGATGAGCCAATGCGAGGGCCTTTCCGTCGAGCCGCTTTCTGGTTTCTTCCGCCCAGGTGCACAGCCGCCGGCCATCGGGACCTTCGAGCGCGGCGTGCGGACCAATCCCGCTTTTTATCATCAGCTCGCAGGTTTCGGCCTCGCGTTCGAGCCTCGCGATTTCGCCGCGGACCCGCCGCAAATTCTCGACCTCCAATTCCAGTGCGGCGTTGGCGGCTAAAGTTTCGCCAGTGGAATGCGGCCAGCGCCGGGCCGCGTCGGCGAGCGTGATGCAGTCGGGCGGCTCGTCGGTTTCCACATGCCGCCAAAATCGCAAAACTCCCTCCTCGATCGCGCCGAACAGTTCGGCGTCCGGCATAATTCGGTAAATCCGAATCTCTGGCCCTGACAGCAGCGCGGCCACGTCCCACGCTTCCCATCCGGTCAGCCTCAGGTAGCCGAGGCATTGGGCGATGTAGTGGGGCGGTATTTGGTCGGTGCCTTCCTCACCCCATTCGTGGCTCAAGAACCGTCCTAGGCTGGTTTTTATTTCCAGCCCCCGGCGCTCGGTGGAGCCGGTCAAAAACCGGCGGTCGATATGGCCGACCAACCCGACGCCGCCCGGCCCAGTCGAGCCGAGACGCGCGCTGAACTCCTCATCTTCAGGGGCTACGGCCAGCCCGGTTTTTTCGGTGTACAGCTCGGCCACGATGGGCTCCAGCCTGTTGCCCAACTCGATTTTCAGATCGCCGGAAAGGTCTTCCGGCTCCACCCGCCCCGTCTTTTCCTCCCACAGCCGGTAAGGCGTTTTCCACGGAGACGCCCCGAGAGCGGCGGCGATTTCCGAGCAGCCAAGCCGGCCCCGATGCGATTCGGCGATGGAGATCACAGCCGATCACCCGTCACCGCGCTGGCCGCGCGCCACTGGGCGGGGCTGACTTCCACCGCACCCAGCCGGTGATTCCAGGCCGCGCGGTCACCGTGTCGGACGAACAGCCGCTTGAAGGTGGCTAGCGAGGTGGTGGAGGGCACCACCACCCAGCCGCCGTGATAGCGAAATTTGGTAAATCTTCGCCCGCTCATGCCGCCTCCCTCCCGGCCAAGCGCGCGACCGGCGGATAAAAGTTGGCTATGTTTTCGCCGGACAGCCTCAAGAAGCGGGCGGCCGTTGTTTCGGCATCGCGCTCGGACGCGGCCACCACCTCGACCGAGGCCGAGCAAGCGCGGCGACGGTTTCGGGTTTCGAACTTCACGGTGTAAGTCTCAAACGCTTGCGCCGGTCGCGCGGCGGGGGTAATCTGAGTGTGCATTTTCTTAATCTCTCTCGTTCGGGCCGTCTGGCGTGTCACCGCCCGACGGCTTTTTGTTAAGCCGCACGTCGCCATTCGCCGTCGCGCGCCATCTGGTCCGCCGCTTCTACCTCATCGGCCTCTTCGATCAGCCCGCGAAACAGCGCGAGCTGCCACGGCTCAAGCGCGTCCGTCACGTCCCACAGCTTGCGCTCGAATCTCGGACACTCCACCATCTTCACGATCTCAACCGACTCGATGTCGATGGCTCCGCTGTCCGGGTCTCGCGTGTATCGGACGATACCGTCTCGCTCCGCGCCGGCCAGTTCGATCTTGGTCTTGAATTCGTTCATGAGAACTTTTTCTCCTGTTCAACAAAAGATTCCGCGATTGAGAGCACGATAGCTTTGTTCTCCTTCCAGTACGCCAGAGCATTACGGTTCATCGCGTCTATTTCCGAGTCCGAAAACTCTCGCCACTTTTTCGTCTCGTGGAACTGGCAGCCGATCCTGATGTGAGATGGCGTGATGTAGGAAATCCATTCGCCAGCCTGATAAACTTTAAGATTGGCCCCTCTCAAGTTGGTCCCGCTCAAGTTGGCCCCTCTCAGGTCTACAACTTCAGTAGCCGCCTTCAATATCAGTTCCCTGTATTCTGGCTTTACGGTTTCTATATTCATCGCCCGAACCCCATCCTCAAGCTCTCCCTGAACAGTGCGGTTCCTGCGAAGCCGATGCATCCGGCCATCACTAATGTCTCAGTCGCGCCGTACACCAGCGCATGTCCAAACAATGCGGCGAGGGCCGCGTAGGCGCTGCCGACGATCAGCAGCAGCGCTATGGCGTTGGCGATCAGGACCGTTTTTCTGTCGATGAAATGCCCGCTCATTGCCGCGCCTCCACCATGCTGATCACCCCAAGCCGGGTCAGCAGCGCGAAGCTTTCGACGCAGCCCTCAACTTTTCGCGCTTGGTCTTTTTTGTGCGCTGCAAGCGCCGCTTTCAAACTCTGATCTCGGCGGTAATCCGCCCAAAATTTCGTTTCTTCGTTCACCGTCGTTCTCCGCTTCTAAAAAGCCCCGGCCGAAGCCGGGGAACACCACTAAGGAGGAGTTTCGCCGGGCCTCGCTGCCCGGCTGGCCTAGGCATCGCGCCTTGGTTGATAGTATTACAAGCTTTCTTGTATTAGATGTCAACAAGAATATTTGTAATTTCACATGAATTGACATCCTCCCCGCCCTGAAGGGCGAGGATTCCTACTGCACTTCAGCGAGTAGCGATTGATGCCCCAATCGGAGAATGTTCAGCGCGGCGTTCACGTCGCGGTCGAGAACCGCGCCGCATTCGCCGCACACCCATCCTCTTACCTCAAGACCATTTCGACCTTTTGGACCGCCTATTGCGCCGCAACAGGAACAGGCTTGAGTTGTGAAGCGTTCCGACACTTCACGGTACACCACCTTCCGCGCAATCGCTTTGTATTCGAGAAGGTGGCGGAACATGGACCATCCGGCATCGTTCACGGATTTCGCCATGTTCGTTTTTGTCAGCTTGGAACTGGACACGTCGCCGACAACGATCAACTCGCAGTCGTTGACCAGCTTGGTCGATTCCTTGTGGAGAAAATCGAGGCGACGGTTGGCTATCTTGGCGTGCAGGTTCCGCACCTTGCGCGGTTTGCGCTTGCGCTGAAATTCGGCCAACCGCTTTTGCTGGTTGCGATACCAGCGTGGCGCTTCGATCTTGGAACCGTCCGAACACGTCGCCAGCGTTTTCAACCCCAAGTCGATGCCGACTTGCTTGGTTCCAACGGTCGGCTGTTCGTCCGGGCAATCGACGGCGAAATTGATGTACCAGCGTTTTCTGGCGTCTTGGCTGAAGCTGCCCGACTTGATGGGACCAGGTATTTCCCGGCTGTTCCAAAACCGGAACTCTTGACCCGAGTAGCGAACGGTATCGCCGTTGACCCTGATTCCAACCATCTTGAAGGGAATCCAGCCCGGCGAACGCCGGCCGCGCCAGCGCAGCTTGCGCTTCTTGAACTGCTTGCGGCGATCGGCGTACTGCTCGCACACGGCCTGAACGGTCTGGGAATGCAAGCCGAGTTCTTTTCCGCTTCCCGCCGTCAGCTTGTTCAAGTCGAACCCGGTCGGCCATCGCTGGTTCCAGCGCAAGGCGTGTTCTTGGGTTTCGTTGCAGAAGTTCCACACGAAATTGACCGACCGCGCCAGCTTGTCCAGCTTGGTGCCGTCGGTTGCATCCTTGATTCGGTAGCGGAAGGTCTTTATCATTCGGGCATCATATCAATTGGTCTAATGCCATGCAAGACGAACTCAGGCGAGGAAGGCACGTTGTTTATCGGATTCACGCGCATTTGGTCTTTGTGCCGAGATACCGCCGCAAGGTGTTTGATCGAGATGCGCTTGAGCGGTTGCGCGCCACGTTCGCGGCGGTGTGCGAAGACTTCGGCGCGACTCTGGACGAGTTCAACGGGGAAGTGGATCACGTTCACCTGTTGGTTCATTACCCGCCCAAGGTGGCGGTGTCCGGGCTGGTTAACTCGCTTAAGGGAGTATCGGCGCGGCGGTTGCGGCAAGATCGCCCGGACCTTGCCAAGCGGTATTGGAGCGGTGGCTTATGGTCGGCGAGCTACTTTGCCGCATCGTGCGGCGGTGCGCCCATCGACGTATTGCGGCAGTACATCGAACAGCAGCGAGCACCGAACGAGTGACCGCTTGCGCGGTGCGCTCTACATCCCCGCCGTGAACAGCGGGGTCTTCCGCGCGAATGCGGGATAACCGATACCCTACAAGCGCGCTTGTAGATTTTCAAACGAGGGTTCTTGTTGACAGGCAAACAAGAATGCTTGTATAACATAGGCATGGAAAAAGCTTTGAAGTTGGAATCCCTACAAAGAGCCGTCGCTATCGCTGGCGGACAAGTGGCCCTTGCTAAAGCCATCGGTTTAAAGCAAGGCCATATCTGGTGGTGGCTCAACAAAACCAAGCAAGCTTCGCCCGGTTACGTCCTCGCCATCGAAGAAGCGACCGGCGTCAGCAAGCACGACCTGCGCCCGGACATCTTTGGCCCCGACCCGAACCGCGCCGACCTCCAGCCCAACCCCATCCTCGAGCGCCGGGAGGTGGCGGCGTGAGATTCCCGACCATCGGGAGGCATCATGACCTTCCGTGACCCAAAACTCGCCCGCTACAACCGCGTCCACGTCAGTTTCAACGACTACGAGATCGAGTGGCTAGAAACCCTACTACACGAATCCGGCGGAGAGCTGGCCAGGCTGGTTCACGACCTCGCCGTCGCTCAACTCGAACGCTACGCGGAACAGTACGGACTCTCGCTCGATGCGGCCGTGAAAGAGTTGGTCGAGAAGCAGAAACAGAAGCGGAAATCCAAGGAGCGCCCGAATTGACCGACCTCGACAGACTCGAATTCCTGATTTCTTTCTTGCGCTGGTTCGCGAGCAATCAGCAGCCCCCCGTTCCAGCCCAATCCCCAATCTTGCGGGTGCGGGCGGAATTTTCCGACAGTCCAATCATTGTGAAGGGTGAACTACCTATGAGTTTTCGCATTGCAACAAACCAATCCATCGTCCTGCGCCTGACCGCCTCCGACCGCGCCCAACACGCCGCGCCGGTCGAAAACGCGGTTTGGTCGCTGGCCGATTCCGCGCTGGCGACCCTAGAAGCCGCCGCCGACGGCATGAGCGCCAAAATCTCGGCAAAGGGCGCGGCAGGAACCGTGGCGGGCGAGGTCCGGGCGGATTCCCGCATCGGCGACGGCGAGAACATCCTCGTCGGCGCGTTCGAAATCGAGATCGTGCCGCTGGAGGCCTCGCAGATCACCATTACCGCCGACGCCCCGGTTGACATCGAAGCGACCGGCGGCGGGACCGACCCGGCGCCGGTGGATCCGAACGCCACCCCGGACCCGGCAAACACGCCGATCCCCGACCCCAACGCGCCCCCGGCCGACCCGACCGCACCGGCTGTTCTGTAACCGCGCTGATCGAACGGCTTTGGAAATGGCTATAAAACCGCACACTGACGCCGCCCGGTTGCTAAGCCGGACCGGCGGAGGTCACTACGGGGCCGGCGGGCCAGCTCACCGTGCCCGCGTTAAGGACAATAAAAAACGGGTTCGTCTTGAATCCTCCTTTTTGGTGATTGTGTTTTACCCGCCCCGGCCGGGCAACGCCGGGACTGATCTCCTCCGCCAGCGGTTGTCATTGACAGTTACCGCCGGCCTTGCCGGGCGCTCATTCCATCGGCGCGCTCGGCTTTTTTATTCCCGAAAAAAAGCCCGGCTGGCGCTCGAACGCTCGCCGGACGCATAAGGCCGACTGATGCCTGCCCGCGCGTTCCGCCTCAAAGCCCCGCCACCGCCGGCCGAAGCGCTGGAACAGGCGGCGTTATTCCGCTGGCGGGACGTGGCTAAAAAAATGTGGCCGGAATTGCAATGGCTTTTCGCCATCCCCAACGGCCTTTGGCTTCCCGACGCTTACGCCCGCACGGCGCTGGAGCAGGGGTTGACGCCGGGCGTTTCGGACGTGGCTTTGTTGGTGCCGCGCGGTGGCTATCACGGGCTGCTGATCGAGCTGAAGCGACGCGACGCCACCCCTTGCCGCTTGAGCGCCAACCAAAAAGGTTTCATCGAATTCCAGCGGGCGCAAGGCTATCGCGCCGAGTGGTGCAAGGGCTGGGATGCAGCCAAGAATTTGATCGTTGAGTATTTGGAGACACCATGCCGGGATTAACAGCAGATCAAAAGAAGTCACTCGATGAGTTGATTGTAACGTATGGGACCAGCTTAAACCGGTCGGACGACGAGGCCGAACTGAGGAAGAGCGTCGAAGAAAAGGCCGAAAGGCTCGGCATCGACAAAAAGAATTTCAAGCTACTTGCCAAGGCAGTCTGGAAAAATCAGAGACAGGCCGAGCGAGATCGAATCAGCGATCAACTTGACTTGTTCGACCTGTACGGCGATTTCGAGGACGATCAGGGTAAGAAGAGGCTCGCGAAACTCAAGGATCAGGGCCTCGTGTCTGCGACTTATACGCGAGGAGAAGCGCTGCAATGAGCCGGATTCGATCAATCAAGCCTGAATTTTTTTTGGACGAAGAACTGGCCGAGCTATCGCCATTGACTCGCCTCTTATTCGTCGGTTTGTGGACGCTCGCCGATTGCGAGGGGCGCTTAGAGGATCGTCCAAAACGGATTCGCGCCCAACTGCACCCCTACGACGACGGCGACACCGACGCCATGTTGCAGGCTCTCCACGACGCTCGATTCATCAAGCGCTATTCAGTGAACGGAGTTCGATACCTAGAAATTCGCAGTTTCAAAAAGCACCAACGACTTTCGGGCAAAGAAGCCGATGGAGAAAGCGCGCTGCCCGGACCAATAGAATCTAATTTTATCGATAATAATCAAATAAATAACATTGAAGCAACGGGGAAGCAACGGGGAAGCAACGGGGAAGCGGCCAATGTCCAGGAAGGGAAGGGAATAGGAAAGGAAGGGAAGGGAATAGGAAAGGAAGGGAGTGTATCCGCGCAAGCGCGGAGCGCGCGCACAACGTCCACCCCGCTGCCTCCCGACTTCGAGATCGGCGAACAAACCCGAGACTGGGCCGAGCGAAACGGCTACGACCGACTGCCCGACCACCTCGAAGCGTTCAAGGGCAAGGCACTCGCGAAAGGCTACCGCTACGCCGACTGGCAGCAGGCTTTCCGAAACGCGATCCGCGACGACTGGGCCGGGCTGCGAAAACCGACGGCGGTCCCTGGGGGTGGCCGCGAGCCTGGCAAGGTCTACACGCCGGCCACCAAGCACGCGGCGCTAGCCGAGCACAACAGCGCCGTTTTGTCGCAATGGCTCGACGCCGACAGCGCGCAACCTGCGCCAATCGTTTTGGCGCACAAGGAGCTGGCTCATGCAACTCACTGACAAAGCCGCGTTCGGCGTGCTGCTGACCGGCTATCTCCAAGAAATCTACGAAAAACCGATCAGCCCGGCGCTGCTGAGCGTCTGGTACGGCGCGTTGAGCGGCTACCCGCTGGACGAGATCGAAGCGGCGTTTGCCCGCTATGTCGCGCACCCCGACGATTGCCGGTTCGCCCCCAAGCCAGGCGATATCGTGAAACACCTGGGCGCGGCCGTGGCGGCCAACGACGGCCGCCCGTGCTCCGACGAGGCGTGGGGGACGCTGCTGCGCTTCGCCCGCGACGAAG
>OFQV01000420.1_pt1 | contig 11222 bp, 13 predicted proteins | sample 1542971 | NCBI WGS metagenome assembly OFQV01 (sample SAMN07774229, study PRJEB24372) | wastewater metagenome | isolation source: WWTP Cannobio (Effluent) | place: Italy: Cannobio | collected 2016-01
CATTCGCGGACGGTGGGACCGGACCGCCGCGGTTGCCGAGTGGCGCGGGTACGGCGGACAACTCGGACAGACTATTAGCGGCCCGTACCCGCCAGCGTCGGTGACGTTCCACGCCCGTTACCAGACCGGCCCGTACCCCGATCCGACGAACCTCTCAGACCCGGTCGGAAAAGCGATCATCGACGGGCTCGTCGACGCAGGCGTCTGGCCAGATGACACGGCCCCATGGGTCGTCAGCGGCGAACACACAGTCGGGCAGTCTGCTACCCCGAGGGCAGACAAGGGAGTAACCACTGTTCATGTGCGTCTCGTACCGATGGACGCACCAAAGGTCGCCCACCTGCTCCTGCTCGTAGGCGAACTCCCATCCGACTGGTTCGACCGGCACCCGTACTGCCATCCATCCGAGTCCGAATGGATGGCAGGCATCTAGTCGGATGGGCAACGGTATCCGCTTCCTGTCCAAATCAACCCGTCAGTTTGCGCCCAAAATCACAGGTTCGCCCAGTTGCCTAGATCGGCGGCGAGCGACAGCGCCATCCTTCCATCGTCTTGAGCTTGGACCATCTCCATGACGTCCAGAACGCGGCACGCCGCATCCGATTTGCCGCCTTCGCTTTCGGTGGCGGACGGCAGCAGCGATTACGGGTCGGGGTCAGGGGGATTTCGCGGGAGATGTCGCCTGGGTGATCGCAGCCCAATCCGAATGGGATGCAACGGCTGCAGGCCCCCATCCGAGTCGGACACCGTCATGCTCGCTGCGCTTGTCTGCGGGAGGGACCGCCCCGGGGTTCTCTGCGTAAGGAGTCACGGGCGTTAGATACGTGTCCCGAATCGGTCAACTCCAACAGGGGTCAGCACACACGATGCTCCGAGAGCCTCGAAGCTCCGAAGGACTGACAACGCCATAGGTCCGTCCATGGCGAGGTGCACGAACGTGATGTCACCGTCCGAGGATGTGTCCGGGTCGACCCCCCGTTGGGTCATCCATGGTTCGTGGGCGATGGCGAATACGTCAGGCGGGGCCATGTCATGGACGGTGAGGCTCCACATGTTGGCGCAGAGCGCCGCTGTGAGCGCCCGACAGAACCCGTCGGTGCTATCGACAAGGTCTGATCTCTCGCGCCCGGAGAGCGACACAGCCAGGAACCGCGCGGCTGTCCTCACCGCCGATTTGGCGTCGACCGTCGGATCGAGAACGTACGACGCTGCGGATGCCAGGAGCAGGCCCAAATGCTGGTCGTTTGCACCGCCGAAAACGCCGGCGATCTCTCGGAGTATCGCTTCGCGTCCACCGCTTCGGGGGCAGAGCGCAGCGGTCAGAATCCCTGAGTCAACATCCAAGGTCCACGAGGGAATGGTCTGAGTCTCTGGCGGTTGGTCCATGCGACCACGGTACACCACCCGGTAGTCCTCAGATGCAATCGGGTCAAACCCTTAGCGCCAGGGTTTGACATGGGAGTGACCGCGTTTGCGGTCCTCAATGATGCTGGCTTTACGCGGTTGAGAGCGCTGGGCCTGCCCGACCCAAAATGTTCTGTGCGGCGTTCACATCCGCGTGCGCGACATGCCCGCACCGAGTGAATGTCTGACTGGCGAACCGTGGGTTTACAAGGTCGGTGAGGGGCACGAGCTACTTCCGCTCTGCAGTCCGAAACCTTGCAGTTGTGACCGATCTCCCTGTTGAGACCTGTTTTGGTCTCCCGTGCGGCAAGGATCGACCCGACCAGATCAGGCCGCGACTTGGACTGTGATCCCGAACGCCAGGAGGTACATGAGTGTGGCAGCGCCGCAGATTCGCACGGCCCAAATGTCCCAGGTGCCGGCCTTCCACCGGACGTAGGCGAACAGCACAAACAGCCATGCGAGGGCGGTGACCCGCAGGGGTGGGCCTGCACCTGATGCGTCGAGCCCGGTGTAGGCCCACCCGCCGAGAACGCCTGGCGCGATCCCGCTCAGGACTAGAGCAATGCCGATGCGTTTCCCGATAGCCGACGGGCCTGGCCTGGACGCGAACTGCTCGATACGTTCGGAAACGGGAGGACGTACGGGAATTTCGTCCGCTTTCGCTTCCCGTGCCGCCCGCTGCCTGTCCCGTTTCTCGCTCACAGGCGCACCCCGCACGCTTCCTGGTGCGTTTGGTGGCGAGTCCCATCCGTGGACGTCCAAACACCGGAGGCGCGCTCGTAGTGGACGTCAGAACCGCCATTGATGCTGGGGTAAGACCCCGTTGGAAGGTTCCCGACAGTAACGAGGGCAGGGATCACATCCGTGAGGGCAGGCTGTCCGGGGGCGTAAGACCATCCGATCCGAGTGAGGACCAGATCGGGTTCCACCCGGAATGTTGTGGTGTAGAACTTGACGAACTCGATGGCGGTCATGTGCGGGAACCCCTCGCGTGCGACGTCAGCGTCAGTGATCTCGCCGAGCGGCTCGCGGGTTACCGAGCCAACATGGACGATTCCAACAACGATCGGCGAACGTCCCCTGAGGCCCATTGTCTGGTCGCAGAGCCTTAGCCGTTGCCCTACCACAAGCTGTCGGGTGCCGTTCTTTCGCTCCCACCATCCGTCCCGTCGTGACACCGTTTTCGTTCGGTTGAGGACAGGTTCCATGGTGTGGCGGACGCTGATCATCCGTCCTGGGCGTTGATCCATGCCGCCGACCGTAGCCGTCTCGCGTCCTGTTCTCAACCGTCTGACGGAACGTCGAGCAGCCCTGTGCCCATAGTTTCGGCCCAGACCGAAAGGGCAACGTGAACGTCAATTCCGTAGACCTCGGGGAGCGACCCGGGGTAGTCCGGGTCGATTGCGGGCTTCCCTGACATTTTCGCCCGGTCGTTCGGTCGGCGTTTCGGCGGCAACACGAACTGGAGCCAGATGCCAGCGAAAGTCGGATGTTCGGCGGCGTCCATCTGCCGGGCCATCCGGTGGTTGTCAGACTTGGGGATGTACCCGAGCATCACGACCTCGCGGACGCCGACCATGCCTTCAGCCTCGACGCGGGGGACGATCAGGTCAACTGCAACAGCGTCCGCGTCCCATGGGTTTGTCGGTTCGCGTCGGAGTCTTCCCCGGTAGTAACGGCTCTGCGGTTCCTCCGCTCGGGCGGTGTCGAAATGCGGACGGAAGTCCACTTTGCGGGATGCGAGGCCCGCTAGGGGTATCGCCGGGGCGTACCCGTCGAGTTGCAGTCTTCCTCGTGCCATCGCCTGTCCTCCTGTATGTGTAGGGCACATGCGAACCCTTGGCTCCCAAGGTACGCCCGGACGGTCACCCTGTCAACCTGCGGTGAGTTTCATGGGGCAGGAGCCGAAATCGCCCCGAAACCCTATGGCACGTCATCCCGGGTCGTCTGCGTTAGTTGCCGCAATGACGGTCTCAGCGTATTCGGGTTTCCCGCCGAGCAGCGCCGACATCTCAGCGAACTGTTCAGTGGAATCTCCGTTGACGATCGCTGTGCTGCGCATCCCCTCGATGGCTGTGCGGATCACCCGGTCTTCGATCGTTCCCTCAGCGAACGGATACCAGACCGGCGCCTCGGTACCGTTTCTCTGTGAACGCCCTTCGGCCTGCAGTGACTTGTACGGCGACCATCGCGGTTCGGCGATGACGGTCACCCGTGGAACGTCGTTCCCGCCAGCGAGCGTGTCCCCTGCGTGAAGGCTGAACCCTTCGACTGGGGTGAAGATGATGACTTCCCGTTCGCCTCGCTGGTACGCGATGCGTTCGTCTTCGCGGGTGTTCGGGTTCTGTCCAGTGAACAACGCTGGGGTGATCCGGTGCTTGGCGAGGTTCTCGGCGATCGCTTCGACCGTGCCGGAATATTCGCATCCGACAGCGACTTGCTTCCCGTTCGCGAGCATCTCGACAACCAGGTCGGATGTCCCGGCGGCACGCAACAAGCCTGCTTTCTGCCGGTAGCGGACCATCGCAGCAAGCCATGCGATCCCAGATTGTTTGGCTCCGGTGACCGTCCGTTTAGCGTCGATCTGAGCGAGTGACTCTTGGAACTCTGCCCAGGCGACTTCGTAGGCGACCATTTGTTCGCGGGTGAGCGTCACCGGATAGGGGATGCGTTCCTGCGCCGGGAAGTTCGATCGGGTGCGGATACCCCATGTGGGCGTCGATTTGAAGATCAGGTTGTGGATCGTGGTCAGGTCACGGTCGTCGCCGTCCCATGCGAGCCCGGTCCCGAACTTCCCGGGGGTGACCGTGATCCCCTGGGTCTTTGCCCACGCCTGATATTCGGTGCCGGTGACCGACTGTCTGACGGGTGCGCCCGCAGCGAACGCGAACCCGCGATGAAGGTATGAGAGCTTGGCAGGGTTCGCTCCGGCAGTCGCCGACATGCGTAGCGAGAACGCCTGACCGCCGGGGTTCCCGATGAGCCGTTCGAGTGCCCGTGACCGCAACGAGTCCGGGTCGGCAAGGTAGTGAGATTCGTCGGTGATGACCACGTCCCACTTCACGAGAGACGTGCCGCTGGTAGCGGTGTGCCGGTTCTTCGTCGACTGTTTCTTCGCTGCGAGTGCTTTCGCTGGCGGATCCAGGAGCTTGGACGCTGACTTGAAGTTCTGGATGCACCATCGCATGCCTCCGTCTCCCATAGCCCGAAGGTGCGCCCGCCAGACAGCTTTCACCGAGAACGGGCAGATGACGAGAACGTTCGTGACGTTTGGAAGCCGTTTCACGGCAGCAACAGCGATCACGGTCTTTCCTGTGCCCACGTCGTTCGCGAGCATGAACTCGGGTGCCCCCGATTCGTGCGCTTCGACGATGTGCGTCACATCCGATTCCTGGGTGTCACGAAGAACGAACTCGCCGGTGGAATGATCGGGTGCAGGCGGTTTGGATGGGAAGTCCCCGCCGATGTCTGCTGCCTGCCATGCTGCCCACGAATAGGCTTCTGGGAGAAATGGAACGAGTCCGGCAGGGAGTTCCGTCCCAACGAACACATGCTGTTTCGCCGTCGGGTTCCATCTCGCCCCAGCCCACGCAGCTACCTGCTTATGCTCGTAGGGGACGTCAAGAATGAACAGCCTCTCACCCGGACCGGGGGCAGGTAGCGGCACCTTCTTCGGCGCCGCACGCTTCTTCGCCGGGGCGCGCTTACGCGCTGCCGGTTTAGGGTTTGCCATGGGATAGGTCGCGCGTGGCGCGACCTTCAAAGATAGTGGCTTTACGCGGTTGAGAGCGTGGGGTCTGCCCGACCCGTTTGATGTTCTTAGCTGCGTTCACATCCGCGTGTCCGGTGTGCCCACATCGGACACAATGAAACTTGGTTCCGTGCCTGTTGTGCGGGCTGATGTGTCCGCAAATGTTGCATGTTTGGCTGGTGAACGCAGGGTTTACTACGACTAGCCGGGTACCAGCTTCTTCCGCTTTGTACCCTGCCATTTGTCGCAGTTCTGCCCATCCGACAGCCTGTATTTCGCGGTTCAACCCGGTTTTCGCTGCTTGTCCGTTCGGCAGGAACTGACCTGTATTATCCGGGTCAGGACGCGGTTTCACCCGTGTCGTCATGTTGGTGATCTTCAGATCCTCGAACACGACCAACCCGCCGTCCGCACGATCGACGATCGTGCGCGAAATCTGGTGGTTCCTGTTCCGTCGCTGACACGCGACCTTGCGGTGCTGGCACGCGACCCGCTCAACCGCACGTTTTCTGCGGTTAGAGCCTTTCTGTTTCCGTGCGAGAGCCTGCTGCGCTTCCGCTAGTTTCGCTGCTGCCCGTCGCGCTTCCCGCGGGTTCGGAAACAATGTGCCATCTGACAGGGCAACAACTTCCGTAACACCCAAATCCACACCGATATCGCGAGGTGTTCGCGGTGCTGGTGGACCTAATGCTGGTTCGAGGACGTAGGTGACGTACATGCGGTATTTCCCTGCGACACGCCTGACGGTCAACGTTTTCGGGGCGCCGCGTATCCCTCGTTTGGACCCTCTAAATCTGACATGACCAACCCCTTTCAGGTAGAGCTTCCCAACACCACCATGCTTGCGTCCACCAGCAACGATCCTCCAGCACTTCGCATCAGGGTATTCGACCGAACTCCATCTGGCGGACGGTTTGAACCGCGGAAACCCAGGCGTACCACCTTGTTTGACACGACGAAAGAACGACTGGAACGCCCGATCTAATCGCGTCAACGTCCCACGAGCAGGAACAACCCCGTATTGCATAACAGGATGATCGAACCCCGACAGACCTTTGAACTGCTCGAACTTGGTGACCGAAACACCGTTCTGTTTCCAGACCCCGCGGCGTTCTTCGAGCGCCGCGTTATACAGTTCACACTGCAAGCGAAACAACCGTCCGAGCTTGTGCTGCTGTCCGACTGTCGGCGACAGTGCCGCCTCAAACGTCCGGTGCATGCTCACGCCAGGCACCCTACCCCAAAACTGGTGTTACCACACACGCGCGCGGCTAAACCAATGGCTGCCGGTTTACGTCGGGTGGCAGACCTGCGTTTCGTGGCGATAGCAGCCAACTTTCCTCGGGTACGTTCGCGCCCAGGCTATCGGCTCAGTCCGGTCCCGCCAGCGGTGACCACTGGCCCAGATTCAGGGATAGTGACGCTGTGAGCGTTCGTATTTGTCAGCCGCTTCTGACATCAGAGAGAACGCGTCGGACATCCCCGACGCGGCGACCGCTCCGAGAACCCCGATGATCGCTATTGCCATGAGAGTTACCAGAAGCGCTCGATTCACCATGGGCAGGTTAGTGCCGGGTGTTTCTGCCATCCCCGTGCCCCATGTCATACTCCCGTGTTTGGGTTTGCCTCTCTGATTGAACGCAGCCGATCAGTTACGAGGACTGGGCTTGCCGTGCGTTTCGGATGTCGACAGCACGGACCGGGTTCGTGCCTGACCCGCTGCGGGTGTCGGCGAGCGTTCTGGCCATCCTGAGCATGTCCAGAACCTGGCGTCCGGTCAAACGTGCCTGGCGTGTGATCCGATCCACTTCCCGGTCGGCTGCCGGTTCGATCCCGGCATCTTTCACCATCCCAGCGGTCATGTCCGCCTGGCGGACCCCACGGGCACTGACAGCAGCCGCGATCGCTGTGCGGCGCCGGACGACTGCCGACCGCGACGGAGCAGGTTCGGTCCGGTCCGTTACGCGTGTCATATCGAGCCGGACTGGCGCCGAAACCGTCGTCTTTCGCTTCCAGCGTTTGATGGTCGCCGCATCGCAGACGCACGGCTCCTGTCCGCACGGGCAGACAGAAGCCCCGGTGACGAGAGCGAACCGGGAAGGGAGCCCGTCTGCTTCGAACGGGGGCCGTGCAACCCCGGTGTCCCGTGCTTCGTCGACCATCGCCCGGTGCGAGGATGTGAGCCCGTTAGCGTCCATGCAGAGAACACCGCCGTTTGCTGCGGCGATCAGTCCCGGATGCTGGTCGGTCCCTCCGAGTTCTTGCACTGTGACGTTCGAGGGCACTACGACGATCGGTGTGTCTCCGGCAGGCGGGAGCCCGACACGGGCGCGTACCCGGTCCGTGTCGGCGACCTCGGCGGGCGTCCGTGATGGGAGCCGTGATGCTAGATGGCGGGCGAACGCTTCCCGGTCCTCGGGTGTGCCCCTCAGATACACAGGGAAGCCCGCTTCCGCTAGCGTCATCGCCCGGTCTTCTCGCGAGGTCGGTGCCCATCCGGCGCCGGGAGTTTCTCCGTACCCGCGGCCGGAGATCTCGGTAGTGCTGCCGGCGGTGCCCCCGCGGGCGAACGAACCGTCTGTTGATACTGCTGAGGTCTTACCGCGGATGGTCATAGCCCCCATGATGCCGCGCGCTGTTCAGAGCTAGAGCGATGCCCGACGGGGAACGCCAGGGCGCCCCCAAAAATACCCTTGGCAAAGGTCCGCCCATACGGTGACGTTCTCTGCCTCGGCTGCCGTTTCAACGCCTTCTGCGATGATGAGCACGCCGGGGACCATCTCACGGACCGCTTGCGCGACCGGCCCCGTCACGGATCTGGCCATCCCCACCCACGAAATGTCGAACTTGACCCCAGTCCACATGGCAGAGCCAATGCGCTGTATCCCCGAGCAGCATGGGGTCTGCCATGACCTTCCCCGTGGTCGCCGAGAACGTAAAGGGTCGTCCCCCAATGTTCGTGACCTCATGCCCGAGGTTGGCGAGCCGTTCCCCATCCTTGAAAATCCATAGATGAGACTCTACCGGGCGGCTGTTCAGAGACGGAAGAAGATCGCGCCGAAAACGACCCGGTTCGCGTGACGGATCGGACCGCCATCACCGGATTTGCGCATGTTGCAACGGCCGCAGAGCTTCTGGCAGTTCGCTATCTCAGGGAGCCCGCCAACCGATGTGGAGACAATGTGGTCAGCGTGATACCCGGACTTCCTGCGCTTTGGGAGGACCGCTCCCCACCACCGGCAGTAACGGCACCAACGATGGGCAGATAGAGCCTCCGCCCGTATTTCGGGCGGGAACTCGACACGGACCGACCGGATGCCTTTGCGCCGGCGCCGTGCGCGTTTCCACGAGCCTCCCGGATCTGCTCTTTTGCAGTACACCCATTCGAACATCGCTTTCAGGTAGATAGCGAGGGTGGGCACGACAACAGCGGCTGCGACGACGACCGCTGCGATTGACCCCGGTTCGCTCATCGTCGGACGCCTTCCTGACGCGTCCGGGGCCGTGGCATCATCACTTGCAACTGATCGGCTACGTTTGGTGACGACGCAGGGAGGGGCACCATGACAGAACCCACGCGGAACGAGAATCGTTGGGAGACGGACGGCGACAAACTCATCGCCGAGGCTGACAGTCCAGTTCCATGGCGCGTTGAAGGGCACAGGAGCCCAGGGGGCGGGTGCCGGTGGCTGCTGGACTCACCTACGGTCCAGCGGCTCCAAGGGTGGGTAACCACAGGTGACGGATGGTGGCAGCGGCAAACACGCGACAGAATCGCAACGGACGTGGTCATTTCCGAGATCAACCGTTGGATGTAGACGGCTCGGGCGCGCCGATCGCCAGCATCGCCTCATCGTGTGTCAGATAGGGGTTTTTGGCGAAGGCTTCCTCGGCGCGTGTGAGCGCATCTGCGATCTCAGGGCCACGGAAACCGGCTCGGGCAGCATCTCCGCCTTTGACGGGCAGCGGGGCTACTTCCAATGGCCCCCCGTTGTGGACAGCGAGTTCACGGATACGCACTGGCACCATCATCGTGCCGACCGTGTTCTGGGTTGCGTGCCCGTCCTTGTACGCTCGGATCGCTGCGAGGTGGACCCCGTGCAACAGCATCGCCGCGCCGTGTTTCCTTATCGCACGGCGCATCTCCGTCGTATCTTCCCATTTGCCGCGGTCGCCTCTCTTGCCGGTGAGACGATCGGCTGTTTCCATCGCAGCGAACGTGAGGGCAGCCCACCGAATGTCTGACCTCGACCATTTCCGGTCTTTCATCAGCGCCAATGTCTGGTCGATCGTCAACGGTCCGTCCTTCGACGCTGCAGTCGCAGCGAGAACTCCGAGCGCTTCCTGGTACGGTTTCGGGACAGGATGCGGCTCTTTCCCCTTACCCTCGACCGGGGGTTCCCGGTCAAGGTCTGTGACCGGCTCCCACCGGCTGTTGCCGAGTAGCTGTGTCGGGATGTTCGCGTCGAGCCCGTACCCCATCGGACCGTACACCGGACCATCGAGATTCAGCGAGCGTGAGAGAACGACAGCGGCAGCGGACGCTTCCGGTCCCACTGCGGCGAGCTTCACCAGCTCAGAGCGTACCCGTTCTGGTGAGACGGTCCGCAACCGTTCCGCTTCACGCTTGACCGCGCTGAGAGTCGCCGGATCGAGGTCGATGCCGTCGCGTGCAGCGAACCGCAGAGCGCGCAACATCCGCAGCGGGTCTTCCCTGAACGTTTCTCTCGGGTCTGAAGGGCAACGAAGCCGGTTCCGGTCGAGATCGCGCTGCCCGTTGAACGGGTCGTAGACAGGTTCGGACGGGTCGAGCGGGAGCGCCATAGCGTTGACCGTAAAATCACGGCGCCGGAGGTCTTCTTTGAGGCTGCGCCCGAACGCGACAGTCGGCTCGCGGGAACCGTCTGTCTCATACGTTTCGGTGCGGAAAGTCGTGTGTTCGATTTCGACGAGCGTCCCGTCAGGGCGCCTAATTGTGACCCCGGTAGTCCCGTGCGCTTCGCCGATGTCGTGGACCGTCCATCCTTTCTGCCGTTCGAGTTCTCTCATCGCAGCACGGAACTGTTCGGGGGTGAGCTTCGACGTGATGTCCAAGTCAGAGAAATCGTTCTTGCCGGATGCCATGTCGCGGACGACACCGCCGACGAGGTACCCGGTTCCTCCTTTCCGTCCGATCGCGTCGCGGACAGCAACCAGTTCCGGGTATTTGTCGAGTACTCGCTGGGACGACAACGGTTCGTTCTCGTTCGTGTAACGGTCGGCGGCGTCGGCGCCGTTAGCGGTGCTGCCGGGCGCGTACGAACCGTCCGTCGACTTCGGAGTGGTTCTACCACGAGTGGTCATGGGTCTATGATGCCGCGGGCTCGCATGACGTTCTGGACGCGTTCTGCGGGTAGCTAAGGTGCATCTCATGCCTCAACAAAAGTTCGGTCTCGTGCAATTGTCCTAGCGGGTCTCGCTGTCACCGTTGCTTTGACGGTACTCGCCAGCGTAGCGATCGACGAGTACCGTGCGTCCACCCCCGTATGCCCGCCTGACCCGCCGGTTCAACTGTCCGCGTCCGCGTACGGCGACGTTGCAGAGTTCGTCAACGAAGACGTCGACTATGAAGCCGGACAGGACCGAAGCAACCATCTGCTGCAGTCAGCGCTGGGCTCACTGTCGGATGCCACGGACGAAGGGCTCGCGTGGACAACCAAAGACGCGACTCTCGCCGACACGTACAGGCACGTCACCGGCGACGGCGAGTACACCATCGAGATCGACGTCCAAGGCGGTTTCCAAGTGCAACGATCGGGTACTCCCATGACGGCAGGCGCATACCCAGTCGTGACCGGTTTCTGCTCCATCAGCAGATCGAAGATCGGAACCAGGCTGTTGCCGGCGAGAGATGCAGAACAGCGTAGGTCCGGGGCTGCCGGCAGCGATCGCCTGGATCTGGGGAACGCCTAATCCTCGGGGTCGACCATGTTGCCTGCCATGCGGGGACACCAGCGACATGACGCCCGTTCCAAGGCGCCGCGCTGTGTCGAGTTCCGAGTCCGACGCGAGAACGCCACCACCC
>OFQV01000421.1_pt1 | contig 11220 bp, 8 predicted proteins | sample 1542971 | NCBI WGS metagenome assembly OFQV01 (sample SAMN07774229, study PRJEB24372) | wastewater metagenome | isolation source: WWTP Cannobio (Effluent) | place: Italy: Cannobio | collected 2016-01
CGCTTTCTTCCAGGAACAGCGCGACCAGCTGCACGGCGCGGGCGCGTAGTGAGTCCTGATCGGCGTCGCTGATCATTGGATCGTCGGGCGCGGTAAATGCTTCCATGCCCGGCCGCGCTTGATGTCTGCAACGTGATCGCGGGTGATGCCGAGATTATCAGCGATTTCGCGATTGCTTCGTGCGTCTGAGAGAATCCCTGCGGCCTGCGACGCGGTCAGCTTTGCGCTGCCCTGCCGCTCGCCTTTCGCACGGTTGTCGCGGCCCTTCGAGAACATATCGCGCACGTTTTCTGATTGAGTGCCAAGGAATAAATGGTCTGGATTGACGCACGATCGCACGTCGCACTTGTGCAATACGTTCATGCCAGCCGGTATCGGGCCGCGGTACAGTATCCAGGCCGCGCGGTGCGCAAGCATCATTGTCCGGCGGCCAAGCCCGAAGCTCCCATAGCCAATCGGAATGCAATACGCCTCCCATATCCAGCACCCATCGAACGGGATCGGGATGAATTTTGATTCAAAGCGCAGGCGGGCTTTGTCTAGGTAATCCATTCTCATCGCCTCAGTCGAGCCAATAGCGTTGGCCTGTTTCTTTGTAAGTCTTTGCGCGCATTTTTTCTAGATACCCTGGGGAAAGGTAGTTTTGCATCTGCTGGAACACCAGCCGATCGAGGATGGCGCGCGTGTACCAGAGATTGATCAGCGGGGTATTCGACTGCGCGAAGCGTAGCGCCTCGGCGCCGGCATGGGTCGGATCGCCGCCGGCCGCCTCTTGCACGTTGCCGAAGGTAAGATCGTGCAAGTCCGGCAGCACACCGCCGAACACCGGCCCGGCAGCGGTCTCGGTGAGCGACCGGCCGAAGCGCGATTTATTGGAGTATAGATAGTCACCAAAGATGCCGACGCCGCCGCCCTGCGCAAACGCGGCGCCCCAGAACGCGGCCGTGTCCATGTCGCGGGGCTCTTTGCCCTTGGTCACGTCCTTAAGCTGCATGGCGAGTGCGCCCAGGATCGTTGTGCCGACGGCGAAGCTCGCGAGGTATGCGGCTTTGCCGCCCACCGTGTTCATGCCCCATCCGCGCATCCAGTGCTTTGTAATGACCGCCACCGGGAACGACTTGAACAGCCACATCGTACGGGCGAATTCACCGGCGCCCGTGCCCTTCTTGGCCGACAGCCCGATCATGACGGCGCGATCCTTGGCGCCCGGTGTCACGACCGCATAGTCGGTCTCGCTCAGCACCATATCGAGTGCGCGCGTCGCCAGCGTGTCGCGCAGGCGCGCGGCCGCTGGGCCCGTCGCGCCGAGATCGGCGTCGGTCAGGCGTCGGATGCTGGCGATCGTCAGCACGCGGTTATTCGGCCCGCCCCAGTCCTCGGGCGTGACCTTCTGCAGCAATGCCCACTCCTTGGGCGTGATGCCGTAGTGCGTCAGCTGGGCGCGGTCGGACTTGTGCAGATCGCCCCACCCCTTCTGTGTCAGGTCGCCGAGCGTGGCCGCCATCGTCACGCCAAACGATCGGCGGTTGGCTTCGGTCAGGCCCGCCAGGCCGGACGCGCGCATGGTAACGGCCGACATGCGGGCCGACCAGCCATGGCCGATCGAGTCCTCGCCCCAGCGGTTCAACTCGCCGATCAGGGTTTCGAGGCCGAGCCCGGCGCGCTGCGCTATGCGCACGTCGGCCGAGTCCAGGGGATTCAAGGCGGTGATCACGTTGCGCGCGAAGCGCAGCGGCGGCAGGCGGTTGTATCCCGCCGTAACGGCCGCGGTCGCGAAGTCGGTCACGCTCGACAGCACGGCGCCGGTCAGCTTGGCCGCTACCTGCACATTCCGCACGCCCTGCGAGAAGCGCGCGAGGCGCGCGTCGACTACCGCATTGGCCGATCCGTCCAGCTGCGAAAACAGGTTTTCGAGGTAGGTCTGCCGCATGCCGCTGGCGCCGGACTGGCGAACTACGTCTTTCCAATAACCGAACTGGTGCGCGGGATTCGGGCCGAGTTCTTCGACCAGGGCAATGTCGCGGGACAGCTGGGCGACGTGGCCGGTGATCGTGGCGTAGATGCCGCGCCCGCTGAATTCCTTGTGATAGTCGAGCCAGGCGTCGGCGTCTTTGAAATGGATCACGCGCGACTCAGATCCGCGTTTGGCGCGCATGCCCTTGCCTTGCGTGGCGCCGGGCTTAATCTTGTTGAGGCCGTCACTCGATATGGTTTCCCAGGCGGCGCCCAGGGTCTCGCGGATCTCGGGCTCGCCCATCTGCAGGCCGTCGTCGCGCACGTAGGCGGCGCGATCGGCGCGCGCCATGACATAGTCGACCCATGCCTGCTTGCCTGCGTCGCGCACCATGCGCATATCGTGCGACTGCGGCATGCCCCAGGTATCAAGGCGCCCCACGTCGCCGCCTGCGCGGTTGAACCGCTGGCGCATTTGCTCGGCGGTCTCGGCCCACGCCTTCGCGCCTTTCTTGGCCGTCGCGTTGCCGGAGTCCTCGCCGAACATCTCCCGCACCAGGTCACGAATGCCGGCGGCGTCCTCGATGAGTCCGAACCAGCGCGGGTTGGTGGCGGTCATGGTGTCAATCAGTTGCGCGATATAGCCGCGCTCGGTCGCCTTGGTGCGGCCGTCGACGCGCTCGAGCACGGCGCCGAGACCGTCGGCCGGCGTCGCGTGCTTGGCCATGTCGGCTTTGATCTTCTCGTGGGCGATGATGGTCAGCGCCACGCGCTGCCGTTTCTTCTGCGCCTCGTGGATCATTTCCTTCGCGGCCTTGGTGGCGGCGTCGCGAATGAGGCCGGGCGGGAGCGCGGCGATCTCCGGCAGTCCGTTTTCCAGGGAGGCAAAGCCCTGCTCTTTCGCCAGCGATGCGACCTCGCGCTGCACGCGCGTGATCACGTCCGTCAATTCGTCGTCGGTCAGGACACGGCCGGCGGCGCGGGTGATCCGGTTGATGCAGTCTTGAAACGCCATCGCTTACCCCAGGAGGCAGCCGGCGGCGGCGTGCGCGGCCCGCTGATAGGTGGTTTCGGCTTCGACGATCGCGGCGTCGGCATCGGCGAGCGCCTGCGCGGCCGTCGTCTCGGTCAAGTCGTCGACCATCATGATCGGCGCGTCCGGCTCGGCCATTGCGAGATCGCGCGCTTCTGGAAGGAGATCAAGATCAATATCCTCCCCCGCCGCCGCGCCTTTCGGTGTCGCCGCTTCATCGGTTGCGAACTGTGCAATCCGTCCCTCGCCGTCGCGGGCGAGCACGTCGATCGTCGTGGCTTTGCCCCCGTCGGTGATCCTCAGCTTTGAAGGGAGATCGCCACCGTCGCGGGCGAGGACTTCGACGCCTCGGCCCGCTCCGGCTGGTGCCCCTTGGCCAGGTTCGCCGCCAGCACCAGCGCCACCCGCAGCGCGTCCTCGTTGGCCGGCTTCCTCGTCGAGGATCTGGATGATTTGGGCGGTGTCGTATCCATTGGCGCCTCCGAGTTCCGTGATCGCTTGTATGTCCTCCGGCGGCACGCCTGCAGTGCGGGCGCGCTCGGCGGCGTCGAGTAATTGCTGCTGCGCTGGTGAGTCTAGGCCAGCGTACTCATGATCGGCCAGCAGCGGCGCCTCGTGCGCCTGCATGGCGTCACGCTCTGCAGCGGCGGCGGCGATGTCGGCTTCCATGCCGTCGGGCGCCTTGACGGTCTCGCCGCGCAGGGAGCGGTCGAGCGCGTCGAGCATGGGATTTTCGCCATAGCCCTGCGCGTCGGTGACAGGGTAACCGCGCGCCGCCAGGCGCTCGGCCATCGCTTCGAGGCTCAAGCCCTTGGTGGTGAATACCTTCGCAATGCGCCAGCCGCGGCGATTGAAGTCGGCCGGGTCGATGCCGGCGGCGGTTGCGGCCTCACGACTGATCCCGCCCTCCTTGGCGATGGCGGCCAGCAGATCGTCGCGCGTCGTGTCGATGCGCGACTCTGTGGCGTGGCGTGCGGCGGCCGCCTCGGCGCGTGTGCGCGCTTCCTTCACGACCTTGGGCGCTGGTGTCGGGATCTTGGTGCGCGCGCTGGCGGCCACTACAGGCGGGGCAGGCTCTACCGGCGGCGGCTTGGGCGCAAACACTTCGCGGGCGATTTCGGCCCCTATAAGGGCCGGATCGAGCGTCGGCGTATCGGGCGGCGCGGGCATGTCGGCGGCGCCGACGGCGACGGGCTCGCCGCGGATCGCTTGCTCCATCGCCGTGCGCATGGCGCGATCGTGGGCGTTGCGCGCCGCGATGGTCGGGGCGCCGAGTGCGCGCGACTCGTAACGCTGGGCGCCGCGGTAGGTCAAGATCTCGTCGACGCTCTCACGGAACACGCGGCCCACATCATCGAAGCCCGGGCCCATTGGCGGTGCGCCGCCCGGCGCGCCCATCGCGTGCGCCATGCCGCCGAAGGCTGCGCCAAGCGCGGCGTCGACGGCGCGCGACTCAAGATCCCAGGGGTCATACTGCGCGGCGGCCTGCGGGGCGCCCGCTTCATTGAGGGCGCCGGCTTGCACGGTGATGCCGGCGGCGTTGAGCAAGGGATTCGAGACGGCACCGAAAGCGAGCTTACTTGCGAGCGTGCGCCCAACGGCCGGGATCATGAAGCCGGCGCCGATGGTCAGCGCATCCACCATGCCGACATCGCGCGCGGTGCTGGCGTCTACGCCCTGATCGACCAGCGAGCGGGACGTGCGGGTCTGGTTGCTGGCCATGAGCAAAGCCGGGTTGCCGCCGGCCGCCATGAGCGGCAAGGCAGCTTCGGCCAGTCCGCCCATGACGCGACCGGCCAGCGTTGTCGTGGCAGGGTCAGGCGTCCAGCGATCGACGGCGGACTTGATGACCTCGTCGGTCGCTTCAAAGTAGGCGTCTTGAGTTTCATCATCGCCGAACGCCACCACCGGCACGGCGGCGGCCATGCGCACGGCGTCGGCGGCCATGGCCCCGCCGCGCATGAAACCGAGGCCGGCTTGATGCCATGCGCCCAGCACCGGACCGGGCGATGGGTTGGCGAGCGCGTCGCGGTCGATGCGGGCGGTGTACTCGGGATCGTTGAAGTAGGCGCCCACCTATCGACCTCCCGGCCGCCACAGGAACGGCCCGGCGCCGTCGGCCCGCATGATGTAGTGCGCGCCATCGCGCACGGCGTAGCCGTCGCCGTAGTTGACCAGGCCGCCGTCGCGGATGGCCTCGGCGACCTCGTCGGGCGAATAGCCGGCGGCACCGCCGAGCCCGGCGATCTCAGTCGGCGAGACGCCGCGCACCGCCTTGGTGAAGTCGTCGGCCGACATGCGCGGCGGCTTGATCACGCTGCGCCCGCTGCTGGTCCAGGTGTCCAGGTTGACGATGCCACCGGCGGCGATGTCGATAGCCTGCTTCCAGCGGTCGCCGTCCACTTCGACCGAATACTGCCCGGTTTCCTGCGACAGCCCAGCATAGACGGCGCGGGCCGATTGCCAGAGGCGATCGCGATCGGCGGCGTTGCCCTCAAACATGCCCGCCGTAGTTTCGTCGAAGTCGACGCGCAGCGCCTTGTCGGTCGGCATCGGTGGCGCCTTGCCGCCGCCGGCTTCGGGCGGACGCAGAAGGGTTTCGCCCGTCACCATAAGCTCGGCGGCGCGCGGGTTTTCGTCTTGTAGGTGATTGCCGGCCGTCGCCAGCACGCCGCGCCCCTTGGCGAGTTCGCCCATGGTGGTACGAAATGCCACCGGATCGGTGATCGACTTCGACAGGCCCGACAGCAGGCGCAAGCGGTCTTTCGCCGTGCCTTGGTCCAGCGCCTCGCCGACGCCTTTGATCTCGGCCTTGGTCAGCGGCGAGGCCGGCACGCCCGCCCAGGTCGAGGCGACGGCGGCCTGCTGGCTGCGCTCGGCTATCTGCTCGGGGAGCGACTGAGGATCGGCGAAGTTGAGCGGCGCCAGCGTCACGACGCCATGCGCTGCCGCGGCATCGAGGGCGCCCGCGCTTTGTATGTCCTGCGCGAGCGCGGCGTGCTGCTGCTTCTTCCAGATCAGCCCGCGGCCGGTCATTTCGTCGACGCCCTGCGCGGGATCGGCGGCGCGCGCGTCGAAGGCGGCGATCTCGGCGGCTTGCTCGGCCATCGGCTTCGACGCAAAGCTCACGCGCTCGACGGCGTCGCCCTGCTGCGCCTTCAAGTCGGCCTCAAACTCGGTGCCCTGCGCGAGACGCGCGGCGCTGGCGACCAACTCGGGCGGCGGATTCATGCCGCGCGAATACCACCAATCCAGGCGCGATACGGCCCGGCCAGCGCGGTTTAGGCGCGCTTCTTCTTCGATGCGGGCGCGGTTGGCGCGTTGCTCAATCTCGCCCATCGCGCGATTTTCGAGGGCGGTGCGGGCTTCCTGGCCAAGACGGTCATACTTGCCGCCGCGCATATCGTTCAAGGCGCCGGCCGGATCTTCGATGATGCGGCGACCGACGGCGGCGGCGGTCCAACTCTCGGCGGTCTGAATGTTGATCTTCGCCACGTCATCGGCGCCCCAGCCGGCGGCGGCGCCGACAGCGGCGACGTGCGCCTGCGCCTTGTCGATGTACGGGCCGGGGTCATCGGCGGCGGCGGCCTGCTGCCCCATCGCTTGCAGCGTCTCGGCGACGTTGGCGCGGGTCTGTTCTTGATTGCGCGTCTTGATGCCGTCGGCCAATTGGGCGGTCTGCCGGGCGGCCACGTCATCGATCGCGACCTGCTGCGCGCCGAGCACGTCCGGGATCTTGTACGTCGGTTCCAGTTTGCCGCGCTCGGCTGTCACCCAATCGCTGAGCTTGGAGCCCTTCTGATCGTTGGGGATGGCCGGATCGTCAAGGATGGCTTGGCGCTGGGCGGCGGCCTGCGTCTCGAAGGCAACCTGATCGCGGCGGGCGCGGGTGGTTTCTTCGATGCGCGCGGCGCGCTCTTGATCGGCCTTGATCTTCTCGGCCTCGCGCTGCAGCTTGGCGGCCTCATAAGTCTGCGTGCGGGCGATGGTGTCGGATGCGCTCTCGAAGCCCTGGCCCAGCGCGGCCATGCCGCCGGACTTGTCATAGGCCTGCGGCACCACGCGCGGGCCGCGGGCGCTCTCGACGACCGGCGCCGTGTCGTTGCCGAATGCTTGTAGGCCAGTGATTCGCGGCATGTTGCCCCCTAGGGATCAGTTTTCCACTTAGACCACGCCGAGGCGCCGCCGCTGATAGCATTACCGATGGCGGTGCGGTTGGCGCTCTTTACGGCATTCTTGCCGGCCTTGCCGAACTGCGCGGCCTCATTCATTGACGCGGCGGCGGTGTCCTCAAGGCGTTGCGCCTGGCGCTCGCCGAGCAGGATGGTGTTCAAGGCGTCCTCGTCGGCGCGCTTGGCGATCTCGGCCTGCACGTCGGCGGCGGTGCCGGTGTTGACGTTGACGCCCGAGGCGCCATAGGCCGCCCGCGCCTGGCTCACCACGTCGCCGCCCTGGCGCCGCGTTTTGCCCGCCTGAATGCCGGCAACGTCGCGATACGATGCCGCGTCCACCAGCGCGCGGCGCGCCTCCGTCAGCGATGAAGTCGCCTGCGCGTCGTAGATGTCGGCCGCGTCCTGGCCCGACGAAAGCGCGCCGTAGACTTTGACGCCAGTCCCGACCAGATCAAAGATCGTAGAAAGATCGAACGCCATGGCTACCCCTCGTTGACGGTATAGCGGCGCGTGATGCGGCGCACTGTCCATTTGTACGGGTGGATCTGACGAATGCGCACCGATCCATCGTCCCAATTCATGTTGATGTCGCGGCGCTTGCCGGTCACAGCCGGCGGCGGCTGGTCGAGCACGGCCGGGCCGAACTGGAACCACCGCTGATCGGCACCTTGGATCTCGAGCCCGATGGTGTCATAGAGATCGACGATGACCTCATGCACGCGCAGCTTGGCGCCGCCGAAGCTCGCGCCGGTCGGCTCGATGCCGGGCAGCGTCAATGCCGAAGCGAACGGCAGGCCCGCCTCGATGGCGATCACGTCGCGGTCGGTAGTCACGACCCCGGCGGTCACGACCTTGTCGGCCATTTCGCGGCCGTCGCCGAGCACGTCCACCGTCTGCCCTTCCAGATGACCGAAGCCTGCCCAGCTGGACGACGCCGCGCCGGTGCCAGTCACGGCGCAGTCAGTTGATAGGGTGTAGTCGGCCAGTTCGATATAGGTGACGGTTGAGCCGCCGACGGTACGCTGCACGGCGAGCCACAATTGATCCTCTGTGCCATAGGGGATAGTCGCGCAGCTGATGAAGCCGCCTTGCGTCGTCTGTCGCGACCAGCCGAGCACGTCATGCTCAAGGATGCCGGTCTGCCGGTAGAGGCCGCACGCCACCAGCACGCCGTCGCTGCGAATGCCGTACAGCTGTGGGTGCGGGCGCTTGGTATAGGCGAGTTCCGTGACGCCAGCTTGCAATAGGTGCTCGGACTCCCAGGATATATCCGGCGACCAAAGCGCGTTTTCCGTCTGCTGCCACGCCAGCGCCCGGATCTTGGTGCCGCCGTCCTGCGCGTAGATGAGATCGTTGTTGACGAACAGCGGCCGACAGGCCGACGCGCCATTGAGCGCGCCGGTACGCGGGCGGATATTGGTCGGCGTCATGGCGTCGTCGCTGCCGGTGCCGGCGGTCATTTCGGCCGAGCCCGTCAATGCGAGCAACGTCGTCGGGGCGCTCACCAGGTGCATGATTGACGACATGTCGTAGGCGAAAAAGTCCTGATAGAACCCCGCCGCGTCGCGCACGCCGCGCGATAGGTCATAGATCAAGCCCGTCGCCGACGACCACAGGCGCACCGGCTCCGAGACCGTGCCGCCGAACATGAGGCGCTGTTCATGCAGCGCCACGGCGCGCGGGTAGCCGCGGGCGGTGCTCCACGTTTTCGGCTCAAGCGTCCACGACTCGGAGGCGATCACATCGCCCGCCGCGGTGCCGCTCTTGCACACTTCGCGCACACGCCCGCTTACGACTGTCGTCGAGGTGAAGCCGGTGATCTGGATCAACCCATCTTCGACGCCGACATATGAGCCCACATCGCCCGCGCGCCAGCCGGCGGCGCCCAGCGTCAGCGTGGCGGCGCCGTTCTTCTTGTTGGTGATAGCGGTCAGCGTCAGCGTCGTTTTCGGCGACTCCGTGATCGTCCACTCGCCCGAAGCGTAGGCCGTCGCCTGGAAGCCGGTCGCGGTCGCGTTGACCTGCGTCGTCGAGGTAAAGCCGGTGATCACGGCCTCGCCAATGTCGGCGATGACGGTGCGCCCAACGTCGGCATTTAGGAAGGCGGCCACGCCGCTGGTGATCGTGATGGCGCCGCTGGCGGCCGATAGCGTCGCCGTCGTGGCCGGACTCAGGCCCGACTCGGCCGACGGGTAGACGATGAACGGCGCGGCTTGGATCTTCCACTGCGTGCTAGTGATCCGCACGATGCGATACGGCACGACCGACGGATGCACCACGATCGCCGTGTCGCCGTACTGCACCCACTCAAGATCGGGCAGCATGGCCTCGGTCCACGGCGTGACCGCTTCGATCGGCGTGCCGGGCGGCGACTCGATGCGGGAGGATTGCGTATAAAACCGGGCATAGAGATCGCCGAGTTCCAGCACGTACGCTTGCGTCACGGAGAAGCGAAACGCCATCAGGCGCACTTGCTTGTCGGGGAACTTGGCCGGCGCGATATAGCGCGTTCCCCAGCGCCGCGTGGCGCCGCCCTGGACCAACACGAGCGCGTTTTCTAGCTCGGCGCAGCACTGCTGGAAGCGCGGCAGATCGGTACGGCCGAGCATGAGCGGCGACCACTCACCGGCGGCGAAGGCGCTTTGCGTGGTTTCAGTGCGGGCCATTAGCGCAGCCGGTCGCCATAGCGGGAAGTCAGCAGCGGGCGGTCGCCCATCGTCTCGCCCGGTTCCTCGGAGGCGTTGACGCCGCGCGCGAGCTTCAATAGGGAAGTCAGCTGCGAGGCGAGTGCGTCGGCCTTGGTGTTGCTGCCGGTGATCGGGTAGGCCAGCAGCCACGCCATATGCACGGTGCACGCCTCGGTCAGCAGCGCATCCCACGATGGTACGTCCTGATTGTCGTAGACGTAGCGCAGCACCGGCGCGGCGTCATTGCACAGCAGCAGGCGCCCCTCCTTCTCATAGTCGATCGGTGCGGTGCGGTCGCCGAGGCCGATCGTGCGCAGCCAGTCGGATGGCAGCTGTAGCGCATATGTCCAGTCTTGCCCGGCGACGGTGACGGCCAGCGGCGCCAGTGTCGTGCGCTTGCGGGCGGCCGACCAATTGGCCATGCGCAGGGTCGCTTGCCGGCAGGTGTCCCAGAGGTTCGCGCAAAGTCCGCTTGAGTCCTCCGCAAAGGCATTGATTGTCGAGGCGCCGAGCATGAGGCGCGCATTGCTGCAGATCTGGATCTCTGACGTGGCCATCGTTCGCCCTCAAAAAAAAAGCCCGGCACTTGGCCGGGCTAGAGTATCCCAGGGGAGAGATCCTGTGTTAGTCCATGACGTATGCCATGATCACGCGGATCATCTGGTTGTTGGCGATCTGCGCGCCAGCCACCACGCTGATCAGCGTCGCGTCATCGGTGGTCGACACGTAACCGTTATCCGCGTTTGCGCTGTTATCACTGACGCGGTAGTTGTGGCCGGTGCTGGTCACGGCCACCGCGGCGTTGGTCGCGCTCGCCGGGGTGCCGGCAAGGTTGGTAAATGTGGCGGTGCGGTTCGGAATGTCGATCGCCGAAATGGTCGAGGCCGCCGGGATGCCGGTGCCGGTGACCAAGTCGCCGACACTTAGCGCGCCCATGCCCTTGATGTTCGACAAGGTGAACGATCCGCTTTCCACGTCGGCCACGCACGCCTTTTGGAACGACGCGCCGGTCGGCAAGGTCGATCCGGTGGCGTTAATGGCGGTCGCCGTCATATGACGGGTTGCGGCCGTGTTGTCGCCGAGGTTGATGGTGCACGAGACGGTGCCGGTGTTGTAGTTGACGACCGACAGGTGCGTCAGCAACAGCGCGCCGAGAGGCAGACGGCCCCAGATGATGCGATCAGCGATCGCCGGGGTCGTGCCCGAGGCGGGCGCCTGAAACAGCGATTCAAAGCGCCGGATGCGGCCGTGCTCCTGATGAACAGGGTTTTTCTGCGGCGGCGTCGCGATGGCGCGGTTGATAATAGATGCGGTGAAATTTGCCATTCTCTTTCCCTCTCAGGGTGGGGCGGGCTGAGCCCGCCGCCAGATCGGA
>OFQV01000422.1_pt1 | contig 11216 bp, 9 predicted proteins | sample 1542971 | NCBI WGS metagenome assembly OFQV01 (sample SAMN07774229, study PRJEB24372) | wastewater metagenome | isolation source: WWTP Cannobio (Effluent) | place: Italy: Cannobio | collected 2016-01
GAAGGACTACCAGGAAAAGTGGCACCAGGTCGGCGCGGTGGTGAAGGAGGAATGGGAAGCCATTCGTGATGGCTTCTGGACCGCCACGCGCACGGTCTACGACAAGATCAATGAACATTACAAGGCGCGGCGCGCAGAGCACGAGATCAACCTGGCCGCCAAGCAAGCCTTGGTGGAGAAGGCGAAGGTCCTGGCCACCGACCTCGATGCACGGTCCGGCAAGGAATGGAAGGCGCTTACCGAGCAAGTGCTCGAGCTCCAGAACGCCCGGAAGAGCATCGGGTTCGCCACCAAGAAGGAGAACGAGCGCATCTGGAGGGAATTCCGCGACGCATGCAATGTGTTCTTCGATGCGAAGAAGGCCTACTTCGATCACCTGAAGGACCAGTACCGCGAAGCACGCGATCGGAAACAAGCGCTGCTGAACGACGCGCTGGCGTTGAAGGACAGCACGGATTGGCGTCTAACGGCTGACAAGCTGAAATCCTTGCAACAGCGATGGAAGGAGGCGGGGAGCGCTGGCCCGCGCGATGAGAACCGGATGTGGACCAAGTTCCGTGAAGCATGCGATGGCTTCTTCCAAGCAAGGAAGGCGACCTTCGAAAAACAGGATGCCGAACAAGCGGTACACGCACAAGAGAAGGAGGCCCTCATCACCGAGATCGAATCCTTTCAGCATACCGGTGACCGCACGCGCGACATTGAAGCGTTGAAGGCCTTTTCCCTGCGGTGGATGAATTCCGGACGTGTTTCCCCGAAGCAGTACGATGCGTTCAACGAACGGTACCGCGCTGCGCTGGACAAGCACTACGGCCAGCTCAAGATGGAAGTGGAAGAACGGCAGAAGCTTCGCTTCCAAGACCACATGGACGGGTTGAAGAGCGGTCCCGAAGGACGCGCGAACCTGGAGCGAGAGAGCCGTTTCATCAAGCGCAAGATCGAAGAGCTCGAAACGGAAATGCGGCAGATCGAGGGCAACATGGGCATGTTCAACTTCAAGAGCGCCAGCGGTGAAGCGATGAAGAAGGACTTTGAGAAGAAGATCGAGAAGCTCGGCCGCGATGTGGAGCGGCTCAAGGGCCAGCACCGCGAAATGCTCAAGGAGCTGCGGTGACGTTCCCTTCGAAGTACCCCGTACGCCTCGAGATCCCCGTTGCATGGGGCGAGCAGGACGCCTTCGGCCATCTCAACAACGTGGTCTATTTCCGGTACATGGAGAACGTGCGGATGCACTTCCTGGAACGGATCGGCATCCTTCGCTCGCATGCCGAGAGCGGGATAAGCGTGCTGCTGGCGAGCACCACCTGCGATTTCAAGAAACAAGTGCACTGGCCGCAGCGGCTTACGATCCGCACGGGATGCACGAGGATCGGGACGACCAGCTTCACCATGGGATACGCCGTCACGGACGAAGAAGGTTCCGAGGTGGCGACCGGCACCAGTGTCCAGGTGATGTTCGACTTTGGCCGCGCTACGAAAGTGGCCGTACCTGACGCGGTCCGAAAGGCGATCGCCGATCTACAGGTACCGTAACTTGCCGTAATGCGAACGATCACAGCCTCCGTCCTGTGCGTAGCGCTGCTCGGCTGCTCGCCCGCAACGGATAGCGGGACCTCGCCAGTGCGTGAAGGCGCCGCCAACGGTCCCGCGCACGATCCTTCAACTGTTCGCGAGCTCCTCGACCGCTTGATCGGGGATTGGCAGGACATGGACACGAGCGATGGCACCGTTTTCCAAGAGCATTGGACCAGGACCAACGATTCACTGCTCACCGGTCGCGGTCTTGTTCTTTCCGGCGGGGACACCGTCTTCGTTGAATACTTGGGGATCCACACGAACGCTGATCGCGCGTTCTACTCCGCCCGGACCCCTTCTCAGAACGGCGGGGCGAGCGTCGACTTCAAGTTGACCGCTGCCTTTGGCGACTCGTTGGTGTTCGAGGACCCCGAGCACGATTTTCCGCAACGCATCACGTACGCATGGTCGGCGGCGGAGCGTGGTTGGCATATCCGTTTGGCTGGACGCGGAAAGAACGGACCGCACGAAGAGCGGCTCCATTTCCGCAGCTCCGGCGCTGATCCAAATTGACGGTACTGCTGTGCGGTTCGATGGACTCTCGCGCTTCGCGCACCAGTTGTCACGGAAAGCGACGCCGGTCCTGGCCCTGCTGCTGATCGGGCTGGTCTATTTCCTCGGCGTGCGATCGGAACGGACCGGGTTCGTGCGCGAAGTGCTGGACCCCGGCCTGAAACGGATCGCCCAACCGGTCCTGAACGCCTTTCGCGGAGCACCTCCCAAGCTCCCCCTGTTGCACCTCGTGATCGATGAAGCATTGCTCGACAGCATGGAGTCCGATACTGACTTCGGTCCGGCGCAGACGCCCTTTCCCATCGTGATCGAGGTGAACGGTGAACAGATGAGCGCCAGTGCCATCATGATGCGTGCCCGTGAGGCCAACGACATGGATGAACGACCGACGTGGTCCATCGCGATCGCTCAAGGCGACAGCCTCCTCAACATGGGTTCCTTCGAACTGCGACCAGTCTCCGATGGTGCGCCGTTGCAGGAGTGGATCCTCCAGGCGGCACTTGACCGGATCGGCAACCCTTCGCTTCCGTTCGAGTTCGTTGACGTCCGGGTGAACGACCGGCGCAGCGCGCTCCATGCCATGCGCGGGGCGATCGACCCCGCCCTGCTACGGAGCTGGAAGTGCGGCTCCGGTCCGGTGCTTCGGTTCGATGATGCGCTCCTTCGCAATGTGCGCGGGGCCGTGGGGCCACGGAACCGTTCCCTCGCAGCCGTGCCACAAGCGCAATGGTTGAGCGCACCGTTGGTGATCCTGCCGTTGGGATCGCCGCAGACCGCTTCGCGTGCCGTTCGCGGCGAGCGGGCGGTCCGTTCATTGGAGGACTTCCGAGCCGACCGGTCCCCGACCTGGAGCGTCTTCGATCTGCGCGCCACGGCTAGGCTCTTTGCATTGAGCGACCTGCTCGGCGCGCAGGAAGCCTGCTCCTGGGACAGGATCCGGTTGATCCCCGACAGCGTCACTGGATCGATCCTGCCCGTGCCCATGGGATCGTGGAACCCAGCGTGGCCCGGTCGATCGCACAGTTGGCGCCGATCTCCACGTCATCCTCGATCACCACATTGCCGATCTGCGGGATCTTCTGCCCTCCGTCAGGGCCGGTCGCGAAGCGGAAGCCGTCGCTGCCCAGCACAGTGCCGCTGTGGATGATGCAATTCTTGCCGACCACACAATCCGAGTAGACCTTCACCCCCGCGAAAAGCGTGGTGTTGTCACCGATGCTCACGTTGTCGCCGACGTAGCATTGCGGATAGATCTTCACGTTCTTCCCAAGCTTCACGTTCTCGCCGATGAAGGCCAGTGCGCCCACGTAGCAGTTCTCGCCAAGCGTTGCGCTTTCGGCGATCGCGGCCTGCGGAGAAACGCCCTTCTTGTCGAGCTTGATGGTGTTGTACAACCCCAGCACCTTCGCAAAGGCACCCTGCGCATCGGCCACACGCACCAGTGTTGCGGTCACGGGTCCGCTGAGTGCAAATTCCTTCCCGATGATCACCACGGATGCAGTAGTGGTGTACACGAATTGCGCGTAGGCGGGATTGGCCAGGAAGGACAATGAGCCAGGTCCTCCTTCCTCGATCCTGGAAAGCTTGGACACCGTGGCGGTTGCATCACCTTCCACCGAACCGTGAAGTAGTTCGGCGATCTGCTGAGCCGTGAATTGCATGCGTGTTGATTGAAGTTGGCAAGATAGCGGTGGGCGCGCGCGGCTTCCTCCGGCTCGCGGGTGCGAACTTTGGCGTGCATGTCCGACCTCGACGTCCGTGAGAAAGCGAAGCTGCTGCCCCGGCAGCCGGGCGTGTACCAGTTCCTGGACGCGGAGGGCACGATCATTTACGTGGGCAAGGCCATCGACCTGCGCAGCCGGGTGGGCAGCTACTTCGGCGCGCAAGCCGGCATGACGGGCAAGACCCTGCGACTGGTGCGCAACATCGTGGACCTGCGGACCATCGTGGTGGCCACCGAGTTCGACGCGTTGCTGTTGGAGAACTCCTTGATCAAGCAGCACCAGCCGAAGTACAACGTGGCGCTGAAGGACGACAAGAGCTATCCGTGGATCCGCATCCGCAAAGAGCGATTCCCTCGCGTGGAGGGCATGCGCAACCCCGAGAACGACGGCAGCGAATACTTCGGTCCGTACGCCAGCGTGCGGGTGATGCGCACCGTGCTGCACATGATCCACCGGCTCTACCGCTTGCGAACCTGCAACCTGGACCTCAGTGAGAAGAACATCGCCGCAGGCAAGTACAAGGTGTGCCTGGAGTACCACATCGGCAACTGCAAAGGGCCGTGCGAAGGGAAGGTGGACGTGAAGGAGCATGAGGCCTCCGTGGACCAGATCCGGCAGATCGTAAAAGGCCGTGCGCGCGGCGTGATGAAGATGTTGAAGGACGGCATGCTGGAGCATTCCGAGAACCTGGAGTTCGAGCAGGCCGAGCAATTGCGCGAGCGCATCGAGCACCTGGAGCGCTTCCAGAAACGCAACACCGTGGTGAGCACCGACATCGGCGATGTGGATGTCTTCACCATCGTTTCAGACCCCAATGCGGGGTACGTGAACTACCTCCGCGTGATCGACGGTGCGGTAGTGCATGGCATCTCCGTGGAGCTGAAGCGCAAGCTCGAAGAGACCGAGGTCGAACTGTTGCAGATCGCGATCGTGGAATTGCGGGACCGGTTCAAGAGCACGGCCCCGGAGATCGTCCTGCAGATGGACCTCGGACTGGAGGTCCCGCATACCACGGTGAGCGTGGCCACACGCGGCGATCGCAAACAGCTCATTGAACTAAGCGAGCGCAATGCGCGCTACTTCATGCTGGACAAGCAGAAGCAGGAGAAGCTCGTGGACCCCGAGGCCGCCACCAACCGCATCCTCGAGCAATTGAAGGCGGACCTGCGCCTCGCCGAACTGCCGCACCACATCGAGTGCTTCGACAACAGCAACACCCAAGGCACTGACCCGGTGAGCGCCTGCGTGGTCTTCAAGGATGCCAAGCCGAGCAAGCGCGATTACCGCCATTTCAATATCCGCACGGTGGAAGGGCCGGACGACTTCGCCAGCATGGAAGAGGCGGTGGAACGGCGCTACAGCCGTTTGCTCACGGAAGGCGATCCGCTACCCCAATTGGTTGTGATCGATGGCGGTAAGGGGCAGTTGCACGCCGCGATGAACGTCTTCGATCGCTTGGGCTTGCGCGGAAAGGTGGCTCTGATCGGCATCGCGAAGAAGCTGGAGGAGATCTACTTCCCCGGCGATCCGTATCCGCTGCACATCGACAAGCGAAGCAGCAGCTTGAAGGTGATCCAGCACATGCGCAACGAGGCGCACCGCTTCGGCATTACGCACCACCGCGGCAAGCGCAGCAAACGGACGATACGCACCGGCTTGGAGGACATTCCGGGCATCGGTCCGAGCACCGCGAAGAAGTTGCTGACGCGCTTCGGCTCCATACAAGGGATCCGTGAAGCACCAGCCAGTGATGTGGTGCAGGAGATCGGCGCGAAGAAGGCCGAGGTGGTATTGAAGGCGCTGATGACGGCGGTATGATCGACCTACCTTTCGGTACGATCCATCGCCCAATCCCATGAAGTGGTTCTTTCGCTGTTGGTTGTTGGTCCTGCCGATCGCTGGCCATGCTCAGGCACCGGTATGGCTTTGGGCAACGGTGTTTCACGCGAGCGCCGGAGTTCAGATGCAGAGCATTACCTCAGCCGCTAACAATGGCTGCTTCGCACATGGCTCGTTCGGAACGGCTCTCTACCTCCCATTCGACACGCTCGTGGACGCTGGTGGTGCCGGGAACTATTTCCTTGCCCATGTGGACACGCTCGGCACCGTAACATGGGCAGCGCAGTTCTCCGATCCCGTCGTTTCTATGCACGGTTCGGAGAATGATGGCGTGAGCTGCTTGGTTCCATTCAACGGCTCCACGATCGTTCAGGGCCAAGTGGTGAATGGCTCGACGGAAGGCACCTCCGCGCTCGTTGTCGAGTTCGACAACTCTGGGGCCTTGGTGGATCTCGTCGTGGTTCCCGGGATCATAGTGACGACAGGCACATCGACCCCTTACATGCATCATGCTGCTGGTTCGGGTATCGTAATCATCGACGTAGTCACCGACAGCACAACGGTCTTGGGAACAGTGGTACTCGGCCCAGGGAGGGTGCTCGCCCGGATCTTACCAAGCGGTGAATTGCTTTGGGCAGAGTTGGTCGATGCGGGAGAGTCCGGAATTACTGGCGTTGCGCACATTGACGCGATCGGTCGATCTCTCGTTTGTGCACCGGATGGCGTCGATGGTGTGTTTTCATCGTACGACCCGAGCGGCATGCTTGATTGGCAGGTGTCTGAGGTGTATCATGAGATCTTTGATCCTCCGGTCATGACGCGTCGGGTGAATGGCGACCCGTTGCTCGCTCTTGGCCATCCATCCCAAGGTCCGATCGGTTTGGGCACTATGCTGGAAGTGTCATACTACGATCTGAGCGGTACGCCTACCTGGTACGCGACCACTTCGGGGACAACGAGCTGGTATCACGGGATCACTTCCTTGGATGCCATTGATGGTGGGGCTTCGCTCGTTGGAGGTCGTTACGTAGGTCCGCTCACGTTCGGAACGATCCCCGTGACTTCGAATGGTCCGAATGGGTTCGTGGGTTTGGTGGACAGTGCTGGCTCATGGCTATGGATCGTATCCGAGACATCCGGGAACGTGTTCGGATTTCATTCTGCACCCGGCGCGAATACACGGATCTATACTACGGGTAACACGGACACGGGCGCCTCTTTCGGAGGCCATCAGGTGTCCACGAACATGGGCAACTTCACCGGCTTCGTAGCCTGCTTGGGTGATGTGACCCTGAACACCCCCGACACCGGATCGCCATTCGAAACCCTCTTGGTCTGGCCGAACCCTGCGACAAGCATGTTGCACCTCTCGCAGCGTTTCGGTCAAGAACAAGTGTTGCGCATCATCGATCCATCCGGACGCACCATCGAAAGTCGACCCCTCGACCCATCCGCAACTACGATCGACATCTCCGACTTGGGCACGGGTATCTACCTGTTGCGCATTGGTGAACATCAGGCTCGCATCGTGAAGCAATGATCCAACGTGTTCATATACGTTCCATGAAAGCATTGCGCGACATGCTCAAAACAAGACACCTCCTGCTTGCGGTCCTGTGCATGGTGCACCTGCACGCCACGGCCCAGCTCCCTTTCTGGGAATGGGCCCAAGCGGTAACCGGTTCTTCCGAAGTGCGTTGCAGTAATGTGCAAGCCATCGATGGCGGCTGCTTTGCCCCGCTAAGTAGCGCTGCCTCGATCATCTTCCAGAACGACACGCTTGGGGGATCCAGCTTCATGGTGTTCGCGAATTCCTCCGGCGAATTGCGGATGGGGGTCGAAATGTCCGTGCCACGCCAATTGCGCGACATCGGCAACGGCCGGATCGGCTTCGTTACACAGGTCACTGGTTCCGCCGTGGCCGGTGGTGTCACGTACATCTCAGGGCCGGGGATCGGGCTGCTCACAGGCGCTTTGGACACGATCGGTACGACAACCGATGTCCTTTCGATGCCGAACTTGATCATAGGGTACGGCGACCATCGCGTCATCGACGTTCACCACGGAACGAGCGGAGTTCTGTACGTGCTCGGCGCCTTCACGGATTCCATCGCACTAGTGGACACGGTGCTTTTCGGTACGGGCACGTTCCTGGCCCGCTTCACGAACACCGGGGAGTTGATCCGAGCGGACCAGTTCGATGTTTTCCCATACCAAAACGGCGAGAATGGAAAGGTGGTGGAGGGCATTGATGGCACCGTGTACATGGCGGTCGTACAGACCAATGACCATGAGCATAGCGTACTTGGGGAAGGGTTGCTCATGGTTGCCCTGGGCCCGGCAGGGAATATCCTCCATGTGTACGCGAACGGTAACGGCTCATTTTATCCGGATCGGGATCCCCGTCTTGCAGCTCACCCTTCTGGTGGTGCGTACCTGGCCTACAGCAAGTTCGTCGGCTCCGATGGCCCACCGATAACCGTGTTGCGCTTCTCCTCAACGGGTGAAGAGCTTTGGGAGAACTCAGTGGCTTCCCCAACAACCAGTTTTGGGAGCGCGGCCCCATACCGTATTGAAGCAACAGCCTTGGGCGGGGTCCTTGTGTCCGGATATTCCACCTCATCGCTCGCGATCCCGGGATTGCAATTGTTGGAAGGGAATCCGAATGGTATCGTGTACGAACTAAGCGCGGACAATGAGTTGCGATGGGCCATTGGGGACGACGATGGGAACGTCCTTGGGGCTCAAGCCTCGATGAACAGCGCAGGAGAGGTCTATGTGACAGGATGGTTCGAGATCTCGGCGCAATTCGGCACCCATGTATTGCCCCAATCGTTCCCCTCGTTCAAGGCGTACATCGCCAAGATCGGGTTCGGTTCTATGGGCTTCATCGACCATGGTCCGGGATCTCTCGGCATGTACCCGAACCCCACGAACGACCGCTTCCGGGTCACGACCCCATCGTCTTCGGCGAAGTGGGTCCAGGTGATCGATCAGCAAGGTCGTGTGGTGCATGAGGAGCGGATCACCAGCGGGCAGATAGATATTGATGTGTCAGGAATTCGGCCTGGGCCGTACGTGGTCCGAAGTGGGTCGTCCGTTGGGCAGTTGATCGTTCAGTGAGCCGCATCTCGTCAAGGCTCCGGGGGCTCATCGATCCGACCCAATACCTTTCCCGCATGGAGCCCTGTGCCAACTGCGCGCATCCGTTCGAGACGGCCTTCTGCCCGCAGTGCGGCCAGAAACGCGCGCATCCCGGCATCAAGCTCAGTGAGGTGATCGGCGATTTCGCGTCGGGCATCTTCAATGTGGACGCCCCGATCCTGCGCACCTTCCGCGAGTTCGTGGTAGCACCGGGGCGATTGACGCGGGCTTTTATCGCTGGCAAACGGAAGACCTATACCCCGCCGGTCCGCTACTTCCTTTTCGGCGTGGCATACTACTTCATCATGCGTTGGCTGCTCAACTGGGATCCCGTGGATTCCGCCGTGCAGGCCACCTCCGGCATGTCCCCATCGGTGCCTGCCCCCGCCATGCGCGTGAACCACTGGATGTCCCGCAATGTGAACCTGCTGCTGCCGATCTGGTTGATGATGCTGGCCACCTTCGATCGCTTGTTGTTCCCGCGCGAAGAGCTGCGTTGGGTGGAACGCCTCGTTCATTACTTCTTCGCGGCAGGCACCTACCTGCTCCTCGCCTCGACCATGATCCCCTTGATCAAGCTCGTTCCGGCGATCCAGATGGCGAACTTCCTGATCATCTTTTCGATGGTCACTTGGGCGTGCATCGCGTTGCACCGGCGCTCGGTCCGGAACGCTTTGAAAGCCCTGATCATGGTGCCGTCAAGCTTTGTTCTCTACGTCCTGGTTTGCACGGTGCTGGTCGCGTTGCTCCTCGGTATTCCATTGGACCAGGTCTTCCGGGCGCCGGGGCCGTGATGTCCGCGTTCCATGGCCGTCACCGTTCTCCTTCCCTTCCACAACGCGGCGCCGACGCTCGATGCCGCCATCGACAGTATCGCGGTACAATCCTTTCGCGACTGGCAGTTGCTACTGATCGACAATGCGTCCACCGAGGGAAGCCGGGCCATTGCGGATGCTTGGGTTCGGCGTGATCCGCGCATCACCGTGCTCGAAGAACCGACTGCCGGGATCGCGAATGCCTTGAACACCGGGCTGCACCGCATCAGCGAAACATACGTTGCCCGCATGGACGCCGACGACATCGCGCATCCCGATCGTCTCGCCAGGCAAGTCGCATACATGGATGCGCATCCGGAGATCGGTGTGCTGGGAACGCGCACGCGGTTCCAAACAAGTGTTGAAAAGAGCAGCGGCATGGCCTGGTTCGTGGGTTGGCAGAACGCGATCCTTTCGCCGCAGGAGCATTACGTGAAGCGCTTCGTTGACGCCCCGCTCGCGCATCCCACGGTGATGTTCCATCGCAAACTGGTGGAGCAATTTGGCGGCTACGATGCTGGCCCGCTACCGGAGGACCATGAGCTCTGGTTGCGTTGGATGCACCACGGCGTGCGCTTCGCGAAGCTGCCGGAGGAACTGCTTACCTGGCACGACCATGCGCAGCGCCTCAGCCGCACGCATGCGAACTACAGCGTGGATGCCTTCTTCACCACCAAAGCGAAATGGATCGCGGCGTGGCACAAGCGGAAATTCCCCGACGGCCGACCGGTGATCATCGCTGGCACCAGCAGCTTGTGCCGGGACCGCGCTCGTAAGCTCGAGGCCCAGGGCTTGCGCATCGAAGCCTTCACGGATGTGCGGCGGCGCGAAGTGCCGGGCTACCGGTTCATTCCGCACGACGAATTGCCGGGGACCGGCGAGGCCCTGGTGATCTCCTTCATCAGCCAGAGCGGAACGGGGGACCGGATCGCGGCGTTCCTGGCTTCGCGTGGTCTGGTCGAAGGCGACGACTTCATTTTGGCAGCGTAACACGCTGTTTATCAGGACATGTAGTGGTTGCTGCAATAATTACTATCGACCTTATGATTTAGTAATTGACACTGTATTACTAATTTGCACCAATATTAGTAGGTATCATGAAGAAGCCAATCCCTCCGCCTCCCATCTCAAGCTTCAGCAAGGAAGAGGCGGCTGCATTCAGCGAGTCGATGACGAGGTTCTTTGCCAACCCAGAAGCACCGAAGCTTGTAAGTGAAGCGGAACGGGATCATCCCTACTGGGAAAAATTCATGCGGCGAACGAAACCGACCGGGATCCCCCCCCAACATTTGTGGCGTCTCGTGAAGAAGCAGCGCGGATTCACATCAAGGAATATCCGCGTCGCCCCCGAGGAAGACTTCCGGTTCAGCTACAACCTGACCAATGCGATGCAACAGACCCTCCACCGTTTGGACATGCACATGGGCGGCACCATCGGAGGGTCCACCACCATACCGGAAGGCACAAGGGACCAAGTCCTCGTGAGTTCGTTGATGGAGGAGGCCATCGCAAGCAGCCTCTTGGAAGGCGCTGCGACCACACGTGAACTGGCCAAACAGATGCTTCGTTCAGGACGCCCGCCAAGGGATAGGTCCGAACGCATGGA
>OFQV01000423.1_pt1 | contig 11178 bp, 14 predicted proteins | sample 1542971 | NCBI WGS metagenome assembly OFQV01 (sample SAMN07774229, study PRJEB24372) | wastewater metagenome | isolation source: WWTP Cannobio (Effluent) | place: Italy: Cannobio | collected 2016-01
TGTTATGGGGCGCGGCCGGCGGGAATCGGCTCATGAGTGAGGTCTATTTAGGTCGTGGTGAAGGGGCAAGCAGGTCTTATTGGGAAATGGTCGCGAGAGAGATAGATCAGTTCAATTCACAGCATCGGAGGGGGGTGACAAACGAGTATGGGACGAGGACGACGAAAGAAGGTAGCGAAGCCGGCGGCACAGGTCGCGAGTGAGGGGGCGGTGGTCGTAGAGGATAACGAAGGGACGCCGACCAGTAGCCTAGAGCCGGGGTGTGCGGTGGTGTCACTGCGTAGGTTCCCGGCTGCGTTGAAGGAGCGAGTCGGGATCTTGCAGGCGCGCCGGCGGGTGGCCGGGGTGAAGGATGAGACGCTCGAAATGCTCCATGCGTATATCGCGCAGTTGGGGGTGGAGCAATTGGAGAAGGAGCTGGACGAGTTCGAAGCGGCGGGCAGGGACGAGCGGGAAAGTAACCCGTAGCGAATTTATCGGACAAGTAAAAACTTTTTGACCATGCGAGCGCGTGGGTAGGGTGAGGTGCGCGATGAGACTACCAGGGCAAGTCAATCCAGCAGGGCGAGTGTGGAGCGAACAGCAACAAGCCATCTTCAAAGCGTTCAGGGAACCGGCTGGGAATGTGCTGGTGAGGGCGCGGGCGGGGTGTGCCAAGACCACAACCTCGCTGGAGGGGGTGAAGCAAGCGCCAGAACGTAGGATTCTGGTGGCCGCGTTCAACAAGCTGATTGCGGATGAGGCCAACGCGCGGCTGGTGGGGCAGGATCGAGTCAAAGCAAAAACGCTCCATGCGCTGGGGATGGGGTATATCAAATCGGCGTGGGGGCCAGTCGAAGTAGACAACAACGGGCGGGGGTGGGAGCTGGTGAATAGCTACACCACAGCGAGTCAGGAGATCAAAACCGCATTGAAGGCGACCCATACCAAAGTCCGCGAGCTAAACCCCTGGGCCGACACCGTGGAGGATGTGGAACGGTTGGCGGTGCTGTATGACCTTCTGCCCGGCGATGAGGCGTGGGTGAAGGGGTGGAGTGAGGGACTCTTCTATGACACGGTGCTAGAGATCCTGAAGGCGGCGGAGGAATATTCTGAGGTGATCGATTTTGCGGACATGATTTTTCTGCCCCTCCGCAAGGGGATGGTGTACCCGAGCTACGAGCTGGTGGTGGTGGATGAGGCGCAGGATATGACTAGGCCGCAGCTTGAGATTGCGCGGCGGGCGACGGTGAAGGATGGGCGGATGTTCATTGTGGGAGATGATCGGCAGGCGATTTATGGATTCAGGGGGGCGGATAGCGGCGCGTTGGATCGGCTGAAGGAACAATTACAGGCCACGGAGTTAGGCTTGAAAACCACCTATCGGTGTGGGCGGGCGATTGTCGAGCGGGCGCGGGAGTACGTGCCGGATTTTGAGGCGGCGCCCACGGTTGAGGAGGGGGTAGTCAGGAATTGCCTACCCTCAGAGATGATCGAGACGGCCACCCCAGGCGACTTTGTGTTGTCGCGGTTGAATGCCCCGCTGATGGGCGTGGCGTTGGGGCTGATTCGGCGTGGGGTGCGAGCAAGGATTCGCGGGCGGGAGATTGGGAAAGGGCTGATCGACATCATCAAGAAGCTACGAGTCACGACATTGGCGGACTTGGATGAGGCGCTGGAGCGGTATCGAGGGAAGGAGATCGGCAAGCTGTCGAAGCGTGACCCGCACCTGGCGCGCACCAAGATGGCCCAATTGCAGGACAATGTGGACACCATCGCCACCCTCGCGGAGACGGTTGGATCGGTAGATGAACTGACTCGCAAGCTGGACATGCTGTTCAACGATGAGACGGGGGCGGCGTCAGTGATGTGCTCCACTGTCCACAAAGCGAAGGGGTTGGAGGCGGATCGAGTCTGGGTGCTGGAGGATACCCTCAAGCGAGGGGGGCAGGAAGAGCTCAACATTTGTTATGTCGCGTATACCAGGGCACGCAAAGAGTTGTGCCTGGTGTCAATCAATAAACCGATGGAATAATTGGAGGAGGTAGCTAGTGAACAAATCAGTGTGGGTGATCGAGAAGGAGAGCTACTCGGATTATCGCGTAGTGGGGGTGTACTCGACGGAGGCGGGGGCGAGGTTGGTGTGTGATCGAATCAATGGAGAGAAGAGTTACGAGCGGGCGACGGTGGCAGAATGGCCGCTTGATCCTGGGGTAGAGGCGATCAACAAGGGGTTGAGTCCATTCGTGGTGTGGATGCTGCGGGATGGGACGACCGAGCAGGTGCGGATGGATACAGACGACTTTGAATATACACTTGACGACAAGCCGACGATCCGGCGGCGATCAACCGCGCCGATCAATAAAGGGAAAAAGGTTGTCCCGCCGGATTGTCTCACGGCGAGGGTGTTTGCAAAGGATGAGGCCCATGCGATCAAGATTGTCAACGAGTACCGTACCCAGATGATTGCGAAAGGGGAGTGGGAAATATGAACAGTCTCTCAGTGAGTAATCCCCCCCACATGACCTTGGTAGATAGTATGCCGGGGTGGGGTGGGATCGGGATGGGGGCGGACGGCAAATTTAGGATTGACGGGTCCGCGTTGAAGGCGGGCTACAAGTGCTCGACCGCGGCGACCTTGCGCTATGGGTGGGGGCTCACGGCGAAGGCGGAGAAAGCGGCACTCCTGGCGGGGACGGCGTTTCACAAAGCGGCGGCGGAGCATTTGTTGGGGGTGGAGTTGAGTCAAGCACTGTGGCATTTCGACACGATCTATAAGGATTGGGCGCAGGTCAATGTGGCGGCGGACGATAAGCTGGCGTGGATGAACACGCGCCTCATTACGCAGAAGTGGATCGAAGCCCACCCGCTGGAGGGTGAGGGTGCGGTGCGAGGGTGGCCGTTCGCGGTGACCCATGTGGAGGTGCCGTTCGAGGTACCACTGACGGAGGTGGATGGGGTGGAGGTCCTGTTCGTCGGTCGGATGGATGTGGTGGGGGAGTACCTCGGGGGATATATGGTGGTCGATCACAAAACCACCGGGTTTATTAATTCGATGTGGACCGATCAGTGGGCGATGGATGGGCAGGTGACGGGGTATATTTGGGCCGCTCGTCAATTGTTGCGGGATAAGCCGGTGGTGGGGGCGTTTATCAATGGGGTGCAGTTCAGTAAGTTGCCGAATGATGGCGCCCGTAAGTGTAAGGATCACGGCGTCAAATATGCGGAGTGTGGCCCGATGCACGCGAAATGGGAGGTGGTGGGACTGTTGGAGAGGAACGCGGTGATGGTCGAAAACTGGCTCGCGGAGGCGGTGCCGATGGCGGAGGGGCTGTATCGGCTGTGGGCGCAGGCGGGTAGTGATATGGACGTGTTGCCCCAGCTCCAGATGGAGGGGATGTTTACGGGCGAGTGCCGGTGGTGTGAGTTCAGGAAAGGGGTGTGTGAGGTGGGGCGCCGGCCGGGGGTAGCGAGGGCGGGGTTGGAGTTTGCGCCGTGGAATCCACTTGAAGGGTAGGCGATGGATTGCCGACATCAATTTACAGATGCACCGTATTGTGATCTGTGCGGACAACCTCATAGAGAATGGTTCGGGAAACTACAAACATTAGCAGGACGATCATGTCAAACGAAAGGGGCAGTATCGATGCCAATCAAACCGAGCAAGCAAGCAATCAGTCGCGGGGGGCAGCCGGCGACACCCCCCAGCCCGTCACCTATGCCTACATCATCGACCGGGATGGTCAGTGGTGGCAGCTCTGGGGCGCAGACCAGCAACTACAGGCTACCCGCGGCCTGGATACCCCGACTCCCCCAAACCAAGGTGATGCTCTACGGGGAGTCGGGGACAGGTAAATCTACCTTTGCCGCCACCTACAGCGAGGCGGCGCGGGTGGTGGGGAAACCGATCCTGGTGGTGGGGATGGATCCACCGAGCAAAATGTCTCCCTATCGTGACGTGGGCTACGATTGTGTGCGAGTCGATGAAACAGACCCCCTTGGACTCTACCAGTGGTACCTCGACAATGGGGTGCTCGCGGAGGATGTGTTGGATAAGGATGGTAATCAGCTCATGCGTATCGAGTGCTACCTCGATCCTGATCCTGACAATCCTATCGCTGCCAATGTGCTCGAAGCCAGGTTTGCCGCCTTTGGTCCTACTGCGAGCGATTGGTACGCGGTGATTCGAGACTCGATGACATTCTTTCAATATGCGGTGCTTAGGCAGGCCAAGATCCGGTTGCCGATTGATGCCGCGAACGAGGCCAAAGGGCAGACCACCAACCTCACCTGGTACAACATGGTCAAGATGGGGGTGGAGCGATTTGTGAAGTCGCAGGGGCTCTGGTGGGATACGAACTTGGTGGACATCTATCACACCAGCGAGGACAAGAGCGAGTTTGCGGACACCCTCGTCAGGGGGATTCTGGCGGTCGGCAAGTTGAAGGATGAGCTGCCGCCGGGGTACGACGAGATTTACAAAGTGAAAATAGATATGAAAACGAAGGACGAGCAGGGGTTCCACCGGCGCTATTTGCAGACGCGCCACGATACGGTATGGACAGCCACCAGCGTCACCGCCAAGGCCCCCAACCCCTGCGACGCGCATTACCTGGCGCTGTGGGAAAACTGGGTGGCGGCGAAGGAAGCGAAGGGGATTCAGCCATGACAGTTCAAGACGCACTAGACCAACTCACGAAAGTACCCAAAGAATACCGACAGTGTGAGTTGTTGCTGAATGGTGATGCGACAGACGAAGGGATGTATGTCACATTATCGAGACATGGAAAGGTGGTATTGGTCAGTAATAAACACATCGTGATAGAGGCCCCCAAAAAGGACATCACGACGGGAGGAGTGGGAAGGAGTGTCCCGCTTCCACCAATTAGGGGGAGAAGGGAGGAGGACGAGTAGGTAGTAGTCAGTAGGGCAGTTCAACTAATCAATCCAACTTAACTTTTGTGGAGGTGTGCGATGGGTTTTGTCATTCCAGTAGGGATTAAAGAGCCGTTTGAGAAGTTGCCGACGGGGTATATCGTGTTCAATATCGACAAAGTGACCGAGGGGGATTTGGGTAAGGAGGGGGATCCAGTCTATGGGTTCCTGGCGGATCTCACGGCGGAGGAGCCGAGCGAGGTCACCGGCATCACCAAGGAGGAGCGGTTCTATTTGGGGATTCGCCCCACCGATAAGCGTGTCCAGAACGGGCGCGCCACCGCCGACCCGATGTGTGAGAAGGAAGAAACCCTCAAAGCCACGTTGGGCCGGTTCAAAGCGTTTGCGGCCGCGGCGGGGGTGGACATCGAGGGCAAGGACTCCGACGCGGTGTTCAGTGAATTGCAGAACCGCAAGGTGGTGGCGAAGGTGAGCCATACGGTTGGACGCGACAATCCTGAACAGACGTTCGCGCAGGTCGATCGGTGGCTGCCGGCGGGTACGATTGAGCCGCATGTGACGGAGGAGGCGGCCAAGCACCAGGGGGGCAAGGCGCCGGCCACCGCTGGACCGCAACCAGGGGCGAGAGCAGCGGCACCAGCCCCGGCAGCCCCGAAAGCGGCAGCCCCCGCAGGACGGCCCACGCCGCAGCGGTTGGGGGCGCGGACGGCCAACGCCTAAATGTAGACAGTAAGCTAAATGTAGGAGGTCACGGTCGGGGGGCATAGGTCCCCCGGCCACGCACAAAGGGGGGATCCTGATGGATAGCACAAGCGACAAACGAGTTGAGAACAATGTGATGCGACACGAATACCGCATATTGAATGAGGACGAGAAAGCGGCCATGAAAGACCTCAAAGATGCGGGATTGCTGTTTCACCAGTTATGTGATCGTGTGGGAACGTCGCGTGAGATGAGTCTCGCAAAAACAAAAATTGAAGAAGCGGTGATGTGGGCTGTCAAGCACATTACTAAGTAACGTATCCATTGGAGGCATCGGGTGGGGGGAGCGATCCCCCCATCCACAGCAAAGGGGGGCATGGGGTGGGCAACGAGATCACACATATCGAAAAGGTGGAGCAGGACCGGGCGAGCACCGCGATCAGCCGGGCGCACGAGGTGGTACTCAAAACCGAGGAGGACATGGGGTGGGCGAGTGATGACCTGGCCACGCTCAGGAAACTGCGCAAGGATTTTGAGAAGAAGCTGAAGGACCTGTGCCAACCATTCAAGGATGGAATTGAGGCACTGAAGGCTGAATTTGACACGATTATCAACCCGCTCAAAGCCGCCGAGGGGGTGATCGATGGGAAGATTACCGCGTGCAGGGTGGCGTTGAGAGCGGAGGCCGACAAGCTCCGTCGTGAACAGGAGGCCGAGCAGCGCCGGCTGGAGGCGGAGGCACGCAAAGCCAACCAACCCCCACCCCCACCGCCGGCGCCAGTCCAGGAGGTTGCGCGCGGGTTCAAAGTGCCGACGACTGGCGCGAAAACGGGGGTGATGAAGGTGGCGAAATGGCGAGTGGCGAATGAAAGTCAGGTCCCGATGACTATCATGGTCGACGGCAAAGAGAGTGAGCCGTTGTGGGTACTCAATGAAGGGGCGATCACCCGTATGAGGAAAGCGGCGGGGATGGACGCCACCTCGCACATTCCCGGCATCGAATTCTATGTCGACGAAACCAACACGGTGAGGTAGATCATGGAATACGTACAACTAATTGGGGCAGAGGATGTGCGTAGCGCGGCCTCGACAATGAAGCAGGCCGCAGAAGAGATGCGACAAGCTGCAAGTGCGCTGAGTGATGCGCTACATATTCATGGCCGAATTGTTGAAGATGCGACACTAAGAAGCGAAGAATGGATGATTCGATTTGAGGCCGCGGCAAAGATGTTGAGTGGTAGGTAGCCCATGCCCAAGTATGAATCCTGGATGAGTCACAAACGAGTCGAAGGCACCGGCCCCCTCGATGCGCGGATTGTGCTGGTGGGTGAGGCGCCGGGGGTGAGTGAGGTGCAATACGGTGCACCCTTCGTTGGCGCCTCGGGGCAACGATTGTTTGGGGGTGGAGGTGAGCGGGGGTGGGTGGTGGAGGCAGGACTCGATCGCTCCATGTTTAGAATCGAGAATGTATGCGAGTACTGCCCCCCGAACTGCGTGGCGGACTTGTGGGACAAGGATACTTGGCTACTCTGGATGGAGGACCTTCATGAACGGATTGCTCGATTGGATGATCCGCGGATTATTGTGCCTACTGGAAATTACGCTCTCTACGCGCTTACGGGGAAAGGAAAAGTACCGTGGCATGCGCGAGATGGAAAGTCGGGGCGCCCAGGAATTTTGGCGTGGCGTGGATCCATCCTCACGTATCGCGATCGTCGAGGTCGGGACATCAAAGTCATCCCCACGCCGCATCCAGCGGCTACTTTTCCAGGTCGAGACCCTGGACTTGAACCCGTCTGCAAACGTGACTGGCAGCGCATCGCGGCCGAACTGGCGACACCAGAAATAAATCTCCCAGTACGGACGCACCTCATCTCGCCGTCGATGAGCGATCTGGAGTTTTTGGTTAAAATTTGCGAGGCGGCCACGGACGAGGACATCCTAGTCCTAGATATTGAAAACCCCCGCACCAAAGCGGGTGAGGCCCCCATCGTGTGTGTGGGGTTTGCGCTCACCGACAACCTCTCGATAACAATACCTACGACTAAATCCTACTGGGGCAAACAATTGGATCAGGTGTGGGAGACGATTCGGTACATTTGTAGTCTCCCCGTCCACAAAGGCGCCTGGAACAATTTCCATGAGCAGTATTGGATGTGGGCAGAACGTGAAATTGTGATTGAACAGTTGTGGTGGGACGGGCTCTACATGCACCACACCCTTGACCCCAGCGCCCCCCACGCACTCGCGTTTTGTGCCAGTGTCGATACCCGCGAACCCTATTGGAAGGATGAAGCAAAAGACCCCGACGAAGCACGCAAATACACCAGCAACATGTCCGCGTTCTATACCTACAACGGCAAGGACTGTTGCGTCACGAAGGAGTTGATTGATGTCTACTATCACCGATTGTTGGGAGAACGGCGAACTACAAGTGCAGGTGACACGACCGCGCTCGATTTCTATCTCCAACACTACGCAGCAGTATTTAGACCTCTGCTGGAGCTTATGGCAACAGGGGTTCGCGTTGACCAGCTCCAGCGAGTCCAACGATATGAAGAACTCGTTGGAACGGTGGCTACTCTCAAAGACCGCATTATTGCAGTTGGAGCAGACATTTTCTCAGCGGGAAAAACAGCTAAAGGAGGCATTAGCCGCAAGAAACTCGGCACCTATCTCTACGACACCCTCCAGCTCCCCAAGCAGTTCGTAAAGGACAAAAAGAAGGGCGAGAAAAAGGTCACGACCAACGAGGTGGCGATCCGCAAACTCGCTCACCAATTTCCCGACAAACTGGGGCATGTCGCGCCCCTCATTCTCGATCAGGTGCGATGTAAGAAACTGAGCGAGTTTTATGTCAACGAAAGGGTGGACGACGATGGCTATTTCCGCTCGTCATATGGACTCAATACTGAAGCTGGCCGGCTTAACTCCAAAGAATCTCCGCGAGGCACCGGGTCCAACGCTCAAAACATTGATCGAGAGGCTAGAGACATGTTCCTTGCTGATCGAGGGTGTGTTGGCGTGGAAGTGGACCTTAGCCAAGCCGAGGCGCGGATCGTCTACCTCGCCATCTATCGACTTACTGGTGATCGAGACATGCTTAACAAGGCTCTCCTACGCCCTGACGAGTACGATCAGCACACTGAGATGGCAGCAAAAATATTCAACAAAGCCCCCGAGGAGGTCACGAAACTTGATCGCTACCTCGGCAAAACCACGGTCCACGCCGCCCAGCGCGAGCAGTCGGGCAAAGGGCTCAGCGAACGGCTCGCGAAAGATGGGTACTTCTACAGCCAACTCGAATGTGACGGGTTCATTAAAGGCTACAAAAAAGCGGTCCCAGGGTTGGAAGATTATTTCCGTTGGGTGCGTGGACGAATTATAGCAGACAGGATGTTGATGACGGACTGGGGGCGCATCTTGAGGTTCGACTACGATCGGCTGGACAATTCGGTGTATCGTGCGGGGTACTCATTTGACCCGCAGGCGAATGTCGCCGATCACATGAACCAGAAGGGGTTGGTACCGTTCCATTGGTACCTCGCGGACACTAAGGCCGGGCGGATCAATGTCCATGCCCACGACGCGCTGTTTTTTAGTGTGAAGCCGGAGTGTGCGTATGAGGCGACGAAGTTCTTAGTGGATAGTCTCGAAAGTAGTTATACCTACCACGGCACTCCATTAGTAATGCCTTGTGGTATCAAGTGTGGGCACAGTTGGAAGGGGGCGAAGGAATGGAAACGCCTCCCCAACAAATCTGAATTTGAGGAGGTGGTGTATGAAATTGTCGAAAAGTCACTTGGACATGATTAGTGGGAGTGCGCCGGGGGAGTTGGAGGTGGTGCTGCACCCGACGAAGCCGTTGGTGATTATTGGGGTGGTGGGGACCGCGGTGTTGATGACCATGGACCCGAAGCAGGTGGAGGTGCTGGAGCGAAGATTGGCGCAGGTACGCGGGATGCTCAGGGATAAGGCGTTGGTGGAGAAATCAACTCCCCCCACCGTGGGGCAGTGAAAGGGGGGAAGCCGTGGGGATTTTGGAGGAGGGGGAGCGCCAGTTTATTGATTTGTATATGCATATGATTGGCAGGAGTGAGGTGCCGCGGCGGTTCCACTTCTGGTCGTGTATGAGTCTCTTGGCGGCGTGTGTGGCGGATCGAGTCTGGGTGAAGGCGGACATCGCCACCAAAATCTATCCTAACCTCTACGTATTTTTGGTGGGGCCGTCAGGTAGTGGAAAAGAGCAAGCAATCAAGGTGGTGCTGAAGCTCGTGAGTGAGCAGCAATCGAAAGTGAACCCGTACGCCGGCAAAATGACGGGGCCGGCGATGTGGGAGTATCTATCCAAGTCGGGGCAATCTGAAGTAGAGGGTAGGGGCAAGCACAAGACCGTCACCACCCGTAACCCTTGTGTCTATTTCGTAACCGAGGAGTTAGGCGCATGTGTGAGATCAGGAGATCTCGGGCAGGACTTAATAGCGACTATGACCGCATTCTATGTTCGTCCCCCGTTGATGGTCGATGGGACGCGCCAGCATGGATTCGTGAAGCTTATCGATCCTTGTGTGAATTGGCTTGCCGGTACCACGGACGAGTGGATGCTACGGTCAGTGCCGAAGGATGCAGTGGAAGGTGGCTTTGTTGCCAGGGTACAGGTCGTGCGTGGGCAACGCAACTACGCCGAGAGATTTCCGAGGATGATCTATCCTGAGGATTACGCGCAGGTGCGAGAACATTTGGTGTCGAGGATTGAGGATTTGCTAAGTTTGGAGGAGGGCGAGTTTGAGCTGGATGAGGAGGCGATCAAGGTACACGATGATTGGTACCTCAACGCCAAACCACCAGGCGATTCAGCCTTGTTACCTAGCTTCAATCGGGCTGATACACTGATTTATAAGCTCAGTTTGCTGCTGGCGCTAGCGGAGTGGCCAGGCCGCGAGTCGGTGAATGAGGATGGCGAGGTGGTGTTTGATTGTAAAATTCGTGATCGGCATGTGAAGGAGGCCATCGGGTTGTGGAACGACCTCGTGTGGGACATGCCCGAGACACTGAAAATGGCCAACGCCAACCCCCAATCGCAGGATGTAGAAATAGTACGCAAGGTGATTAGAAAGGAGGAAAGCGTGCTCAGGAGTGTGCTCATGCAGAAGGTCGGGTCGCGAGGCATCAACAAAGACCGCCTCGACAAAGCAATCGACACCCTGCTAGCGGAGGAGTCAGTAAAAGATCACTCAGAGGTGGGGCGTGGCAACAAACCGCGGGTGTGGTATACCTGGGAAGGAGGCGAATTATGAGACTCAAAGGACTGGCATGGGGATTGGTGTTGAGTGGGTTGATGTGGGCGGGGATATTCTTGTTGGTGGCGGGGTGTGTGCAGCGGTCGCCGGGGTACTACACCTCGGATCCTAATCATTATCCATACTATCGCGCTGCGGAGGAGCCGCCGACATCCCCCAACGACGGCTGGTTGAAGGGACCGCGGTATTTGAGTGGTACTTCGGCGAGTATCTACGACGGCACCCACTATCGCGAGGGTGGGGTGCGGATGGGCAACACGATCAACTACCCTGACGGCAGGGTGGAATTTGTGAGGGAGTA
>OFQV01000424.1_pt1 | contig 11177 bp, 12 predicted proteins | sample 1542971 | NCBI WGS metagenome assembly OFQV01 (sample SAMN07774229, study PRJEB24372) | wastewater metagenome | isolation source: WWTP Cannobio (Effluent) | place: Italy: Cannobio | collected 2016-01
TTGAAAAGACATTACGATCGCTGTACCGCCGCCCGATGCCACTGCGGAGGTTGAAGCCATGCCCGCAACCACCGTGAAAGTGTTCGCGTCTAGCTTGGTTATTTGAAAGTCGGTATTTAGATAGGTAGCGGTTACTCCGCCCACGGCTACCGCACCTGAGATAGACACAAAGTCGCCGGTATCAGAACCAAAATTGGCTAGAGTTATGGTCAGCAGAGTAGACTCATCCGCCGTAACTGCGGTTGAACCGGCGGTCTGGGATACGCTCACTTCGTAGGTGCCTGTCCAACCAACCCCTGTACCGAGTGCGGTTATCGTAGTCCCTGCGGTAATGCCGGAACCCGCTATAACATCCCCCACCTGCAACGCGCCGAAAGACACTGCGGAAATCGTAAGCGTAGTATCGGAGATTGAACCTGTGCCTGAGAAGCCGGTAGCGATGCAATTGTTAGTAGTGGGCGCACTGATCTCTTCCCGCAGGGGCGTAATGTCATAGAGGATAGCACCAGCCTCTAAATAGACCTTTTCATTGGTGCCGATCGCTAGATAATCTTGCGTACCGAACGTAACCCAGTTAAAAAGCTCTCTGCACGTTCCGAGGATGTTTTGAGACACATACCTAACCCACCCTCCGATTTTCTGCGCCTGCCCCGATCTGAAGCGGATTTTATCGCAAGCGTACCAACCGCCAGTGTTAGCGTAATTAGTTTGGTCTCGATTAACCCCTGGTCTGAATTGAAGCTTCGTCAGTGGCATACTGCCTCCTTAATATTGCTTCCAATGCGCCCATCCGCCTAACCGAACACCCACCCATATCGCCCAGACAACGCCTAAAGACAAGATGTTGGTGACGCTGTCCCAAAGCGTAGTTGGGTTATCGACTCGCAAGCACTCATACGTAGCACCGCGTAGAATGGCATCCGCCATAGCGCGGGACACTACATCCCCCGAACCCGTTATAGTCTCGTGCGGAGGGGTGTATAAATGGTCGTGCAGCGCCGCCGCCGCTCTGCCTCTATCGCCGAGCCACATGTAAAAAATCGGCACTCTAGGGGTCGAATCAAAGTCCGTTTCCTCGCACTCCTCCACCAATATAACCCCGACATGGGAGGATTGGTAAACCAACGGCGCGGTCAAACGATACTTAGCCTTGCTGAATAACCCTGCGCGCGACACCTCTTTAACTTGCAACGGAGTGAGGAACTTACCCATGTTAAAACCCGTTCCAGTCGTCGCCATACACCGGTTCCCCACATCCGAACAACATTGAAACAGCCCCTATTATTATCTTATTCATTCTTTACCCTCTCAGGAACGATTAAACCGAGACTAAACCCGGCCACGATGATTTGATGTTGTGACATGGCGCTCAGGTAATCCAATCCACCAGCGCCCGCTATGAGCAATCCTAACGTGGTAACCGCCCGGCCTGTTGCGTGCGGATCGCCAAAAAAGAACTGCGCGAGCGTTAAATCCCCGTACTCATACGACCATATGCGCAAATAAGAAAACGCCATGCCAAGCACGCCTGCGCCGCTGAACATCAGAATTGGTTGGGCTTCGAGGTACGTCATAACAATTTCAGCGCAATTTGACCGGCCACTACCGCGATCTTCTGAATCGCTATCAGGGCGGTATTGGTGTTCTGTTTGGACAGCAGGCTCATAACCACTTCATCCAGCTCATAGGCCTGTTTCTGATACCCCGCAAGCAAATATTGGCTCTCAACCGGGTAACCAGCCCAGTTCTCTTTGACTATGCGCTCGATCTCAGCAAAGCGAATCCGCAGCACGTTGTATTCCGTGATTACCAGTTGCGTTTGCGTGACCGCCTCAAGCGGGTTTTTTGTAATCATCCTGCCCCATTTGTGCGTGAAATCGTTGTACGCAGCAAGCGAAGTCTCAATCGTCTTGCGCTCTTTGTCGGTCAACGAACTGTTATACAGGCTCTCGACCACCGCGCCGGATTTTACTAACTCGTCAACATAGGTGGCTTTTACAATTAGATCGGTCGCCTGCTCCGCTTGCGGCTTCAAGGTTTGGCACCCAATAGACAAAAACACAACACAAGAAATAAGAAATAAACGCATACAACCTCCTTTATTTATTCAAACGAAAGCTCACTGCCGCATTCTATCCGCTCCCCGCCCTCCGACGCTACTGCTACCCACTCATGCCCACGTGCTGCGCACCGCGCCCCCTCGTTGTAGAGCTTACTTTGCTTTTTACGCGCTACAAAAGATATTATGTCGCCCATACGCTCCTCTACAAAATTTTAAACACATCCCCTAACCCCAGCTTGCCGGTAACTAGCGCCCAAAGCGCGCTTATCAGCGTGCCTATAAATACGACCACGGCAACCGCGCCTAGTTTCATCCCGATACCAACACCCCGCCCTTCATAAAATAGCCGCTCAAACCGGCCTATGCGTTCGTGGAACTCAGACATTTGTTTTGTATGTCGTTCAAGTGTCTCGCGTGTCTTTTGCATTTCAAACTTAAGCTCGTATGCATCCTCAGCGGTCAGGGGGCAATGCTCTTTAGTAGTTTGATTATCCATTTTAAACTGCCTCCCGTGCGTGCATGAGAAACGCATCCCAAGTTTCACGATGCGGCTTGCCAGGCCGCCATATTCGCCCGTAGCACCCCCAAGCCAAGCCAGGATCGCACGTCAAAGAAGGTAAAGGCTCAGGGTCGGTGTACAGCAGCAAGCGACAAAACACCGCTGCAAGATCGTCATCCTCTGACAGACAGTTGTAGCATTCCTCAGCCGGTATACCAAGTTTAAAAATAACGTCCTGAATGATGCGCTTGGTCGAAGGGTGTTTCAGCACGCCTTTAACCCCGCCGCCTTCTTCAAACTGAAAAAAGCCTCTTGCCGGGCCGCCGATTTGCTTTCTGTGCAAAAATCGCGACTCCTGCATCCCGATCGCAAGCATCATCACCCTGGCTTCCGGCGTGTCGAACCGCTCCGGCAAAAGCTTCAAGCCCGGAATGATTACTTTATTTAACGCTTCTTTGTAGTCCATAACCGCCCCTTACGATACATTACCGGAAATGACGCACGCGGTCGCGGAGGTGAATAGTACTGTGGCTAACCCCCTAGCCGCTAAACTGAACGTGCTGCCGCCAATATTAGTAGTCGTACCCGCCAAGTACGCTGTAGTGGTGCTTGTGGTCACATTAATCGCAGAAGAAGTATTGTTGTAGATCGTGATTACATCCCCCGCTGCGAAGGTGGAGTTGGGTATATTGATGAACCCGCTAGCACCGCCTATAGTGACGTACTTGCCTACGTCTGCAACCGCCAAAGTGTAAGAAGAAGTTTTAGAGCCGACCGAAGGCACGTTTCTGAACCCCACCGTCATATTCTCAGCGGGGAAAGTTACGGTGTAGTTAGTTGCGCTCGAATTAGCGCTTGTGAAGGTTGTGTAGCCGGTCGAAGATCCTAGCAGCCGTAGTAGCGAATTGGTGAAGGTCTGCGTGCCTGTCCATGTATTGGTGCCTGAGAGCGTAACCCCCGCCGCCGGGGTTGTCCATGATAGTACCCCCGAACCATCCGTAGTGAGCATCTGCCCTGACGTGCCGTCATCCACCGGCATTGTGAGCGTGTAGGAAACGGTCATGGAGTTCGACGCTTTAAGACCAACGTTATAGGTGTTAGTAGTCTCGTACAAGGACACCGGGCCAGCGCTCATAGCCTTTATTAACGGGGAGGACAAAGAAGTGTTGCCCACAATTGTCGTACCGACTATCGCAGCCGGTGTGCCTGCCCCCACGGTGCCGTTAAGTGGCCCTGAGAAGCCCGTGTTAGCGGTTATGGTTGTGCCGGTTATGGCCGCCGGTGTGACTGCGCCTACGGTGCCGTTAAGCGGCCCTGAGAAGCCTGTGTTGGCTGTTATGGTTGTACCGACTATCGCTGCGGGAGTTGTCGCCCCTACTGTGCCGTCTAGCGCGCCAACGAAGCGAGTGTTAGCGGTAATAGTCGTGCCTGTTACCGCCGCCGGTGTACCCGCGCCTACTGTGCCATTAAGTGGCCCTGAGAAGCCCGTGTTGGCTGTTATGGTTGTACCGGTTACCGCCGCTGGAGTAATCGCCCCCACCGTGCCATTGAGCGGGCCTGCAAGCCCCGCCGCTGTCAGTGTTGTGCCGTTGAACGTGAGGTTAGCCGAACCAGCCAGCTCCCCGCTACTGTTATATTGCACTTGGGCGTCGCTACCGCCCGCCGCCGCGTCGATGCGCACGAAATCTGAGCCGTCCCATACAACCAAAGCCACCGAACCCGCCGCCACGTTAGCCCCCGTAGTGCCTAATGCTTTGATCGTGACGATTGAGTCCGATTGGTTGTCGACAATATACGCCTTGCTCTTAGCAGGTGCGGTTATACTTCGCGTAGTGCCTGGCGTGCCGGTAGCACGTAGGATGGCGCACCGCGCTTCATTGGTCGCGCCACTGCCTGTGGTTGAAAGCGTGTAGTTGCCCGCTGTGACGGAGACCGCAGCCGTGGCAGCGATGGCGTCCTCGACCAGCTCCGTTATGGAGCCGTTCATGGTTGTACCCCAAGCGCCGTCCAACTCTCCATCGGCGGGTAACGCGAATCCTAGCAGGGTTGTGTAAGAAGTAGCCATTTTATCCTCTATTAGTTACTGTACGCCACGCCAAGCGCGCCGCCAACCGGCAACGTAGCAGGGTCGCTTAATTTAGTTCCAAATGCTGAACCGCTCCACGGGTACACAAAAATATAAGGGCTTGCAGCCCCTGCGATCGCTATCTCATCCCCATCCGGCGCGAACGCCACTCCGTAGGCTTGTGTCATTGAAGGTGTAACAGCCGGTACTGACCGAGAACCAAATCCTGAGATGGCCGACCAATCGTATGCGCGTATGAAGGGGGTAGTAAGGTTGGTCACCGCGATAGACGCCCCATCAGGGGAGAACGCAGCACCGTAACTGCCATCGCCAGGGTAAGAACTCGGATCGGCGTACTTAGAGCCGAAGCCAGACACATTAGACCACGCGTAAGCTGAGATCGCGCTCTCCGTAGACACCACATCATGCGCGATAGCTATGGCGTTGCCCGCCGGGCTGAATGTTACGCACTTGCCGGTCGCCGGTATCGTCGACGGACTGCTGTACTTAGTACCGAAACTTGTGCTTATCGCGTAGACCGATATGTAATCGGCGGTGTCGTGCGCCACGGCCAAAGCTGTACCGGCGGGGTTAAACGCCACGGCCTGCCCTACACCTGCGGGTAGCGTTGCGGGGTTAGCAAGCTTAGACCCGAAGCCCCCGCTCCAACTATAAACAGACACATACGGACTTGACACATGCGATAGCGCTATTAGCGTCCCTGCGGGGTTAAACGCCACGCCGGTACACGTGCTGCCTGGGGACGAACCGGGGTTAGAGAATTTAGAGCCGAAGCCCGAAGCACTCCACGGGTACACCGATATATAAGGGCTTGTCGTATGCGCTACCGCTAGGGCTGAATTATCTGGAGAGAAAGCTACTGCTTGCCCGACACCCGTAGGCAAAGTACTTGGGTTAGGGATTTTCTCGCCTAGACCGCCTGCACCCGCTCTTGGGTACACAGATATGTAAGGGCTTGAAGCATGGGATACCGCTAAATAAGGTGCGCCAAAACTCGGCGTTGACGCTAAGATAAGGTTCTGTATGCCGCTCATGTTTGTGTATCCGCCCAACTAGGAGTTTGCGTTGTGCCTATTATACTCCATCCAATGTAAACCGACACCGAACCTATGCTGCCCGTGGCGCTCAAACCTGTTACCGTAACATCCGTACCGGCTTCGGCCTGTACGCTGCCTAATGCGCTTGTCGCACTTAGCCCTGTGACGCTAACCGAAACATTCTCTATCGCAGTAACCGATACCGTGCCGACCGCGCCCGTGGCCGCAACCCCTGATACCAAGATAGCCGTAATTACCTCTACGTCACCCGCTGCGCCTGTAGCGGCTTCACCTGTAACAGCAATACTTGCCCCCGCCGAGGCCGTAACAGTGCCGACCGCGCTCGTAGCGGCTTCGCCTGTAACCTCAACTAACGCCGTGATAATTACCGTACCGACCGCACCTGTAGCGGCTTCGCCGGTTACATCAATAAGCGCCGCGCCTAACGTTTCAACCCCCCCAACCGCGCTTGCCGCTGCTAAACCCGTAGGCGATACATTAGCCTTGGCAGCGGTCGTAACGGAGCCGACTGTACCCGTACCGGATATGCCGGTAACAGAGACGGAGACTGGTACCGAAGTTGGGGCTAGCAACTCGATGCAAAAAGACATCCAATCATTGCTGCCGCCAAGCGCCACCGTCTGGAGCGACCAACTAGACACACCGCCGTTGGTGTCGTGACCTCCAAGGTAATTGAAGGTAGTATTACTCGACCGGTTAACCATACCTGTGGGGGCGGTCACCACCCCCGTGGTGCTGGTGCCGACACTCCCCGCGAAGGCGGCGACCCACGAAGAGCCGCTGGTCTCCGACAAAGTGAAACCACTGTACCGCACTATTGAGTCGCTGTACCCCACCACATCAACGGAAGTGGAGCGGCCTATCGGTGCAGTGGGGTGCGTCCCCCTGTATACGTGGCAATCAATCCGACTCGCACCTGACCAAGTGCCTGAAGTCTCCGAACTGCTTGCAGCGATTAGATACCCGACAACTGCGGCTTGCGCCGCGTTCACAACTGAGTTCGCTGTATTTGACACGATTGAGGTATATGCAGGGGAAGTCGGTACGGAGGGCGTACTAGTTGACCCCGCACGGTAAGCGAATACAATAATCAAATCCCCCGCTTGGTGCGCGGGTAGCGTTGCGGATGTTGAGCCGGTAGCCGAGCCTATATAACTAATCGCCATGTTTTCGCCTTACCGCCAAGTATCTATTGGTTGCCAATCAGGTGTCTGCGGAGTAGGTATCAGCACCCAATTAAGACTCGCGAACGCATCACCGACTTCGCCCTCTGCTTGTAGTCCTGTGACATTTATCACAGTAGGGATAATAACGTTGCCTACATAGCCGGTTGCATACAGCCCTGTTAAATTAACAAGAGCGTCGTTGCGGATAGCCACTGTACCGACCGCGCCCGTACCGGCCACTCCGGTTACATCGACCAACATACCAGACAGGACTAGCACCTCTCCTACTGCGCCTGTAGCGGCTTCGCCGGTAACCCCTACGCTTGCGCCCGCTGCGACTGCTGCATCCCCCGCCGCGCCGGTAGCGACTTCGCCGGTTACGTCAACTGTGGTAAGAAGATAGACTGCTACGTCCCCCACGGCACCTGTAGCAGCTTCGCCTGCTACATCAACAACCGCCCCCGCTGCGACCGTAACGCCGCCAACTGCGCCTGTAGCCGCTTCGCCGGTCACCATAGCAAACGTGCCAGATAGTACAGTTACATCACCTACGGAGCCAGTAGCGGCTTCGCCCGTGAGCGCAACAATCGCGCCCCCTGAGACTGTTACATCGCCTACCGCACCTGTAGCCGCTTCGCCGGTTACATTAACCGGAGTTACTAACGCCACTGTTACATCGCCCACCGCACCTGTAGCGGCTTCGCCGGTCAAGGTTACATTCGCTACGCCGATTACGGTTGCATCACCTACTGCGCCTGTAGCGGCTTCGCCCGTTACAGCGACCGTTGCGCCTGCCGTTACGGTTACATCCCCCACGGCGCCTGTAGCGACTTCACCTGTGACGGACACCGACGTTGGTAAAGAGACTACGACATCTCCTACTGCACCTGTAGCGGCTTCGCCTGTGAGGGTTACATTCGCTATGCCAGTTACGGTCACATCACCTACTGCGCCGGTGCCTGCCTCGCCTGTGGGGGCTGCATTCGCGCTTGCGGCAACGGTAACTGTGCCTGCCGCGCCTGTACCTGCTTCGCCGGTAACTGAAACACTCGCCTTCGCAGCAACGGTAACGTCGCCGACTGCGCCCGTACCCGCGTTGCCTGTAACGTTTACGGATACGGAAGTGCTTGAAGAGGCTAAAATCTCTACATCACAAGCGATCCATTCTAGCGTGGTGCCTCCAAGCACAACTGACTGACTCGACCACGCCGCCCGACCGCCAAACGTATCGAACCCTGCAACCTCGCACGCACCAGTAACCTTATCGCGTCGCACCATGCCTGATGGCGCGGTGTCTATCGCGGAATTTGTCGCATTAGAGCCGCCAAACCCGACTATCCAAGATGTACCGGTTGTAACACCGAGCGTCAGCGTTGGGTATACCGCTGTCCAATCGAGCTGGGTGGTGTAAGAAGTGCTGCCGAATGTGCCAAGTGGTGTGGTTTGATCTACACCACGATAAACCAATACCACTATTTGAGACGCGTTCGTCCATGTGCCTGACGTTTCAGAACTGCTCGCGGCAATTTTATAGCCGACACGGACTGCCGCATCGTCAGCGGAGCCGCTAGTTACGGTGCTTTTGCTTGTATATCCCGTTGGCAGCGTCGGGATGGTAGTGTTAACTTCGTTATATGCAAAGATCAGTATCAAATCACCCGCTGCGTGCGTAGGCAGCGTTGCCGAAGTGGTGCCGGTAGCCGAGCCGATGTACTTAATCGCAGACTCCGCGATCTCAATAACCGCAGTTGTCCACGGGCCGGAAGTACCACCGACCGAGACGTTTGTACTACTCCAACTTGTAACCCCTCCATTGGTATCCGCCCCCGCCGCTTCGTCGGTTGCATCCGACACAGTACTGCGGTTCGTCATCAGTGACGGTGCAGTCTCCAAGCTCATATCCGACTGATTACAACCAGCGAAGCCTAGCACCCAAGACGATCCGCTGGTGTTATTCAGCGTCAGTGCAGGGTAATTTACAGTGGTGGAGGAACCGGTATTGGTAGCAACCGCGCCGGGGAAAACGCTGCCGGTGCTTGATCGATAAACGTGGCAAATTAAGCTGGTGGCATTAGTCCATGTGCCAGAAGTTTCAGAGCCGCTTGCAGCGATTTTATAGCCGACCGTTGTACTGCTGGACGTGCCGTCAGGCGCAGTTATCGAGGTAAACCCGGCGGGCAGCGTAGGGTTAGTGGTGCTGCCATCACGGTAAGCAAAAAATATCAGCAGATCCCCGGCCTGATGCGATGGCATCGAGGCAATTGAGTTTGTGCCTGTGCCGGAGCTTACATAGCTGATTGCCATTTTTTGCGGTTAAATTGGAGTGTGCGTTGCGACGAAATCTGAATCAGTCATCCGTGAGGCCTGGACACTGTTTTTAGTGACGGAAATGATTACCCAGTCGCCCTCTGGAACAATCAGGTAATCATTAAGGCGGAGTTCTTTGATCTGCGTTTCACCGACAGTATTGAGATGCACGCTTATGCCTGGAATTTGATAAATGACCTCTTCGGCCACGCTATCAGACCCGTCCCAAAGAACCGCTTTGACGGCATTAACGCCGTCCGTGTAATCAGCGAATGCCATTATCAAGGTGCCGACCATTGTTTCGACGTGATAACAATCTGCGGGAAGTTAACCGGGTTCCCTGCCGTCACAGATTGCGCCGATGATTCAACCGTTGCGCCAAGAACCTTAGAATTTGTTACATCCAGAAAAACGAATGTGTTTGATGTGCCAGAATTATTTGCCGACGCATCCTGTTTTCCCGACGCGGATGTCAGAGTGCGATCAGATCCGCTGGTGCCGAGTGTGAAATCGGTTCCAGTCATAGTAACTTCCGCAAGAATATTGCTGCCGCCCGTCACTGTTGCGTAACTATCGCCAGCAGAATATGCCGCCACCACGGCCAGTTTCGTGCAGTTATTTTTGATTACGTTTAAGCTGCCATCCAATGTATCTGCGTGTGCCCATCGTGCCATTTTTAAACCCCCACGTCATAGTTAGTTAATGCTGCTCTTACTTGCTCTTTGCTGCCTTGCATCATTGTTCTATCCATCATTTTTCCTGTTTAAGTTGGTCGACTGAATCACTCAATTGCTGTATTGCTTTGATGATCGGAGACACTATCCCGTTGTAATCAACCCCGCCAATTTCATTATCATTAAGCATGGCCAAAGAATCACATTCTGATAACAGCTCAGATACCTCCTGATAAATCAGGCCATGCGATTTTACTGATTGACTGGATAGCATTCTGAATGACCTAGGCCGTAGCGAATTAATGAAGTCCAGCCCCAATGACTCATCTTGAATATCCGTTTTCAGTCTCGCATCAGAAACATTCTCTATATAGACGATATTTCCTGTTCCGCGAGTCTGTATAGTACTTGCGAGTGATCCGGTAACTAGATTCTGAAATCCGCCGCCTGATACCGTACACGTTCCGGTGTTAGTTGTTACCACGTTACACAATGCACTTCCCTGCAAGCCGTCCACCATGTCAGCGTTCAAGTTGGTAACTAGCGTGGTGTTAGTCATGGTCATTTTACCCACAACGGCGAGTGCAGTTCCTGTTGTTGCTGTAGCATACACGCCCACACCCGCAGTAGCCGACCCTTCAACTCCCCGGCCACCCGTATTCTCCCCTTTAACGCCAACCGACAGCAAACTTCCCGATACTATTTTTCCGTGTACACCAAATCCGCCGCTATTTGCTCCCTTTGCCAATAGGCCACCGGCTACCGTTCCTCCGTCATTAAACACACCGCAGTAAAGCACGCCACCTGAATTGGTCGATCCAGCAAACTTTGCTGTTCCTGTGATATCGATATTCGCACCGCCTGAAATATTGCCATTGAGTGTCGCCGTGCCCGTGGATGTTTCGATGGTAAAAGTGGCGGTTCCGGCATTTGCGCCAATGATGCCCCACTTGGTTACTGCAATTCCGGTACCGCCGGTTAATGCCCCGGTTGTGCTATTCCAAGTTATTGTTCCGGCCTTTATCGCGCCGGTATTTGTGGGAACAAGCTGGCCAGTCAGAATCACGCTGCCGTTAGCCTCGAGAGCCTGTTGAATTGCCGACCCTGCCGCTGCCTGGCTAGTTAGAGTGGATGCGCCGACACCGTTGATGTCCGCCGTGATATTTACGGTCGTTGCCGATACCCGCCAATCCGGCGCTGAGGTAGGCTGATATATTGACGTGATTCGCAAGCCAGCTTCAGTTCGTCTAAATGCAGCAATACCGGCACGATATGCAGTCCCCTGGTGCACACCTTGGAATCTGAAGCTTCTGGCTGTGGCAGGT
>OFQV01000425.1_pt1 | contig 11143 bp, 18 predicted proteins | sample 1542971 | NCBI WGS metagenome assembly OFQV01 (sample SAMN07774229, study PRJEB24372) | wastewater metagenome | isolation source: WWTP Cannobio (Effluent) | place: Italy: Cannobio | collected 2016-01
ACAATGGACTGGTTCAGAGGCGATTTTGGAAGGGATAGGAGCGGAAACATGGTCGACTTAGCGAAATCGGCGATTTGGTACGCACGCCACGGGTGGACAGTTTTCCCCCTGCGGCCACGGACGAAGGAGCCATTTAAAGATTTAGGCGTGTACTCGGCGACTACCGATACGGATCAGATTATGGATTGGTGGCGTCAATATCCACAAGCCAACATCGGCCTGCACTGTGGCGGATGCAACCTGCTGGCTATCGACATGGACAGCTACAAGGACAAATTCAGTGGCGGTGGCATCCTCACGCACGCCGATGAGGAAACACCAACCAACCTAACTGGTGGTGGCGGCACGCATCTGCTCTACTCAGTCGAGGATGGCCAGCGGCACGGCAACCGGATAGGAAATCTTCCCCCTGGAATCGATATTCGTGGGTGGGGCGGGTATATCGTGCTACCACCGTCGATCCATCCCTCTGGCATTCAGTATCGCTGGGAGTTTGGGTATGGACCGCACGAAATAGAAGTATTGCCATTGCCCGTCCGCTTGTCACAGATACTCGATGAGGCGAGAGTTGGGAATAGAGTCCCTGGCCCGCCCAACACCCTGGCAGTTTCTATTAGCAGAGACTTAGTTCTGGCTGTGCTAGAGGAAGCCGACCTGGAGACATACGATGAACAAAAATACGACGGAACCGGGCGCAAATGGGTTCTGAAACATTGCCCGTTCAACCCTCCCGACGATCCGCACCACGAGGATAAAGGGGCATTCATCCTCATCGCAGCAGACGGCCACATCGCAGCAGGATGCCAACACGAACGGTGCAGGCACATCCTGAGTGACGCAAAAATGAGCGGGTGGCGTTATCTGCTCCGGCAAAAGGCGACCAGAACATGAGAGACCAAACCCTATTGGACATATTCCTATCGGCCGGCGCACATGACGCCGGAAATGCAGAATGCGCCTACGCAGCGATGGGAGACAAATACCTGTGGAATGACGCTTTTGGCTGGCTGACCTGGACGGGCACGCACTGGGATAGAGAATTCGCAGAACAAAACTTAGAGTCTGACATAATCACGCTGTTGAAATCCCGCTGCAAACTCGCAATCGACAAGGAAGCCCTGGCCATTGCAAAAGCGTCAACGCCTTCCGCCAACCACATGAGAGCATGTAAATCGCTTTTTGGTTTCCGTGTGCTGGCAAGCAGCAACGATTTTGATAGCAATCCCGACCTCCTGAATGTGCGCAACGGCGTGCTCGACCTGCGCAACGGCAACCTGTCAGAACATGATTCCAGTCAACGATTTACCTACTGCATCAACACGCCATATGACCCAAGCGCAGACGATACGGTGTGGACTAACTTTCTTTGGGACACCCTTTCTGACCATACCGATACAGCCGAAGCGCGCAGCGCCACCGGCAGACTCGTAGCCTATTTGCAGATGGTGCTGGGCTACGTCGTCACCGGCCACACAAACGAGGAATGCGCCTGGTTTATTCACGGGCCGGCACGATCCGGCAAAGGAACGTTCACTGAAGCCCTGGTGAAATTGCTTGGTTATCCCCTCGCCATCGAAACAGATTTCGGAACGTTCACCGCCAAGCGTGAAGCGGGCGATCAAGGATTCGATTTAGCGCCATTGAAGCCCGCCCGCGCCGTCTTTGCCAGTGAGAGCAACACGGCTGAATGGCTCAACACCGGCAAAGTAAAACGATTGACCGGCGGCAACTACATCACCTGTGCATTCAAGCATAGGGATCAATTCACGTTCCGGCCACAATTCAAAGTAATCCTCACCAGTAACCATCCAGTGCGCGCCGACGTAGACGATGATGCCATGTGGTATCGGGTAAAACTTTTGGAATTCCCAAACGGGCACTCCGGCACCGAAAACAAACAGCTAAAGGCCAGTATCAAGTCGGACGAAAATCTCCGCGGCATCCTGCGATGGATTGTCGATGGCGCAATGGCCTGGTACGCGTCGCCGAACGGATTGACCACGCCGGACGAGGTGAACGTTTCGACCAGCAAAGCCAGAGACGAGATCGATTTTGTCCAAACCTGGCTGGCTGAGTGCACGAGCGCTGTATCAGATGTTTGGACGCCAAACAGCACAATCTATGCGTCGTACTCTGCATGGTGCGACGAAAACGGCGTCAAGCGAAAATCACAGCGAGGATTTGCACTGACGCTACAGAAAAAAGGCTACAACACCGGCGTCGTGCAGCGTCTTGGCTTGGCCACCCAACGTGGCGTCAGCGGACTGCAGTTGCTGTGAAAAATATGCTTTCAGCCGTCCCAAAATGTTACGCTTGCTGTTACAGTTACGCTTACGCACGTCTTTTTCACCTTTCTTCTCGCGTATATGTGTATAGAAGAAAGGTGAAAAAAGCATCATTAAGCGTAACTGTAACAGCAAGCGTAACAAGGAATGAGCGATTTCAGTCGAGTAGAGGGATACAAAATGGCGTTTCGCACAGACACATCCGTTACACTTGAATTTCGTATAGAAATCCAAATGACGGTAGCTTCTTATGATTATGCGAAGTTTCGTACAGAATAGGGGCGAATTATGACGACCATCAACTACACCAATGGCGTGCTCATCGTGCAGATTGATTACGCACGGCGAGAGGACATAAAAGAGCTTCCGGCAAAACGGCGGGCGTGGGATGGCGACAGTAAAACCTGGACGGTTGACCGCAACCTGCTGGGCGAGCTACTCGCATTGTTCCCAGACGCCACGATGACGGCGGATGTTCAGAAGCTATCGGAAATTCTAATTTTGGAGCAATGCCAGCGATGGCGAGAGAGCGGCGTCACTCTGCTCCGTGATGGCGACAAACTGACGGCGCTTCACAATGCAGCGCCGAGCGCCGATATTGCGGCGCTACAGAAGCATGTCGATGCAATGGCGCCGGACATTCTCCGGTTGCTGGACGCCGGGCAGACTGTAGCAGGCGTGACGAAGGCAGTGCACCCAACGCCTGAGGATGCCGGCATGTTTCAATTCATGCAGACAATCCAGCGAAAATGGCCGGACTGGGAGCGCCAAGCGCAAAATAAAAAGCGCATGATGATGAAGGGGCGGTATCGCCGGCAGAAAAGCCCATAATTGGCGTCCAGATTCGTTCGCAGGTGGCGTTGTGGCGTCTGATACCAAAAGCCCGCTACAACGTCAGGAAGGGCACTGTTACTATAGTTACATGACATTCTGGTGGGAGAGGATGGGAAGCAAATGAAAAGCAGAGGCGAAACGGGCGTGAAATGGAATCAGGAGCAGGTTTCTTGCGCACATTGTGGGCGATGGTTTGGGGCAAGCATCCTTCATGCGCATTCGCCAAAGTGCTGGCTGAACCCCGAATATATCGGACGCCTACGGGGTGAAATTCCTCGCGGCATCGCGTCCAGCGCATACGAGCGCATTGCATCCAACAACGAGTGGCCGAGCGCAGCGCGCGTGCGCAAGACGTTCGGCAAGTGGGCGAACTTCATGCTGTGGCTACATCAAATTGATGACGCTCCAGATTTTGCCGCCATCGGTGCGGAAGTGGAGAAGAACCGAAACATCCTGCGGGATGAGCGGGGCGGATTGCCGGTATGCGAACGCTCTCGTCGCGAGTGGCAGGTCAATGGCGTGACGTTGGAAGAGTGGAGCCTGCGATGACGGAAAGCGAATTTGCTGAGATACTAAAGCGGAATCCAGAGGTCAGCGTGGCGGGCGGATTCCATGCGGATAATACTGCACCGCGTGTCGCATCAATATCGGTGCGGGTTCCGACCGAGGCCGAGGAGCAGATCGCACTGTTTGCCTGGATCAATGCGAATACAAGTAGGCATCCGGCTTTGGCGTTTGCTCATCATTCGCCCAACGGTGAGTTTCGCTTTCCGGCGACGGCTGGACGGCTAAAAGCGATGGGCGTGAGGGCGGGCTTTCCTGATGTATTGATGGTCTGGAATCACAACCGGGATCGACGTTGCGGCATGAACTATGTCGGCCTGGCAATCGAATTAAAGCGCAGCGATAGAAGCAACCATGCAACCAATGAACAGGTGATATGGTTGGAGTATTTAGCGGCGCAAGGGTTTCGCTGCGAGATATGCTATGGCGCACAGGCAGCAATCGGTATTATCTGCGAGTATCTACAAATTGAAGCGGAGGGCAGCGATGACAGCATTTGACTTGGTGCTCGCCTATAGGCGAGAAAATGACACACTTCCGGCGGACGGGTATGAATGCCAGGAAATGGCGCTGTTCGCAAAATATCGCGGCGTGCAGCAGATGCCAGAGGAGGACAGCATTATCGCAGTCGTGCAGATGCTGCGCCAGCAACAACAGGAGATTTCCGGACAGGGGAGGCTACTTTGAACACGCTACAGATGTTGGTAGAAATTGTGCGAGAATCTCGCCGGCGCACGTCGGATGTGTTCCCGCTGCCAGATATCGAGGGGTGCATCGATTACGCTATCACGGAAGCGGCGGAACACCTCGATGCCATCCTGCGCGATAAACGTCTTGGCGACAAGCGCAACCGTGACAAGGCGCATGACGCTCGGCGAGAATGGGGGCAGTGTGGCTATATGATCCTGTCTGCGCTGATTCAGATGCCACCTGAGGCGATGAATATCAGCTACACAGGTGATGAGTCTGTCTATGACATGCTGCTGTGGCTGTGTCTGTATCAAACAGCCGACGACGAGACGGCGCTGCCAGACGCATTGCAGGTGTACGTCAACCTGTGCAACGCGACAGGCTGGGATGATCTTGCGCTGATGCGGGAAACCTGCGCAGCGTTTGAGCGCAAGCATTCGCCAGAAACGGCGCCCGTTGAAAACTGAGAATTCTTGTGCTATTATGTAATCACGATAACGTAGAAATAGGGGGCGTGATATATGGCATCTGGGCAATCGGTAGTGCAGGTGTTGGACGTGCAGATTCCTGCGGCAAATGGGGCGGCGCTGACAGCGCGGGCTGGAGGATCGACGCCAGCCGAGCGACTAATTATCTATGCGCTTGATGCAGCGGCGATTGAGTATATCGATTTCAAATGCCTGTTGCTACCGAACTATGGTGGTGGCGGGCTTACAATGTCTCTGCCGTGGATAGCGGCCACTGCCACGAGCGGCGTGTGCCGCTGGGGTGCTGCTGTCAGGCGATTGGACGATGACGTCGAGGACATCGACGCGGCGCATACTTACGATTACAACGACGTGGACGATACCGCGGCCAGCGCAAGCGGGGAGTTGAGCTACCCGACGGTGACATTCACGAATGGCGCGGATATGGATTCATGGTCGGCGGGTGAAATGGCGATTGTGCGTGTGCGGCGCAATGCCAGCCATGCCAACGATACGATGGCGGGGGATGCGCAGTTGGTAGGGTTCTGGGTAAACGAGACATAGTCGATGGCGATTCGATTTGATGCATCTGGAGACAGCCTAAGCCGAGCACGCCTGGCGGGTGCAAAAACCGTCATGGCGTGGGTTTACATCACAACCGACCGTAATGATTACACGGTTTTTTTTGGCCTCGGCAGCAATGAATTGATCGGTACAGGCGGCGATGGCACGACGCTGCTGCACTACGATGGAACGATGGAGCGGACTGGATCGAATCTGTCCACGGGCACGTGGTTTCACCTGGCGTATGTCTCCAATGGAGACGACCTCGCCAACGGGTTCACCGTTTATCTGAACGGGGCGGCGGACATTACCTATACAGTCCGCTCGCTAACCAGCGCCGGCACGAATATGTATCTCGGAAACGACGAGTACAGCGAATGGCTGAATGGCCGCATGGCGCACGTCAAAATTTGGAATGTGGCGCTGACGGCGGCAGAGATTCAACAGGAAATGTATTCGAGTCGCCCGCAGCGATTCGCCAATCTGTGGTCGTGGCTCCCCATGATCGAGAGCGGTAGTGGCCGCAACAGCGAGTGGTCGAGCAGCGGCAACACCTGGACAGCCAACGGCACGCTGGCCGACGAGGACGGGCCTCCGGTTGCGTGGAATCTAACTGGCTGGCAATTGCCGTTTGTGACGAGTGGTGGTGCAGCTGGTCAAACACTGCTTCCTGCCCGCATCGAGAGCACGGCCACGGTCTACAGCCCGACGTTGCAGCCTGGCGCTGTCACTATACAGCCTGCCCGCATCGAGAGCACGGCGATCGTTTACGAACCGACCGTTTCGCAGACCGGGGCAGCGCAAACACTGTTACCCGAACTTATTGGCAGCACGGCGACCGTCTACGAACCCGTGATTGTTCCGGGCGTTGCCTTCGTCTTGCCTGCTCGCATCGAGAGCACGGCCACCGTTTACAATCCGACGTTGCAGCCTGGCGTTGTCGTCGTCTTGCCTGCCCGCATCGAGAGCACAGCAACGGTCTATGAGCCGGTTGTTGCTGTCGGTGGCATGGTTGTAACTATCACTCGCATCGAGAGCACGGTAACGGTCTACGAACCGACAATCTCGCAGACCGGGCCAGCGCAAACACTGTTGCCCGAACTTATTGGCAGCACGGCGACCGTCTACGAACCCGTGATTGTTCCGGGCGGCGTTGTCATACTTCCTGAGTACATCACAAGCACCGCTCAGGTATTTGAACCGTACATCGGGAGTGGCACGGTCATTTCTGCTGCACGGATTGAGAGCACAGCGACCGTCTACGAACCCGCCATCCTACCTGGCGGCGTTGTCATTTTGCCCGCACTGATCGACAGCACGGCAACGGTATATGAGCCGGTTGTTGCTGCTGGTGCGGTGGTTGTAATTCCCGCCCGCATCGAAAGTGCAGCGATAGTCTACGGGCCGACACTGGAGAGTACAGCGCTCGTAATCCAGCCAGACCGTATTGAAAGCGTGGCGATTGTTTATGAGCCGATCATTGTCGTTGGTGCGGTCAACATTCAACCCGATTTTATCGCCAGCACTGCGCAGGTATTTGAACCATTCATTGGCACTGGCATAGAGCAATTCGTTATCCCCGATTTCATCGTGAGCACGGCGCAGGTTTATGCTGCGGTGATCATGACTATAGTTTCATCTCGCATTTTCCGTGTTGCGCCGGAAGCGAGAATACAAAACGTTGCGGCAGAGAGCCGCACCTACACAGTTGCGGCAGAGAGCCGCACCTACACAGTACAGGAGTAAGACAATGGCCAATCTACTTTATCCTCTTTTCAAGCAGCGTCTATTGTCGCCGGGCATCGACCTGTCAAGCGTTACACTGCGCGCCGTGCTGGTTGACACCGGCACCTATACGTACAGCGCCGCACATGACGCATACGACGACCTGGCTGGCGTTGTGGGGACGGAATCGGGGACGCTCGGCAGCAAGACGTTTACGAATGGCGTCTTTGACTGCGCAGATGCTACGTTTACGGCAGTTACAGGCGCTACAGCCGAGGCTGTAGTCATCTTCGTCGACTCTGGCACGGCCAGCACTGACTACCTGGTCGCCTACGTTGACACGGGGTCAAATCTCCCCGTGACGCCAAACGGCGGCGACATTACGGCTCAGTGGAACGCATCTGGCGTATTCGCACTGTAGGCTAATGATGGCGAATGAAAAAGTGTACCTGAAAGACCCGGCGGCGATTCTCGACTATGCTTTTGATTGGTCGACCTGGCTCACGAGTGGCGATTCAATCGTTAGCGCAACCGTAGTAGCAGAAACCGGGTTGACGGTTGACTCCTCGGCTGCTTCTGGAACAGCGGTTACCGCCTGGCTATCAGATGGTGAGCCAGGCGATCTTTATCGGGTGACTTGCCAGGTTGTCACCACCGCCGGACGTGTAGACGAACGCACTATGCTGATCGAGGTGGTGCAGCGATAAAAGAAAAAGGCGGCAGTTGCCCGCTGCCGCCGTCTTTCGCTTCGATGCCACAACATCGGAGCCTGATGGAGTAATCGGGAATCGCCAGTAAAATCCTTCGCTGGCGGCAGATGTACGAAAATGGCGGGCAGATGATCGGAGAGTTTTCGTCGCTGCGCAGGCGCTCTCGCTGGCTTGAGAGTGAAATCGCCGTGATTGAGCACATGCTTGATCCCAGGGGCGGGCCAGAGGCGGCACAGGGTACAACGGCGCTTTTCGTCCTAAATCAGTATTTGGAAGAGATGGAAGAGATCGACTACCTACTGCGCTACTGGGCCAAACAGAATAACGGATACAATTTCAGCCGCTGGCAGTGGATGGCTTTCTCGGCTTCGATAGCGATTGCGGCGATACTGCTATTTCTATATCTAGTACAGATAGTGCAGGTGATGCGATGACCATCGATGAAACGATCCGAGCGTTCTGCTATTTCATTATGTTTCCAGCGTACACCTATCTCGGCCTGGTGAACTGGAACCGATCACAGCGGATGCGAGCGACTGCCAATGTAATGTTATCGCTGTTCTTTTTCTTGCTTTTTCTAGGGCTAGTGATTCGGCACTACTATGTGCAAGTGCCGCCGCTGGTTTATCTGAATACAATAATTGTCGTGCTCTTGGCGTTCGTGACTACCTGGCGCGCGACGCTGATTGCAATGGAGGCTTTTAGCGAGTGGCGAAAAGCAAAGCAAGACAACGACCAGATCAACCAATGGGGGGCTCAATGAACGCAGAAACTCCACAGGCGCAAATCCCGGACGTAATCCTAGAGCATGAGCGGGCGATAGACCTGTATATGATTGCGGTCGGCGCTATGGCTATCATAGCGCTCGTGGCAATCGTCGGCGCGATTGTGCTGGCGTTTGTCGGTAAGGCGATTCCTGGCGAGGTGTGGACAGTGGTTGGCATCGCCGTCGGTGCCTTGAGTGTCATGATCGGCGGTGAACGAAAATGAACGGAATTGCGACGAGAGACAACGACGCTGATGGAGATGGGCGATGACCGCAAAAACATCTGACGACTACCGGCCGTGTGTGTGCATTTATCCTGGTGGCAAAATCCGTAAGGCCAACATTTTACATATCCGCCTGGACTCACTGGAGGCAGCACGGCGCAAACTGGCAGAGGACAAAGCGGCATGGCTCAGCTACGATGATTACGATCGCTATCAGGCAGAGGGTGGAGCATAATGGCAATCGCAGGCGGTGCCACAACATCTTATCGCTGCCAGGTAAACGACGGCCAGTTGACCGTGACACAAACAACGATGCTGCGCTCTCTGTGCACATCGACGAGCGCTGCACTTGCGCTGCTGGCATCTGGTGAGCGCGTAACGGTGGCAGGTTCCGACATGGCAGAGTTGCGGCGGATGCTGGACGAGCAGGGGGTCAGGGTATGACGAACAATCGCAAGCTATCCGATTTGGCGTTGGATAGTGGGAACGCCAACAAAGGCACGGAGCGAGGGCGGCAGGCAATCGAGGCGTCAATCCGTGAGTTTGGCTTTGCTGATGCTGGCACACTCGACAAACACAATACAATCATCGGCGGCAACAAGCGCACACTAGCCGCAGGCGTCATCGGCATGGATGAAGCGATCATCATCGATGTAGACGGCACGCAACCCGTCTACATCCGACGCAACGATCTGGATTTGTCCAGCACTGAAGATGATAGGGCGAGACGCCTGGCCTATGCGTTGAATCGCAGCCAGCAATTGTCGCTGGAATGGGACGCCGAGCAGATGCTCGCTGACTTGAATGCGGGTTTTGACCTGTCGGCACTCTGGCGACAGGATGAGCTTGACGAACTACTCGCCGACCTGCAACCGAAGACAACGGTCGATGCTGAGCCGCAGGTAGACCGTGCTGAGGAGCTCAGGCAAAAGTGGCAAGTCGAGACGGGGCAGTTGTGGCAGCTTGGCGAGCATCGCTTAATTTGCGGCGACTGCACCGACGCGGCGACGGTGGCGCGGGTGATGGGCGAGGAGAGGGCGGACATCCTCATTAGTGATCCGCCTTATGGCATCGGCTACAAATACGATACACACGACGACTCGAGCAATGAACAGAATCAAGACCTAATCATGCGGGCTTGGGAATTAGGGCCAGAAGCTAAGGCTTGGACTTGTGGCCTTATGAATTTGTCCAGGGATTTAGGTTGGAACCCGGACGCAAAGGTGCTTTGTTGGCACAAGGGTTTCGCTCAGGCGGGCAACGGTTTGGGCGGGGCGAGCACATGGGAGCCAGTGTTAGTTGCGGGCGTAAAGGGCGGTACGTTGCCTAATGATTATTTGCACTTTGGCACTGACCGAATAGAGGGGCTGAGGGATTTGCACAGTTGCCCTAAGCCGGTTGCACTTTTCGGGCACCTAATCGAGCATTTGGCGGGCGCAATCGTCTTCGACCCCTTCTCCGGTTCCGGCACAACGCTTATCGCCTGCGAAAACCTGGGGCGACGTTGCCGCGCCGTGGAAATCTCGCCGGGCTATGTGGCGGTGGCGCTAGAGAGGTTCCACCAGCACAGTGGAAAATTGCCCGTTCTCATTACGGGGGAGTGAATCACGTTGGCGCTTCGCTTTAGTGGAAAGTTTTACACCGCACGATCTGCAATACTTCCCGCGCCCTTTTGTGGGACAACCGCAGTTTGCACACTTCGGCGGGAATCGCTTGCTGACTCGCGGGAGCTTAGCGCCATGTATGTTCTCATGGCACGCTTGGCACAAAGTGACGCCGTTCGTCATATCGTAGCGGAGGATGGGGTGCTCCTTCCACGGCTTGACGTGATGCGCCTGTATAGCGCCAGTGCTTCCACATTGCTGGCAGGTGTAATTGTCTCTTTCGTAGACGGCATCACGCCATTGCTTGTACTTGTAAGAATTACGCTTTTTGTCTGTATCCTGCTTGCGCTTGGATGCGTAGCGGCAATCCTGGCTGCAATATTTCGCCTTCAGATGGCCGTTGGATGGATGGAACGAATTGCCGCACCAATGGCACGTAACAAACGTCTGTGGTCTATCGAGGGGGTGGCGCTGTTTTGCGCATTCGCTAGAGCAAAATCGACGGTTGCCCCCTATGTTGCGGAATGGCTTGCCGCACACGGCGCAAATGGCCGTAAAGCATTCATCGCATTTCCAGGTGTTTTGATTGTGGGCAATGAATGCCTTTCCGCATTGTCGGCAAGTGCGCTGCGCAGGCTTGAACAGTGGAGGTTTGTTATTCCTCATAGCTTGCATTATACGCCAGCTTGCGAAATTCTGCAAGCGCTGGA
>OFQV01000426.1_pt1 | contig 11142 bp, 26 predicted proteins | sample 1542971 | NCBI WGS metagenome assembly OFQV01 (sample SAMN07774229, study PRJEB24372) | wastewater metagenome | isolation source: WWTP Cannobio (Effluent) | place: Italy: Cannobio | collected 2016-01
AAAATAAAAAATGTACGAGCTATAAAGATTTGTTTTGTAATGCTTTCCACTTCTCAATCAATGTTTGTCTGCTATACACTTTATCTGTTAGTGGTAAATCCCATCCACTCACTAATGTCACTTTATAGCTCCCTTTCTCTAAAGGACTGATATACTGTACACGCTGTAAATCTAATGTGTGGCCACCACTATCAGGGATACAGATAACACGCTCTATCTCTTTATTAGGAGTATCCTTATTAGGAGTATCCTTAGTACATTGTGGGTCTTTGACACACAGGGCAGCTTTGCTGCACATATCCCCTCTTATCCATAATGGCTTACCATCACTTCTAGCCTTAGTGGTCTTTAACAGTTCTTCCATGCCTGTATTTATACGCTCTGTTACATAGACAGTTTCACCTATAGTGAGATAGTATTCATAACACCTGTTGTCTGTAATAATATATTTGTTCATTTATAAATCCAATGTTGTTTGTTGTGTTTTTAAATAGTTTTCAATACTACCATAAGTCTTAGTAATCCTGCACCACTCTGCATCATTACACAGTAACACTAATTCACCTTGCTTATTAAATATAATGTTACGCTTATTAGGCTTCTCAAAAATATCCTGACATAAGGTAAAATACTTGTACTCTCTATCATCTAATAGTAACTCATCTGTTGAGCATTGCCACCATTTAACATTAGTGTCCATATCATACACACCCTCACAAGCGTCTAATCGTGGGTGTGCAGGGTTATTGGTATATACAGCGTCTACAAAATGTCTGCTATCTTCGCCATATTCCACCCTTGTCATTAATCTATACATTAATTAATCTCCATTGCTCAACACTCTTACCTTCCTAGTTTGCGTAGGAAGTGGAATTAAATCTGTATAGTCAAACGTAGCATATAAAACTATACCTAGATGTTCAAACTCTTGCTTTAGCAGTTGCATGGCCAACTCAACATTCTCCGCGCTAACAACTGCTGTAACAGCACCGCCATGCCCGTTGTTCATGGATTCAAAAGTCCAAGTAGTCATTGTTCCCTCCAAAATGTACTTCGTAAAAGGTATTTAACAGAATAATATCCAAACAGTATCAATAATCTATCTCCATTCCTGCACTTCTAATCAACATACAGTTTTCATAATAGTTGTTCGTAGCATCTATTTTGTCCCCTAAATGCCCTTGCCAATATGTTCTAGCAATAGCCCATTCTTTCTTGTTTAGTTTAGCAGATGGAAGCTGAGACAAGGCATAGGCATCGTACCTCTGTTCCAATAGTGTGTAGAATTTAAACACTAAATATGCCTTCTCTTTACAATAAGAATGATTTTGTTCTTTTGTAACACTCTCCACTGGAAGATACAAAGCATAAGACGGCACAGCACAGCTTGAGATAGATAGTGCCATAGCTAATAACGTGTTTTTCATTGTGCTGCCCCTAATATACGTTTAGTGCCAATATCGAAATACTCTGCATCTTTTTCAATGCCGATAAATTTACGATTGTTAAGCAGAGCCATTTTTCCCGTTGTTCCGCTACCCATAAAACAATCTAAAACAGTATCACCTTCGTTTGACCAACTAATTATATGGTCGTTTGCTAATTTCTCAGGAAATGGAGCGGGGTGCAACCTAGTCTTACTTGACAGCTCTGTATTCATATCCCAAACATTAAACCTCTGTCCATATTTAGCGATGGGCTTACCTTTGCTTGTCTTGGGCTTCATACTTCCATCGGCTTGCCTGACGTTGCTGTGCTTTTTAGTACCATAGCTCTTATTAATCCTATCTTTTATAGGATTAAATGATTTTGGACTTCCTTTGCTAAACACAAACATATACTCAAAAACCTGTGCGTACCTAACTTTGAGCGCACCTGTAGCTGTAAATGTCGGCTTATTCCATATCATCGTATCATGCAAATTAAACCCAATCTCTTTGGCGTACAAAGCTTGTTTAAAACTTGTTCCTGTCTCGCTCCCTTTAATTGTTGCATCGCCAACCACCCACACCACTACCCCACCTTGTTTAGTCACTCTAAACAATTCTTGTAAAACATTCTTCCAAACGTGTTCACCCCAATCTAAAGAATTGTTGTAAGTGCGTAAATTATCGTAGGGAGGTGAAGTAACAGTTAAATCAACACTACCACTCTCAATCTCTTTCATTCGCTCTAAACAATCGCCCTTCATCAACCATACATTGTTAGTTTTAATATCACTCATTTACCTTCCCCAACAATTCATCAAAATAATTAAACATATCTTCCTTAGTTCCATTGTTAATAAACAAAGGTGTCTCTACACCCATACTAAACAAGTGTTCATATTTTAGGTATGACCTACTATCCCCATTATAAGAACAACCGTCTCGCATTATACGAACAACAAGGATATTCTCAGCACCAAACTTCTCTACTATTGGGTCTAACTCCTCAATGAACCCACTATCAGAAAAGATGTAGTTTGTATTGTGTTGCATACGCTCGGCAGCTAACACACCAAAAGCTCTATTCCCTAATAATGGTTTTGTCCATTCCTCACTTATCTTAATCAATAATTCCCTGATAGATATTCCTAGTAAGGAATGTTTTGATTCTTTCCACTGTCTGTCCTGATATTTTAACAGGAAACCCTCTAGTGTCATACCTAATAGTGTTGATGCTATTGTGAATAGTGGATTCTTAAACTGTTCCTTAGTGAAGCCATATTTCTCAACAACATAATCAGCTATTGTGTCCTTGCCTGTATTTGGTGGTGCATTCAATAATATGATTTTCATTGTGTGTCCTCAATATAAATTCTCAGAAAATAATGTGCCGCCATTTATTGTATCACCACCTCACTTCGTAAAAGGTACTTGACAGAATATCCAAACACTAAAGATAAAATTAATAATCAAGAAACAAAGAATAGCGTTAAATATCCAGTGTGGCTTGTTGTTCAACTCTCGTGTTAAATCCGCAATCTCTTTGTATTGTTTCTCTACTCGTCTTTGGTACAGCTCTTTGTCTGATTGCAGCAACCTACGCTTCATTTCTTCACAAATCATCTGTGAACTATGATTAGAGTTAATCTTCTCAACCATTAGGTTGTGTTCTTCCAACCTCTGCTTCAATACAACGCTCTCTTGTAATGCGTATAAAGCTGTGTCGTAGTTTATTTCAGGTTTATTTAGACTCATTTTCGTTTTCCCACTCTTTCATTTGATTGAGCATCCATTGTACAGCACTATAAGGCGAGTGACAAGAGTAATCTAATGATAATTCCCCTTCGTCCATTCCCCACACTGCTTCTTCATCGCTGTCTAGGGCTTTTACACGAACGTGGTATGTTGTAACTTGTTTACGTTTGCCGTCTTCTCCAATCACCTGCCTATCCAGCCCAATAACATCTGTTCTACCACTACACAAACAACTAATTAAAATGTTCTTTTCCCATAAAAGTCGTTCATACAACTCCTTATATTTTGCACCCATTAACAAAGCATCTTGTACAACTACATTATCTTCTGCCCGCTCTTTGTATTCTCTCATTTTATTGCTCCAACCAAATTAAATAATCACAAATACGTTCATGTTCTTTATTAGCTCGCCATAAAGGATTGAGTTTATTGTTTCTATACTCATCTATTTTCTCAGGTGGTATTATAAAGCCTTTTTGATAATAGCATGGTGTTACACCCTCTTCCCACTCTTTAGTCCAAGATTCACGTTGTTCAACTAGATTCATCGTAAGCCCTCTGGCACTCCAAAACCATCTTTAAATTTACTTTGACCGCGCCTTGTTGAGCAAGTAGATGAACAACCCGTACCTCCACCACTTTCCTCTTTTGTTGTTCTAAGGGCGTATAATGGATAATTAGTTTTACGCCACTCCTCAGCACCTACACGAGAGCGCGTATGTACAAACACATACTGCTGTAATGAGTTGACAATAAAATACTTAGATGGATATTTTGTGCATACCACATATTCAGAATATAACAATGTGGTTGTTTGAAGTTCTTTAGTCATTTTGATTCACCATTAGTAAGGTTGGGGTGGCACGTCCTTGTGTGTGTGTGATTATTCTAAATCTACAACTTCTTCTTCTTCGCCTTCTTTTAAACTTTTAAAATACTCATCCCTGATACTTAAACGCTCAATGATTTCTTTATCATCAAGAAATAACTCTAACCCATCTAATATTCGGTCAATCTCCTCCACAGTTAAAAACCCCTCGTAAGTATCACGAATAACACGCTCACCCATCTTATCATAGTGTTGCATCTGTCGTCTAACATCACTAGGTTTTCCCATCATACCTGTACCACCCTCGTGGCATAACATGGAAGCATACTTACCAACACCACAAGAATCTGCACTCAAAAATATTAAAGATGCAGCACTATGGCCTTCTGTATTTAATATAGCTGTAATATGCGCTTTACAGTCGGCCATAGCATTACATATTTGCAGTGCTGTATTTAAGTATCCACCACCATTATTTATCTCTAGTGTAACAGTGTCACCATCCTCTGCAAAAGCAAACAATGCTATAAGTGTGCTGTACTGTGATGGACTACCAATTTCTTCGGGTAACGCAACTAAGTAATCTACATGGACACGCTCTTTTGAGAAAATCTGTATAGAGCTTGTATCACTCTCCCCAAATGTCATTTTTTTCATTTGTCACTCCTTAATAAAACCAAAGTATTTTAATTCTGCTTCTTCTCTTACTTTAACAGCATCTTCAAAGCAAGAAAAAGTTCCTAACCATATATGTGTACCACCCCTACTTATTTTTGCACCCCATTTTCCACTTCTTTTATCTAACGTCACCCCCGTCTTTGTAGATGTATTCTTAGGGTGTTTACGTTTGTTAAACGCTTGTAAAGAGTAATCCGCCCACCTACAATTCTCTTTGCAGTAATTCCCATCTACATCTATCCTGTCCATAGACATATTTAGTGGTGGGTCTCCCATATCATTATAAAAGTTCTCAAAAATACTCCACTCATCACAAAAAGTTATACCTCTTCCACCGTAAAGAGGGTCTTTCTTGTTTTTGCATCTTCCAATCATTTGAGACCAAGTTCTATATGCCGATGATTTAGACTTACCATGCTTGTAATTAAGTGTTCTCGCAAACTCTGTGGAAGTTTTAGTGTGTAGGCAACCGCAAGAGCGTGTGTGGCTGGTTTTAAGCGCAACAGAGTTTGTTATCTTTATCTTGCCACAATCACACAAACACTCCCACTGCATTTGTCTTGTAACTAGGTGCGTTGTAAACCCAACTTCTTTAATAACTGTAAGTTGTCCATATTTATTCCCTATTAGATTTTCATGTTTAGCCATCACAACCACCCCTCTTCCTCAAAAGCGCACAGGAAGTCATACACAATATCTTCGCGTTGGCAATCTTCTTTTGTAAAATTGATTACAGCAGAATTGCGAATATCGTATTTAGCTAAAATAGTTTTAAGGTAGGACAAACCATCTTGCTTATGCTTGTTATCAGCTTGGTTTGAATCCCCACAGAATACAATTTGCGAGCCTTTACCAATCCGTGTTACTAATGCCTGAACTTCTGGTGGGGTTAGCAACTGCGCTTCATCAATCAAAATAATAGCGTCTTTGAAATCCATACCACGAACAGATTCTAGCAATTGAAGAACAATTCTACCATCTGCCTTCATAATCTCAAAAGGTGCTGCACCAACAACATCTTTAATATAGTTTAGCATTTGAGCCATATAAGGGGTGAGTTTGTCCTCAGCCCCACCTTTCAGAAATCCGACTGTACGGTTAGCTAAAGGCTGATATGGGCGAATAAGGACAATATGCTTAATTTCATCCTTCAACAACATATTAGCAGCGTATGTACAGGTGTAATACGTCTTTCCAACCCCTGCGAATCCTGAGCATACTACCAAGTCACAGTTGTCAAGAGCTTTATGCAAACTCTTTTGTGAGTTAGTCTTAGGGACTAAAGGAGCTAGACGTGTTGTGTGCCTTTCCTCAACATACTTCCCCTTTGGGACATGGGTACTCTCTCCTACTACCTTTTTTGCCTTACGATTATTGTACCGTTGTGCATTGTTGCTCATATCAATTATCCTTCTGTAGAAACGTCCATGTCCTTGTTAATTGTTACATATAATTCACAATATTAGAATAAATTGTGACGTTTACTTCATGCTAATGCTAATGCTTTCATTCGCCACCTTGTTTAGCTTTATCACGTTTAGTCTTACCTACTCTCGGGCGTGGGTGAGAGTTACCATTGTCTTTGCCCTTAGCAAAGGGCTTAAACTCATCAACAACATTTAGCTGTTTTGTCATTATTTGCGTCCTCGTTTAGTTGGTGTTGTCTTAGTCTGTAACAATTCTTGCTCTTCTTTTGGTAGGGCTTCATCCATTGTTGGCTCAGGCTCAGGTTTTGGCACTTCCTCTATAAAAGTTTCATGCACCACGTCTGTTTTTTCAGCAACAACCAAGCTATCGGCTAACGCCTGTTCAATCTCACCGCCATCTTTAAGCTGCTCCTGTAGCTTGGCTGTATCAATTGAAGCTTCCATAACCAATGCCCCTACTACTTTGACAGGTTTGGCAGCTTCACGCATAATGACGTGGTAACAGTGACCGATGCACATTGGGGCATTATCAGAACTATCTGTAAGCTCATACCCGTCTAAAATTGCTTGCTGCACCTGAAACATGAAGCTTACTAGGTCAAACTCTTCTATCTTGCGTTGTTTTAATTCACTCACTTATCTTCTCCTGTTAAATAATCTTGTAAACGGCTTTAACACCTTCTACACCATCATAGTCACCATTCTCTCTTGTACTCATTGACACTTCAACTATGTAGCGACCAACAATCAAAGGTTTCTTTTCATCTTTAACCGTGAACCCTGTGTATTCATAAACATCTAAACCACAAGCACACAACATATCAAAAGTATCTAGCACCATAGACATCTCTTGTTCACGTTCGTTGGGTAGTTTCTCAACTTCGTAATCAAATAGTATCATTAACACCCACCTCATTAAGTTGTTTTAAATTCTCTAAACACATCTGTAACACCTCACCATCATACCCACCACTATTAAAATATAATAGATATTTCCCTTCTTTCAATAAGGCTGTGGCCACCATTACTTTATGGTGTACAAAGTAATACCCACTCTCATCAATCCACACTGTTTCCATTTCTTAGCACCTATTCTACACACAATTAAAGATAAGTCAACACTTATTTACCCTATTAAGATAAATACCTGTTTCTCCTTTACTAAACTTATTCCAGTTTACAACAGGCATATATTCAACCCCATCAATATAGCAGCTTTTAAAACCATCATTCATGTGGGTCTTTCCTTTATAAAAAATATTATCACTTGCAAGCATATAAAAGTAATCTTCTGCTTCAAACTTGCTCTCAAAAGACAAAACTGTACTCATATTAATACCCCCATATAAAAATCTTCTACAACAATACTATCAGGGGGTATGCGTATGCCATCACGGTATGCCTTGTCTAATAGCTTGGCTCTTGTTGTCTCTACAAAATCATTCTCACACACTTCAACATACACTGTTTGGTATTTTCTGTTCTGTAAGATATTCCACGACATAGTAATCTTTTTCATTTTATACCTCTATTTAACAAAAGACTTAATATTCACACCAGTCATTGTTACCTCTGTATTCGGCACACCGTTTGTAAATACTGTATTAAAAACTTCACATCTATAACAAGTGTAGAGTAACACAGCTTCCTCCCCATCTTTTACATCTAACTGTTTCTCGTATAAAGAAGTGTAGTCGCATTCCCTGTCAGCTACTAAAGTTTTCATTTCTTCGTAAGCATCGCTGAACGTAGAGTACACACCAAACAAGGTAGAGAAGCCATGATGATGCTCTCTAAATACTAAATATATTGGCTTTCCAAAATGATTATTCATTTTATTCCCCGTTTAGGGCTATATTACCACATTAAAACTAATAATAGTAATATAGTGTCTATTGAATGTTAAGCTGCTTAACAGACTCATAAATAAACTTCAAAGCTTGTTCTGATAGCTCGTAGTTTAGGCTCTCTTTAACAAGATACCACTTGTTAATTGATTCATATTGTGCTATCTCACATAAAACGTGTTCACGGATACCCGTGTCTGCCAATACACGGTAACGGTGCTTATTTATTTCTTGTAATGTATAGAATGGTTTAGTCATTTTCATTTACCTATTACTTATAAGGTCTGAAATTATACAGCGAGCAAGCTGTAATACCACACATCTTAATCTCCTCGCGTTGACCACACGCACAGTCCCAACATTTCGCTCGAATAGCGTACTTCATGCTTGTAGGATTTTGCTTTGCTTTCTCTTCGGGATTAAGAGATTTAGTCGGGATAATTTCCCCACTTTTCACTTTCTCGCGGTATTCAGTAGCAGCAGCTTGTAGTTTTGATTGTGTGTTGTCATTTGACATTGTATTTTCCTCTGTGTTGTAAATTAGCACTACTTAAAGTGATAGAATTTGAATTATCTTTTATGGGTAGTGCATCTGTGTGGTCTGATCGCTAGTTTATCATTTGTAACGGCAGAATGCAAGGGTTATCACATTAAAAACACGCATCTAGTACACCTTCAAAGTAGTCCTCCACTTTCGGCTTATCGAATACAACCCCGTTTTGCTTTAGTATCTTCTTGCTAAGAATAGGTGTCTCGGTTTCAAGCTTTGGGTAAGGCTTATTTTCAAACTTAAACTTAACATTTTTCCTGATCTTAAAGGCGTAGATGTGCTGCTTGCACTTTACCTTACTAACATCTTCAAAGTTCATGCACACGATTTGGTCTGTTGTGTGTGTATCTCGTAAAGGGTGCTTCTCCTTAAAGTTATGCCACACAGTGTCACTGTGTTTGTACACACCATCTAAACAATAAAAGCTGTCGCTGACCATGTAACCCAAATAATCCCAATTTGTAGCTTGATAGATGTACCCAACATTAGATTCTTTCCCATCACTAAATGAAAGAACCCACGAAATATCCGAAAACCGCTTCAAACATTTGTTACACAGGCCAATAGCCATAGACTCACTATTTCTTGGTTGGTCATCATCTAGCACCATACGATTTAACTCGTACATCCTCAAGTCATCTGAAATCTTGGTGGATGTCTTAGCTCCATTCATAGGGTAGCCATACTGTAAACAACCAACTAGCCTTCCAGTTTCATTTTCAAAAATACCCAAATGTAATTTACTATTTGAAACAACCTTCTTTGAGTAGTGGAACTGTTTTACTATTGCACCGCCTTCTTTAGCAGTAATCTCTTTTACTGTGTACTTTGTACCAATCACTTCGTTCATAACCTTCTCTTTAAAATGGGTCGTCAATTAAATCACACGGGTCTTGCTGTTTTAATATGGCAGGACTTCTTGTTGGTTTATAGGGTATGTCGTATGCGTATTCTTCGTCAATCTCTGCACGATTACCATAACACGCCAATAAGCTTTCATCGTCACCGTCAGGAATATTAGGTTGTTCAATTTGTTTTGTTATACGCGGTTTAATTAGCCGAGATATATCAAACGAGACTAAAGCTTGATAAGCCTGAATACTTATCTTACTCTCCCACTTATTAGCCAACTCACGAATAACCTTTTCTTTTGCAGCTTTATATGCAGAGTAAGCCTCCTCTTTCGTATCAAAATACCCTAATCTTGTTGTAACACTACTTTGGTTTATTGTTGCTAGGAATTTATTCTCTAGTTTTATAAAGCTAACACCTCTTGGTAGCCCACTCTCTGAGGGGTATCTGCTCTGTAAAAAGCCATTTAATTCTACAGGAAGAAACACACAAGTATCTTCGCTATATATTTTAACTCCTTGTGGTGAGAGTAAGTCTTTGTCCAAATGAAACACGCCACCGCGTTCATCAAAGCAATCAAACCCTTTTTGCTCGATACACCAAGACACAAAATACTTTTCCGATTTAAAATTATCTGAACAAGTTACACCACTGTATGATGGGTTATTTCTTTGATACGATAGAGAGCATCTTTCCATTACACCAAAATGTAACCAACTCGCCCTATGTACTTTATCTTTATGCGTTTTCATATTGCCTCCTTACAGTGGGTAATCATCTTCTTCATCCTCGTCAGGTTGTTCACCAACTACATCTTCTTTCTTAGCAGAGTCGCCAACTATCTTAGTAACATCTTCAATTCCACCTTCTAAGACTGCTTCAACACCTGTTAATGCCGATAACGCGCACAACATGATGTTGTACTTGTTGTTACTTCCGTTTGTACCCTTCTTACATCTGACTACACCTTTTCTTTTTAGCACAGTCATAGATTGACCAACAATACGTTCAGATGTCATAGAGATTTCTGCTAAACGTATAAATGACGGCCAAGCTTTCCAACGCTTTGCTTTGTTCATGTGTGTTGCAAGAGCCACCAACACATCTCTTTCAGATTGAGACATCATTCCTTTCTTTACATTCAACAGAATGTAATTAACTAATTCAAACTGGCTTCCTATTTTTATCATTCTTGCTTTCCCCTAGTGTGGAACAGTGTTGTTTCAAAAGTGATAGAATGTACGCCTGTACAGACTTATCACCACGTTCAGCGTTTATTACCTCAGCCAATTGACTTGGTATCGTTATCGGTATTCTCATCTTCAATGTTCTCTGCTTTTATTCGTAGTCTTACAGCCTTTGCTAATTGCCTAGCTGTCTTTAATTTGTTTACCATCTCAACATTACCTGTTGACTTATAGTGCTGTAGAAGAGAGTGTATAGCCTGACGAGACTTTGGAACAAACTCTACAACAATATCTTCTATTTGCATATCTTTGTACTTCACATCTTCCTCCTTATTTACCATTAAGTATATAATACCACAGTTATGCTATACGTCAAGCAATACTTACACAAACAACACACTTATGGACTGACTGGCGGATTTCGTAGTAGTGACTGGCGGATTTCGTAGTAGTGATATGTCGATTTCCGCCGTACTAAACAAGTAAGGTGAATAAGTAAGAGAACAAGTAATTTCTTATATCTTAGTATACATATAAGCAAGATGGCTTACGCCAACACACCCATCTTTTTCTTATTTAATTAAATAAAA
>OFQV01000427.1_pt1 | contig 11101 bp, 7 predicted proteins | sample 1542971 | NCBI WGS metagenome assembly OFQV01 (sample SAMN07774229, study PRJEB24372) | wastewater metagenome | isolation source: WWTP Cannobio (Effluent) | place: Italy: Cannobio | collected 2016-01
TCTTCCGATCTCCGAAGATGGTTATATCTGGAAATACATGTTGACCGTCTCGCCGTTTGAACGTTCTCGTTTCACGACAGACGATTATATTCCAGTCCAGACACTTTCTTATGATAACAATTCAATGCAATGGGACGTTCAAGAAGCAGCCGTTCCGGGCGCCATTTACGCAATTGAAGTCTCGAATGCAGGCGAGGGCTATACTAACGCTAACAGCATTTCCATTGCTATCGACGGCGACGGCACCGCAGCGATCGCTCGCGCGACTGTCAACACTGTTACGAATACGATTACTGGCATCTATATGACCGCTTATGGTCAGGGATATACCAATGCAAAGATCACGATTACAGACACGGCGAACGGCGTCAATGCTACTGGCAAGGCACTGTATAGTCCTTATGGTGGTCATGGTTCTGATCCTCTTTATGAACTAGGCGGAACAAGCGCGATCATTTCTTTGCGCATGAACCCAACAGACAGCACGATGATGACGACCAATGCGGCTTTCCGACAGGTTGGTATCGTCAAAGACCCAATTCGGTTCGGTACCAGCAATATTGAATCAAATACGTATGTCTCGCAGATGGCAGAGGTAACAGTCTCGGGTGCAACATTTGATTATTCTGAAGGTGAATATGTCTATCAAGGCGTCAATACAGGTACCGCAACTTTCATTGGTTTGCTAGCCGAGTGGGATGCTGCAAACAGCAAAATGAAGTTGACCAATACCCACGGTACCGCCGCAACTGATACAATTCTTGGTGCGAATTCAGCCTCTATTTCGTTCTTAACATCTATCAAAAATCCTGAAATGATTCGTCATTCTGGTCAGTTATTATTCATAAATAACATATCCCCAATTGAACGTGACCCTGATCAGGTTGAAGAGTTCAAAATCATTCTCAATTTCTAAGAAAAAGAAAAATGGCAAAAGTAAATATCTCCAACTCCCAAGTCGTTTTTTCGGAAACTAAATTAAGACCGTATTATAACGACTTTGACGAAAGCAAAAACTACATGCAAATCCTGGCACGACCAGAGTTTGCTTTGCAGTCGCGCGAAATCAACCAGATTCAATCCATTCTTCAGAACCAGATCGAACGTTTTGGTCAGCATATCTTTGTCAACGGTTCACTTGTCTTGGGTCAAGGCATCAATTTCCAAGACCTTATCTCACTTAACATTGCGCCTACTTATGCAGGCAGCGACGTTGACATTGAAGATTTTGAGAAAAAGACCATTGTCTATTCCAGCAATAATGACGTTCAAGCTTATGTCGCTCACGTCTCGGAAGCGACAGATAACGACCCGGCTAGCATCTATATCAGATATTTCACGGGTGATGAATTCGGTCCTGGTGACACAATTCGTTCGAATGGAACTTCCAATTATGCTAATGTCGTCGCCACATCAAATAACAGAGGCAATGCACTTTCCGCTTTTGTCGGCGACAGCGTTTACTTTGCAGACGGCTATTTCATCAAGGTTGCAAAACAGTCGATCATCGCTTCCAAATACAAGAGAAGCGGCGCTAACGTCAAAATCGGTTTGGAAAAGACCCGGTCAATTGTTACAGAGAATGAAGATTCCACCTTGCTTGACCCAGCCGCAGAAGCGTCTAACTTTGACGCACCCGGCGCTAATCGTTTCAAGTTTGAACTAAATCTCGCAATCCGACCTTTGACTGATGACGTGGACGAAGCAGACTTTATCGAGTTGGCTCGTTACGAAAATGGACTTTTGGTCAGCGTAGTTAACAAAACACAATATGCAGAAATCGAAGAGGTTCTTGCAAGACGAACTTACGATGAATCTGGCAATTACACGACCAAGCCTTTTCTTGGCGTTGTTAAAGAGAAAGATTCGGACGAGGTTGATTTTCTTTTGTCAACAGGTAAGGCTTATATTCGCGGTTATGAATATGAGACAATTGCCGAGACAAAGCTATCGATTCCTAAAGCGAGAACAACAGCCAATACAATTCAGAATTTCGACATTAGCATGAACTATGGTAACTATGTTATCACAGATAACGTTTCAGGTGTGTTTGATACAACAGCACTTGATATTGTTGACATGCATTGCGTTCCTATCTCTAATGTCAATTACACCAGCCAGAACACTTACAACACTTCGAAGATCGGTACCGCGCGTGTCGTGGACATGAACTTCTATGGCGGTGACACAGACGTTGCAGCTCGCAAACATGAAATGTATCTAACCGATACAGCTTTCACCACTTTGTCGTCTAATGCTGCACAGACTTCGGCTGCAATCAACCAGATTGTCTTTCGATCAGGAACAGTTTCCGGCATTGCTAATGCTTATCAAGGCGTTGTCATTCGTATTCTATCTGGTCCAGCCGTCGGCGATTTAAGAACGATTTCAGACTATAACGGCACAACTCGCGTTGCGACTGTCTCTCCTGAATTCACGACTTTGCCTTTGAATAACACTTTCTTCCGTCTTGAATACACGTTCAAAGACGTTGAATCGTTTGTCAAGAAAACAGGCTATACAACTGGCGCGACTTACAACGCCAATGCCAATATCAACATCTTGTCAAAGGATTTCAACAAGTTTGCTAACACCGTCGTGATCAGCGAACCATCTTTGAACAAATTGGTTTTTGCTTATCCTGAAAAATTCATTGCTAACGGTATCACCAATCAGTCTTACGTTTATCGCAAGAAGTTTGCTTCTGTCTCGTTTACTGATGGTGTTTCTGGTGCAATTACAGCAGGCGCAGACGAAGACTTTGAAGGCATTACAGCATCCAGCGGTATTGCGTCAACTGTCATGGACAATTTCTATATCACAGTCATTGACAAGAAAGCTACAGCAAGAGCTAACGGAGAACAGATTTCAGCCAGTGTCGTGGTCTCGGGCAATCCAGACCAAGCCGTTTTCGATACAGGTTCAGGTGCAGGCGATACATTTGATGCGACAATCTTTGCAAAGACTGAAATCATCGGAACCAGTGCTGCACCGCGTGTCAAGACTTTGGTCCTTGCTAACACCCACATCTTGTCAGCGGGCGCAGCAAACGGCACTTTCCGCGGCGGAACTGGTTCAAACACCAGCGTCTATTTGACAACAGGTCAGGTTGTCATTCGTCAACCAACCAAACGCGCATCAGTGAGAGAGAGCCTTTACATTTCAGACGTTCAAGACGTTGTTAAAATCTATGACTTGAATGGCGCAGCGGTTCCAGCCGCAGGTGCTAACTTGGTCAGCTACAGCGATGTCACAACTCGTTTTGAATTCCAGAATGGTCAGAAAGCATCTTATTACGATCACGCAAGCATTACGCTTAAGCCTGGCGTTGCTGCACCAAAAGGCCCTCTTATCGTTTGCACTCGTTATTACAGAACGACCACAGACTTTGGTTATTTCAACGTCGATTCTTATTCCAGCTTGAATGATGATATCACGGAAGAGGGCGAGAACATTGGAACAGGCTATGCTTTGATTCCAGATTACTTGGGCACGCCTTTGCGAGACGCTATCGACTTTAGACCAGTCAGACAGAATGCAAGCAATACAACCCCAGGCTTTAGCTTGGGTGGAACTCGCATTCCGGTACCAGTTACGGAATTCCAGTCTGATTACACTTATTACCTTGGTAGAAGAGATTTGGTCATCGTCTCTCCTAACAAAGCATTGGAAGTTGTTTCAGGAACACCAAGCGAAAGCCCACAGTCTCCGGAAAAACCACCGGAAACAATGTTGATTTATCGGTTGATTATCGATCCTTACACTTTGTCAACAGCAAACGTTTTTGCTGAATTTGTCGATAATCGCCGTTATACCATGAAAGACATTGGCTTGATTGATCAGAGACTTAAGAACGTCGAATATTACGTGGCGCTTAATGCTCTTGAAAAGTCAGCCGTCAACTTGTCAATTCGAGACAGAAATGGCTTGGAGCGCAGCAAGTTTGGTATTCTTGCCGAGAACTTCACCGGTCACGAATTGGGCGCATGGCAGCAAGACGACTATGCGATTGCAATGGACGTGAACGGTAGCTGGTATGAAGGCAGAGCGACAGCCGAAGAATTGAAAGAAACAATCGCGCTTTATCCGGTCGAATTCACTAACACGATTCAGGTCGGTAACAAGATTATGTTGTCTTATACAGACGTTTTGATTTGGATGTGCATGTCGGCAACAAAAGCAACACCAATTGCAGAATTTGCTTTTGCTGATTATATCGGAACTATTGTGACAACACCAGAAGCTGATATCTGGAGAGACGAAAAGGTTTATGATGTCGTCACGCCTAAGTTGCCAACACCGACTAACAAACTATTGCCAGTTGCACCAAGACCACCTGCTGTCGAAGATGGCGATCCAGATTCGGAAATTCTGGCACCGTTGTCGCCAGTTGGTAACGGTAGACCAATGAAGCCTGCTCCTATCATCAATAATGATCTTGCGGTTCAAAAACCAATTGCTAAAGTTACGTTACCTATATCGTCGCCTAGAGCCCGAGCATAACTATAATAAATAGATAAAAGAGAAAAATACAAAATGGCAGAGCCTGTTAACAATCTAGCAAATCGCACGGCGACCGAAGATATCTCAATAATTCGTTATATGAGAAAGATTTCTATTGACATTTTTGGTCAAGGTTTGCGTTCGAAAAGACAAGTTTGGCCGTTTTTCGATGGTCGAAATGTTTCCAATTTGGTTGCTCGACCAAACAAGATCATCACGTTACAGCACAGTCAGGGTGGTCTGCCTCCTTTCTCTGATATGCGCGCCAATAACGAAGAAGATGTCAGATTTCTTGGCGGCAACGCAAAGCTTCTTTTGAAAGAGTCTTACACTAGCACACCGACCATTCCAGCGAGAGCAAGCGAAGATTGGTTGTATATTTCCGCTATCAAGAATCCAAAATCAAATGCAAGAACCGGCAACACTGTCGTCGGCGCAAAAACTGGCACAAGCAAAACGATTATTGGCTATGAACACGCTTCTGGTTATGTCAGAGCAAATTCAAATCCAAACTACATCTATCTTGCTTGGGACGCTAATAACACAATCACCAATTACTATCGCGGCAATGTTATCACTCTTTGCACGGGTCGAGGTGCTGGTGAAACTGCCAATATCATTTCGTATAATGCGGCGACAAGAATTGCGCGAGTCTCGCCTCCTTTCAGTCAGGTGGAAGCTAACGCGATTTATTCGATTGGTGACGAAAGAAAGCCTTATTCTTCCAATAGCATTCCGGCTCACTACACGACAGGCCTAGGCTACTTTGTCGGCACTTTGCACATTCCTAATCCAGCAAACAGCAGAATTCGCTTCACGACTGGCGACAGAGAATTGGTCATTATCGACAGCCCACGTGGGCCGACTGATGCTGAATTCACGACAATGGCCAAGTATCGGTTTGAGACTGATAGACTGGAAGCAATTGCCCTTGATGGCGGTGTTCAACGCACCGCGCTGACACCAGGCGGCGGTCCTTTGCAGTTCACCAACACTTTGGTACCATCTAACGATCTTGTCGGAAGTGGCAAGGTGCCTCAAACAGGAACACAACAGCCACGACCGGAAGATCGCGCTTGGCATACTGGCGCTGGAACCGCGCAAGTCTTCTTTACGTCTCATTTGAATTTGACAAGCGGCGGCTTTGCTGGCCAAGCAGGTGGCGCTTATGTCGATTCTGTTGATATTTTCTTCAAATCAGCAGTCGGCGCAACAGTGTTGACGATCAGAGAATGTATCAATGGTCAACCTAGCGCGATTCGAGTTCCGGGTGCTTATTCTTACAAAGAACCTTTTGAAATTACGGTAACAGACGCGCCTAATACATGGAACAGTGCGACAGCTACGAATTTCCAATTCGCCACTCCTGTTTGGCTTGAAGAGCACAAAGACTATGCAATTGCAGTCCAAACATCACATCTTGATAATGAAATCTATGTTGCAGAATTGGGCGAAAGACTTATTGCATCTCCTAACAATAGCTTTCTTGGTGGCGTAGTTCGTTATATAGGCGCCGTAGGTCACCGAGCAGGAGGTTTGTATAAATCAGAACAATCTCGATCTTGGATTCCAGTCCCAGGCGAAACAATGATGTATTCTATTCATGCTTGCCGTTTTGCCGACAGTGGTTCTGTTGTTTTGCGCGACTTTATCAGTTCCGAAATCAAATCTAATGACGTTCGACCTAACGTCAATGCAGACTCAATGGTTGTTATTTCGGCGAGACAGCTTTTGCCGTTTACGTCTTTGACTTATAATTACAAGACCAGAACACAGTCAAACGGCGTATTTGAAACGACTTATAAGGAATTTATTCCGGGTCAAAACATCAACTTTAGAGAACCTAAGTTCTTCCAGGCAGAAGATTTGGAAGGTGATGGTGATCGTTCTGTTGAAATCAAGATTGATATGACAGGCCCTAACGTTGGTTACATGTCACCGTCAATTTACACTAACAGACAGTTGATTTCGGTTCGAGAGAACCAGATCAACAATATGCCTTTGTCTAATGACTTGATCAACATTGTTGATGGTGGTTTGGGCTATAACGGCGCGAACTTGTCGATTGTTCTAACTGCGCCAACAGGCACAGGCGCGAATGCAAGAGCGACGACCAATGCAACCACTGGTGAAATCGAAACTGTCTATCTTGACTCTGTTGGTTCTGGCTATTTCGACAATGTGACTGTCACCATCGTATCTGCCTCTGGCGCGAATGCTAACATTGAAATAACAGGCGAAACAAGCAAAGCTGGTGGACCTGCAATTGCACGTTACATTTCTTCTCCTGTCATTCTAGCAGACGGCTTTGATGCAGGCGACTTGCGCGTTTACTTGACAGCGATCAAGCCACCGGAAGCTAACATTCAGGTCTATTACAAGATTCGTAACAGTCTCGACCCTAACGAAATGATCGACCTTGATTGGCAGAAAATGGCGCAGTTTACGTCACCTTATACGTATTCTACCCGTTTTGAGCCTATTGAATACGAATTCAAGCCTTCACTTACGTTGGACGAAGTTTCGTATATTTCAGGCGAGACAACTTACACGACCTTTAATGAATATGCAATTAAGGTTGTATTGTCTTCAAGAACAACCGCTTATTACGGCAACCCTCAATTGCTTGACTTGCGAGCAATTGCATTACCAGCAGACCCGGCAGACGAGCTTTAATGAGAGAACGTGAATTCTGGAAAATTGAAGATACGGATCAATTCGTTAAAGACCCAGCGGGTCCTTTGTTGATGGTAGATAAGCAAAAACATCAACAATATCTGGAGGACCGGGCGAGAATTGTTGACCGCAAGTTGGTTAAGAAAGAGCTGGCGGAATTGCGTAAAGAAAACGACCAGTTAAGAGCCGATAATCAAGAAATTAAAGAACTTCTAAAGAGAATAATAAATGGCTAATTTTTCCAACGTAAGCTTATTGAGCACTTTCTTAAGCTGGATGACCGAACATAACAAAATTGCAAAGTATTTGACTGATCAGTCATTTACGGTGGAAATTGACGATGCTTCAAACACAAACATCGCAACCGCGCAATCTGTCAATACAGTTCATACAATTGCAAAATCTGCTTACACTACGCTTAATGCCGAAAGTGTTAGACTAACCTCTGTTTACGCTTTTGCCAACGCTACCAATATCAAGACATCTTCCGCTTACATTCAAGCGAATGCTGCAACCAATTTGGCACAGTCTGTTTTCGCTTTTGCTAATGCTATAGCAGGTGATATGGTTATATCTGCTTATAATCAAGCAAACGTCGCAACAGTTTCAGCCCTAAGTGGTTATACAACTGCCAATCAAGCATTTTTAGTAGCAAATGGCGCTTTCGCTTCGGCTAATGCTGTTGATGTTAAAACCGTTTCCTCTTTCGCAACAGCTAACCAATCAGCTTTGGTAGGCACCGCAGCTTTTGCACAAGCCAACCAAGCGTCATTGACCGCAATTGGTGGTTTTGCGACTGCTAACCAAGCAGCTTTGACGGGTTCGGGCGCATTCGCTTATGCCAACAGCCTTTATGGTGGTTCTGTCACGGCCGCTTTCGATAAAGCGAATTCTGCAACATTAACAGCCGTTGCCGCGTTCGCTAAAGGCAATACTGAAGGTTCTCGCTTAACCTCTGCTTATGCGACAATCAACGTTGAATCCGTCCGCCTGACATCAGCTTTCGCTTTTGCGAACCAAGCGTCTTTGATTGCAATTGGTGCATATAACTTTGGCAACACCACAAACACAAAGACCGTTAGCGCTTTCGACGCTGCAAATACAGCATTTGCTTATGCGTTTCCAGGCTATAATACAAGTATCGGTGCTTTCGCACTTGCTAACATTGTCAGCACAAGATCTTCATCCGCGTTTGCACAAGCTAACATTGTCAGCACAAGATCTTCATCCGCGTTTGCACAAGCTAACAGTGGTGTTTCGGCTGCGGCTACTGCACAGGGCACTGCTAACCAGGCAGCTTTGACTGCACCTGCGGCTTTCAATACCGCTAACGCTGCTTACACAGAAGCAGTTGGCTCGATTGGAAATTGGACCCCAACACTTTCTGGTATCGATTTCCCAAGCGGTGGCACGACATATACAACACAAACAGGAAGATGGACCAAGAGCGGAAAAATTGTTCATGTTTATTTCGACGTGCAACTTTCATCGGCGGTTGGTGGCAGTGGTGTCTTGATTTTAGAGGGTCTTCCTTATGCAGCTGATACTGGTAACCTTTCGGAGGCTGGTTCGATTGGTTCGTTTGTCAAAACAGGAACTCTGCCAGCAAGCTGGGCGGGATGGGGTCTGAAATATTACAGTGGAACCTCTCTATATTTCCCTTACTTTGTAACAACCGGAAACACCGGAACGACAACTACCGCGGCTGTTGGTTCTGGTTCAAGAATTAGCGGTAGTATCACTTATAGAACGGCATAACCATGACAACAAAATTACATTTTTACGACACAAGTCCTTGCGTAACTATTTTAAGAGAACAAGAGAACGGCGTTCTTCACGCCGAATTGCGTAAACCAGGAGCGGATATTTCAGATTTGCCAGAAGACCAGCAAGCTGAAATCAAAGCTATTTGGACAAAGAAAGTAATTGCTGATTTCAAAGCAAGCGAAGAGGCCTTTAAAAAACAGTTTGAAGCGGAACATAAGCCTATTTTGATTTTGACCAAAAAGCAATTGCTTTTCTTCTTCCTTTCAATTGGTGTTTTTGAGGAAGATATCGAAGCTGCTTTGAAATCAACTCCAGAGGCTTTGATTGAATGGAAATACAGCGAAACTTTCCTAAAGGAAAACGTCATAATCGAACCGTTGTTTGAATATTTCGATATCGATGCGGCCGAAATAGAAGCCATCTTTCAATATGCAGCAGGACTTTAATGTTTACCAAAAAATATCTTGACTTTTACCTAGATCAAGGCAGCGATTTTGAAAAGACGATTCGGCTAACCGACAGTGAGACTAACGCGAATATCAATATCGCAGGTTATGTCTTTGTCTCTAAGGTTCGCAAGGGTCCGTTAACACAGAATACGGCTGCAATCTTTACCGTATCGACTGTCAACACAGTCAACGGCACGATCAAGATTGTCTTGAATTCTGCGAATACCAGCAATTTGGAACAAGGTCGGTATGTCTATGATATTTTGCAAACAAATGCAGCAAACCTTAAGTCAATAATTTATGAGGGCACTGTTATCGTGTCATCGGGAGTATCACGTTAATGGCAAAGCCAGCAAATCGCTCACAATTTAGAGAATATTGCTTAAGAGCGCTTGGTAAAGGCGTTCTCGAACTTAATATGGACCCAGATCAGATTGAGGACCGTATTGACGAAGCGCTTGAATATTGGCAGACGTTTCACCACGATGCGACCATTCGCACTTATATGAAATATCAATTGACTCCGACAGACATTACCAACAAATACATTCCGGTCAATGACGATGTTGTGGGCGTAACGAGAATTTTCAGAACTAATGGAAGTTCTGGCGCCGGCTACGCCAATATGTTTAGCTTTGAATATCAATGGCGGTTGAATGATTTTGTCACATATAGAGCCACTCCGCAATTGCTGGATTATTATTTGATCGGCACCTATATGCAACAAATTGACGACATGTTTCATGGCGACATCGGTATCACTTTCAACCGTCACACAGACAGAGTTTACTTGCATTGGGACTGGGACAAGGATGCTGTAGCTGGTCAGTATATCATTCTTGAAACATTGGTCGCATTAGACGGCGAGGAATTCACCCAAATGTGGGGTGATAGAATGTTGCAAAAATATTGCACCGCTTTGCTGAAAAGACAATGGGGCAATAACATGAAGAAGTTTGTGGGTGTTCAATTGTTGGGTGGTATCGCTTTGGATGGTCAGACTATCTATAACGAAGCGATGGAAGAGATTGAAGCTTTGGAAGAGAAAATTCGATCTGAGTTCGAGGAACCGCCACGGTTTTTTACAGGGTGAACCGACAATAAAGTTTGGTGGAACCCATATTTCATAAGCAACATGAAAACACTTTAACACTAAATAGAAGTGTTAAAGGAGCATTCAATGCAAACAATTTATTACACCTATCTTATAGGTTGGTCTCATCTAAACAAATATTATTATGGCAAACAAAGCGGTAAAAAAGCAAATCCAGAAAATCTCTGGAAAACATATTTCACGTCTTCGAGATATGTAAAGGACTATCGATTAAAGTTCGGCGAACCAGATATAATTGAAATAAGAAAAACATTCGATGCCCCAGAAAAATGTTGTATTTGGGAACAGTCTGTTTTGCGAAGATTGAAAATATACGGAAAAGACAAGTGGCTAAACAAAAGTATTTCTGGTTGGTATGTGCATGATTTGGAAATTAATAAGAAAATAAGTGAAGGCAATAAAGGTAGGAAGTTTACAGACGAGCATAAGAGAAAGCTTTCGCTTGCTAAAATTGGTCGAAAAATTTCCAAAGAACATGCTGAAAAATTACATAACGGTCGTCGAGATATGATTGTCACCGATGAATATAGAGAAAAAATAATCAAAGCCTCGAAAGAAGGTTATCAAAAATGGTTAGCTAATGAAACAGAAG
>OFQV01000433.1_pt1 | contig 10911 bp, 20 predicted proteins | sample 1542971 | NCBI WGS metagenome assembly OFQV01 (sample SAMN07774229, study PRJEB24372) | wastewater metagenome | isolation source: WWTP Cannobio (Effluent) | place: Italy: Cannobio | collected 2016-01
TCCAAGTTCTGCACCGGCACAGCTTCACGCGTTGACAGAGCAATGAACGCAGTGTTTAGCGCGTTCGATTGCAGGCTGTCCGGCATGAAGTCAACAACGTGGTAACCGGCTTGCGGCACGCGGTTGAAGTCGATTTGACGCTGATTCGCCAAAGCAATGGGGATTTCTTCGTAAATGTCCACGCCATCGCGGCGCACCTTCACGCTCTCCAGGTTGGCGTGCTTGATGATCAAGCGTTTGACCTGGTAGCCGTTCTGACCAAAGGGGATGATCACTTGTTCTTGTGCGGCTGCACCAATCACCTTTTGCATCGACTGGATGCGCTGGATGATCTTGTTGCCCGATGGGGCTTCAACGTCTGCCCATCCGTCAATCGTACTTGTTGGCGTCACAACGTAGTTGCCCACGTTGAATTCCAGCGTCAGCGATTGAACGCCAGCTTCTTGCGTGGCGGCAATGGTGCCCAGCTTCATGCCCACTTCTTCACGGGCCAAACGCTCGGTGAAGTCGAAGGTAAGGTAACCGGCTGCGGTTTGGTTGCCCTTGTATCCGTTCAACGCGATCATGTCTAGGGCAGAGTCCCATCGCATGAATTCCTTGTTGTTGATCTTCAGCACGATGTTGGTGATCAACGCCGGGGTGATGTTCGTGCCCAACTTAACGTAGAGCTTTTCGTAAGTCACGCCCAGGTTCAAGGGCAGCGACACGCGCTGATTAGGGCCGACGTTTTGGAATTGAGGGAGCTTGATAAAGCGCATGGTGTGCTGTCCTTGTGCGGGTTGGCCGATTAACCCAGCAGGGCCTTGTCCACGATTGTCTTGGTCGCTGTGACGCGGCGCAAAACGTAGATGGTTGCCAAGACGATGCCTGTGGTGATCACGGCGTTTTTCAGTTGTGCTTTCATTTCGATGTTCCAAAGGTTGATGGAAAAGACACCGACAGTTAAGCCCCCCGACCCGGTACGTAGCAAGCCTCACGGCCTGTACGTAGCCCCTATGTAGCCCCCTGCAAAATCAGCCCTTGCGTGTTAGCTTTATTTGCCCTTCTTGCAACAAACCTTCCCGGAAATCGCGTTCGATGTAGTTGATCGTGGTCACGTTTCCGGCTTCGGTTGTCATGAGCGCGTCAATGCGTTTTTTCTCCACGTCCATGCTGGCGCCCATCGCACGCCGGTCCTCGGCGTAACGTAGGCTGAAGCACCGTATGTACGTGCAGTTGCCGAAAAAGTTCTTGTCAACCAGGGCAGGCCGTTGCGCCGCGCCGATGACGTGAAGCCCTTGGTGTCGCCCCTGTGTGATCACCTTTTTCCATGCTGGCGGTGCATAGCTTGGCTTCGTCACATCGCTCAGTTCTTCTGCAACGAATAGCAGGTTTCCCGCCGAGAATGCCAACGCACACATGGTCGCAAACGCTTTCTCCATGTCCACCCATTCCGATGGCACGTATCGCACCGCAAACGGCCCACCCTTTGCCGCCTTGACATGAGCAACCAAGTCAACCAAGTTGTCGTACTTCTTGGCGTGCTTTGGATATTCGTTGCGCGGGTCCCAGATCAACAGACGCGACGGCTTAACCTCATCCAATCGCCTGTTGATTGAGACACCCTTACCCGATCCTGAAACGCCAATGTAGGCTTCAATCTTTGGCCGGTTGGTCACTGCCATTGGTGCCCCCCTTCGCTGCCAATGCCTGCGCCGTTTTGTGCGCCTTGATGGCGCCATAAGTCGCCACGCATGGCGGTGCCGTTGCGGCTATCAAACCGATGTATGGCCCGTACTCCGACAGGATGCCGCCCACGCTCCACCCGTGGCGCTCAAAGATCACGCCGCCGCTTTCGCTGATGGCTCCGATCTGCTCGTCAGACCATACCTTTTCAAAGTCCGGCCACCAATGAAACATTGGCTTGACCATCATTTTTGCCATGGCCAACGCGCCCATCAACTCAGCTGCGTTTTGTGCCGCTGCACTGGCAACGATGGCCGCTTGTTGTTCTTCCTGGCGCTGTACGGCTGCGGTTGTTTGGCCGATGCTTTCAGCCTCCACGGCTGCCGCCATGGCTTCGATTTTTGACAGACCATCTAGGCCGCTGTCCTGGCCTTGCTCTTGAACTTCTCGCATATCAACCTCCAAGGATTCCCCACGACATTGCGGACTTTTTCGCAATTGCAATTGCCTGCTCTACCGGCACCACTTGCGCCTGCACTGGCTTTGCCTGTTCTGGCTGCTGTGGTGTCTCTGGCGCCTCTTTGATGTGCAGCGCCCGCAATGCTTCGTCCGACCGATCTGATCGGCCAAACACTTGCGCGTTGCAGGTGTTGCAGACCACATAGGCCAGTTGCTTGGCAGACACGCGCAAGCGTGCCCTGTCGCTCTTGCACACCGGGCACGTGCAGCGCCCAATCTCACGTTCGGACGCCGCCATGCTTAAACCTGCTCGGTTTGTTGTGGGTCTTCGCCTTCCACCTTCACAGGTTCCGGCGCTGTCAGTCGGTCTAGTTCAATTGCGTGGATGGCTTCCACACAATCGACCAATTTGCCGATCAGAAAGTCATGGTTAACCTGCACAGACTTGGCCTGTGCGTTTTCTGTGTGGGCCTTGATGGCGCCCACTGCTTCGTTCAGTTTTTCGATGGTCATTTGTTGAATCAGGTTGGCGACCCCTCCCCGTTCCTGATTCGCTTTTTTCGCTTACCTTGGCCGCTGTCCTGGCCTGAATTTCACCCACCATTTGGGGGGTGTAGAACTCTTTCCAGTCCAAAAGGAACACTGTGCGCTTCTTTGGCTTTGGTTGGTCCGTACAGTTATTGACACGGGTCCAAGGTTGGGCAGGCCGTGCGGCCTGTCCTTTAACCCCCCGCGTCCATGTTCCGCGTGGCTTCCACTCTTTGCGGTCGCTGTACGCCCTGGCCCGCTCGATTCGATCCAGCACGCCCACCGGTTTTGCCTTGTCTGCGTCCTCATAGCGGCCTTGCACCTCGCGTGCTTCTGTGTCCACTTGCACCCGGTAATTGCGCCCGCAGAACGCGCCGCCCTGGCGCAGCATGTAAAGCGCCCAGGATGCCCGCTGGTCACCGTCGCGCTGTGCCGCTTGCCACATGGCCGCGATGCGCTCCGATGCCTGCATAGCTTGCTCTTGCTTGACCCGGCGTAGCTCGCGCCACACCGTCACAGGTGGTTGGCCCACTGCTTGAAACTGCCGGATGCCGTGGGCACGCGCCCAGGCTTGAACACGCGCAGCGCCGCCGCCGAACATGTCGCCTTGATCCATTCGCACGGTGCGGCCTTCGATTTCGTCGTCATGGCCCTCGGCACCCACTGCGCCCGTGTCGTCAATACCTTTGGCGATGTACTTTGCGATATAGCCCGAAGCCGCACCGCCCACCATCGCCATGGCCTTTACACGGTGTTGACGTGCGCCCGCTTCCTGGCCTTCGTCCTTCAGCCATTGGCGCTTCACAACGCGCACCACGCGCCACAACTCCCCAGGCTTGCACCAGAAAAGGCCATGCCAATGCGGCGTGCCGTCATGGTGTGGCTCTGCGACTCGAAAGCCGAACACGCCCAGGCCGCGCCGCTGCAATGCTGCGCGTGCGCTGGCCCATTGTTTACATAACCAACGCTGCCCGTCTTTTGGTGTGGCCTTGCCACCTTGAACCCACTTGTCATTCAACCCACCATGACGGTGGACCGCGTGAAAGCGGCTCGGTGTTGTGAGTGTCAGGAATACGCCGCGCATACCTTGCGCCTCGGCCCATTCCTCACAGCCACGAATGCGGGTCATTAGTTCACCGCGCCTAATCGCCGGATTGCTTACGCTCACCTCCGACAACTGCGCCAGCGTGAACACTTGGCCGTCTTCGTTTTCCAATTCTGTGGCCTCGAGCATGGCCCGGTTCTTTTCGTCCTGATTCATGCGGCGCCGCATGGTTTCGTTGGTGATGTACTGTTCACGCATGGCGCACACGCGCCCAGCATCACGGCCGGCCGCTTCGCGCTGATCAGTCACGGCACGCCGAAGCGCACGGGTCCACCATGTTTTGCACGTCAGACGGTTTATTGCGCCGCGCTTGATCTGTTCAGGCTTTGCGCCTGGCTGGCGCTTCAATGCACGGCCTTGAAATTCAATGGCCTGTGTGCTGCACCACTTCAGCACAGCACCAGACGGCCACGCGTACAGCCCAGGCACCGACGCAACGCGATCACGCATGGCATCGGCCCTGCGTTCGGCCATCGCGCATATTTCCCCTTCTGTGGCATCCGGACCAAGCAAGCGTAGCGAGTTGGCCGCGATCACATCGCCCACCATCTGCCCCGCCTTGGTCAATTCGGCCTCATCCCAGGCCGTCAAAATCGCCGCTTCAATGTCGATCAGTCGATCACGGCTGATTCCTGGCGCCATTTCCCGGCTCATCGTGCCAACTCCTGCGCCAGCAGCATGCCGATGCCGATCCCGCACGAGAAAACCGCCAGCACCATGCCAGCATCAAGCCAGTGTTCGCGCATGTTCACCGCAGCCGCCCCGCTGTGCCCTGCAACTCGCTGGACAACCTACGCGCAAAGGCACCAATCGCCATTTGTTCGGCTTCCGTCAGCTTCGCCCATGCCGCTGGGTAGTCCTTGCGATCTGTCGCCGCAGCGATCAGCAATTGCCGCGTTTCGTATGGGATATCTGACCACGCATCAGCCGCGGGCTTTGCACGGTGCGCAAGGCGCCCGCGCATCGCATCACAGGCAACCTGTGCAAACGTTCGGCCCATCATGGCCGCTTCTGCCTTCCACTCGGCCACGCGCATGGCGTGGACTGATGCCGCGCTGTTGCTGCTCATGGCGTGGCCTCAGTGTTGGAAAGCTGATCCAGCCGCAGCACATGCGGCGGCTGGCCCCAGGTTCACCGATTCGACCATCACGGCTTCCATCGCTTCCATGGCCTTGTCAGCTTCGACGCCAATTGCCATCAAGACCACCGCCGCTTCGTGCGGCCCCATGGTCACTGTCGCTGCGTTGGTTGCTGCGCTGATAACCGTGATTTGCACAACGTCCTCATGTCGTTCAATGACGACGCGGCCACCGGCTTTGCTGCGGATTGTGTGTTTCATGATCAGTTCCCCACTCGCACTAGGTTGCCGAAGTCATCCACCACAGCATCAGCCGAAAAGTTAAATGGATGTGCGCCAATCACGTTCACTGACCACATTCCCGGCTTTCCGCACTCGTGGCGCCATGAAACATGCCCGCTTGTTGTCGCCATGTATCCGTCACCTACCGTGACGTTTTTCCCGAAGTAATAGGACATGGAACCCCCGTTCTGTGTCTGTTCGATCCCACACCCCCAAAGGGGTGCCGGGGGAGGAACGGGGGGGGATCAATCATGAAGACCCCCGGCACAGGCCGCACTTTGCCCCAAAAGTAGTTCGTGGGTCAAACTAAATTTGGGGGTTGATCCTTTGACGGCTTGTGGGTATGTTTCGCCCACGCAACATCGTACGTACGGAAACGGGGGGTTTATGTACTCAATTGATCAGCTTATCGACGCCGCAAAGTCTTCTAAGGGCATCACGTCCGACTACAAACTTGCCAAGTCTATTGGGGCCATGCCCAGGCCCTCAAACGTGAAAACGCGGCCCTTGAAGCCGCGTTGCTTGACCACGATACGCCCCAGGAATCACCACCGCCTTTCAACGTGGTTTTCCCCAAGCGCTTTCACGGTTAGACAAACTCACTTGGATTGATGGCCAATGCTGCCTTCATTGCAAAATTTGCCTTCTTCAGTTCGTGGATACCGTCGTTTGTGTACCCTGGCACTTTCCAAAGACCGGAGTCGCGAGCACTTTCCACCCAATCGGTCACCTCAAAAAATCCGCTTGTTCCAGCCACAGCGCCCGAACGAATTGATCCGTTCAAGCTCACGCGCTGCGCTTCACTTGCGACTACCGTCTGATTTGCCGTTGTTGCCCATCCATCTGTAGATGTTGTCAGCGGCGTGATGGTGCATTGAAACACGCGCTTGCCTGAGAACATGCCCGCAAATGTGCTCAAGTCTGTCAGCACCAAACCTGCCGCTCGGTTGCCACCAGTTGGTTTAATGTCGTTGATTCCGTAGTTGCTCACCACATCCGTGCAATATTCCGCCAATTCCATGCGCTTTGCATAGTTTGCATTTGCCAGTTGCACGCGATCAGATGCCACGGCCCCATTGATGTATGGCAGTTTTGCTCCAATGCACTTGGCAGCCTGACCCGCGTGTGGTGTCAGCGTGTCTGCGGTGTCCTTGATGCCTGCGTTTCGGCTGTCCCCTGCAATCCATACTGAACGCTTGTTTGTCTGCCCGATGATTGCAGCGGGGCTTTGCATGATGTTCGTGGCCTGCGTCAACGCCCCGCCCGATGCTGTCAGATCTGGCGTTGTAACGCCATACACGCAACCTTCCCCAGGCAAAGGCACATGATTGTTGTTGTACAGGATTCCCGTTGCGTTCGTTGTCCAAAGCCAGCAACCAAACTGCGCACCTTCTGGAATCTCGACTTCAATCCAATCTGTCCATGCCGTTGATCCTGCTGGTACCGTGCCCGATTGTTGCCCTGCAAACTTCGCCTGAGTGAACACGCCTACCGGGTATTCAATCGACAGTTTGACTGTCGTTGATGCTCCGTTGTTGGCTTCCGTTCCGTTTGCTGGCGCTGTTTGCAGCGCACAGAACCAATTAGGTATTGCCACTTTCACACGCGATACAGACTCACGCGATTCGTGCAATGTGTGCGACATCATTTGTTTGTTGGCACCGTTTGACCAGTCCCATACTGAACACCGGGTTGCAATTTGCCCGATGTAGTTTTGTTTGATGCCGGTCATCCAGACTTCACCGGCATCATCGCCAGCCAAGCCGATTAGGTTACCCGCCGAATCAAAAACGGCGTTCGCCTGTTGTGTTGGCATATCTCACTCCCACGCTTTCTTAATCCAAGCCTTCACGCTTGGGAATTGCTGAATGATCCAAGCGGCCACGATGGCGCCCGCGATCACGGTTACTGCTTCCCTGCCCACATCGCGGGCACTTGGGACAATGCTTCTCATTTGTGGCCCGGTGTGCTGAATGAGTCCATGCGCTGCTCTATACGGCCAAGCGTTTTTTCGATCGCATCGACTCGGCCAACAACGGCCAAACCACTGGCGCACCATCCCAGGACGGCGCCCACAACTGTGGTCACCAAGGCCGATTTGACTTGGCGACCGTCAATCATTCTTCGGCCTTCTTTTCAGGCAGGAACACGCCCAAGGCACCGGCCACGACGACCACCGCCGGGGCTGCTGCGGCCACTTGCACGGCCAATGCAGGCTTGAACACGCCCACCAATGCGGCAATGCTTGCCCAGGTCGAAGGCTCTTTGAATCGCTGAATCAGGAACTTGAATTTTTTCATGGGTATTTCCAATCAGTAATGCCCCCGCCCCTGATCGAATCGAAGCTGCCCGACGCTGGCCCGCTTTCAGGTAATTGCAAGGTCCAGTCGTTGAGCCAGTCAGGCACGGACCCCGAGCCACTAGCCCCCGCTGATCCTGCGCTTTCGTACTTTGTCGCCTCCGCGCTTTGTGGTGCCTTGCCGGTTGCCACGTATCGCATGAAGTCACCAGCCGGACACGAAAAGGACGCCGACCATGTGTCGCCGTTTTCAATGTCGCGCTGGCATTGGGTTTTGTTTGTCTCTGGCACGCCCACGGCGCCGCCAATGGCTTTGACGGTGCCAGAAATGACACCGCCTGCAACGTCAACCGCCGCACCCGCAACCGCTTGGCCGACGCCCGCCGCAGTCACACCCTCGGCTTTTTTTTTGAGCCAGTAGAGCAAGGCCGCGCCAATCGCCGCAGCAATAACCATTTGTGTTGGTGTGAAGTCTTTGACGTTCATGCGACCGCCCCGCCCGCTGCTTTGTATGAGGCCACCAGTGCGGCCATGGTCTTGACCGGCTGGCCGTAGCCCGCCCCTGGCAAGCTGGCCCACTCTTTGGCACACAACTGGATGGCCCGTTCGATGTTCCCGGCTTCCACGGCTTGCGTGGCGCCCCGTCGATCAATGAGGAACGCCGCCGCCTTGTCCTGGCTGGCCGCGCTGAAGTCCTTCAGGCCCAAGGCCCGCTTGGCTTCTAACCATGTGGCCTTCTTGATCTGATAGCGGCCCGCCGCCGTGCTGACACAGCCCGAAGGCACGCCAGCACCTGCGCAAAGCGCCGCGCTGAGTTTTTCGCCCTTCCACTCGCCGGTCACGGCTGGGTGGTCTTGCAGGCTGAAAATGGTGTGTTTGTAGGCGTAGCAAACGCGGTATGGGTCCGCCGCTTTGGCGGTGCCTTCAGCTTGCGCGATGGCAGCGAGAAAGGCCCGCATGTTGCGCGATTGAATGGCCGTTTCGGCCTTGCCTGCGTTCATCATTTGTTCAATCAGTCCCCATGGGTTGATGTAGTCAACCGCTGTGGTTTCTGTCTCCGTTGCACTTGCTGCCGCGTTCGCCGCCTTGCTCATCAAGAAGAACCCAGCAATGGCCCCGCCTGCGATCAATGCGGCTTTGTTCATGTCTTGATGCAGTACAGGACGGCCACATTACGTGGTCGTGTTTCTGATCCGCCAACTGTCTGCGTGTACCGGTTGAACAGTGCCCCAGGCGAACCCGGGTTTTCAATGTTTGCTACCTCTGTTGCTGCGCTGCCTGTTGGAGTAGCTGAGTTGTCCTGACCATAAATTGCGTGCGAATGCTCAACAATTTCCGCATACTGCCAACTTCCAACAGTTCGGCCAGCGTCTACGCCTCGTCCACCATCTGCACCGCGTAGGAACTCGCCCCGCAAGTCTGGAAGGTTGAACGCTGCACCCGCGCCGCCGTAGGTGTAGCCAATGACCGCGAACAATGCCGGATATGTCGCCGTTGCAACCGCTGCGCCATTACAGGCCAGCCACCCAGCAGGCACCGCAGATTGCGCGAATGGCGCGATCTTGCCCGCTGGTGATGCTGCCTTTGTGCTTTGGATGACGGGCATGCTTAACCCTCCACGACCACGACAGGCGTTGCCGCCGTGTCAGAGATAGCCGTGATGGCCGCTGTAGGCGCCCAATTGCTGATTTCCAGGCTCGCCCCTGGCCCCAGCTTTACGCCGGTTGCGCTGGTCGCTGCTACGCCATCCAGGCGCACATAGATGGTCGCTGTGTCGCTGTTGTTTTGCACAAGCAGATAGCGCCGGTTTGCCTTTGCTGCCAATAGCTGGCCGCTTGCAGTACCGACCGATGCCGCCGCATTGGTGAATGCGCCGTTCTTGGGATCCGAGATGGACACAGCAGGCAGGCCATCAACGACCACATGAGGCACGTTCGTCACAACCACGCTGCCCGATTGACGGCGTGTGCCGCCCTCTTTCTCGGCCACCAAGATGCGCAGCGTTTGTGCCGTCGCGCTCTTGATGTTGATGGTGTTGAACGGCACGCGCATATAGATGCCCGAAACCGCCTGCAATGCCGACGACTGCGCCCCCGAGTTGGGTTCATACAGCACCACATCAACCGGGTCCACTGATTCGATGATTTCGAAGTATTCGCCCGCGGTGTGAATGACCTTGTTGTCATTGGCCGCAACGGGCACGGTGATGATTTCCACGCTTACCCCTTGAAGATGACGGCCGCAGCAATGGCAACGGCCACCGCGATGGCGATTTTGACCATCGTGGCGTTGCTGTCTTGCTGTGGGTTGGCCGCTGAAATGGCCTGTGTCGCCAGCGCTCGCGCCGCATCGCTGTTGGCTTGGCCGGTTGCCATGGTCTTGGTCAACAGGTCGCCCGCAACGTCCAGGGTGTGGCCCCAGGCTTGCGCACTGTTGGCCTCGCTCTTTGAGTAGATGTTCGTGGCGCTTTCGCCCATGCTTTGCAGCACGTCACGCCCGAACCCGGCCATCGTCTTGATTCCGTCGCTTGATGTTTCAAGCACGGCGCCCATCATTTGGGCGTTGATTTCTTGAATGCGAGGATCGATGCCCGAAATGTTCGCCACGGCACCCGCGCCAATGCCGATCCCGCTATCTTGTGCGCTGACTTTGTTGTCATGCGTCGAACTGTCTGTGTACGTCGATGACGACGACTTGCTACCGCTAAAAATACCCATTAGGCGCCGCCTTTTTTGATGAGTACCACGACTGCGATCACGGCCACAGAAACGATGACCACAGTCATCATTTTTGAGTCCGCCATTTTTGCCATGGCGGTTGAACTCATCCCGATATTGAAGTCGCCAATGCTCCCGCCGTACCCATAAGCCGCAGCGCTACTCCGTACGTCTTCCTTGTTCGCTACGTCTACGCGTACGCCGGCTGCTTCTGGCATTACTTGCTCCGCAGTGCGATGAATGCGGCCACTGCGATACCCGCAATGATCACCAGGCCCATGTTTGACCAGCTTGCGCCGCCACCCATCCCACCAACAGACGCGATGGCGTCCGGGTTGCCCTGCAACGGTTGGCCTTCGCCACGCTTTGCCACCTCTTGGCTATAGGTCTGACCGTTGGCACCGGCAAAGCTGCCGGGGTCAACGTTGCCTTGCACTGATGTGCTCGACTTCGGCCCGTACTTGTTGTCGATCAAACGAGTAGCGCCGTATTTAATGACGTCCTGCCACCAGGGCGCCGATGTTTCGTTTGTCGCCTGCATTTTGAGCGCGTCTGACACATCGCCCGGAAGCAACGCATCCAGATCAATGCCCCAGTTGTAGGAGTCCTCTGCCATGGTTGCCCCTTAGAGTTGGCTGTTCAACGAGTAGGACTCGGTATAGATGGTCAGGGTGTCTGCCGCTGTGGTCTTGACGCGGATATCCAAGTTCTGCACCGGCACAGCTTCACGCGTTGACAGAGCAATGAACGCAGTGTTTAGCGCGTTCGATTGCAGGCT
>OFQV01000434.1_pt1 | contig 10894 bp, 13 predicted proteins | sample 1542971 | NCBI WGS metagenome assembly OFQV01 (sample SAMN07774229, study PRJEB24372) | wastewater metagenome | isolation source: WWTP Cannobio (Effluent) | place: Italy: Cannobio | collected 2016-01
TCAAGCGTCAAGACTTTGTTGCGCCGTGTGCCGGCACCTAGCAGCAACTCCATTACGCGGCCTCATCTTTGGCGGGCTGGTTTTTTATCCAATCGCCGAGCTTGCCGTGAAAGGCTTTGGTCCCGATGTGTGCCATCCCGATCGAGGCGTCTAGATAAACCTTGCCGCCCATATCGCGCCAGCGCTGGCAGAAGGCGTAGTCTTCTGACAACACGCGACGGCCTTTCGATCCATCAGGTTCAATCGTGTCAAACCAATAAGGATCAAACAGCCGGCACGTCTTACCCGTTGGGCTATCGCGATCAACCGCCATGAGTTCAGGGTGCGCGGAAACCATCTTTTCAAGCATCTCGCGGCGGCACCGCATGAACCCGCCTGGCATCCCCCAGACTTCGACAAGCCCGGTGCCGGAATCGCCCATCAGCGGTTCGCCTGCGTCCTGGCACGAGCGAAACATAAATTCGATTGGGTCTTTCCGCTTTGGGTATGAACCCGCCACCAAATCCACATCATGCGCTAGAAGCGACTGAATGCCGAAGCCTTCCCAAGCAACGTCGCTGTCGATCATGATCAGATCGGTTGCGTCTTTGTCGGCTAGGAAGTGGCCAACCATCTGCGCTCGGAGCGCATAAATATCAGCGTGGCCGAGTTCATCAAAAATTCGAACTTCATGGCCATCCAGCACAAGCCGGAACATATCGTGGATCACTGACTTGTAAGTGGCAATCGTTGCCTGTCCGCCGTAGGACGGGATCGCAAGCCAGATTTTGCGGCGCTTCTTTCTCAACGTGACAGTCATTAATCCCCCAAGGAAATGGGGGCACCGTTGCCAGTGCCCCCGCGTGGTTTATGCGGAACCGGACAAGCGCGTGATCAGGCGCGGGTCGAGCAGCTTGCGGCCGTAAAGCAAGTCCAAACGCCACTTGCTCAGATCGTTGGTGCCGTCATAGATAGGGATGACACGGCAGCTCATGCCCTTGTACGTCTCACGCGCCGCGCCGTACGCGCCGCTTGGGAGTTCCATTGGCACCATCGCCAGAGCCATCGCGTTCTTATGGAACACCATGTTCTGCCGATAGGCCGTGGATGCCGTACCGAGCACCGTGATCGTGCGGCCGTCGAAGTTGCCCGAATAAGTCGTGGTCTTGTGCGGGCCGGTCACGATGATCGGCGGCGCGATGGTCAGCGTCGTATCCGCCGTGGTCGTTTCATTCGCGGTCGTGTCCGCAGTCACAACGAACTGCTGAAGGATGCCCGTCGCCGCTTTGGTTTTCGGGTTGACCATGTAAACGCCGTCGATCGTAAACACAGTGCCGGCCGTCAGCGTGGATGAGGTATCCCAGCCATCTGTGACTAAGCTCTGCGTCCAAGTATTCTTGGCAGTGTCATAGGTGACCTGTTGCGAGTTGCCATCGGTCAGCGGGGTTGTGTTGTCCGCCGTGCCGTTGGTATGCGAAGGCGTCACCGCCGACATATAGCAATCGACGTTGCCGATCATCGGCAGGCGTCCAGCCTTGAAGGCGTCGGCAACCAAACCGCCGTTGTTCAACGTGGTCTGAGAGCCAACAAGACCCCAGTAATCAGCCGGCGACAGAAGACCGAGACGGCCATCCTGCGGCACGGTCATTTCGTCCAGGCGTTCTGGACCCTTGGCAAAGTCGGCAAACGAGTTGATCGTCTGACCGGCCGTTCCTGCCCAGTTGTACGTTCCCTGGTACATCTTGGTCGCGACATCGTTCGCCATGTAGTTGATGATTGACGACATAGCGGGCTTGATTACGCGGGTTGCGAGATCTTCGATTTTCAGCGTCAAGTCTGTAGACGAGAAGCTGAAATCAACGCCGATCTGCTGATCGACAACGAGCGTGGTATAGCCTTCGATCACGTCTTGAGTCGAAAGCGTTGCACCAGTGCGCACCGTGAAGTCAGCCGGGCGGCGAATACGGATCGTGTCGCCGACCTTGTAGCCGTTGACGTTCTTGCTGTATTCGGCCTCATGTTCCTGGTAGAGCTTATTCACCCAACCAAGTTCGTTTTCGAGGATGGCCAGCGAAGCTTTCGCGACGACATCGGCCTGCAATGTGGTGTTAGACATCTTGGATTGCTCTCAGGTTGTCCCCGTTAGCTAATGAGGCCGAGCTTTCTGAATTGGGCCTGCATGTCGCCAACGCCAGCCGTCTTCGCGTCGAATGCCAACGGGTTGGCACCTCCACTCAGAGTTGCGGCGGGTTTGGGCGCTGTTGAAATTGTCTTGGGGGCTGGCGCGCTAAGACGCGCTTCGATCCGTCCAAGCTCGATCAGTGCTTGCGCAGGAGCCGTCTGGAACTTCTCGTAGAGTTCGATTGCAGACTTAGGATTTTTGCCCAGCCAATAGGCAATCTCGGCACCCTTCTCACTCTCGACAATGAAGGGTGCGGCACGTTGATGGATTGGCGTTGCGTCTGTCACCACCTGGTCAAAGTCGGGAAGACGTTCGCGGGCGTCATCCTTGGCTTCATCCCATGCGGCCTGGAGTTTTAGACCTTGCTCAGACGCTGCGGCATTACGCTCGCGTTCCAAGCGAGCTTCGGCTTCTGCCGTTTGGCGCTGCTGGACTTTCCATGCAGTGCGTTCCGCTAGTTCTTCATTCGGATCTACGATCTGGCTGAAGTCCGGCGGCGGTAGAGCACGAAGATGTGCAACCTCTTTCTCGCGGGAAGACGTAATGGCGTTAAGGGTTTCCTTAGCCATCTTGTATTCCTGCCAGCGTGCGCGGTTGCGCTCCTGACGCTTTTCCTTTCCAGTCTTTGGCTTGTCTTCCTGCGACTGGTCTTCACCAGAAGCGGCATCCTTCTGCTCAGTCTCTCCGGCAGGCGTTTCCGCTTGCGGTTCTCCAGCGGGTTTTTCAACCAGCGGTGTCGTTGGCTCTGCATTTTGCGTCGTAACCTGAGACGCGACGGAGTCCGTGCTCCCTTGCGGGGCCGGTGATAACGTATCCATTGATGTACCTTTGGGTTTTAGTTTCCAGCTTCCATAGGCGCGTTTTCACGGGCCATTTGGTGCGGTGACGGCTCACGCAACTTCTTCAACTTCAACGCATTGTCGAGGTCCACACCTTGGACCTTCAATTCTTCTTGCCGGGCTTTCGCCTTTTCCTGAGCGGTCTTTGCTTCGCCAGCGGCAAGCTCGTTTTGCATGGCCTGCGCCTGACCCTGCATTTGCATCTCAGCCATTGGATCGGGCGGAGGTGCCATGGCCTGAGCCGCTTCCGGGTCTGTCGCCTGAACCACTTGCGGCGGGAGCACAGCGCGAAGACGATCGGCCATTTCTTCCGAGCCTTCGAAGTCCATATTGCGCACGATAATATCGCCGCCAAGTTCTCCGATTGCAGGCACGGCCTGAGAGAGCTGCGTCAACGCCTGTACGGCTTCGGCGCGGCGCGAGGCATACGACGGACCCATGATAACGCGCACAGACGAGAACTTCATCTGAGAAAGGTCGTTTATCATCATCGGCGTGCCATCGACGCCGATTGTTGGTTGATTGATTTGGGCCTCTGTTTCGGTGCCGTCGTCCGCCTTCATTTTCAAGGTGCGGGCGGTGTCGTAAATCTTCGGGATCATATCGAGTAAGATGCGCCCGGTGTGTTCAAGGCTGTGCTCCAAGTTATCGACAAAGTGGGAGGTTGCTTGGTTGCCCTGTTCGATCCTGCCCTGGATCGCAACGCCTGACGTTTCATTGCTGCGGGCTCCAAGTGCCGCATCAAACTGGCCGGTGGTAGACTTCTGGCTGTCTTCCATCATTTGCGCCATCTGGATCAAACCAGCCGGCAAAGGTGGCGGCGCGACACGTTGCGGGGCTTCATCGCCATCATACAACAGGTACGGCGTCGGGCTTACGTTGGCGTTATCCCACATGTTTTTGTATTTGCCGATGGCCGACGCTTTCGCCATGTACGGCGCTTTCGGCTGTTGGCCTAAGCTCTCAGCCGCAACGCTCATAAAGTAGTTGTAGAGCTGCTGCGGCTCGCGCTGGAACCGGATCAGCCCATGACGATAGACGCCCTGCTCTAATGGGATCTCAACGCCGACGACCGGAACAAGCGGTATCCACTTGCACGGGCATTCATAGGTCTCAGCGAGAATGTCTTGGCCGGATACCAAGTCCATCGTCACCTTGTAGCCCTTGGCTTCGCGTGTCGCTTCGATCATGCCCAACGATTTGAGCTGATCGAGCTGGCGCTTCGGCATGTCGGTGATATTGACCGTCTGCCCATCTTTAAGGCGTGCAATCGTTTTGGGCACTTCCTTGCGCCGCCAATACTCAGCGCGGCGCACATAGTCACCACCGCCCCAGTTCATATTCGTGTCGCCGTTGACGGGCGTATCGATGCTCGCGCTGGCCTTGCCCTTGTATTCAATCTCGAATGCCTTGCGCGGCATCAGCTCGGACACCAAGCACCAGTTCATATCGGCGCGATCAGGCTCAAGCGATGATGGATCGGCGTAAACGCTCAGCGGGTTGAATATCCGCTTGATCATAATCTCTTGGTCGAAGCTGTCGTCGCTCAGATAGTCTGTCGCAATGCGAAACCAGCCGATGCCGCACGCAACCATATGCTCGACCGCGCCGGCATAAACGTGCGAAGCGCTTGAGTTGTATTGAATGCGCCGGAACAGACCGTTGGCGACTTCAGCAAGCTCGCTGTCTTCATCGCCATCAGGCTCGACCTTGATCGTCGGCATGTTCTGCCGGATCGGATTGGCGACTTGGCGGACAAATTGAGACGAGCGGTTAATGGTAATCATCGGGCGGTTTTTGCGCTCGATCTTGGCCGCGTCCGACCATTGGAAGCCGGCTGTAAAGCGCAAATCTTCCATGGCTTCGCGGCGGTTGTCGCGGTCGTATTCGTGCGAGAGCGAGATCGCCTCGCGGGCCTCTTTAACAATGTCTTCCATCAGCCTTTGTCGTCCTTTGCGGGCGGAGTATAGCCGATTATGCGGTAGAGCTTGCCAAGCGGGGACACGCGCGGCTCGCCGCCTTCCTGAAACGTTGCGCCCTTGCGGACGTTGAACACGGGCAGAATGCCAACCTTGGTCTGGTGCGGATCGGGCTTGACCTTGCGTTCCTCGAAATAGCTCTTGTCCGTTGTCGCGTCGTACATCGGTATCCGCACGATCTTCACGCCGTCGCGGACTTCTACGGTTGCGTTCGGATGCGCCAGCAACAGATGTTCCAATGCGGCTTCGGTAATCTCTTTCATACGCCCATCCAATCGCCGCTCCGCATGACCGGCGCTCCCCAGGCCGTAGGTTCCGTTTCAGCCTTGCGCAGCATCATCATCGCGTAGCGCGTGGCGCTCATTAGGTCATCACGCTCTTTCACCAGTTTGCCATCGGCGCGGTGATACAGCCTAAATTCCTCAAACCATTCCGAGAGCGTAGAGAACACCTTGAAACGGTTAGTTTGCATCCGCTCCAGCATGTCCATAAGGCCGGCCTCTACGCCCGTGCCGCCTTCGGCGTGCGTGGCGTTCTCCGACAACATCGCAAGCCCTTGCTTGCGGTAGAGTTCGCTCAACTGGTCGCCCGATCCTTTATCGTGTTGGTAGCCGTCGTGTGGCCAAGCGCACGGCACCCAATCGCCCCAAGGCTTGATTGATGCCGCGTGAATAACCGGAGTTGCTTCGCGCTCCCGGTAGGCTTTGCAGACATAAACGCAATCTGCGTCACGGTCCCATGCGAGGTTAACTGCGGCAAACGGATGATCCCAACCAAAGTCCAGCCCGTTGATCTGCGGCCAGTGCTTTGGGATCGGTAGCGGATCGACCTTTATCTTGTCTTCGGACACCGGGAACACGCGCCCGGAACCCATCGTTGGCACGCCCTGCGTTCGCGCGTCCCGTTCATACGCAGGGTAACTTGCGATTATGCGGGCGCGTTCCTCCGGGCTAAAGTGTTCGGCGTCGTCAATCGTTGCAACAATAACAGCGCGGTCGGGATTGCCCTTAGGCTGTAGTTCTAGCACGCTGCTTCTCGTTCACTATGCGGCTGACTTGACTAAGCGAAACGCCGTATTTTTCAGCGAGCGTGGCCATTGTTACCGACCCGCCCAAGTAACGAACGCCCCCTTGCTCATACTCCAGCCGAAGCCGTGCGGCCTGCTCATTACTGAGTTTCGCGCTGTAGGCTTTCTCCCCGTCAACATATGTCCCGTGGCGCTTGCGATCCGCTTGGTTTTCAGCCGGCAATGCCCACCGCAGATTAGAAACGTGGTTGTTCGTTCGGCTTCCGTCGCAGTGCGCGACTTCGTGCTGAGGCGTTGGTGGATCTCCCAACCATTCTAAAGCTACCAGCCGATGAGCAAGCATTGTTACGTCTTTCAAGCCACTGCGAAGAATGAAATACCGGTATCCGCGTTGGTGCGGTTTTGATACCAGCTCATAGCCGATCGGGTATCTGCGACCGCCCTGCGTTGCGCGGCGCACGCGACCATCGTTCGATACTTCATAGTCAGGGAACCGCTGCGATCGTTTCCACTTAGTCGCCATTTAAGAACCTATGAACAACGTTGGACATCCCCAACAGCGGGGTGAAGGTAAGATACACTATCCCGCCCGTTTCGTTCGTTCTGGTTAGCGCTTCGAAGTAAATATCTTCCGGAGGCTCTTCGTCCATCCATACCACATGCAGTGCAGTACCTTGCCACTTCTCGCGGCCCTTTTCGTAACTCTTAAACTGGAGCGTAGAAAAGCCACCCGATATATGCGCGACCGAGAGCGTGTCTATGGCGTCCGCTATGCCACGGGACGGCGAATGATCTGCTATGCAGGCTTTGGGAATGAAACCCGTGCCCCAATCCTCACGACGCTGAGGCGGACCTACCAGCTTATCCTGCACAACGTCCCGTGTGCTTTCGGACGTAACGCCTGCGGCCCATGCTTTGATTGGATTATCAAAGCGTTTGCCGTCCCACCAGTCCGGGTAACGCCCGGTTAAATGGATGGCCAACTCCGCAGCACCGCATTGCGTTTTTCCGAAGCGATTGGCTGCCATCAGCAGTCTTTCCCGCTTCGTTGCCCCGGCCGCGTGAAACTCGCGCTGCTTTGCATACGGCGCGTAATAGTTCAGCCGGTTAGTGTCGCGCCTTCTCTTCTGTTCCGTTTCCAAAGCCCGCAAGAGCGCCAACGGATCGCAGGGCAGTGAGAGCTGCTGCAATATCATCGTCGCTTAACTCCTGAACGGTGCTCGTCTTAACTTCGATTTCCTTCGGCAAGATGCTGGCGATCGATTTGATGAACTCATGCGGGCGTTCTTCAATCACGCGGGCAATCACGTCTTTGCCGCTCGTTTGCCAAGCTGCGTAAAGGTCTTCGATAAACGCCGCGCCTAGCTTGTGGCGTGAGCCTTTTGGCCGTCCAGCGGGGTTCGGTGATACGCCTGGTTGCCACTTATGAGCCGCCAAGTGTTCGGCTTTGTGTTTCTTGGGTGTTGTATCAGCCTTTGGTTTGGCCTCTTTGGCCATTGTGTCTACTCCTGTTTTGTGAGCTTGGCGCGGATGGTAATTCCGCAGAACGTTCCGAGCAAAAACGCGAACACGATCAGTACCGCTTCCATGGTCTGTCCCTCATGCCGTGATGCGAGTTGCTGGTGAAAGTACCTTAGTAACCTGCGCCGGCAATGCGCTCTGTGCTCTTGTGATCGAACCAAGCGCCGTTTGGCCTTTGACCGGGAAGTATCCTCTAATCACTACGCCGCTAGAGGTGTCGGCTCCATCCGTTGGGTTGGCGCTGACTTGAAGCGGAGCAAAGCTACTGCCTTCGGTCGTGTCTGCGGATTCGAGTAGGTCTGCCGATGCCGTGATAGTCAGATCTGCGTGCGCGGTGAGCGTGTCTACGTCTTCTGAAAGAGCGGCTTGTACGTCAGCGCCGGATGTAAACGCCGATGTTAGCGTGTCGGCGGCTTCGGTGAGTGTACCGCGTAGGGTGACGATGCGAACGCCGGTCGCCGTTAGTGTGTCGCTTGTCTCAGTCAGACTTGCGTCTAGCGTGACAATGCGGACAACTTCGCCCGTCATCGTGTCGTCTTCGGTCGTGGTCGCTAGGTCTGCAACGATATCGACGGTTGCGGTTGCCGTCGTTGTGTCGCTGGCTTCAGTTGGCGATCCGGTCGCCGCTATGTCGATTGTAGAGGCTGCGGTTAGGGTATCGTCGGCTTCCGTGATCGTCGCAATAGCGCTGATGGTGTTTTCATCAGCGTATATGATGCCGCCAATAGGCGCGCCAATCCAACCGCCGATCATGGCTTATGGCCAGTTGATCGTTGGCAGTTCTGAAATCATTTGCCCAATCGTCGGCACTGGACGCTGGCCACCCTGGACCTTTGCGAGTTCGTTATAGGCGTACATCCAGACCGCATCGCGCCAAGCAATGAATGTTACTGCTTCAGCAGCCCACGCTGGGACTGTGCTTGTTGTGTGGATCGCAAGAGCAATACCGTTTCCGTATCCTATGTCCGCTGCTACTGCATCGATATAACTTTGAAGGGCGTTTGAGAAATCCTGTTCAGTAGTAGGAACTTTCTCATCTGATTTTCCATTATACTGTAACATTATCGTCACCTCTTTATTCGTATTGAACATTCATCGAACCAGCGTCCAACGTGTCTGTGCCATTAGCCGTAGTAAAGCGAACACGATCCAACGCAGCACTAAGTGACTTTGAGCCTGTGAAGAACCCAACACTTGCTGTCTGTGAAGTACCGATATTGCCGGATATAACCCAAGTATGTGTTGCTGGATCGTGGCAGAACAGCGTTAAAGCACCGTGGATTGAGTTTGCTGCAATCCCGTAGTTTACGCCCCAACCAGCGGTAAAGTTCGCAGCGGAACAGACATTAGACGGTTGGTTATAGCCTCCCGATCCTAAGTAACCAGATGTCTCAACACCACCTGAGTCACCGATCTGAACGAGTAGGTTAGATGTACCGCTTGTACTAACACTAACGAACGTGATTGTGATACGTCGTGCCCAAGACGGAATACCTGTGAAGTCAACAACCGTTCCTGAGGTAGTTGTCTTAACAGTATCGAGTGTTATGCCCAGAGTTGTACCTTCGACAGCTATCCTACCAGCGGCTGCTCGTGTTATTGTAGTGTCCGAAGCATGGCCTAGATTGATCGAGCCAATTCCGAGCGCTGTTGTTGTGTCCGACACCAGCCCCGTCAGAGGCAAGCCCGTTGCGTTTGTGAGCGTTGCACTCGCAGGCGTACCGAGCGCGCCGCCATTGACAACTGGAGCGCCCGCCGTCCCGACGTTGACCGCAAGCGCGGTTGCAACACCCGTACCAAGCCCAGCGATACCCGTTGAGATCGGCAACCCGGTGGCATTGGTCAAAACACCGCTGGCAGGCGTTCCAAGTGCAGGCGTTGTTAGCACCGGGCTTGTCAGAGTTTTGTTAGTAAGCGTCTGCGCGGTATCGGTCGTGACCTGCTTTGACGCTGGGATGTCGTTCGTTACGTCTTTCAGACCGGCTGAAAAGTTGACCGCTGCGTTAGCGTTACTCGATGCAATGACGGTATCGCGGACAAGCGTATTCGCGTCCGACATAGACCCGGTGCCGCGTTCCCATTCGACGGCTTCACGGTGCGATATAAAGTAGTCGAACACGTTTGCGCCGCCCGTTCCGAACGGCGACGAAAACCGGCGCTTTCCGTTTATTTCACTGAGCGTGAAGTTGCCGGTGCCGGTTGACGTGCTGTTCTCGTGAACAAGATCGGCTGGCGCTGGCATCCGTTAAGCATTGCCCCGGTTGATCTGGAACGATGAGACGGTGACGTTCTGCCCGGTCGCAAAACTCGTGTTATCCACCGTCATATCCCCACCGCCCCCGGTTGCCGTCACGGTCCCCTGGATATGGGCTGTAGTGCCGTCTGAAGCGTAAATGCGGAAATGCCCAGCAGTTCCGGTTGCGTCTGCGCTCGTGTCTTCCCAAGTGCCGGTTTTGGCTTTGGCCCCAGACGAGGCCGCCGCCAACCAGTCCGATGGCAGGTTGAGCGTTGCGAGCACGGTTCCCGAATCTGCCGTTGCAATGTCAGCCGGTGGAGCACCCGTGCGGAACTTCAGAACCGCACTGGTGCCGATGGTTGTTTCAATCGTATCGAGCTGCGCATTGCGAAGCGTAACGGAGTATTGCAGCGCCATTGATTAGGCTCCTACGGGACGGGCGTAAGCGCCAGCGGCGCGTTGAATGTTGCGGCGGATTTGTTCAACGGCATCAAGAGCGAGCCCGCCCTTGCCATCGCCTTCAACGGTCACGTTGATGTTGCTTACGGGCTGCGGGGCGTCTTCGCCGTACATGGCGCGGTGATACCAGTTGCGGAGCTTGGCAAAGAAGCCAAAGCCGCGACGGGCCTGCGTTTCGCGCAATCGTTCGACTTCGGCGTACATGCTTCCGAACGAAAGCAGGATCGACACCACCATGATGCTAAAAAGACCGTTGAAAATTTGGGCACTTTCTTCGGTCATGCCGGCGTAACGGGTGAGAACGAGCAAATCGTTGCGGTTTTCGGAGACTTCAACCTTGGTTTCGGAGGCGACCTTGCGAGCTTCTTCAACCTTGCGCTCAGCCATCTTGATTTCTTCGGCTGTCGCGGCCCGATCGATCGCGTTAGCGCGTTCGGCTTTGAGGTTGGCGGCAAGCTGCTGCTTAGCTATGCACTTGCTCTTACAGCCGCGCTTGGTTGCCTCATAAGCGGCATCTGCTTCAGCCGCAGCAATGCGGGCGTCATAGCTTTCAGGCGCATCGAGCGACTTGGACCAATCGAACTTGGCTTTGAGACGGGCAAGTGCGTCTTCAGCGTCTTTGAGGGTCTGGCGGGTGTCTACGGTTGCCGAGTAAGCGGCTTTGTGAAGGTT
>OFQV01000435.1_pt1 | contig 10880 bp, 19 predicted proteins | sample 1542971 | NCBI WGS metagenome assembly OFQV01 (sample SAMN07774229, study PRJEB24372) | wastewater metagenome | isolation source: WWTP Cannobio (Effluent) | place: Italy: Cannobio | collected 2016-01
CTCCTTTGCTTTGCGCCTGATTTCGGCGCGCTCTTCCCTGATTGGCGCGGCCCGCTGGTGCTCTTGCTTGTCAAACTCGGCAAGCACCATTGCGGCATACCGCTTGCGCTCTTGTGCGCGCCCCACTGCGGTGAACTGCCGCTGCCGCTCTTGTTGGTTGTGCGGCAATCCGCAATCGCCCGCGCAGTGGTAGGCGGTGCAGTAATCGGGATCAGGGCGCTTGCGCGCCCCGTGCATGTTGATTACCACTTTACATCCGCAGAGTCGATGCCGGCAAAGTGGGCGGCTTCCTGCGTGACCCGCATGGCTTCTTGCTGACCCCGGCCCATCATCAGGATGGCGCGATACGTGTCATTGCAGGCGGTTTGTGCGGTGCGGCCCTTTGCCATGTCGCCGCGCATCACTTGTGCCCAGTAGCCGTTGTGTTGGTTGAGTGAGTAGGTCATTTCGTTTACTCCGGTTGGTTGCTGATGGGTTTATTGTAATCACCACAATTGCAACGTCAAGCCTTTTTGCAACTATTTTCGGTCATGACGCAAATTATTTTCCCACAACGGCGCCATCCCAAACCTGCGCGGTGGCCGGTCGAAGCCAAGCGCCTCGCCCTCCGACACCCACTTGCCATAGACCCGCGTCACCATCTCGATGTTGCGATGGCCCAAGAGCTTGGCAATGAATGCGGGGTTCTCGCCCTGCGACAGCATCTGACTCGCCCATGTATGCCGGAGTGTGTAGGGGTTGCGTACTGCAATGCCAGTGCCCATTTTTGACGCGCTTGTTTATCGCATCGCGGGACTCGTTCTGCATCTTGCAGTAGGCGGATAGGCGCATCCAGGCCATCAGTCTAGCCCTTTCATGTCGCGCCCCGTGCGGCATCAATCGCGGCGTCGAGTTCCTCGAACCAGATCGTGCGGTCAAAATCGTACTTTCCGCCCTGGCGCATCACCGGGTATGGGTAGTCGGAAACCTCGTCGCCATCGCGCAGCCACCGATACCGTTCCGCATCTTTCCGCAGCCCCGCTACCTGCCCCCGCAGCGCCATCCAATCCGCCCGCGCTGCATCGCGCTGCGCCCGCAGGTTTATGGCCTCCTCCCCCAAAGCACTTGCCCTGCGTTGTGCGGCGTCGAGATATTCGCGGAGTTGCGCTATCTCCGCAGCCTGCTCGCATGTCACGCACACGCGGGCAAGCTGGCCGTGTTGGCATTGGTTGGTCATGGCATCCTCCAAAGCCGCACGGGCGGCAGGGGGTCGTAGTTGTCAGCATTGATGCAGCGGCCATGCGAAATGCATCCTGGGATGGGGCTATCTCCGGGCTGGTGAAACCACTTGCACGACCTGCAATCCGGCTCAGGGCGCCTGTTCCATTGGGCAACGGCGTCCGCTTGTGCATGCGCCATCCATTCATCCTTCGTGCCTTGACCTAGCGTCTGAATGCGCGTCTCGCCCGTCGTAGCGCCACAGCCGCCACAGCTTGCGACGATCCAGCGGAACGTGGAGCCCTGCGAAAACTCCAACCCGACATGGCCGCAGAACGGGCAGGGCTTGATGTCAGCCATTCTTGTCTCCGAGTGCTGCGCGGGCTTCCTCTATGTATCCGATGGCGTTGATAAGCTGCATTGCAGCCACCGCCAGTTGATCCTCCAGCACCTTGATGCGCGCATCCTTTGCGGCACTGACTGCGGCGGCGTGGGCGTGGATGAAGTGTTCCATTTCCGATTCGGTTACTTTGTCCTTCCACCATCCGAATGGAAGCGGTGGCAGAGGGATCGCGTTACTCATGGTGGAACTCCAGTGCTTTGATGACGGCCGCACACTCACCTACTCCGTCTGAGCAGCCTTCTGTGTGTGCGCTGGTTTTGCAGCCAATCTTGTACTCACGCCATGCAGCAAGCTCAATGGCCCTGCATTCGTTCGCCGCAGCCTGCAGCACGCACCGGACAATCTCTTGGTCGCGTGCGCGGAGTTCAGCGCGGGTTATGCGGCGAGTGTTGAAGTCTTTTATGTCGGCGCTGGTGTCTCCGTCAAAGGTGGGCAGCGGCGGCAATGGGATGCTCATTTGCCGCCTCCAATCGCGGCAGCAGCGCGGACAATGGCGCGGCGGGTTGCAGCGTAGGGGTCGCCCGTTGATGGTTCGTCGACGTGCTTGCACTCGTCGTCGTTTACCGTGTAGCCAACGGTAATGAAATCGTCGAAAAAGTCGGCGGACAGGTTCAACTTCACCGCCAGCCGCAGCGCATCGCCATCGTCGGTGAGAGGGTCCCAATGCCAATCCGCTTCATCTGGTTGACCGGAAACGACGTATGGCATATCGGTGCAATCAATTTCATCTTCACCGACGATGTACACATCTCCCCACTTCAGCACGTACCCCGCAGCCTTGGCCGCAAGCTCCAGCAGTTCTCGGTATCTGTCAGCCATTGCCGCCTCCTTGTGCCCACAGCAAAACCAGTTCCGTGGCGATGTAAACCGCCAGCACCACAATCGCGCATTTGAGTGCGTGCCGTGCCGTGTGTAGGAGTTCACGCTTTACTTGCTCGTTCATTTGCCGCCTCCGCCGATGCCTAGTGCTGCGATCACGGCCAGTGCGTGCGTCACTTTCTTGGCTGCGTGCCCCATGTTCGCCCATGTTGGCATGTCGGCAAACTCCTGCTCGGCGGTGCGCAACGCGCTTTCAGCTTCCTTGATGACGGCATCACGCCACCGGATGCGCTCGTCCTGCGGCTCCCGCACGGCAGGGGCGGCAGACAGCGCCTCATAGCAGGCGCTCTGCAGTTCCTTGTAAGCACCGTCGTACAGGTCTCCGGGTGCGGATCGGAATTTGCGGGCCAAGTCCATCAGGCGCTGCACTGTAGGTTTGTGCTTCAGGTCGGGCACAGCAGGGGCGGGAAACCGCATGCCGATGCTTTCGGCGGCAGCTACCAACTCGTCCTGCATCATCGTGGGGTCGGCAGGGCCGCATGCCAAGTCAAACACTATCGTCAACGCCGCATTCAGTCGCTTCTCATCGGCCTCGCTCATCGGCGGCATGGGGCCTGCCATGACTTCTGGCACGGCAGGAGCGGGCGCACCCCACGGCGCACCGCTGACATCGTGCGGAGTGCCCCAATCGGCAGGGGCGGGCGCTGCGGCGATCATTGCTTCGTAAGTCGGAATTGCGCCGTTAACGTGCCGGAAGCAGTACGAGCGAAATACAGCCTCACCAGCAGCAATCATCTCCTGCGTCGGCTCCCTCGGCACCGTCACCCTGGCGTTGAGCGCTGCGGCTTGGGTTGCGGCTTGGCATGGAATGCGCAATGTTGGGCAGGTGCTGCACGCGCTGTCGGTTTCTGTGCACCACACAATCCGCTTTTCCGGCTCTGGCTGCGGCGCTGCAAGCGCTTCGCGCAGGGCATCGACCATCAATTCGGTGTTATGAATTGGCCTAGTTTGCTGCGTGTGGTATTGCAGCGCATCTATGGCGCGTTCCAACAATTCTCGGCTCATAGCAACCCATCCTTTCGCATGTAGTCCAACTCACCCTTCATGGAATCCACGACCCCGAGAGCCTCGGCTTCCTGATCCTCACGGCTCAGGTCCTTGTCGAAGGGTTCCTCGGGTGCGTGGGAGAAGATGTCCCAGAGCCACAGGCATGCGACCAAGACGCACGCGGCGCCGATGTACCAGTAGTTCATGACGCCTCCCGAGCCTTGAGTTGCCGAACCACATCGGAGTGATACCGCATCATGGCTTGGTGGTACTCGGATGCAGCGAGGTGCTTGACCCACTCGCGCTCGGACTCCTCGATCTGCCGCTGCGCGAGGGTCTTGGCGCTGGGTACTCGGAACAGGTCAATCAGGGACTGGAGGGATTTCATGTATTCTCCTGTGGTGAAGACGGAATCAATTCCCCGGGAACATCAAGTAGGTACGAGTCGGTTTGTCTGGTCGCTTATGGTGAATCCACCCATCGGGGCGGGCCTCGCACCCCTCAAAAATTCTGATGTTGCGTGACTCCATCAAACACTGCTCACTGTATATTTCGTAGGCGACTTGCAACCCTTGCGGCTGAGTCTGCAAATACTCGATAAGTTCGGCTACAGTCATCATCTTCTCCTGTGGTTGTGATGTGCAACAGTGTAAAACAATTAAATCCCGCGTGTCAAGCGGTACTGCTTCACAGCGTTGCGCAGGCCCGCCTGAGTCGAGGCCTTCTCGGTCAGTGCCAGCGCCTGAGCCTGATCCAGAGTGTCGAGCATCAGGATGCGGTGGCATATGACCGGAGCCCCTTGACCTTGACGCCGGATGCGTGCGTTCATCTGGTCGTACAGGTCCAGGCTCCAGTTGAGTCCGTACCACACAATCGTGTGCCCGCGCTTCTGGAGCCCATCGATCCCGTGGCCCATGGATGCCGGGTGTCCGATCATCAGGGGGCAGTCTCCACTGGCCCACCGGGTCATGGCGTTGACAAGCGAGGCCTCTGACTTGCACTCGGTCAGGTTGATCGGGCGCAGATGGTGGAACTTCTTCATGATGCGCTCGGCGTCGGACCGATACCCGTAGGCGCACAGTACCTGCTGGCCTTGGGCCTCGTCGATGATCTCCTCCAGTGCCTCCAGCTTGAGGTCGTGGATCGGCTCCCACAGAGGCATCCCGGCCACCGGGTACATGGCGCCGTTGGCGAACTGGAGGCACTTGTTCGTGAGTGCCGCCTGGTTGAACATCTCGACCTCCTTACCACTGTCGAGCAGGATGAGAAACTCCTTCTCCATGCGGTCATACATGGTCCGCAGGTTCTCGGGCATCTCGATGTTGATGTCGTTGACCACGAGGTCCGGGAGCTTGTTGTAGTCCTCGGCGCTCATTTCGAGGGTGATGTCCCCGATCAACTGTTTGATTCGGTCGGTGGTGTCATCGTAGGCAATCTGGGTCCGGGTGTCGGGAATCTTGCGATACCACTCGGTCATGAACGCGGTCTTACTGGTGCCCAGACGCTTGCCTCTATCGACCACGAGGTACTGACCATGTAGGTCTTTGTAGCCGTTGGATGCAGGGGTTCCTGTGAGCCCCGTGACCCACTTGAAATGGTCCAAGACGTTGTGGTTCCGTTGGGCATTGAACACTGCCCTGACTCGATCAGTCGTACTGTTCTTGCACTTTGATATTTCGTCCCACACGAGGCCGTCAAACGGGAGCGGTCGGTTCTTGGAGATGAAGTAGGTCTGCAGAACCTCCGCAAGCCAGCCGAGGTTCTCGTAATTCACCAGAAAAATATTGGCGGGGCGTAACAGCGCCCGGGTCCTCTGGTCCTTGGTGCCCGTGAGCATCGAGAACGTCAGGTGCTTGGTGTGCGACCAGCCGAGGGCCTCTTGGCGCCACACCAAGCGGATCACGCGAATGGGTGCGACGATAACCACACCGCGCAGGTAATTACAGGCCAACAGATGCGCGATGCTGGTGAGGGTGATGACGGTCTTGCCGAGGCCCATATCGAGCCACAGCATCGTGGTCGGCATGGAGCACTGGAAGTTGACGGCACGCTTCTGATAGTCGTGCAGGAGGTCGGGGGTTAGCATCACTGCTCCCGCATCATGTCCACGATGAGCCGGCCAGCCTTCACCGAGTCCACCACGAACACCATGACCCTGTGACCCCGGAGCCTGTCGTGCTCTCGGGTCTGCTGGGGCGTGGGCTTCTGACCCTCGCGTTTGAACTCGACAAAGAACACCGTGCCCTTGGGGGTCACGAACATGCGATCAGGGACCGCGGCGCGTGCGGGGCTGGTGAACTTGTAAACCAGCATCCCTGCGTCGTGGGCGTAGTCGCACACGTTGCGTTCAATCTGCTTTTCGAGTTGGGGCTTGGTCACTCTTATTCTCCAGTTCGATCAACAACTCGATGAAGTGCTTCGCCTTCTCAAGGTCCGCAATCCCGCCCTTGTCGCGCCAGCGGGTCAGGTACTTGATTGCACACCCCTCGGCAAAAGGAATGTTGTTGGCGTGGATGTACTCAATCGGCTGAATCTTGAGTTTCTTGTAGTGGTCGCCGGCCACCTGTTTGTCGAGTGCGTTCATCTGATGAGTTCCTTACCCTTGTCGGTGAGCCACCCGGTTCTCAGGCTCATGCCATAATCGATAAACCCTCGGTTGGCCGCACGCTCCATTGCTCGATAGCAGACCTTAAAACACGCACCAGTTTCACGTTCCAGTGTGGTGTATGGGTAGTCGTAGTCTCTCCACGCGCGTCCATTCCCCCGCTGCTTCTCGGCACGTTCGTAGGCACGACACACCATCTCATCAGTGATGTCTTTTGTATGCAGAGTCATGACAATCCATTCACAAGTTTCTCGACTTCCTGCACATACCAGTCGAAGTCCACCTCGACCCCCCAAGCCTCGGACACGTCGTTGCAAGGGGTCACTTTCCACCCCGCCTCCACGCCGATCTGGCGCCAGAGTTCCTTGCCCTTGAGGGGCGGCATCTGCTTGAACAGGTGGCCCCCGGTCTTGGTAATCAGGTAGCGTGTGGTGTTCTGGAGCGGGAACTGTGTGTCGCCCCAGGCCTCACGATGCTCGATCACCAGTGAACTCGACCGTGGCACCTTGACCCTGAGCATGAAGTCGTACAGGTCAGGCCACCGCTCCACGGTCTCCCGAATCGGAGCGCCTTCGAGTAAGACCTTCTCGGCCACCTTCGGGACTACCAAGGCTGAATGGTCTTGATGCCACTCAAGGTCGTGCTCATAGGCACCCTTGCGCTTGACCTTGCCATTCAGGTACTGGCCGATGTAGTTGTTCACATCCCTGATGCACATGCGTTGGTAGGTCATCTGCTCCAGGGTCAACTTGGTCAGTTTCTCCCAGTGCTCACAGACCATCTTGAGCGCAATGCTGGACCCGTGAGGCATGCGAATCGTGAGGCCGTCCGTATTGCACTGGATCAACTTCACCCCGGGCACATTGAGCAAGATGTTCTCGGCCAGCAGGCACAGCAGCAGTTGCCCGTTGAGCGTGATCCGCATCGTGAACAGCGGGTCGTAGAACACCGAGAACACGTTGTTGCTGTCGCCATAGACCCCGTTGAGCGCGAGCTTCAGCATCGCGTTCTCCGGGCTCCCCTTGGGGTAGGACTTGCGCTGCTCGAACAGGTGGGCGTAGATCGTGGTGAAGGTCTGCCCGAGGTGCTGCGGGTAGAACCCGTTGGCGATGGCCAGCGTGGGGTAGTACGACGTGACATCGAGGTCCACGATCACCGAGCCCTCATCGGACTCCAGAATCTCGTTCTCCACGCTCCCGTGGATGCCCCCGAGTCCGAACACGAACTCGAACCCCTTGACCCGCGCAGTCACGTCCTTGAACACCCCCTTGGTCTCGGTGATCGTCTGTTCCTTGAGCCACTCCAGCACCCGCTGGAACTCGGGCTCCTGGAACGCGATCCATGGCAGGATGGCGTCCTTGAGCGCGATGCTCGGGCGCCGGGTCTGCCGGGGCGTGCGCCCCTGTGGACCATAGTCGTAGCACACCACGCCGGCCGCTTCGAGTTCCATCACGAAGTAGTCCTTGCCGATCTTCGTGTCGTTGTGGTTCATGAAGTCGCGCTGATAGCGTGCAGTCAGTTCTTCCCGGAACCTGATCGACTCGGTGCTGTGGTGATAGAACTGACGGGTCTGTAGGACATCGTGCCGGTTGTACCTCTTGAGCACGGGCACCTGATCCTGCGTGAGCATGGTGCCCACGGGGAATGGAAGGTCGGAGATGTTGTCCGATCGCATGTTGAACTCCAGCACCTTGAGTCCGGTTGAGCGTGCCCGGTTGTCGAAATGGTGGATCAGGAACAGGTCAAGCTGGTCCACGAGTCGGTCGGCAGGCTTGACCATGTGCATCCAGCGGTTGTCATCCTGCGACTCAATGATCGCCTGCGCCTTGTCGTACAGGGTCCGGGCGTTGGCCTGACCCATGCGACACAGGGCGTGCAGGATAGGGTAATCGAAGCCGATGCTGTTGAACCCGACCATCCGGGCGCCGAGGCTCTTGAGCCAGTGGACCCACTGGATGATGGCGCTGGAGTCGTTGCGCCAGTCGCTGATCTCGAAGGACCACTCGATAGGTAGGTGCGCGTGGATGGCACTGATCGTGAAGACGTTGGGATACGTCTCACAGTCCCAGATGATGTCGTTGGTCATGACCCGAACCGCTTATCGTAGTCGGACAGGATCTGGTTGGCCCATCGACCCGGGGCAGTGTTGTCCTTAGTGTTCTCAGCACGCGCCACCACAATGGCGACCTCCATCCACAACTCCCTCCGGTAGTCCCGAACCACAGGAACTTGACGCTTCGGGTCATGGTATTTCTGTTTCACACTTCTCATCACAGTAACTCCTAACAGGTGAGCCCCGCTACCGACCAGTGAACCGGGGACCACTCCACCAATTCCTTTGGTAGACCCAGCACCAGTGCAGCGCGGGGCTCTATTTCAGTTTGACTTCTTCACTCGACCACGCTTGAGAGTCACGGGTTTCTCAAGCGTCGTGAACCGATGCTCGTTGGCGCACTCGTACCTGCGCCGTGTCTCCCCGCTCGGGCGAACCCGGGTCTCCAGCACCCGGGCCCAGGCCCCACACTCGGGGCACTTCACTTAACCCCCGAGAAACGACGGCAGCGTGGGCGCACCGAATGGCGCAGCGGGCATCGGGGGCACTGGCGCAGCCACAGCACCAAAGCCGCCCATGAACCCCGGCATCGTGGCGCCTGACGCCGTGGGGCCTGCGGCCTGCTGGACAGCGCCGAACAGGCCCGATGCGTCTGACGAAGCACCATCACCAAATGCCGGACCGTCTTTGAAGAACTGCACCGCAACGAGGTCACAACTCACGCCACGATTCGTGGTCCTGATCCAGGGTTTGAGGGCCACGTTGACGTAACACCCGCCATAAATCTTCCGCGCGAGATCGACAGCCTCCATTTCATTCTCAGCAACGGAACCGTTGGGTCGAATGATTTGAGGACGTGCCTTGTTCTTGGCGTTGATCCAGAAACCAGACCCGTAGCCCTCCAGTGGTTTGAAGGTTTCCTCATTGATCTTCTCGGGTCCCATGCCAAAGCACCGCGCACGCTTGTCGCCCTGTACGACCTGCATCACGGCCGGCGCATGCTCCTTGAATGCCAACTGTGCAGCGGACATCACAGAACTCATGAACTCTTTGACGCCTGCGCCCGATGGGTCCATGTCGATAATGTCGATCGTGAACATGGGCGGGGTGTTGGGGAACTTCCTGCTGATAAAAGGTGTAGCCAAATTGGGAAAACTGCAGCGGACATTCGAGAAATAGATAAGTGACATTTGAATCTCCAAAGGTGTCAAATTACGAGAGCCACGCGGGGATCGCGGGCGTCTCAGGGACCGCTGCGAACAGCGGCGATGCATCCAGAACCACGGCCGTCCGTGCGTCGGATTCGGGGACCACGGTGAGCTTGCCCGCCACCTTGGCCACATACTCGGTGTCCAGCGTCTTGAGTTGACGCTCGGACAACTGGCGCTGGACCTTCTCGCCACCCTTGGTCGCTTCCCACTTGAGTTTCTCGACCTTGGCGACGCTCAGCAACTTGGTCTCGTAGACCTCACCCTTCGGGATACCCATGCCGATGAGCTTGGTGGCCATCTCGTCCTCGGGCAGCGCCCAGGACCGCGAGCCCCGGCCATGCACGACCTTGAGCCCCGGGATCGTGCCCCCGGCCTTCAAGCGGCGCAGGGCCTCCTCCTCGACCGCCTCGATCATCTGACGCACCAGAGGCGCGGCCAGCATGATCTGACTGATCTGTTCGGGGCTCATCTTGTTCGGCTCCAGGTTGGCCGCTTGCTGCGACAACTCGGTCACCGGGTTCAGGACCACGGGCTGGTCCAGTGCAGGGAATGACATACCCAACTCCTTCATTACGTTACCGGCGCGGGTTGAACACGCCTTGTGTTTACAGTATTTGCAGTGGGGTCCCGAGACCAGTGGCGCATCGGGTGCATCGGTCGCAGCACCCCCGACCACGTACTTCCCGATCTTACCCATCATCTCCTGCACCGTGACGACATGAGAGGTGATCGGTTGACCGCCTCGCAGTGCCATCTTGGGCTGGATGATCGTCATGCGCACCGTCTGGAACGGGTACTCCCCATTGACCGGCAACTTGTACCCGGCCAGCACACCCAGAGCATACAACTCCAGTTGCGGGTTGTCCTGCGCCGTGACCTCGTTCATCCCGTCCTTGTAGTCGATGACCTCAAGTTCCTCGGGGTTCACGATGGTCACGTCACAGGTGCCGTCCATGTCCGTGCGCCCGATCAGGTGAGCCGGTGACACGCGGCGCTCGGGGACCACGGTGCCCAGAGGCCCGACCCGAGAGCGCACGTACACCAGCGCCAACTCGATCCGCTCGGCACGGGGCCGGTCAACGACGAACTCACCCTCGTGGTCCTTCATCTTGATGCCGACCATCGCCAGCGGGCTACCCATGCCGCCCTTGATGCAGTGCTCCAGCAGCGTGTGCGTGTGCGTCCCGTCGATCGCACCCGGGCCGCTCGGTGGGTCAGGGTACGCCGCCTCATCGCGGATCGAGCCGGGGCAGGCGAGGTAGCGGTACGCCTTGCTGGGGCTGCGGGTCTGGTGGGTGGTGGTCATAGCATCGTCCTCCACTCCCGATGCGGGTAACGCCACGGTTTGATAACCGAGCGCAGAACCTGCCGGGTCTTGACGTTGGCGTTCCACTGCCGAATCTCGGCATCGGACGCCGTGATCATTGGGTGGTAGACCCTCGGAGGCTTGCGGACACCACGCACCCTTGCCAAGTTCACCCTTGATTGAAGTCTGGCAAAGTTGAACGACTTGTCATTACCCGTCTGTTTCGACAGTACTGGTGA